>CAJIAX010000045.1_pt1 | contig 17710 bp, 14 predicted proteins | sample 9199251 | NCBI WGS metagenome assembly CAJIAX01 (sample SAMEA7708287, study PRJEB35096) | sediment metagenome | biome: marine neritic benthic zone biome [ENVO:01000025]; feature: sediment [ENVO:00002007]; material: shallow marine sediment [ENVO:03000034] sea grass bed [ENVO_01000059] ... | reverse complement strand
CTCGGCATTCTTCTCGAGACGCCGAGGAACTCCCGCCGCGTCATGCGGGACGGCTCTGTGGTCGAGATCCCGGAAGACGAGCGCTACTACCACCAGATCCGTGGCGGGATACTGGCGCTGAGTGCCATCCTCGAGGTCGCCGCCGAGCGTCGGGAAGAGATCCGGGCCCTGACGACGGCCTCCCGCATGCGGGCGATCCAGGCCGGCCACGCCGGCTCGGACCCGGTGGTGCTGGACTACGAGCTCGTGAATCGGGGCAACGAAGGGGTGTACATGCCCGATTCAACGGCCGCGGGTGGGTATTCGCTCCAGGACGTGCCGGTCTTTCTTCGCTACGAGCCGACCCGCACGACGGACCGGCCTGTGGGCTACCTCCTGCCCCCAGCCATGGCGGCGGTCGTTCCCGTGCTCCTGGACCACGACATCGCGGTCTATCGCTTCCGAGGTCCGGCGTCTCTCGACGCCGAGGTCTACTACGCCACCCGCGTCAGGACCGACAGCTATTTCCAGGGCCACTACCTGAAGTCGGTGGAGGTTGAGAAGGAGAGCGAGACCGTCGAAGCGGTCGAGGGCTGGTTCTGGATCCCGACCGCCCAGTCCATGGGCCGCCTGATCACGTATCTGCTGGAGCCGGAGACGGACGACAACGTCATCACCTGGGGTTGGACCGATCACATTCTCGAGCAGCTGCCGGAAACCGTGGAAGAAGTCCTCGCGGGCATGCCCGGTGGCCGCCGGTGGGAGGAGCTGTCGCCCGAGCGTCAGGCCGAGATGATGGAGCGCGCCGAGGAGATCGTGAACGAGCGTCAGCAGGTGCCGATGATGCGGGTGATGACCCACCAGGACCTGCCGGTCGTCCGGGTGGCGCCCTTCAACGACTTCCAGCGGAATCGCTTCTTCCGGTAGTCGGGAATCGAGCGGTGGCGCCGTGACGGGCCAGTGACGTAGCCCTCCGGACGCCATCCAGGGCCGAGCACCCGAGCGCGGATTGGCATGGTTCCTGCCCATGATTCTGGGCCATGAGCCACGACAACGCGGGAAAGCGGATCCTGATCCTCGTGCACGAGCACGACGGGTACCCCCATAGCAGAGTCCACCAGATCTGGTCCATGGCCGACCTCTGGCGCGAAGAGGGGCTGGACGTGCGGGTGGTGAAGGGGCCGGGGGATCCGGCGGGCCAGGTCGATGCGGATCTGGTGATTCCCCACGTGAACCTGAGCGTCGTGCCGCAGGAGTACCGGGAATGGCTCGAGAGGCACCCGCGCGTGCTCAACGCCGGGATCTATGACATCACCAAGCGTACGGTGAGCAGCTTTCTGGTTTCGGCCGACGACGCCTATGACGGGCCCGTGGTGGTGAAGACGAACCTGAACTACGGCGGCCTGCCCGAACTGGCCATGGAGCACCGACGGCGTCAGGCCACGCTTGTGGGCCGAGTGAAGCGTCGCCTGCTCGGTTCCCGCCGTCTCAAGGTCCCGACGGTGACGTCCCTGGAAACTGCAACGGTCATGGATAAGAAGGACTACCGTCTCTTCGAATCGAAGCGTGACGTGCCCAGGGGCGTGTTCGAGAACCCCAACCTCGTCGTGCAGCAACTCCTCTCGGAGCCCCACGGCGATCTATACTGCGTCCGGGCCTACTACTTCTGCGGCGATCGCTATGAGTGCGAGCTGCATGGCTACGAGGACCGGCTGCGGAGGAAGATCGCCGACCTACAGGAGTCCTGTGAGCCCCACCCGGACATCATCCGTATCCGGCAACGCATGGGGTGGGATTACGGGAAGCTCGACTACGTCCTGCGCGATGGACGTGTCGTCCTTTTCGACGCCAACAAGACCCTGGGCGCAGGGGGTACACCGGAAGAGACCCTGGAGCGGGCACGGCGCCTGGCTCCGGGGATCCACTCGGTGCTCAACGCGCCGGACGCGTACCTGCGGCGGGCGGTGGCGTAGCCGCAACCTGACGTACTCCAATCCTTCCTCTACCGCGCGCGTCCATGTTGGCGCCGGTACCGCCCGTTGATCCACGCCACGTAGGGCACGCCTCCGTCCGAGGCCAGCACCCAATGGTCGGGCGTCAGACGCCCGGTGAACGCGCCGTCCTGAATGCTCGCCACGTGCTCTAGGTCTGGGTCTGCGGCGAAGGCCTCGGCGGCGATCAGGGCATTGGCGGTGACCTGGCCGCGACGCCAGCCCTGTTCGATGACGCCTACGTGTCGAACCCCAAGGGCGTCGCGCCCCACCATGCCCTGATAGTGGTTGCGGGTGATCAGTCGGTCGGGCAGATGTCGGACCATCTGGTGGTCCAGAGCGCGAACCGCGTCGACGACGGCCTCGAGATCGGCCCGGGGCGCGTCGATGAGATCCAGATCGAGCTCGCCGAGCTCGCCCACGACCGTCACCGCTTCGGATCGCGTCTCGGGGCCATCCGAGACGCCAGGGGCGCGCCGCATGGCGCTGACGGTGCTCAACCGCAGCCCGCCAATGCTCTCCGTGACGACGCCGAACGTAGCCGCGTCCAAGAGGTCCACCTCCACGCAGGCACCGTATGTCAGCCCGCCGGATTCGACGATCGAGTCCGAAGCGACTTCGAGGTCGGCTGCGCTTCGCACCACGAACTGCCCCAGCCCGCCAGAGCCGCCGCCGAGCTTGATCCGGGCCCCACCGAAGCGCCGCAGCACGTCGAGGGTCGCCGCTCGGAGATCAGCCAGGTCGAAGGCACTGAACCCGGGAAGAACGGAGGGCGCGATGGAGCGAGCCAGGTCCTCGTTCCAGTGTGGCGGACGAGCCGACTCGGACCGCCAAAGGCCGTGCATGATGAGCTTGGTGAGCTCATGCCCATGGCGCACGGACCCACCGTAGAAGTTGGCCGGCGTCAAGCCCAGTCGTGCGACTGCCCCGGGCGCGCAGAGGGTCATGTGGGGCACGAAGAACATCAGCGTCCCGGCCTGGACGTCCTGAATGGCCCCATCGAGATCGGCGTCGTCGCGTAGTGTGCGCCCTAGCGTCGAGCCATGACCGAGAATCCGAGCGATCGACTCGCAGTAGGCCGTCTGACGATCGATCAGGTACGCGTCGACCTCACGCCAGGAGCCGTCCTGGGCGACCGTCGTCTCCAACTGGCCGAGCAGGGGCGGCTCGATGACCACCACTTCATAGGGGCTGCCGAGTGGATTGGCTCCTCGCGTCAGCGACAAGGCTCGGACTCCTCGAGGTCTTCAGGGTGGGCCGGGCGCTCTACTCGGATCGGTTGATGCATCGTGGGGCCTCGTTTCGCCGGGGGCCAGCCAGCCCCCACAGCCCGAACTCAGGACACCAGGATCTTGCTTGCATGTATCGGCGCGCCTACCGTCGCCCGGTGCCCGGATGGCGAGGCCTTCTGCCCGGATCTTCGTGGTGGCCCGCTGCGCACGCCCTACGATCCTGGAACGGAGGCCCCCGTGATTCGCTCGGCCCTGTTGTTCGCCCTCGCTCTGGCGCTGTCAGCCTCGAGCGCGGTCGCCCAAAGCGGCGACAAGCTGTACTACCCGGAGTGCGCACCCTTCGCCGACTCCTACACGTTCGACTGCTATCACGACTTCGCCGAGGTCGAGAGCTTCGTGACGCAGGCGGTGGAGGCGCATCCGGATCGGGCGCGACTCGAGTCCATCGGCACCAGCTTTCAAGGCCGTGATCTCTGGGTCCTGACCATCACGGATTTCCAGACCGGTGATCCGGCGGACAAATCCGCCATGTGGGTGGACGGGGGCGTGGACTCTGACGAGGTGATCGCCACCGAGGCCGCGCTGGGGCTGATCCACAGGCTGCTCACCTCCGACGACCCCCAGGTCACGAACCTGTTGGCGACCCGCACGTTCTACGTGGCTCCGAACGTGATCCCCGACGGCTCGGAATTGCACCACCACACGCCGGAACGGCCCCGGGACTCCACCCTTCGCCCCTGGGACGACGACGGCGACGGGCTGCTGGACGAGGACGGCGTGGAAGACCTGGATGGCGACGGACAGGCCCTGCAGATGAGGGTCCTGGACCCGACGGGGACCATGGTCGTGATGGAAGAGGACGCGAGGCTGATGCGGCAACGCCGGTTGGGCGACACCGGCCCGTTCTACCGCGTGTACCTCGAGGGCATCGACAACGATGGCGACGGCTCCTACCAGGAAGACCGGCCTGGTGGCATCGACCCCAACCGCAACTATCCGGGCAACTGGTCGGCGAACCAGAACGGATCCGGCCCGTTCCCGGGCTCCGAGTCCGAGCTGCGAGCGTCCCTGGACTTCGTCCTGGCTCACCCGAACATCGCCGCGTCGCAGCACTACCACTCCAGCGGCGGCGTCATTCTCCGGCCCCCGTCCGTGCCCGACTGGAGCCTTCCCGGACCGGATGAGCAGCTCTACGTGGCGCTGGCCCGACGGGGTCTGGAAGTGACCGGGTATTCGCTGTCGACCTCGGTGTACGATTGGAACTGGCCCCGGGGATCGAGCAACAAGAAGCCCGGCCAGGTCTGGCGGAATGACGAAGGCGAGGTGGAGAGCGGTCCCATCGCCGAGGACGCCTACCCGGCCTACGGAGGCTCGATCGACGGGCTGTACAGCCTGTTCGGTATCCTGGCGTTCGCCAACGAGATCTACCAGCTGGGCGAAGACGAGGACGGCGATGGCCGGATCTCGGACCTGGAGCGCATGGCCGCGAACGATGCCGAGATGGACGGCGCTGCCTTCGCGAACTGGACGGCCTTCGATCATCCCCAGCTCGGCCCGGTGGAAATCGGCGGCTGGAAGAAGTTCGGACAGAACAACCCCATCGACGACCGCATCCACGACGAGGTCACGCGCAACGTGGACTTCGCACTGCTTCAGGCCGAGAACATGCCCCTGCTGAGCGTGACCGAGGTGGTCACCGAGGACCTGGGTGACGGCGTGACTCGTATTACGGCCACGGTGTCCAACCTCGGGGCCCAGCCCACCGAGTTGGCCGTGCGGGTCGAGTCGGGAAAGGCCGTCCCCGTGCGAGCGTCCCTGGTTCTCTCCGGCGCCGTAGAGCTCCTGAGCGAGGATCAGGAGGTCGACCTGGGTACGATCGGTGGACACCAGGCCGCCGAATCCACCTGGCTGGTCCGGGGCAGCGGAACGGTGAGCGTGGAGGCCTGGCACCCCAAGGGCGGCAGGACGTCCGATCGCGTCGAACTAGGGGGCTGAGGCGCATGCGGCAGGTACCACTCGGCACTACGGGGATCCAGGTGTCGGAGCTGTGCTTCGGCACCATGACCTTCGGCAAGGAGTCGGATGAGGGCGAGAGCGCCGACGTCTACGCACGCTGCCGCGAAGCCGGGATCGACTTCTTCGACTGCGCCAACGTCTATGTCGGGGGCGAGTCGGAGCGAATCCTGGGCAAGCTCGTGGCGTCCGAACGAGACCAGGTCGTTCTCACCTCGAAGGTCTACTTCCCCATGGGTGAAGGTCCCAGGTCACGAGGGTATTCCCGGGCGGCCATCCTCCATCAGGTGGAAGGAAGCCTGAAGCGCCTGGGCACCGACTACCTGGACCTCTACTTCCTGCATCATTTCGACGAGTACACCCCGATCGAGGACGCCCTGCGGGCCCTGGACGACCTGGTCCGGGACGGGAAGATCCGCTATCCCGCCGTGAGCAACTTCGCCGCGTGGCAGATCGCTCGGGCTCTGGGCACTTCGGAGCGGCTGGGCCTGGCCACGTTTCGGTGCGTGCAGCCCATGTACAACCTGCTCAAGCGTCAAGCCGAGGTCGAGATCCTGCCCATGGCCCGGGACGAGGGCCTGGCCGTGATTCCGTACAGTCCGATGGCCGGAGGCGTGCTCACGGGCAAGTACGGCGACAAGAACCTTTCCGTGGAGGGGCGGCTCAAGACCAGCGATATGTACGTAAAACGATACAGCGCGCCGTCGAACTTCCAGGTCGCCCAGGCCTTCTCGGCGTTGGCCGCGGAGCATGGCTGGCACCCCGCCGCCTTGGCTGTCGCGTGGGTCGCCCACCACCCGGCCGTGACGGCGCCCATCATCGGAGCTCGGAACCTGGAGCAGCTCGAATCAACCCTGACCTCGATCGAGATCGAGCTGAGCGACGAGCAGTACGGCGAGATCTCGGCTCTTACCCCGTCGCCGTCGCTGGCCACGGACCGCGAGGAAGAGCGGGGGAGCTGACGGCCGGGTACCCCGCGCCCTGTGTGGCGGCCCCACGCCCGGGGGACTACCCTGACGGGCCGCGGAGCGGAGGGTCGCTTGCGCGCGCAACTCCCAACCGACGAGTACCGCCCATGCCTTTGACGGATTCCCCGCCCGTACCTGCAACGCCCGCGATCGTTCGATCGCCCATTGCCCTCGCTGTAGCGGTCACCCTGGCCGCTCTGGGGCACGCCACGGCCTCGAACGCCCAGTCTGTCCCGCCCACGCCCAACGACGACGACATCCCCCGGGCCGTGCCGGTGGAAGTCGGCCTGGCCGGCGATCCACAACCGGACATCTCCCGCTTTCTCAACGTGCGCCGGGCCGGCGCTCCCTCGTTGTCACCGGACGGACGGCGACTCGCGTTCCGGACGAGCGTTACCGGTTCCCCACAGCTCTGGGTGGTGGACGCGACAGGGGGTTGGCCCGAGCAGCTCACCTTCGGGGAGTCCGTGACCTTTCACGCTTGGTCCCCCACAGGAGAGTGGATCCTCTACGGCACCGACCGGGGCGGAAACGAGCGGGAGGGCTACTACCTGATCTCGCCGGACGGCACACGGGAGCGGGAGTTGTTGGCCCCGTCCGACGCCTTTCGGCAGTTCGGCGCCTTCACGCGCGACGGGACACGGGTGGTGTACGCCTCCACCGAGCGAAACGGCATCGACTTCGACATTCACATGCTGGATCTGGAGACCAGCGAAGATCGCCGGATCCTGGACGGGCGCATGGGGCTCTATGCCTCTGCCTTCAGGCCCGACGGCGGCGCCGTCCTCCTGACCGAAGCTCGGGGCGAGGACTCGAACGACGTGTTCATCCTCGATGTGGCCGGCGGCACGATGGCGCCCCTCTTCCAGCCCGATGACCGGGCGGCCTACGGCAGTTTCGCGTGGACTCCGGACGGCGCTGGCTTCTATCTGTTCACGAACCAGGACCGGGAGTACCAGGGCCTGGCGTACTACGATGTGGGCGCCGAGGCCCTCCGAGGGATCGAGACGCCCGACCGGGACGTGGAGGGCGTGGCGCTGTCCGCGGATGGCCGGTTTCTGCTCTGGACCACGAACGAGGGTGGCTACTCGGCCCTTCACGGCCGTCGCCTCGACACCGGCGCTGAGCTTCCGGCACCGGAGCTGCCCCGCGGCGTCTACGGCATCCGTTGGGCTCCCGGCGCCTCGGTCGCGAGCATCGTGGTCGGCGGACCCCGAGTGCCCGGCGATATCTGGACCTGGGACGTGGAGACGGGTGATGTCGCGCGGGCAACGCACTCAGCCTCGGCAGGGCTGGACCTGCAGCGGATGGTCGTCCCGGAGCACCTGAGCTTCGAGGCCCGGGACGGTCTGACCATCCACGGCCTCTTGTATCTGCCGCCTGGAGGCGCCGAAGGCGTCCGTCCGCCGGTCGTCCTGGGGGTCCATGGTGGGCCCACTGCCCAAGCACGACCCGAGTTCAGCGCCGACGTCCAATACCTGCTCACCCGGGGAATCGCCTACTTCGACCTGAACTTCCGGGGCTCCACCGGATACGGGAAGACGTTCGCCCGCCTGAACGACGGTCGGCTGCGTGACGTCGAGCTCTACGATCTCGAGGACGCGGTGGCCTGGCTTCAACAAGAGGGGCGCGTGGACGCCAGGCGGGTCGCCGTCATGGGTGGGTCGTACGGCGGGTACCTGACCATGGCCGCCCTGGCCCGCCTGCCCGACACGTTCTCGGCAGGCGTCGCCTTCGTGGGTGTGTCCAACTGGATCACCGCCCTGGAAGGAGCCAGCCCGGCCCTCAAGGCGAGCGACCGCATCGAGTACGGCGACATCGACGACCCCGCCGAGCGTGCCTTCTTCGAGACGATCTCGCCCATCACCTATGCCGGCGACATACGCGCTCCGGCCATGGTGCTCCACGGCGCGAACGATCCTCGCGACCCGGTGGACGAGTCGGATCAATTCGTCAGAGCCATTCGGGAGAACGGCGGCGAGGTGGACTATCTGCGGTTCCCGGACGAGGGGCACGGCATCCGCAAGCTCTCCAACCGGATCATCGCGTATCGGCGTATCGCGGCGTTCCTGGAGCGGCATCTCCAACCGGTGAAGCCGGCGACGGATCAGCCGTAAGGGGTCCTCTAGCCGCCGCTTTGCTCGACCTCACGGGCCAGTCATCGTTTCGCCGTGCCGTCCACGATTTCGGGCGCACGTTCTCTCGCGTAGTCCCTGGCCGAGAAGCGCTCGGTCCCGTCGGGCGTCGGCCGGATGAACGGATCTTCTCCGAACATGACGTAGCTGGCCATGAGGTCCGCGGCGGTCTTTCCAGGCTCGAGAAGATCCGTCAGCGACCGGTCGACGATCTTCTTGGCGCGATCCACCGCCGCTCCGTAGGTCTTGAACACCCCTACGCGGTAGCGTTCGTCTTCATCCCCGTAGTGGAAGTTGTCATCGATGAAGAGCTCGTACTCCGAATCGGAGGGTGCCGTCTGCCTGGTATTGTCGTCACTCACGATGTGCTCCTCGCTCTCTTCGGTCAGGCTCCTGCCTTCTAGGTCGGTCGTAGCGATTCCACCAACGCCAGTCGTAGTGAGGCCGGGAGCCGCATCAGGCCATGCTCGGTAAGGGGCCGGTGCGCGTCGTTCGACCAATAGGAATCTGGAACGATCAGGCCATCCTTGACCTCGAAGCCGCCGACAGAAAGCTGACCACCCGACGGGCGGTAGCGGCGTCGGATTCCTTCTTGAACGACCACATCGAAGGATCTGGCGACCTTCCTCTTGTGGGCACGTCTTCGGCCAGACTCAGGGCGGAAGCGCAGGCGGCGGATGACCCGCCGCCGGGTACCTTACTGCAACGGGTTGCGGTGATACGTCCGGGCGTTGGCCGTGAACCCAGGTACATCGTCCGGAGAAATGCCGGTTGTGCCCGGAGCGTCGAATCGCTCGAGCCGTACCGTGTCCTCGTCGAGCATATCGACCAACAGGATGCTCTCGGTCTGAACCTGGTCGTCCAGGTCACTGATGTCCGCGAGCCGATAATCGGGAATGTTACCCTCCACCCCCCAGCGCGACGGGTACATCTCGAACTTCACCAGGCCCGAGCCAGGGGTGATGTCCTCCATGCGCGGATTCCCCTTGATCCAGAAGTCCCAGAGCGAGATGCCGCCCTCTCCAGAGTTTTGCTGGACGTAGGCGAGTCCGTCGAAGACGGTCGATCGGTGCGCCTGGATGTGGTGATACCCGAAGTGAAATGCGTGGTCCTGCTGGAACTCCCGGGGGTCCGAGCCCTCCAGGTACCAGAGTCCGGACAACGTGCCCGCCACGTCGTAGCCGTAGGCCCCTGTTCGCGGCTCCACTTCGCGGACCGTCAAGGCGATGATCTGGGATTTCAACGGCTCCCTGAAGTAGTCCTCGAGGGGCGCCGCATACGAGTTGGGGCCGTAGAAGTCGGGATGGAGGATCTTGGCCTGGCGTGACATGTCGTTCACGGCAAGGTCGAGGGCCGTGTTGGCGACGTAGCCGATCACTTCGCCGGCCGAGACGGGGATCCTCACGTTCCGGCTCGTGCCCAGCGGGCCAGCTTCAGGCGCCAGACGGTCAGACAGCCGCCCCACATGACCCCAGAGGAGCTCGATAGTGGTGCTGACCTTGAGGAGGACCGCGTGTTCGGCCGCGAGGTTATGGCTGTCGTGCGTCCGGATCATGATGACTTGACCGTCAGCCGGAGCGATCACCGGGATCGTGGTCTCGGGTGCCGAGAACTCGTCGTGAAAGAACCCTCCGTGGTCCTCCTGGTAGGGGGTGTAGAGGGCGCCCATGGGCTCGAAGAAGAAGACGCCATCGAGGCCAATAGGCGGGTGTGAGAAGAACACCTTGCCCACCGGGTAGGGGTAGGTGTCGTCATCCGGGTTCGAGCCCGGGTCGACCACATCCGAGTCGCCGGAGCAACCGACCAGGGCGACCAGAAGTCCGGAAAAGACGAACCGCACGAGCGTGTTCATGGAGTCAGTATAGGCCCGGTCGATGTGTCGTCAACGGATTTCCTGGGGACCACGGCTTGCGCCGCGAGAGATGCCGCCGGTACTCAACGGTGCGTGTCGGCGGCCCTGTCGACAGCCCTGTCGACGGCCCGGCCGGCGCCCGATCACTCCCATCGGAGAGTTGCTTGGAGACGTTCCTTGCTCTGAACGAAGTGCTGGTCGGACTGAGCGTGGTCATCGCCGCCATCAGCAACTACCTCATCATCAACAAGCTCTGGTCCCGTCGCATGAAGAAGGACGTGGCGGAGAGCATATCGATCTCGGCCGCCCTCCTGGGTCTGGCCACCGGGCTTCCGTTTCTCGTTCAGTTCATGCTCGTCGACCAGAACTGGGCCGCGGCAACCAAGGCCGGCATCGGGATCTTCACGGGCGTCGTATTCGTGACGGTCGGCACCGACGCACCCGTAGGCGTGACGCGCACGAGCTCTCCGCCGATCAGATAGATACAAGACACGGCTCCGCCTTCGCGCTTCTTTCTGGCAGGATCGGGTTTCCTGCGCGGATGTCGCGCATCCAGACCAGGGAGGGGACGATGAGTGTGCGGAAGACGTTTTGGATGATGGCTGGGGCAGTCGCGGTGATCGGGGCTTCTGGCGTCCCGAACGGAGTGGCGGCGCCTGGGGAGGAAACGCAGACCGCGGGTCCGGTGCAGGACGCCCCCGTTACGCCGATGGACGACCGCGTCGACGGCCGCCGCCTCGCGAGCTACTCGGCCAGCTGGGACCAGCTGCTGCCGGATGGCTCGGAATGGGTCAGCCGGGCAGTCATCTCGGAAGAGCTCTCGGTCGGAGAGGACGACCGGTGGGTCCGGGTACAACACACCCAACAGGGGCCGCTGGAGATCGCCGTGCGGGTGGAGTTGGATCAACGAACGCTTCAACCCATATCGCTCCACCGGACGATCGCCAACGATGTGCCCGAACAGGTCCTGGATCGATTGAAGCAGGTGGGATTCGCCAAGGAGTTGAAGATCGCCTTCCAGGAGACCGAGTACCGGGTCACGACCACGGACTTCAATGACGAGACCCGCGAAACCTCCGGCGACATGGGGATGCCATACTTCGACGGATCCACACTCGGGCTTGTCATCGCCGCGCTCGATCTGCAGCCGGGCGCGGCAGCCCGGTTGCCCGTGCTTTTCGTGAACGGTTCTGATGGAGCGGTGACCGAGTATTGGGTCGACGCGCTAGGGGCCGAAGACGACGAAGTGGCCGGGCTCGCCAGCGTGCGGGTCGACGTCGGGTGGTTGGACTACGAGTCGGGCGTGCTCACGTCCGAGCCCGGGCCCCTGGCGTCAGGCGGCGCCTACTGGATCGCCAAGGACCTCCGGGATTCGCCGGCGCCGGTGCCCCGGTACAAGAACGAGTCGGTGGACATCCTGCTGAAGGGCCACGGCTAGATTCCATCCCGAGCGGCGGCCCAGGCGCAGCGTCACCAGGGGTGTGCCTGGGCCGTCCCCGGGGGCTGTCGGCGGAACCGGGCGGGGGTGAGCCCGAATCGGCGTTTGAAGGCGTGCGTCAGGTGGCTCTGATCGGCGAACCGCAATCGGTGGGACATGGCCGAGATGCTCTCGCTCGAGTGGGTGAGTGACTCGGCCGCCTCTTCGAGTCGATTCGAGCGCAGACACTCTGAAGGGGTGACGCCGAAGAACGTGACGAACGACCGGCACAACGACTCGGGTGCGACGCCCACGGAGCGGGCCAGGCCCGCCACCGTCCAACGAGAGGGCTCCGACTGGGCGGATCGCCACGCGGAGACGATCCAGCCCGGTATCGCCCGCTGCGGCTTCGGCCCGCCCGCTACGCGACCCAATGCCCTGCGTGCCCAACGACCGAGGTGCCCCGGGTCGACCCGCCTCGATGCGACACCTCGAGAGACTCGAGCGGCAAGCGTGGTGAGCGCGTCGTCACGGACAACGCAGGGCGTCGTCCGTCTGAGCTCGGCCGAGAACGACGATGCGTGGGGCTCCCGGGGTTCGAGCAATAAGCAGCGGGCTCCGACGGCGCCCACGCTCTCCTGGTGCAGGGAACCCTTGGGGAGGACCAGCGCCCGACCTGGCTCCAGCTCGTACCAGACGTCCTGGACGCGCATGCGGAAGCGGCCATAGACCTGGAGAACGACTCCGGGGCACGAGTGTGCGTGGTCCGGCAGCGTGTACCCCGGCTTCAGGATGTATTCCCGGACGCGGATGTCCCCTGCGTCGATCGAGGCGATCCGGCCGGTCAATTCGACCGGCAGCTCATGTTGCGGGAGCAAGAGGGGACCTCCGAGGCAGGGTGTGTGTCGACTTCCCCGTGCTCTAGTAGGATCCGCGGGAAGCCGTGCAGGTTGCCGACGGATGTGTCCTCAGTTCCGCGCAGCGATGGGAGTCATCCTCTCGCGGTGCCGCAAGGATTCTCGCCCGGTCCCCTCCCGTCCTCCGACAAGACGATCAGCGATTCTCCCCACAGATTCTCTTGGGCCTCGACGGCACATTCTTAGAGCGGGGCCGAACGCCCGGTCCGTCGCGTGCACGTGGCGGTTCACGTCCGATGAGCGTCGTTCTTGCGGTTGTCTTCCCAACGGACAGCCGGCTCCTCGGGATGAGAGCGGATGAGCCAGGAATCGAAGGAGGGATCCATGGAGAAGATCAAGATCGAGCAGCACAGCCTCGGAGGCATGCTCTGGTTCGGCGCTTGGCTCTTCACGCTCGGCTTCCTGAAGCTGGGCTTCTGGAAGGGCCTGTTCGCCCTGGTCGTGTGGCCGTACTACCTGGGCACGACGTTCAGCGGGCTTCTGTAGCCGTGACAGCCGCGCCGTGAGCGTCCGGACCTACCGTGGAATGCCCACCGGTAGGATGCCCAACGGCCACTCCGCATCGTCCAGGCCCAACGCTCGGGACACCCGGTCGTCATGAAAGGCGCCCACCATGGTAGTACCCAGCCCCAGCGCTCGGGCCTGGAGGTACACGTTCTGAGCCGCGTGCCCTACCTCCATGTGCACGTACCGTGGACCCCGGTCGCCGTACCGGCCCGTGGTTCGCGCGAAGACCGCCGCCAGGACGATCGCGGCGGGCGCTTCATGGATCCATGACTGGTTCACGGCCGCGCGCGACAGGTCCAGACGGCGGTCTCCCGGTGACACCTGCTGAAGCGCATGCCGCCTGGGCACATAGCGGTAAACGCCGGGCGACAACCCGTCCACGGCACCGGCCACCAGGAAGACTTCCAGGGGGTACAGGGCGCCTGCCGACGGCGCCGTGCGGAAACCGGCCGGGCTGGTGACGCCCTGGGCGGCCCACAGGAGCTGAGACACCTGGCCGAGGTCCAGCGAATCCGAAGCGAAGTCCCGCACCGACCGGCGGCTGTGGATCGCCTCTTCCACCGACAGGTCGCCCGAGAGGCGTGGCTCGGGGAGACTCACTTCCTGAGGGGTGGACGCCGATGCGCCGAGGGAGCGGGGTTCTCCAGTCTGGGTCATCAGCAGACCTCCCAGGAGGATAGCGGGGATCGTCCGGCGTCTTCCGTTGTGACTCATGAGTGCTCCCGCATTCAGTCTCCCACTCTGACCTGAGGTCCCAAGGCGTCCGTCACGGTCTGACCCGAGACGTCATGAACGGCCGACGCTCGTCCAGGCGGTCGAGACCCAGGTCGCGAGTCATGGTCCTGGCCTCGGCGAGCTCGACGCCGGTGAGGCGGCGGTCGATCTCAGAGTAGGCCCCGCCGGTCACTTTCCCGGCCGGGTAGTACTGGTCCATTAGGTTGACGTAGGTGTCCGTGCCCAGCTCTGAGGCGATCCACTCCAGGATGGCCCGGGTCTCGTCCACCATTCCAGGCATGACCAGGTGCCGGATCAGGAGTCCTCGGATCGCCAGCCCGTCCTGGTCCAGCCGCAGGGGCCCGACCTGGCGATGCATTTCCCTGATGGCCGCCCGTGCCGCGTCGGGGTAGTCCCGGGCTTTCAGGTAGGTGGCCGAAGCGTCTACGCTCCACAGCTTGAAGTCCGGCATGTAGACATCGACGATGCCGTCCAACCAAGCGAGGCTCTCCAGGGAATCGTAGGCGCTGGTGTTGTAGACGATGGGCAGGCGGAGTCCACCCTCGACGGCCGGCACCAGGGCTTCAAGGACCTGGGGGACCACGTGTTCCGGCGTCACGAAGTTGATGTTGTGGCAGCCCTGGGTTTGCAGGTCCAGCATCAAGGCCGCCAGCTCCGCAGGCAGAAGACCCTCCTCGGGTTGGCCGGGGGGGATGGCCTGGGAGATGTCGAAGTTCTGGCAGAAGACGCAGCGGAGGTTGCAGTGGGCGAAGAAGATGGTGCCCGACCCGTTCCAGCCCCGCAGGCAGTCTTCTTCGCCCCGGTGGGCGAACGCGCTGCTGACGCGGGCGTACCGGCCCGTCTTGCACGCCGACCACTTGCCGCGGAGCCGGTCCACCCCGCAGTCCCGGGGGCAGAGGCGGCAGTCCGCCAACGCGGCGACCGCTTCGTCGACGCGCTGACGGATCTCCTGGATGCCAAGATCGAGGTAGGCAGGGCGAGCCATCTTGCCCATTCCCTCCGATACAGGTCTTGGCCCGCCTTCTCGGGCCCATGGGCCCGTCGAATGGGGCCCACACTAAATCTACAAAGGACGAGCCGAGGATCCGCGATGCAGTGCAGAAAGGCGAGTCCCTGAGGGATGCCCCTCGCGGCCGCAGCCTTCGGCCTCTTGGCTCCAGCCGCGACGGGCCGAAACGGGCAGGCCCTACTCGGCTTTGAGAGCTCGCTGGGGATCGACGCGTGTCGCGCGGAGCGACGGCAGCCACGCCGCCACGTAACCGATTCCGCCCATCAGCAGCGCCACCGCCACGAACGTGAGTGGATCTGCCGGCTCGATTCCGTAGAGGAAGGCTTCGAGACTTCGGCTCGCGAGCACTGCCACGAGTAGTCCGAGGGCCAGACCGCCCACGGCCAGCTTCATTCCCTGGGCCACCACCATCCTCCGGACACGGGATGCCTCTGCGCCGATGGCCATCCGGACCGCGATCTCCTTGCGGCGTTGGTCCACTGCGAAGGACAGCACGCCGTAGATGCCCACGAGGGCCAGGATCGCGGCTAGCGCGCTGAACGTGCCAAGGAGGGTCGTTCCGAACCGGGCCTGGTCCGTCTGGGCCCGGAGTGCCTGAGAGAGAGGCTGAGCGAGGTAGACCGGCAGGTCAGGGTCGAAGCCCCGCACGACATCGCGCACCGTGCGCTCCAGGGTGGCTGGATCGGCCGTGGTCCGGAGCACGACGTCCACAGTCCGGCTCATGAAGCGATTCCACGGGATGTAGATGTCCGGGTCGTCCGCCCCGGCGACGAGATCCGTCGTCAGATCCCGGTACCGTGCGTTCTCGGCCACGCCGATGATCCGGAGTTGGAGGCCGTCCGGCCGTCCGACCCGGATGGTCTGCCCAACCGGGTCCTGACCCGAGAAGAACCGCTGAGCCAGCGCCTGGCTGATGACCGTCACCTCGGGATTCTCGAGATCGGCGGGCTCGATCGACCGACCCGTGAGGATTCGCGTGCCCAGGGTCCCGAGCCAGTCCGGCGCTACCCGGTGCAGGTAAAACCGGATCCGGTCCTCCTCGCTGGATCCCTCGGTGAAGAGGTAGGCCGCGGAATAGCCGCTACGCAGCGGCGCTCCCGAGCCGAACGTGGCATCGCTGATGCCGGGTACCGCCTCGAGCCGCTCCTCCAGATCCTGCATTCCGGCACGCAGGGCGTCTCCGTTGTACGGGTCCGGCGGGAACGTCAGGGAGAAGGCGTAGAGTTGCTCGTGATCGAACCCGGGTCGGATGTCGAGCTGGGCCTGGAAGCTCCGGGTCATGAGCCCGGCACCCACCATCAGGACCAGGGCAAGGGCCACCTCGGCGACCACGAGACCGCCCTGGATCCGGGAGCGCCGCCGGCCGATCTCTCCGTGGTTGCCCTCGCGGAGGCCGGTGGCCAGGTCGCTCCGAGTGGCGAGGAGCGCCGGGGCGAGGCCCGCGAGCACGCCGACTGTGGTCATGAGGGCAACCGCCATCGCGAACACCCGTACGTCGGGTTGGACGGTCACGTACGCCGGCAGCAAGGCCTGGGGCATGGCCGCGGCCAGCGCCTGGGCACCCCAGTAGCCGAACCCGAGGCCGAACGCCGCGCCCAGGGCCGCCAGGACCATGCTCTCGGTGAGGAACTGACAGACCAGCCGGGTGCGGCTGGCCCCGAGCGCCTTTTTCATCAGGACCTCTCCGCCTCGGCCCGTGGTCCGCACCAGCAGCAGGTTGGCCACGTTGGCGCCGGCGATCACCAGCAAGAGCCCCGTCGCGGCGAGCACCAGAAGGACCAGGGTCTCGGCGCTACCCATGTAGGAGTCGCGCATGGGAGTGACCAGCGCGATCCGATCTTCGTGGTCTTCGGGGTAGGACTGCTCGAGCTGCGCGGCAATCGCGTCCATCTCCGCCGTGGCGTCCTCGACCGTGACACCGGCTCGGAGACGGGCAACGACGCTCAGCCACCTGTTCCCGCGTGCGCCGGCCCCGTCCGCATCAATGCCCAGCTGGGGATCGCCCAGGGGAATCCACAGGTCGGCCTGCAGCGTCGTGCCCTGGAAGTAGCCTGGAAGCACGCCCACGACTTCGTAGGGCTGACCGCTCAGCCGCAGGGTCTGCCCGACGACCTGGGGATCGCCCCCGTACCGGTCTTCCCACAGAGCCTCTCCCAACAGCACGACGCTGCGTCCCTCGGGCACCCGACCCTCGTCACTGGAGAAGGCGCGGCCGAGAATCGGCTCCACCCGGAGAATCTCGAAGAAGTCGTTCGGAACCAGCTCGGCCTGGAGTAGGATCGCCGGACCGTCGCCGGTCAGGTTCACCGACCGCTGCCAGACTGGGGCCATGTCGGTGAAGCTTGTGGACATGTCGTTCCAGTCCGTCGCTTCGGGGTAGGACGAACCCCGGATCGCGGGGCCCTCGGGAGCGTCGTAGGCCCCCTGCAGGAACACGAGCTCGTCGGCGTCCGCGAACGGAAGGGCGCGGATCAACGACGCGTTCACGACGCTGAAGATGGCAGTGACCGATCCGATTCCCAGCGCCAACGTGGCCACGATGATGGCCGTGAAGCCCGGGCGCCGCCGAAGGCCCCGGAGCGCGAGTTTGATGTCCTGCGCGATCGACGACATGATCCTGGCCCTCCCCTGGTCCCGTTCCCGTCCCCTGCGGATGCGTTGCACCTCGGCCTCGATCCGCGCTCTGTCTCCGAATGCCCGCTCGGCGGCCGCCCGGGCCTCCTCCGGGCTCATGCCCCGAGCCTCGAATTCCCGCGCCCGCTCCTCGAGATAGAAGGCGAGCTCTTCCTCGATTTCCCGTCCCGGATCGCTGCTGGGTCCACCCGGCGGCATGTCGCGCTTCATCGTCCCGTCCTCGTCGTCTTGGTCCAGCTATCCCAGCACCGCTTGCACGGCCTGGGAGAAGTCGTTCCAGCGGGCCGACTCGGCCTCGAGATGCTCTTCGCCGGCCGGTGT
>CAJIAX010000079.1_pt1 | contig 18082 bp, 15 predicted proteins | sample 9199251 | NCBI WGS metagenome assembly CAJIAX01 (sample SAMEA7708287, study PRJEB35096) | sediment metagenome | biome: marine neritic benthic zone biome [ENVO:01000025]; feature: sediment [ENVO:00002007]; material: shallow marine sediment [ENVO:03000034] sea grass bed [ENVO_01000059] ... | reverse complement strand
GGGCCTCTTCCATGAGGCTGGACACTCACCCGGATCGGCCTCGGCCGGTCCGGGTGAGCGCCTTCATGCCCCGGTCGTAGGACGAGCAGCGCGCAGATCACTCTCGTAAAACAGAGGCGTGTTCCTCCCCACGGCGCCGGTCAATACACCACCTTCAGATGCCCCGGCAGCACCGAGAACTCCAGCCGCTTGGCCCTCAGCGGCTCCCCGTCCAGGTTCACGTGGAGCTTCTGTTCCATCTCCAGGGTGAAGGCGGCCAGCTGCCGCTTGATGATGTGCGCGGAGAGGCCGGCCCGGGCCGACCTGACGTTGCGAGCCAGCCCGGCAAGACCGGCGTCTCCTGCCTCCGAACCGACCAACGCGACATCGAGCAAGCCGTCGTCCATCCGGGCCTCGGGAGCGACCTCGAAGCCCCCGCCGGCGAGTCGATTGTTGCCGACGGCCATGAGCACGAGACTCCCCTCCAACGGGGTTTCACCGGGTACCAGCAAGCGCCCTTCGTAGGGCACGAAGGAGAGGGCCTTCACCAGGCCCATGAGGGTGTAGGCTCCTCCGCCGAGGGCCTTCTTCATCTTGACCGACGTCGTCGCGGTGATCTCGGCTCCGTATCCGCCGCTGGCCACATTGATGAAGGACCGGCCGTTGACCCGGCCCACGTCGATGGCACGGGCGGGCGTCGTGCAGGCGATTTCCAGGCAGGCGTCCAGATCTTCCACCGGAAGGCCGCACCCGTGGGCGAAGTCGTTTGCGGTGCCCAGGGGAAGGATCCCCATCTCGCAGTCCGGGGGCGTCTGTCCATCGCCGATCAGGGCGGACGCGATGGCATTCAGGGTACCGTCGCCGCCGCCGGCGATGATGCGGGTCGCGCCGTCGTCCAGGGCTTCCTGGACCACCCGGGCCTTGTCCTTCTTGTTCCAGGGGATCCTGACGCGCAGGCGGATGCCCCGCTTCTTGACGTGCTGGACGGCCGCCTTGACACGGGGTTGGTTGGCCGACTTGCGATGGACGATCAGACAGGTTTCCCAGGACATGCAGTGCGCTCCTGGACGGGAATGTAGGGGGTAGGCGGGCGCGGGGGGGGACCAGCGAGGATCGCAATGTAGACGCGGAGGTACAAAGGGACCATGGAACGGCGATCGGTGGGGCCTAGGGCCCATTGCGGGGCGCGGGGGGGGCGGTCATGTTCCTGTCTTGATCTTCAATCGTCTCAATGACATAGGGGTTCTTGGCGCCCGTAGAATGCTGACTCTCCCTCTCGTGACTCATCATACGGTCACGATCGCGTACGCCTGGCGGCCGCGGTTTTCGGCCGACAACCACTTCACCGTGTTCTTGCACACCTGGCTCTATTCATGCTGAGCGGGAGCGACTCCACGCTCGATGGTCCACGCTGGGTGACGAGATCGCGGACCGCCCGCATCCGCCTCGGTGCCGTGGCGCTTCTCCTGATCGGAATCACCCGGCCGGCCTGGAGCGACGACGTCCGGCCAGTGCAGCTCGACCTCAAGGAACAGGAGCCCGGGCTGTTCCTGATGCAGTGGCAGGTCCCGCAGATCCTGCCGCCCCACGCGGTTCCGTCGCCGCTGATGCCGGATTCCTGCGTGCCGGATGGCGAAGCAATCGTGGAAGAGCGGCCCGGCGTTTGGGTTCACCGCCAGCCGATCCGGTGCACCGACGGACTGGCGGGTCAGACGGTGGGCTTCGACTTCCCCTTCGGGAATCCCTCGCTGTCCACCGTGATCCGGGTCCAGCTGCTATCCGGAGAGCGACACGCGACGCTGCTGCCGGCCACGGAGACCACCTGGGTCGTCCCTGCGGGAGTGTCGCTGGACGCGCCCCTGCGTGCGCTGAGGGACGGCGTGGTGACGGGCGTGCGCCACGCGTTGACGAGCGTGCCCGACCTCGCTTTTCTTGCCGCGGTGGTATCTCTGGGGAACCTGACCCTGGTGGGCGTCTTCAGCCTGGGTCAGCTGGGAGGGGTAGCCCTGGGCGCCCTGGGCGCGGGGTTGGCGCCGGGTCTGGCGGAGCTGGCAATGGCGCTGGCGGGCCTGGTGCTGGCGGCCCAGTTCTTCAAGCCCGCAGCCGAGCGGGCCAGTGTGGCTCCGGTGGCCGTCGTCGTAGGGCTGCTGCATGGCCTGGGCTGGGCGTCGAGCAGCGGCTTCGGTGGGGCGGTGTTGTCCGTCCTGGGCATGGACGCCACGCTCCTGGCTCTTGGGCTCGTGCCGGTGTGGCTGGCCACGCAATGGCCACGGATACAGACCGCGCTGGCCTACGGCGCCGGCATCGTGGGTGTGGTCTTCACCCTGGGCGGGCTCGCCGGCAACGGGTCGCCTGGCGATTCCGGACCGTCGGACTTCGTGGCCCAGCTGCCGGAGTTGAGCGGTGAGTCCGGCGTCGCGGTGCAGGCGTCCCGTGCTCTCTCGCCTCAGAGCCCCGATGCGCCCCTGCAGAGCTTCGTGGCGATCGAGGCGTTCGAGGTCCGCCACGAGGTCCTGGTCAGGCTCTCCGGCGTCGCCGAGTTCTTCGGGCTGGAGCCCGATCAGGTGATCCCGGTCGAGGAGCAACAGGAGCTGAAGGATCGGGTCGCCCGTCTGATCCAGACCCGCCACGAATTGATCATCGACGGCGATCCCGAGCGCAGCGTGCTCGACCGGGTCGATTTCATGACCGTGGACCCCCAGGGCGTGCTGCCGCGCTCCGTTCCGATCGCAGAGTCGGTGGAGGAGGCATACGTGGGCGTGACGCTGGCGGGCCTCACGCCGTCCACGGCCGAAGAAGTCCTGCTCCGGTGGCTCGCGTTCGATCTCGTGGCGGACGTACCCGTAACGGTCACGGACCCCGAGATCTCCCTTCCCGTGCTGCTGACCTCGCCCCAGCCTACGCATGTGTGGCAGAACGTGCTCGAGGAGGACCCGGTCCCCACTGTGTCGGCGGTCCCGGTGGAGCCCGTACGCGTGCCCGTGCCGCTTCTGTCGCTGCCCCTGTTCGCGCTGGCCCTGTTCTTCGCGATCCGAGGCATCCGAGATTTCCGGGATACGGATCGGCGCCGTTCCCTCGCGTGGGCCCGGGTTACCCTGGTGCTCGCATGCCTGCTGGCGCCCGTCGGGGTCGTCGCTGCTGCCCTCCCGACCTCCGGGGCGCCGAGCGGGGATCAGGCCGAGCGCATCCTGGCCAGCATCCTGCCCAACGTGTACCGGGCCTTCGAATTCCGGGACGAAGACACGGCCTACGATCGGTTGGTGTGAGCATCACCGGACCCACTCTGACGGACATCTATCTGGAGCACCGGAGGGCCCTGGAGATGGAGGAGCGAGGCGGCGCTCGGGCCCGAGTCGAGGCCGTGGAGATGCAGGGCGCCGCGGACGTGGGTTCTCTCGATGAAGGTGGCTTCCAGACGACGGCGTCCTGGACGGTGTCGGGCACCGTGACCCACTTCGGCCACCGACACTTCCGTCAAAACCGATACGTGGCCCGGGTCAGTGCCGTGCCCGTGGAAGAGACCTGGAGGATCCGCACGGTGGACGTGCTCGAAGAGGAGCGGATCCAGTAGGCGATAACGTCAATCGAAAAAGGACTTTGCTGGTGAGTCATTCAATCAAGTCGTTCTTCAAACAGCCACTGGTCCAGCTCGTGGCCCTCGGGGCCCTGGTGTTCGGGGTCAGCAGTTGGCTGAATGCCGGCACCGGGGCTCAGGCGGACCGAGTGGTGGTGATCACCGCCGCCGAGGTCGAGGCCCAACGAGCCACGTGGGAGGCCCGTTGGGGCCGTCCGCCGACCGAACAGGAGCTACAGGGCACGCTGGACCAGCTCGTACGCGAGCAGGTTCTGGCACGGGAGGCCCTCAACATGGGCTTGGATGAGGACGACGTGGTGATCCGCCGCCGGCTGGTTCAGAAGGTCGAGTTTCTCACCGATGGCCTGGCCAACCTTCAGCAACCATCCGAGCAGGACCTTCGGTCGTACTACGCCGAGCGCAAGGACGAATACCAGTTCCCGGCCCAGGTCACCTTCGCCCACGTGTTCTTCAGCCCGGACAGCCGGGGGGCGACACAGGCCGAGGCCGACGCCAGGGCCGCGCTGGACGCGATTCGCGCCGGTGGCGTTTCGCTCGAAGGCGCCCTCGACATGGGCGACCGGATCATGCTGGAGACCGCCTACGAAGCCCACTCTCCCGCCCAGGTACGTCGGGTGTTCGGCCTGGAGTTCACCGACGCGCTCTTCGCCATCGGAGAAGCCGGGTGGCACGGTCCCATCAGGTCCGGCTACGGAGCGCACCTGGTTTTCCTCCAGGAGTGGGTTGCCGCGGAGGAGCCCGCATGGGAACTGGTGGCCCCACAGGTCGAGGCGGACTGGCGCCTGGAACGTCAGACCGAGGCGAGGGACTTGATGTACTCGACCGTTCTCGAGCAGTACACCGTCGTCGTGGAGGACCCCGAGCAACCCGCGGGCCAGCGGTAGCTCGGCTCACGGTGCGTTCCCGGGGGTGAGCCCTGGCCCGCTCCTCAGGCGAAGCTCGCCGTCTAGCCGAACCAGCCTCGCCGCCAGAAGTAGGTCACGAGCGCAGTCGCGATCACCGCCATGGCCCCGATCACGACTGGATATCCCCACGAGACGTGGAGCTCGGGCATCACGTCGAAGTTCATGCCGTAGATCCCCGAGATCAGCGTGAGCGGCAGGAAGACGGCCGATAGCACGGTCAACGCGTTGAGGCGACGGCTGGATTGCTCGGACACGTGAGCGTGATACTCCAGGCGGAGGTCGCCGACCCGGCTCTCGAAGCGCTGCACTGTGTCGCTGGCGTGTCTCACGTTCCCCACCGCCACGCCGTAGAAGGGCGATGCCGAGCGAAGCGCGAACGGGGTCCCATCCGCAGCCGCGACGGAGCGAATCGACTCGTGCTGAAGGCTCGAGATGGCTTCGATTTCCCTCACCTGCTGACCCTTCGCCGTGATCTCCTCCAGGGTCAGCTCGCTCACGTCCCGGGTGGCCTGGGTCATCATGGCATCAAGCGAGCTACGGAGCGCCTCCACCGCGTCGACGGTCGTGGAGGTGATATGGTTCAACACCACGCATACCAGGGACTCCGGCGTGGTTTCGAACGCGGCCTCAGCTTCGGCGACCAGCCTTTCGCTCAGTTCGCCGGTGACGGTGCCCCCCCGGGTCAGGACCAGTGCAAGACGGTCTTTCAGCAACACAGCCAGGTGGCACTGCCCCTCCGGGGCAACCGTCGGCATCTGGAAGAAGAGAACGGCGGATAGGGGAATCGCGCGCGGATTCTCGCCCGGGTCGCACAGACACCGCGTGACCAAGGTGGGGATCTCGAGGCGGTCGAGGAGGGAACGTAGAGTCCCGTGATCCGGACTGTCGATATGAACCCACACCGAGGCCCCCTGCCGCTCCCAACCGTCCATGGCGTCGGGAAAAGAGGTGGGCTCGAGTACCCCCGGGCCACGGATTGTGAAGCACGTCGATGTCATTGGTCGATTCCCGGATGGGGTCACGGGTTGACTACCCTATGGCGGTTTGCCACTGTCGGCAAAGGAGAATCGTTGTTCCCGAGCCGTCGGCACGGCTCCGCTCTGGTCAACAGGCACGGCCATAGATTCTGTACGGGGGATGCAATGCAGTTCATCGAACGTGCGGTCGTCACCGGAATGCTGGCCGTCTTCGTGGTTGGATGCGGCGGAGGCGGCGGCGGGCCCACCGAGGTTCCCGATGCCGTGGCTGCCACGCTCTCTCCAACGGCGACGCCGAGCCCACCGTCGGAGACGTCGGTCGACGACTGGGTCATCGAGGTCTTGAACCGACACGGTCCGTTCGAGATGTACTCCGTGTACATCGGCACGGCGGACTACTACTACCTGGGCACCGTGCCCCGGAGCGCCGACCGCCAGCAGAATCGGTTCGAGCTGCCGTCGAACCCGGGCGGCCTGGTGCTGATCCTCAAGAGCACGGACAACGACGACGTCGTGCAGACGCTGGGCGTGGAAGCCCCACCGGGCACCGTCATGCAACTGACCGTCGATCAGCAGTTCCGGCCGCTCCTGAGTGGTGGGGTCGCGGCCAACTGACACGGGTTATGGAGGCGGCGACGCCACGTAGCTGACCGTCGGCGGATCGCGCCTGGGGAACACGAACCCCGCGCCAGCCGCGAAGACCCACCGGCTTCCAGTAACCTCGTTCCCGATCTTGTAGCCCAGGTCGATGCGGCCCAGGTTGGCCGAGGTTGAAAGAGCGGATCCCTGCCGTAGGCCGATCCCGATGTTCCCGCCGAAGCGGCGATCCTGGTCCGAGTACCAGGCCCCACCGTAGTCCACGAAGCCGGCCACGCCGATTCCGAACAGGTTGAGCACAGCGTCCCAAAGGAACCACCGGTGCTCCGCGCTGATCCAGAACTCCCGGTCGCCCACGAAGGCGTGGGGCTGCCAGGACCGCGGGGCGCTGTTGAATCCCAGGTCGAACTCCGACCCCGGCGCCGTATTGTGGAGGGCGCCGGTCTGCATTTGGAGAACCGTGGCGTGACGAGGTGCCTCCTTGAATCCCAGAGCCACGTTCACGACCACGCGACTCGAGTCCACGCCGTCCCCTGTCAGACGGGCGTTCGCGTCCAGCGACCCCCACACGAACCCCTTGCCGTCGCCCAGCGTCGCGCCGTATGTGGCGCTCACCCCCGGAGCCACGCCGTCCTCCCGCCAGCCCCACGCCTCAGGTGTGACATTGAGGCTGATCCTCAGGAGCCGACTGATGTCCACGTCCTCGGCGGCGAAGCCGTTGAACCGGGACATGGTCATGAAGGATGCGCCTCGCAGCTCCACCCAGCCACCCAAGGTCGCGCTCACGGTGTCGGGCACCAGGCTCGTATCCGAGGCCAGAACGTACGACTCTGAGCGTACCTGCCCAAAGAGGCCGACGCGTACGTAATCTTCCGGCGAGCCGCTGATCGCGAGCCCGGCGTTCAGATTGTTGGCGAAGGCCGTGCGCCGGTATACGGTCGTGTCGGGTTCTCCCGCTCCCTCGACCCGGTATTGGAGAATCCGTTGATCGGCGGCCACTCCGTCGTAGGTGCCCTGGTACCGGGAGTCCATGCTCCGAAAAGGCTCTCCCAGGAACCAGTTTCCATTCTTCCCGTCGCTCAACCCGGCGTAGTTCCCTCGAACGTCGATGGTCCCGAATACGCGCGAGAAGTTCCCTGATGCGTTCAGGCCGTCCCGATCGACTTCCTTGTCGTAGGCCACATAAATCTGATTGCCGGTCCCGAAGAAGTTGATGTCGTTGATGCCGATCGTGCCGGTCAACGTGCCATCGCTGGCGACCACGAAGCTGAACTTCGGCTTGAGGCTCCAGCCGTCCTGCGCGTTGACGAGCAGGGCTAGTCGCCCGTCCTCGATGCGGAGGGTGTCGATCGACACATCGTTGAAGAGCTTGCGGAGCCGGAGATTCCGCGCGGATTCGGCAACGAGGGCCGAGTCGTAGGGTTCGCCCGGGTCGATCAGGATTTCCCTCTCGATCACGAATGGCCGGGTCGGGATGTGAATTGCGTTCATCGCCCGGTAGACGAAGCTGCCCTGGGCCACCTCCTGGGTGAAGATGTCTTCGACCTGGACGATGATGGTGTCCACGAGAGGTGCGGTAGGAGATCCGGATTCCTGGGCGGAAACAGGGGCCGCGAGAAGTGCGGCGAGCAGGACCGCCGGCACCGGCCCGCAGCGTCGTTCGCATGAAATCATGCCACCTACTGTGTGGCCTCGGGGGCCCCGGGTCCAGTATCACCAACGTCATCGCGAGTCATTTCGCCCCTTACCTTGTCCGCGTTTTCCGATATCTTCACCCGGGGCCGGTTCGCGAGCCCCGTCAGAGGAGAGTGAGGCCTTCCGCCACGGGCGGGAGTCCAAGGGGAGCGCGTCACCGCCGCGCGGGGTTCGAAACGGCGGCTCAGGAGCCCGGCAGATCTTGGTCAGCACCCAATCGTCAGAACAGGCCCCCGCACGGACGCGGGACGGGACTCGACAGGGGTTCATCATTCCCATCGGCGGCGCCGAGGAGAAGGTCGGGGATATGCGTATCCTCAGCCGGTTCGTCGACCTCTGCGGCGGCGACGACGCGCGGATCGCCATCATCCCGACCGCCTCGGAGTTGGACGATACCGGATCCAGCTACGAGGAGATCTTCCGCGGGCTCGGTGTCGAGCACGCCAGGGCGTTTCCCTTCCGGATTCGGGAAGACTGTGAGCGTCCGGAGTGGATTCGCGGTGTCCGCGACGCCGATGGGATCTTCATGACGGGCGGGAATCAGCTCAGGCTGTCCACGGTCCTGGGTGGCACGCCCGTCGCCCGGGCCATCCGGGACGCCAGCGCCCGGGGCGCCCACGTGGCGGGCACTTCGGCCGGCGCCGGGTTCATGTCCGAACACATGATCGCCTTCGGTGGCGAGGGCCTGCTGCCCAAGGCGGGACTCGTGACCATGGCGCCCGGGTTGGGGCTCACCAATCGGGTCGTGGTGGATCACCACTTCGTGCGGCGCGCTCGCCTGGGACGCCTGATGACGGCCCTGGGGTTCAATCCCTTCGCCGTGGGCTTGGGTCTGGGCGAGGACACCGCCGCGTTCGTGGGACCCGACGACCGCCTCGAGGTGGTGGGCAGCGGAAGCGTCACCGTGGTGGATCCCGCGGACATGGAGTACTCGAACCTGTATTCCCGCTCCGAGGGCGAGCCCATCTGCCTCGTGAACGTCCGGGTCCACTTCCTGGTGGACGGCTGGTCGTTCGATCTGAACACGCGGGAAGCCTCTCACAAACACATTCTGCCCGAATAGAGCGCACCGCCGGGGCAGAGCGTCCAGGTACGAAAGACATGAAGATCGTCGAACGGGCCGTGTACGTCGGGCCCAACCTCTATGCGTCGTTCCCCGTGATCCGCTTCCGGGTGGACCTGGGCCCCCTGGAGGCGTGGCCGTCCGTGCGGCTCGGTCCCGAGTTCATCGAGACCCTGCTGGAGCGGCTGCCGGGCCTTCGAGAGCACGGCTGCTCCTACGGTGAGCCCGGCGGCTTCATCCGGCGCCTGACCGAGGACGAGGGCACCTGGCTCGGCCACATCCTGGAGCACGTCGCCATCGAGCTGCAGAACGTGGCCGGCGAAGACATCACCTTCGGGAAGACCCGTGGAAGCGGGGAGCACGGTCAGTACGACGTGGTCTTCGAGTACGGAGCCCGGAAGGTGGGGCTGGCGGCCGGCCGCCTGGCCATGGAGCTCCTGCTGTCCATGCTGCCCGAGGAGGCGCGGCAGGGCCTGGACGACGTGCCGGACGACTTCGATTGGAGCGAAGAGAAGGACACGTTCATCAAGTTCGTCCAGCGTAATGCGTTCGGCCCGAGCACCGCCTCGTTGGTTCGGGCGGCAGAAGACCGGGACATCCCCTGGCTACGCCTCAACGACTACTCCCTGGTCCAGTTCGGTCATGGCCGATGGCAGCAACGCATCCAGGCCACGGTGACGTCGAAGACGCCGCACATCGCCGTGGACATCGCGTCGGACAAGGAAGAAACCAATCAGATCCTGGGCGACCTGGGTCTGCCCGTGCCCGAGCAGAAGCTCGTGTACGGCGTGAGGGACGCGAAGCGAGCCGCCGAGCGCATCGGATATCCCGTGGTGGTGAAGCCCTTCAACGCGAACCACGGCCGGGGCGTCTCGCTGGACATCGGAGACCCGGAGCACGTAGAGGTCGCCTACGAGAAGGCCCGGGAGCACTCCAGGGGCGTCCTGGTGGAAGCCTTCGCCCGGGGCTTCGACCACCGCATTCTCGTGGTCGACGGCGAGGTCGTGGCCGTATCCAAGCGGGTGCCCGGTCACGTCGTCGGAGACGGTCGCAGCACCATCGCGGAGCTCGTCGATCAGGTGAACGAGGACCCCCGCCGGGGCATCGGTCATGAGAAGATCCTCACCCGCATCGAGCTGGACTACCAGGCCAAGCGGTTGCTGTCGTTGCTCGACTACACGCCGGAAACGGTGCCCGAGGACGGCGAGGTCGTGTACCTCCGCTCGACGGGCAACCTGTCCACGGGCGGCACGGCGGTGGACCTCACCGACGTGATCCACCCCGACAACGCGGAAATGGCGCGACGCTCGGCCCGGGCCATCGGCCTGGACGTGGCGGGCATCGACTTCATCACCGAAGACATCACGGTGTCCTACAAGGACGGGGGCGGCATCATCTGCGAGGTGAACGCCGCACCGGGATTCCGCATGCACACCAATCCCAGCGAGGGGGTTCCCCGGGACGTGGCCGGACCGGTCCTGGACATGCTGTTCCCCTCGGGATCGCCCACTCGCATCCCGATCCTGGCGGTGACCGGCACCAACGGGAAGACAACCACGGCCCGGATGCTCGCCCACATCTACAAGCTGGCCGGGCACAAGGTGGGTTTGTCCACCACCGAGGGCGTCTATATCGACGGCCAGCTCACGGTGGCCGGGGACATGACCGGACCCACGTCGGCCCGGATGATCCTCCGCGACCCGTCCGTCGAGGTGGCGGTCCTGGAAACGGCCCGGGGCGGATTGCTCAGAGCGGGAATGGGATACCGGCGGACCGACGTGAGCGCGTGTCTGAACGTGCGGGAAGACCACCTGGGCCTTCGGGGCATCAACACCCTCGAAGAGCTCGCCGAGGTGAAGCGCATCGTGATCGAGGCGGCGCAGGACACCGCGGTGCTGAACGCCGATGACCCGCTCTGTCTGGAGATGTCGGGCCACACCGACGCCGAGCACATCTTCTATGTGACCATGAACCCCGCCCACGATCTGGTGCGCGAGCACGTGCGGGCCGGGGGCCGGGCCATCGGCCTGGAAGAGGGCATCAACGGCCACATGATCACGATCTACGACAAGGGCGGGCACATTCCCCTGTTGTGGACCCATCTGATTCCCGCGTCCCTCGACGGCCGGGCGCTGCACAATGTGCAGAATGCGCTGTTCGCGGCCGCGATGGCGTACTCGGGAGGCGTCAAGCTCGAGGACATCCGGCACGGCCTCCAGACCTTCGACACCTCGTTCTTCCAGGCCCCCGGGCGTATGAACGTGTTCGAGGAGCATCCGTTCCGCGTGATCCTGGACTACGCCCACAACCCCCACGCCGTCGCCGCCATGTGCGACGTCGTGGCCCAGCTCAGCACCCCGGGTCGCAAGATCGTGGTGCTCGCCGCCCCCGGAGATCGCCGGGACGAGGACGCGATCCAGATCGGCACGAACGCCGCGGGTCACTTCGACCACTACATCTGTAGGCGGGACGATCGGCTGAGGGGCCGGGACTCCGACGAGATTCCCCGCATCCTCGCGAAGGCCCTGGGGAACAATGGAGTTCCGGAAGAAGCGATCTCGCTCGTGCCCTCGGAGGTGGACGCCGTAGACGCGGCCCTGCGCATGGCCGAGCCCGACGATCTGGTGGTGATCTTCGGCGACGAGCTGGAGCGCACCTGGAATCAGATCGTGCAATTCTACCCCGGCGACGGCGCTGTCGCCGCCCCGCCGGAAGGCGACGGGGGCCCGGGGGTGGATCTTCCCAGTCTGCGCCGAGAAGGCATCGAATACGGAGGCCGCCTGGTCCGTGACGAACGAGGCGTGCACCTGGCGCCCGAGCAGTCGGACTGACCGGAGGGCAAAGGGTGCCGATCGTCGAGCTCCAGGACTCCAGGCGACTCACGGGACCCAATCTGATCGCCGACCGAGCAGGCGCCGTCATCGATGGTCGGGTCGAGGGCGTGCCTTCTCCGAGGCTTCTGGCAGCCTGGGACCACAGGGCCGAGCAGATGCTCGACGCCGTCGGTTGGGCCACCGAAATCCGGGCGACCCGGGTCTACCCGGGCGGGGTCTCGGTCTTCCTGTCGGCCCCGATCGACGCCCTGTACGCCGCCACCGAGGTGAACGAGTGGGCGTGGGAGCAGGCCGCCGCCGACGTGGGCGCGGGTGCGGCACCGGACTCCCTGGCCGATGCGGCCCAACGACTTGTCGGCTCGATCGAGGATGAACGGAATCCGGCGCTCGTCGCGCTGCAGCGCGCGAGCGAGTTGCACGGCCTGACGTTCCTGTCCGACGACGACCATGCCTCGGTGGGCCTGGGCGCGGGAAGCCGGACCTGGACGGTCGACGCGTTACCGGATCCGGCCGACATACGCTGGACCGAGCTCCACGACATCCCCCGGGTGCTGGTCACCGGCACCAACGGCAAGACCACCACCGTCCGGATGCTGGCCGAAATCGTGCGGGTCGCCGGGCGCGTGGCCGGGTTCACCTGCACCGACGGCCTGTACGTCGATGACGAGCTCGTCGACGGCGGGGACTGGTCGGGGCCGGGAGGGGCCCGGGCCATCCTGCGGGACCGCAGGGTCGACGTGGCGGTCCTCGAGACGGCCCGGGGCGGCATGCTACGCCGGGGTCTCGGGGTCGCCCGTGCCCAAGCGGCGCTCGTGGCCAACGTGGCCGAGGACCACCTGGGCGAATGGGGGGTGGCCACCGTGGAGGACGTCGCTTCCGCCAAGCTCGTCGTGGCACGGGCGGTGGAGCACGGAGCGCCTCTGGTGATCAACGCGGATGATCCCGTGCTCGCGCCTGCCGCTCGCGCTCTCGGACGGCCCATCACGTGGATCTCGGTGGAGGGAGGCTTGGGAGGGCCCGCCAGGACCCTGGCGCAGAGCCAGGAAACGGTTTGGGGCCTGGACGACGGGTGGATCACGCGAGGCGTCGTCGGCAGGTCGGGGGGCGCGCCCGCACAGGTCGTGGAAGCGGCGAAGGTTCCGGCGACGTTGGGAGGGGCCGCGATCTACAACGTCTACAACGCGATGGGCGCCGCGGCGCTGGCCCACGCCCTGGGCATGGGCGACGTCGTGATCCGGAATGGACTCGAGTCGTTCGATCCCTCGCCCGAGAAGAGCCCGGGCCGGTCCAATCTGTTCGACATCGCCGGCGTGAAGGTCCTGGTGGACTTCGTACACAATCCCCACGGCTTCGCCGCCGTTGGCTCTCTGGTACGGGCGCTGGCCCCAGCCCGCGTCGGCTTGATGATCGGCCATGCCGGAGACCGGGACGACCAGGCCATCCGCGACCTGGCCCGGGCTGGGTGGGCCCTGGGGCCCGACCGGGTCGCGATCAAGGAGCTGGTCGCCTACCGGCGCGGGAGGGCGGCGGGCGAGGTTCCCGAGGTGATTCGGCAAGAGCTTCTGACGTTGGGCGCGCCCGTCGGCAGCACCACGGTGCATGGGAACGAGGTCTCTGCCGCTCGCGCCCTGCTCGAGTGGGCCCGGTCCGGAGACCTGGTGCTGCTGTCGACCCATGAACAGCGCGCGGAGGTGTTGGCGCTGGTGCACACGCTGAAGGCCGCCGGATGGGCGCCAGGCGATCCGGTGCCGGATACGCCGCACTCCCCGACTGGATCACCGCGTCCAGCCCCGTAGGTGGCTGCCTGCACCTCCCTCAAGTCCACTTGCCCCATCCCGTTCCCGGGTGCCACTCTACGGCTGCCGAGCAGACTCCGCCCCCGGGTCTCCTGGCATCCAAGCACGACTCATCCAAACGGCCGCTCGCTGCGGCCCCCACGTGCCCGAGATGACCGAGGATTCACGGAACGGTTCCGAGAGCCCCGAGCCCGGGACGAAACGGAGGCGCAGGTTGCTGGAGCTCGGGACCCTGGCGGTGATCTTCCACGTCCTCGGGCTGTTCTCCTCCGTTCACGCGATCATGGGCACCCGCACACCACAGGGCGCAATCGCCTGGGTCGTATCGCTGAACACGTTCCCGTACGTCGCGGTCCCGGCGTACTGGGTCCTGGGCCGGAGTCGGTTCGAGGGGTATGTGACGGCGAGGCAGGCGACCGAGGGCGACCTCGCGGACCTGGTTGCCCGCGTCCAGGGCACGGCCGCCGACTTCAGGATTCCCACCGAGGCGTTGACCTATGTGAACTCCGCGAGGGCCGCCGAGGCGTTGGGGGGGATGCCGTTCCTCGGCGGAAACGCGACCGAGCTCCTGGTGGACGGCGACGCAACGTTCGCCAGCATCCTGACCGGGATCGACGCGGCGGAGGAGTACATCCTCTTCCAGTTCTACATCGTGCACGACGACGAGATCGGCCGGGAGGTGAAGAGCCACTTGATGGACAAGGCCCGAGAAGGCGTCCGGGTCTACTTCCTCTACGACGAGGTTGGGAGCCACGATCTGCCCAGGTCCTACCTCGACGACCTTCGAAGCGCCGGTGTCGAGGTGACGGCCTTCCACACGCGCCAGGGCCCGCGGAACCGCTTCCAGATCAACTTCAGGAATCACCGGAAGGTGGTCGTCGTGGACGGCAAGGTCTCGTGGGTCGGGGGTCACAACGTCGGGGACGAGTACCTGGGTCGGGATCCCAAGTGGGGTCGCTGGCGTGACACGCACGTCCGGATCGAGGGTCCGGCCGCCCTGGAAGTGCAGTTCTCGTTCGTGGAGGACTGGTATTGGGCAACCCGCACCATACCGGAGCTCGACTGGGTCCCCACGGCTTCGGACGACAACACCACGGTGCTGATCCTGCCCTCCGGTCCGGCCGATGACCTGGAGACCGCGGGGCTGATGTACACGCACGCGATCAACACCGCCAAAGAGCGGGTCTGGATCGCCAGCCCGTACTTCATTCCCGACGAGGGCGTGATGGCCGCGCTGCACCTCGCCGGCCTCCGGGGTGTGGACGGGCGCATCCTCATCCCCGACAAGGCCGATCATCTCGGGGTCTATCTGGGGGCGTTCACCTTCGTCGGACCCGCGTCGAAGACGGGTGTGCGGTTCTTCCGCTACACGGACGGCTTCCTGCACCAGAAGGTCATGGTCGTCGACGACGTCGCCGCGACGATCGGAACGGCCAACTTCGACAATCGATCATTCCGACTGAACTTCGAGATCACCGCGGTCATCGCGGATTCGCCCTTCGTGGAGGAGGTCGCCGCCATGCTCGAGGCGGATATGGCAAACGCGACGCCCATGCCCGCGGATGCGCTGGAACAGAAGCCGTTCTGGTTCCGTCTGGCGGCGAAGACGGCCGCGCTCACGGCACCCGTTCAATAGCTGCAATACCAACCCTCAGGAGAAACCGAATGAGAGTCCTAGCAGCAGTGATGACCTTGGCCCTGGTAGCCCCGGCGTCCGCCGAGGCCCAAGGCGGATGGAATCCCAACGCGGTGTCCGAAGCCCGGGCCACGATCGCCGATTTCCTCGAGATCGACGCCGGTCTTCAGACCTATTTCGACGAGGCGTACGCGTACGCGGTGTATCCTGGTATCGGGAAGGGCGCGTTCATCATCGGGGGCGCTCACGGGAACGGAATCGTGTTCCGGAACGGCGAGCCCTTCGGCACGACGTCCATGACCCAGGCGACCGTGGGTTTTTCCTTGGGCGGGCAGAAGTTCGCCGAGGTCATCTTCTTTGAGAATGAAGCGGCCTTCGAGCGATTCGCCGAGAATAACCTGGAGCTGGCCGCCCAGGCTTCGGCGGTGATCGTTACGCAGGGCGGGTCGGCGGATGCGGCCTACGAAAGCGGTGTGGCCGTCTTCACGAATCCCCTGGGCGGGGCCATGTTCGAAGCCAGCGTGGGTGGCCAGAAGTTCAAGTTCACGCCGGGGGTAGGCTGAGGCGCTCGGGCCTGACGAAGCCCGGCCCCCACAAAGAACAGCGGCCTGGCCCCCGTAGGGACCAGGCCGCTTTCGTTCGCCTACCGCGCGCCGGTCAGTCCTAGCAGAACACGGTGGGGCTGGTCTCGCAATTCGCCGACACCGGGTCGTGGACGTCGGCCGAGCTGTTCCCCCGTAGCGCCGGGAGGGTAGCCAGGGCCGCAGCCACGATCACGAGGGCAACGACGGTCGCGCGGTTTGGACCGCGCTTGTCTTCAGAGGTCGTCATTCGGCGACTCCGTTGGATTCCGTTCGGGTGGTTCACGCTGGGCCGCGGCTGTCGCCAACCACGGTCGCGGGCGTCGTCGTCGTCACATCATTATCGACTGATGGCCGGCGACCGTTGAGGTCGCAGGGCGGACGATGCCCCGGATTATCACACAATCGGGGATCCGGTTCCAGCCCGGGCGCCGGCGTTGTGGCCCGCCGCCGACGGGTCCGGAGCGGGCACAAAACCGGGACGGGGATCCCGGGCTCATCGATGAGGAAACGGCCTCAGGGAACCAGTAGGCTCACGAGTGTGGCGAGGGCCGCCACGGCGGTGCCCCGGCGGAGGACGCTCCACGCTTGAGCACGGACTGTTCCGCGTTGGCCCGCAGGCAGGTCCTCGACTCCATTGCCCAGGTTGCACTGACCGTGCAACGCCATGCGTACTCAGGTCTTCTCTCGGGCCTGGAGCACACCGTTGGCGCCGCCGAGGAAGGGGAAGAACAGCAGCAGGCGCCAGGTCCGGTCCAGACCCGAAGCGCTCATGTAGGCGAGCGCGGCCAGCCCCAGCATGATGGACAGGTACCCGAGGCCTCTTCGCCAGGCGCGCTGCCGGGGTCCGATATTGGCGATGGTCATCGGTGACGCCTTCGGGCCTGGGGCTTCCTTCCACAGATGCGTCAGCGGTTTCCCCACAGATTCGGGGCCGTGCCACCGCCACCTTTGCTGGTGGAGCATCCGGCTCGTCGCCGTCGAACGCCGGAGCGACATACAAGTTCCCTGAACGGAGTGACCCCATGGTATCTGCGCGCACGAAGGTCGTGATCCTCGGAGCCGGCGGTCGTGACTTCCATGTGTTCAACACCCGATATCGACATGATCCGACGTGCGAAGTCGTCGCCTTCACCGCGGCCCAGATTCCCCATATCGAAAACCGCAGCTACCCTCCGGTTCTGTCGGGCGCCCTGTATCCCGACGGGATTTCGATCCATCCCGAGACCGATCTCGAAGCTCTGATCGGCGAGCACTCCGTCGACGACGTGATCTTCGCGTACTCGGACGTGTCGACGGCCGCCCTCGACCAGATGCGAACCCGGGTCGAGGGGGCGGGCGCCCGCTTCGACACGTACCCGATCGTCGCGACCCAGCTTCCGGTGGCCCGTCCCTGCGTTGCCGTCTGCGCCGTGCGCACCGGATGCGGGAAGAGCGGCGTGTCCCGGCATCTGACGGCGGCGCTCCGGGCACGGGGTCACCGGGTCGGCGTGATCCGCCATCCCATGCCGTACGGTCATCTGCAGCAACAGACCGTGCAGCGGTTCGCACACCTGGACGACCTGGAGCGGCACCAGTGCACCATCGAGGAGATGGAGGAGTACGAGCCGCACCTCGCCGCCGGCAGCGTCGTGTACGCGGGGGCGGACTACGCGAAGATCCTCGGCCTGGCCGAGTCCGAGTCGGATGTGGTCCTCTGGGACGGCGGGAACAACGACGCTCCGTTCCTCCGTCCGGACGTCCTCGTGACGCTCCTGGACCCACTCCGGGCCGGTGACGAGTCGAGCTACTTCCCGAGCCTCTGGAACCTGGAGAACGCGGATGTGCTCCTGGTGGCGAAGACGGACCAGGCGACCCCGGAGCAGGTCGAGTCGGTGCTGGACAGCGCCCAGCGGTACAACCCGAACGCCACCGTGGTTCTGGGCCGTTCGCCGTACCGGTTGGACCGGCCCGAGCTGGTTCGGGGCAAGCGGGTGCTGGTCGTCGAAGACGGACCGACGACGACTCATGGCGGAATGGCGTACGGCGCTGGATTCCTGGCGGCGAAAGACGCCGGAGCGGCGGCCATCGTGGATCCCCGCCCGTTCGCCAGCGGCGAGATCGCCGAGGCGTTCGAGCGCTACCCCCACCTCCGGGACGTGCTTCCGGCCCTGGGGTACGGACCGGACCAGCTCGAGGATCTGCAACGGACCATCGACCGCGCGGACTGCGACGCGGTTGTGGTGGGCACGCCCATCGATCTGTCCCGGGTGGTGCCCATCGACAAGCCCGTGGCCCGGGCGTCGTACGGGTACGAAGACGGTGGGGATACCCCGCTGTCGAACGTAGTGCTGAACCGGCTGTCGCCGTGACCCGGATCGTGGTGGCCCTGGGCGGCAACGCACTCATGCCCCGGCGCGAACCCCGGCCGGGCGAGGCGCAACG
>CAJIAX010000123.1_pt1 | contig 18083 bp, 14 predicted proteins | sample 9199251 | NCBI WGS metagenome assembly CAJIAX01 (sample SAMEA7708287, study PRJEB35096) | sediment metagenome | biome: marine neritic benthic zone biome [ENVO:01000025]; feature: sediment [ENVO:00002007]; material: shallow marine sediment [ENVO:03000034] sea grass bed [ENVO_01000059] ... | reverse complement strand
CCCCTGCTCCTTCTCGAACCGTCGGCCTTCTCGGCGCGGGTGCGGGCGCTGCCGTTCTGGGGCGCGGTCCTGGCCAAGAGCCTGGTCTACGTCGGCGCGCTCACCGCCATCTTCCTGGGGATCTCCCTGTTGTTCGGATGGCTTGCGGGGCGTTCCTTGGCGGAGTTCATCGAGTTCCTGCCCCAGCAGTTCGCCGCGATCGGGGCCGCCTTCCTCCTCTACCTCGTGATCATCTTCGTGCGACAGCTCGACCGGTTGCTCGGGCCCGGGGTTCTCGTTCGTTACCTCACCGGACGTTACCACCGGCCTCGTCGCGAGCGGCGGATCTTCATGTTCCTCGATCTCAAGGATTCGACGGGGCTGTCGGAACGTCTGTCCCTCGAGGCGTACTACGGGCTCGTCAACGATTTCTTCCGGGACGTCTCCCGACCCGTCCTCGATTCCCGGGGCGAAATCTACGAGTACGTCGGCGACGAGGTCGTGATCACCTGGAAGCACGACGAGGGCGCCCGAAACGCGAACTGCGTCCGGGCCTTCTTCCAGATCGAGAAGGCGGTCTGGGCCAACAGTCAACGGTACGTGGACCGCTACGGAGTGGTGCCCGAGTTCAAGGCCGGGCTCCACGCGGGAGAAGTGATCGCGGCCGAGATGGGCGACCTGAAGAAGGAGATCGCCTTCAATGGAGAGGTCCTGAACGTTGCCGCCCGGATCCAGGGGGAATGCAACCGCCTCGGCCGTCGGTTCCTGGCCTCGAGAAGGATCGTGGACCAGTTGGAGCTGCCCTCGGGCGTGACCGCCGCATCGGTGGGTCCGGTGGAGCTCCGTGGGACGGGCACACCCACCGAGATCGTGGCCCTGGCCTAGCGGTGCGCTCCTACGCTCCGCCCCTACGGGGCGAACGCAAATCACCAGACAACGATTCCACTTCGGGCGTCATCCATTAGAATTACGGCCGTCGTTGTCGTTTCGAGCTCGACTCCCATTTCCGGTGCCGCATGAACCGAGACATCGAAGTCATACAGGACAAGATCCAGCAGGAGAGCGCTTTCGTCGGGCGCCTGCAGGACGAGGTTGGCCGCGTGATCGTGGGCCAGCGCTACATGGTGGAACGCCTTCTGATCGGGCTCCTGGCCAACGGCCACGTGCTGATGGAAGGCGTGCCGGGTCTGGCGAAGACCCTGACCATCAAGACGCTGGCCAGCGCCATCGACACGGCCTTCCATCGGCTCCAGTTCACACCGGACCTGCTGCCGGCCGACCTGATCGGGACGCTGATCTACGACCCCAAGGATCAGGAGTTCAAGACGAAGAAGGGTCCGATCTTCGCCAACCTGATCCTGGCGGACGAGATCAACCGTTCGCCGGCCAAGGTCCAGTCGGCGTTGCTCGAAGCCATGCAGGAACGCACGGTGACCCTGGGCGAGCACAGCTACCCGCTGGACGATCCGTTCCTGGTCCTGGCGACCCAGAATCCCATCGAGCAGGAAGGGACGTATCCCCTGCCCGAGGCGCAGGTCGACCGCTTCATGCTCAAGTTGAGCGTGGGGTACCCGACCCGGGACGAAGAGCTGGAGATCATGCAGCGCATGTCCGCCGGCCCGGTCGCCGAGGTACAGGCCGTTGCTTCGCCAGACGAGATCATCCGCGCACGTAGGGCCGTGGAGATGATCTACATGGACGCCCAGGTCGAGCGGTACATCGTGGACCTGGTGTTCGCGACCCGGGACCCCGCGTCGGCCGGACTCGACGACCTGGACGAGCTCATCGCCTTCGGCGGGTCGCCCCGTGCCTCCATCGCCCTGGCCCGGTGCGCCCGGGCCCATGCGTTCTTGAAGCGCCGGGGGTTCGTCACCCCTGAAGACGTCCGGGCCATCGGGCTCGACGTGCTCCGGCACCGGGTTCTGCTCACCTACGAGGCAGAAGCCGAGGAGGTCACGTCCGAGGACGTGGTGACCCGCATCCTCAACAGCGTGGAAGTGCCCTAACCCGTGCGAGCGGAAGACCAACGAACCCGCTCGCCAGTCGGCAAGCGGCGGCGCCGATGATCCCCCGCGAGATCCTCCGGAAGGTACGCCGGATCGAGATCACCACCCGTGGCTTGGTCAACGAGGTGTTCGGCGGCGAGTACCACTCGGTCTTCAAGGGCCGGGGCATGAATTTCGCCGAGGTCCGGGAGTACCAATACGGCGACGACATCCGCAGCATCGACTGGAACGTGAGCGCCCGGGCCGGCCACCCCTTCGTGAAGGTGTTCGAAGAGGAACGGGAGCTCACGGTGATGCTGGCCGTGGACGTGAGCGCCTCGGGGGACTTCGGTACCCGGGAGCGGCTCAAGGGCGAGATGGCGGTGGAGATCTGTGCCCTGCTCGCCTTCAGCGCCATCAAGAACAACGACAAGGTCGGGCTGCTGATCTTCAGCGACCGGATCGAGAAGTTCGTGCCGCCCCGGAAGGGCCGCCGCCACGTCCTGCGTGTGCTCCGGGAACTCCTGTATCACGAACCAGAGGACACCGGCACCGACATCACGCTGGCCCTCGAATACCTGTCGCGGGTGTTGAAACGACGCTCCGTCGTCTTCCTGGTGTCCGACTTCATCGGCGAGGGTTTCAAGAAGGCCATGTCGGTGGCCGGCCGGCGGCACGACCTGGTCGCGATCCAGATGGAGGACCGCCGAGAGCTGGTGATTCCCCCGGTGGGATTCATGGAGTTCGTGGACGCGGAAACGGGGCAGCACGTCGTGGTCAACACGTCCGACGCTCGCTTCCGCGAGGCGTACGTGGCGGATGCCGAAGCTCGGGAGTCGGCCCTCCGGGAGATGTTCCGGAAGACCCGGGTGGACGTGATTCGGATCGAGACGGGTTCCGACTACGTGCAGCCGCTGATGCGGTTCTTCAAGGACCGGGCCCGGAGATTCCGGTGAAACGCGTCATCTGGTCGGGTCTGATCGCGGTGGCATCCGCCCTGTCCTACGGGTCCATGTCCGCACAGGAAGCCCGGGTGCACACCGACGTGGACGTGGCCGAGACCACCGTCGGTGGCCAGATCCTCCTGACCGTTGCCGTAGAGCATGCCGCGGGCGCTCGGGTCGTCTTCCCCGATTCCGTGGACCTGGGACCCTTCGAGGCGCTGTCCCTGACGGTGGGCGAGCCCGTGCCCGAAGGCGACCGTTACCTGTCCATCGGCCGCTACACGCTGGCCGCGTTCGAGCTCGGCGAGCTGGAGATCCCGTCCTTCGAAGTGGCCCTGATCGACGAGAACGGGAATGCCACCGCGCTGGATACCAGCCCGTGGGGCGTGGTTGTGACCTCGGTCGGGCTGGACGAGACTGGCGACATCCGGGACGTGAAGGCGCCGTTCGAGATCCCCCTCGGGACGGTCGTGATCGCCTCGTGGATCCTGGGCCTTCTGCTCTTGGCCGCGTTGGCCTATTGGCTGTACCGACGCCACCAGCGCCAGGACGCTGCGGCGCCTGTCGAGGTCGCCGCTCCGATCCGCCGCCCGTGGGAGATCGCGGAGGACGCGCTGCGGGAGCTCGAGGCTTCGGGAATGCTGCAACGCGGCGAGATCAAGGAATTCTATATCCGGGTCTCGGAGATCATCCGTGCGTACGTGGAAGCCCAATTCCACGTGCCCGCCCTCGAGATGGCCTCGTTCGAGGTGATCGAGGGCATCCAGGCGTTGGGCCTGGACCGGGCCACCGTGCAGGCGTTCGAGGGCTTCCTGGCCGAGTGCGACCTGGTGAAGTTCGCGAAGTTCCGTCCCGACGCCGCCCGCGCCAGCGAGATCGTGTCCAGGGCCTGGCGACTCGTGGAGCGCACCAAGGTGGGCCGGCCGGCTCCACCGAAACCCGTCCCGGAGCCCGGGGGCGAGCCGGTGGCGGATCCCGACCAGGAAGCCTCGGCCGATTCGGCGATCGAAGCCGACCCGGAGCCCTCGGCTGATTCCGCAGTCGAATCCGCCATGGGTTCCGTCGTCGACCCAGCAGCCGATCCCGCCGCCGAAGCGGTCCCCGTCGCCGACCTGGCTCCCGAATCCGAGTCCGAGGGTCCGGCCCGGGAGGACGCGCCGTGATCTACCGGTTCGAAGATCCCGGACTGTTGCTCCTGCTCCTGGCCGTTCCCGTCCTTACGCTGTGGTACGTTCGACGCCGGGCCCGAAAGGGCAGCGCTCTGCGATTCAGTTGGGTGGGCGGTCTGCAGCGGGCCGATGTCCGTCGCACGGGCCGAGCCCGTCACTTGCTGGTGGTGCTCCGGCTTCTGGCGCTGACGGCCCTGATCATCGCGTTCGCCCGACCTCAGTCCGGGGTCACCGGCGAAACGATCCGCTCGGAAGGCGTGGACATCGTCCTGGCCCTGGACCTGTCGACCTCGATGCTGGCCGAGGACCTCGAGCCCAACCGGGTCCAGGCGGCCATGCAGGTCGCGGCCGACTTCGTGCGGAGCCGTCCGGCGGACCGGATCGGACTGGTCGTCTTCGCCGGCGAAGCGTTCACCCAGGCACCCTTGACCCTGGATCACGACGTGGTCACCGGGCTACTCGACGAGCTCGAGGTGGGCTTCATCGAGGATGGCACGGCGATCGGCATGGGGTTGGCCACGGCCATCAAGCGACTCCAGCAGAGCAACGCCGAGAGTCGGGTCGTGGTGCTGCTGACCGATGGACGAAACAACCGGGGAGAGATCGACCCCGTGACCGCGGCCCAGATGGCCCAGGCCCTCGGGGTGCGGGTCTACACCGTGGGAGCGGGCGGCCGAGGTACGGCCAGGGTCCCGGTCCAGGACCCCCTTCTGGGCCGTCGGTACGTGACCATGCAGGTGGACATCGACGAAGAGACGCTCCAGGAGGTCGCCAACCTGACGGGCGGTGTGTACTTCCGCGCCACCGACCGGGAGAGCCTCGAGTCCGTCTGGGCCGAAATCGACGAGCTGGAAACCACCGAGATCGAGGTGGAGAACTTCACCCGGTTCGGCGAGCTGTTCCACCTTCCGCTGCTCATCGGACTCGGGCTCCTGCTCCTGGAGGCCCTGATGGGCCAGACCCTCCTCCGGAAGATCCCATGAGGAGGGCCTGATGTTCCGCTTCGCCGTGCAAGACGCGCTCTGGGGCCTCCTCGCGGTGCCGCTCCTGGTCCTTTTCCTCTGGCACGCCGCGTACCGTCGCCGGGCCGCGCTGAACCGCTTCGGCGACGCACGCCTGATGGCCCGTCTGGCCCAGACCGTGAACCGCCGGGCACGGGCCGTGAAGGCCGTCCTGCTGGTGGCAGGTGTCGCGTGTCTGGTCTTCGCCCTGGCCCGTCCCCAGTTCGGCACCCGGGTGGAGACGGTTCGCCGCCAGGGTCAGGACATCATGGTGGCCCTGGATCTGAGCAACTCGATGCTCGCCGAAGACGTGGCCCCCAATCGGCTCGACCGGGCCAAGCTGGCGGTATCCCGGCTCCTCGATCGCTTGGAGGGCGACCGCATCGGACTCGTGGCTTTCGCCGGACAGGCGTTCCTGCAAAGCCCCCTCACCGTGGACTATGGCGCCGCGCGGCTCTTCCTGAACGCGATGGACACCGGGCTGGTGCCCGTCCAGGGAACGGACCTGGGAGCGGCGTTGTCGGTGGCGTTGAACGCGTTCGTCGAGGTGGAGAACGCGGACCACCGGATCCTCATCGTGTTTACGGACGGCGAAGACCACGAAGGCGACCTGGACGCGAACCTGGAGCGGGCGCTCGAGGCCGGTGTACGGATCTATACGGTCGGGTTCGGATCGGACGACGGGGTGCCGATACCCGACTTCGACGACCGGGGCCGCCGGAGGGGCTTCCTCAGGGACGACGAGGGTCAAATCGTCACGACACGCCTGGAGGAAGAGCCGCTCCAGCGACTGGCGGAAGCCACGGGGGGACGATACATCCGGGTCACGCCCCGAGGCGGTGAGCTCGCGGCCCTTTCCGACGAGCTGATTGGAATGGAGGGGCGGGAGATCGAGGCCGAGCAGGTGACCCAGTTCGACGAGCAGTTCCAGGTCTTCCTGGGACTGGGCCTGATTCTACTGTTTCTCGAGATGCTGCTCCCGGAACGGCGGCAGGTGAGTCACGCATGGACGGGAAGATTCGAATGATGCGAGCGACGCTGATCGTGGTGGTGGCGGTGGCCGCCATGCCCGCCTCCGTCGCAGGCCAGGCTGGCCGGGCCCAAGTCAACGAGGGCAACCGGCTGTACGAAGCAGGCGAGTTCGAAGCCGCTCACGAGAAGTACCTCGAGGCGCTGCGAGAGGCGCCGGGCTCGCCCATCGTGCGCTTCAACGACGGCAACGCCCTGTATCAGACCCAGGAGTTCCAGCAGGCCCTGGAGTCCTACCGCGTCGCCGTCGAGAGCGGCGATCCGATGCTCCAGTCCCGGGCCTGGTACAACGTCGGCAACGCCTTCTACCGTCAGCAGGAGCTCCAACAGGCCCTCGAAGCCTTCAAGCAGGCGCTGAGGATCGATCCAAACGACGTCGACGCGAAACACAACCTGGAGCGCGTGCTGGAGGAACTGGAGCAGCAGCAAGACGACCAGAACCAGGACGACCAGAACCAGGATCAGAACCAAGACCAGGACAACCAGGATCAGAGCGACCAGGGCCAGGACGACCAGGAACAGCAGGACCAGGGCGACCAGGAGCAGGACGACGAGCAAGACGAGCAGGACGACCAGCAAGACCAGGACGAGCAGGATCAGGATGATCAGGACGGCGATCAGGAGCAGGAGCAGCAACAGGCTCCGCCGCCCCCCGGTCAGATGACCCGGGAGCAGGCCGAGCGCCTCCTCCAGGCCGTCGAGGAGAACCCCGACCAGGCAGGTCAGCAGCGGGCGGCTGCGGCCACCGGCAGGAGGCCCCGCAAGAAGTGGTAGGTCGCCGGTTCTTCGTCCGTGGCCTGCTCCTGGCCGCGATCCTCGTGCCCCCGTCGGCAGGCGAAGCCATGGCCCAGGACGTCTCGGTCCGGGCGTTCCTGTCCGCGAACCCCGTGCTCCCGGGCGCTCCGTTCGACCTGAACGTCGAAGTGGTCGGGGCCCAGCGCCTCGACGGAGATCCGGTCGTGCCGGACCTGGACTTCGCCACCTATCTGAGCAGCGGGCGCACGTCGTCGGTCCAGATCGTGAACGGCGTGACCACGGTCTCGACCATCCTGGTCTACCGGTTCCGGGCCGAGCAGCAGGGTACCTTCGAGATCCCGCCGATCACGGTGCCGGCCGGCGGCCAGACGCTGACCACCGAACCCGTATCGCTCACGGTGGGACGAGGGAGAGCCGCCCGGTCGGGCACGCAGCGCCCTGCTCCGTCCCAGCCTCAGCAACGGGGAACGCAGCCGACCGAGCCCGGGCTGGGTCCGAACGACATCTTCATCACCACCGACGTCAGCGCCACACGCGTCTTCGCGGGCCAGCCGATCATCGTGGAGTACCGGATCTGGACCCGGGTCAACGTCAGCCAATACAGCGTCACCGAGCTCCCCGCCAACACCGGATTCTGGGTGGAGGAGTTCCCCCTGCCCTCTCCTGAGGTCGAACAGGTGGACCGGGACGGCGTACCGTTCGCGACCGCGGTGATCCGGAAGGTGGCGCTCTTTCCCACCGGCCCGGGGGCCCGGACGATCGAGCCCCTGGAGCTCGAGGCGCAGGTCCGGGTCCGGCGGAGATCCAACGACCTGCTGGACGACTTCTTCAGCCGATCTCTCCTGGGCCGGCTGGAGTCCGTTCCGGTGGAGTCCCCGGCGGTGGACGTCGAGGTCATGCCCCTGCCTCCGGGCGCGCCCCGAACCTTCGACGGCTTCGTCGGCGAGCTAGACGTCACCGCCTCGGTGGACCGGCTCCAAGTAGAAACGAACGAGGCCCTGACCCTGATCCTTCGCGTGGTCGCAGAGGGCAACGTCAGCACGCTGCTTCCGCCCAACATCGCGTTCCCGGCCGACTTCGAGGTCTACCCGCCCGAGGTCACGGAGCGAATCGACCGGAGCGGTAATCGGGTACGGGGCTCCAAGACGTACCAGTACGTCCTGATCCCCAGGGCCCCGGGAGCGTTGACGATCCCGTCGGTGGAGCTGGGATACTTCGATCCCGCCACCGAGAGCTACGGCACCGCGTCCTCTGGTGCCCTGACGCTCGACGTGACCGGCGACCCCGTCGTGGGTCCCCTGGCGGGCCCGGGACGCCGGGGCAGCATCGAGCCGCTGCGCGAGGACATCCGCTTCATCTCCATCGAGGTTCCACAGTTCCGGCGAACGGGTCGCCCCCTGACCCAGAAGGCGGCGTTCTGGCTCGTCCTGTTGGTCCCGGTCGTGGCCCTCGGGGGCGCGGTCGGCGTGCGGCGGCACCAGGACCGTCTGGCCGGCGACGTGGCGTACGCCAGGGGACGGCGAGCCAGTCGTCAGGCGCGGAAGCGGCTTCAGCAGGCCCGGACCCTGCTCAGCGGCGACGGGATCGCGTTCTACGCAGAAGTGAGTCGGGCGCTCCAGGGCTTCCTGGGCGACCGTCTCAACGTGGCCGAGGCCGGCTTGATTATCGACGACGCCCGTGCCCGACTCCAGGCCCGGGGCGTGTCGGAATCGGCGATCGACGGCTACGTCGCGTGTCTCCAGGAGTGCGACAGGCAGCGCTTCTCGCCCAGCGAAACCACGCCCGACGAGCGCCAGGCATTCCTCGATCGTGTCCTCGACGCCATGGCCGCCCTCGAAGCGGAGGTGCGGTGATGGTCCGGTGGGTGTTCGCCGCTGTCGCGGCCGTAGGGTCGACGGGCATGCTCGCTGCCTCGTTCCCGGCCCAGGACGACTTTTTCCTCGAAGGGAACCGCCTCTACCAGGACGGCGACTTCGACGGGGCCCTGGCCGCGTACCAGCGAATCGAGGACGCGGGCTTCGAGAGTGGGCCGCTGTTCTACAACATGGGCAACACGTACTTCAAGCTGGCGGAGCTGGGGCCCGCCATCCTGTACTATGAGCGGGCGTCTCGGCTGATGCCCGGGGACGACGATCTCCAGGCGAACCTGGCGCTGGCCCGGTCTCTGACCCGGGACGAAGTCGCCCCGCTCCCGGGCTTCCTTCCGTTCCGGGTGACACGCTGGTGGGTCTACCTGTTGTCCCCAGGGCTGTTGGCATGGGTCGTGGGCGTCGCCTACACCGTGACCATGGCCGGCCTGCTGCTCCTGGTCCTGCGTCCATCGCCGGCCCTGGAGACGTGGGGTCGACGAATCGCCATCGTCGCCGGGAGCGTGACGGTTGTCTTCGGCATCAACCTCGTGGCCATGGGCCTGCGGCTCGGCGATCCTCCCCGGGCGGTCATCATGAACGAAACCGTGGACGTGCAGAGCGCGCCGTCGGCGGACCCGTCGTTGCAGGTCTTCACCGTTCACGAGGGTACCACGGTGCGCATCGACCGGCGCACCGACGCCTGGGCCGAGGTGGTCCTCGAGGACGGCCAGGTGGGCTGGGTCCGCCTCGAGGACATGACCGAGATCTAGCGGAACCTCCTTCGGGTCAGATACACGCTCCGGGTCAACGGCTCTCGCCAGCCCGTGCCCGGCTACGGCCGCCGTTGGCACGCCCTTCCTCGGGTTGCTGCTTGAGCACGAAGCGCAGCCGGGCGCCAATCCCGCCCGCCTCCCGGTCCAGCGTTTCGGCAGGCTCGCCGGACAACTCCTGCACGTCGGCCTGCTGATCGAACGCGGCCCCTACACAGTGGTCAGCGAAGTCGGGCTGACCCAGGATGAAGTCCCGCGTGAGGAGCAGCGTATCGACACGCCCCTCCATGAGGGCCCGCTCGCTCGCTTCCCGTCCGAGACATCCCCTGCCCCCGGACCGGGCCTGATCCACGACCTCTTCGACCAGCGCTCCCTGAATGCGTCGGGTCAGGGTGGATGCGCCTGCCCGGGCCGCCTCCCGTACCTGGGCCGAGGTCATGTCCAAGTGCAACGACGGCTGCTCGAGAAGGCGGCTCGCCCGATACGAGGAGGCATGCTGAGCCATGGCGGAAATCGTCTCCGGCGTGCCCCCGAGGATCAGGAACCCGTCCCCGGCGAGTCGTCCTTCGAGGTCGTCCATGAGGCTCTTGATCATGCGCTCGGATCCGGCGTCGAGGAACCGCTGAGCAGCATCCGACCCGGTCTGGCCCCGGACCCCGCTATGGGTCGCGCCCCGCTTCCCCACCCCGACGTCGGTCAGATCGCCCACGTCGGTATCCGCCACCACACCCGGCAGCTCGGACACGACGCCGTCGCGGTACTCGAAGATCCGAGCTCGGCGGCGATCGGTGAGCACCACGAGAACGGTGCGAGCCTGCTTGAGGCCGCGCACGTATGGTGCGACCCGGAGTCCCCGTTCCCACCGAACGAGGTCCGGCACCGTGGCAGCCACGGGTTCGGCGTAGAGGACCCGGTCGGGTGTGGCGAATCCGACCCAACCCTTGCCTGGCAAGAAGGCGTCGAAATCGTCCAACTCGCCGCGAAGGAGCTCCACCGCGCCACCGAAGCCAGCGCGGTCCTCAGGAGATAGCGCCTCCAAACCGCGTTCAGCCTCGGAAATCTCCTGATCGAGGCGCCTCCGCCAGACCGAGCGCTGCGCCGGGTCCGTGGCCTGTCCGTCGAGATAGACGCTGAGCACCTGGGTTGATTGGTTGTCGCGGTAGAGTCGAACGAGTTTCTCGTGGGTCAGCATGAGACGACCTCCGGCACGGGTCATGGAAGGATGACCTCGTAGGCGGCAGAGGGGACGACGGGGCACGGGGAAGCCCCTTCGGCTGGGTGCCGAGTCTCGGCCCCCTCGGAGTGGGGCCGCGACGCTCAGGAAAAGGACGCGACTTCGACGGCATCCGGGCTCCTGGGATCAGGACGGATGGCGGGGGTCCACCCTACACCAAAGAAAGCGGCTGTTTCTCTGCGCAAGCCTACATCTAATTGTCTCGGCCCGGGTGGGTCTTTGCAAGGCCCGGCAGCGGCCCCGCGCGGAGCGCTGAACACCGCCGACCGTGCTAGGAAAAACAGGCACAGACGTTTAGCTTGCTACGCCTCGCGGGAAACGCCAGCCAGGAGCGCAGTTTGCGGGTCCTCATCGTCGGCGCCGGGGAGGTGGGTTTCCACCTCGCGGCGCGTCTTTCCGAAGAGAGCCAGGACGTGGTCGTGATCGAGTCGGATCCGGACCGGGCCGACTATACGTCCGAGCAGCTGGACGTGATGACCATCGTGGGCAACGGGGCCTCGGTGCCGGTCCTGGAGCGGGCGGGCATCCGGCAGGCTCGAATCCTCATGGCCGTGACCTCCAGCGACGAGGTCAACCTGATCTCGTCGTTGGCCGCCACCCGGCTCGGGGTCAAGTACACGGTCACCCGGACGAGCAACCCCGACTACTACGCCCGGGGGAGCGTGCTGTCCCGGGAGCGGCTCGGCATCGACCTCATGATCAACCCGGAGCGGGAGTGCGCCTGGGAGATCCTCCGGCTGCTCCAGAGCGCCGCCGCCACGGATCTGGCGGCCTTTGCCGGCGGTCGGGTGCAGCTGTTCGGCCTGATCGTCAAAGAAGGCGCTCCCGTCGCGGGAAAGACGTTGGCGCAGCTGGGTCAGGAGCTGCAGGGCTACCACTACGTGACGGCGGCCATCGTCCGGGACGGGAAGACGACGATCCCCATCGGCTCGTCGACCATCGAGGCCGGCGACCAGATCTACGTCCTCTCTCCGACCGAGGAGATCTCCCAGATCCCCCGGCTCGCGGGGTACGAAGGGCTGTCCATCAAGCGTGTCATGATCGCCGGTGGCAGCCGGGAGGGCCTGCTTCTGGCCGAGCTGCTCGAGGCCAGGGGCATCCAGACGACGATCCTGGACCAGGACCGCAGGCGGTGCGTTGAGCTGGCCGAGGCCCTGCCCAAGTCCCTCGTGCTCCACGCCGATGCCACGGACCTGGAGCTGCTGGAAATGGAGGGGGTGGCGGGAATCGACGGTTTCGTGGCCGCGACCGGGCATGACGAGGTCAACCTGCTGGCAGCGCTCCTGGCCAAGACGGCGGGGGCCAAGAAGGTGTTGAGCCTGGTCCAGAAGTTCGATTACCTGCCCCTGGTACCGAAGATCGGCGTGGACGCGGCGGTGTCGCCACGCATGTCCACCGTGAACGCGATTCTCCGGTACGTCAGGCGGGGGCGCGTGATGACCGTCGCCACGCTCAAGGGCATCGACGCCGAGGCGATCGAGTTCAGCGTCGGAGAGCAGGCTAGAATCACGGGCACACCCCTCCGGGAGGTACGCTTTCCGGAGGGCGGGATCATCGGCACGATCATCCGGGCGGGCGAGATCATCATCCCCCGTGGCGACGACCGCATCCTGCCCGGGGACGACGTGATCGTATTCGCGCTCCCCCACGCGATTCCGGACATCGAGGCCCTGTTCGCCTGATGTCGCTCCGGCCCGTCCTCCACGTCATCGGAGTGCTGCTGGTCTTCCTGTCGGCGGCCATGGCCAGCACCGCCGTCGTATCGCTCCTCTACCGTGACGGCGATACGCTGGCCTTCCTCTTCTCGGCCGTGTTCACATTCGCGGTGGGGATGCTGACCTACCGGAACACTCGGTTCGAGGGCGACATCACCCACCGGCAGGGATACGCCATCGTCACGTTCGCCTGGACGGGCATCGCCCTTTTCGGCGCCCTGCCTTTCGTCCTGACCGGCGCCGTGGCGACTCCCGCCCAGGCGATCTTCGAGTCGATGTCGGGCTTCACGACCACCGGCGCGACCGTCTTCTCCGACATCGAGTCGCTGCCCCACGGGATCCTCTTCTGGCGCTCGCTGACCCACTGGCTCGGCGGCATGGGGATCATCGTTCTCGCCATCGCCGTGCTTCCGTTCCTGGGTGTGGGCGGGATGCAGCTGTTCCGGGCCGAGGTGCCCGGCCCAACGCCCGAACGACTGCGCCCCAGAATCGCCCAGACGGCCAAGCTCCTGTGGTACGTCTACGTCGGGCTGACCGCACTGCAGGTGGTCCTGTATCTCGTCGGCGGAATGGGGCTGTTCGACGCGGTCAACCACGCCATGGCCACGCTGGCCACGGGTGGCTTCTCGACGAAGAACGACTCGGCGGCCAGCTTCAGCCCCTACCTCCAGTACGTGACGATCCTGTTCATGTACCTGGCCGGAGTGAACTTCACGCTGCACTTCAGGGCGGCGACCGGGCGCCCGGTATACTTCAAGGACGAAGAGTGGCGTCTCTTCACGTTGATCATCGTGGGGGCGGGGCTCTTCCTGGCGGCGGCCAACCTGTTGGGCGGCGAATACGCGCTGTCCGGGGCGGGCGTGGAGCATGCCTTCCGAGACGGGCTTTTCCAGTCCACGTCGATCACGACGACGACCGGGTTCGTCTCCTCCGACTACGAGCTCTGGGTCCCGGCGGCCCAGGGCCTCCTGCTCACGCTTATGTTCACGGGCGGCATGGCCGGATCCACGGGCGGAGGCGTCAAAACCCTTCGGGTCCTGCTCACCCTGAAATACGTGGCCGTCCAGATCCGGAAGCACCTCCATCCCCGCGCGGTCCTGCTCGCACGCCTGGACGGCCGCCCGGTCAAGGACGACGTGCTGGGCAACGTGGTGGGGTTCGTCTTCCTCTACGTGATGTTGTGCCTCTTCGGGACCATGTTGATGAGCCTGATGGGGATGGACCTGCTGACCGCGTTTGGCGCGAGTGCGGCCACGGTGGGCAACATCGGGCCCGGTGTGGGCGCGGTCGGCGCCACCGAGAACTACGGATGGATCAGCGACCCGGCGCTGCTGGCCCTGGGCTTCCTGATGCTCGTGGGCCGGCTCGAGATCTACACCGTGCTGCTCCTGTTCCACCCGGACATGTGGAAGCGCCAGCAACGAGGCGGGCGCCGCGCATCCCTGCTCAGGTCCATGGAGGCCGGGATGCAGAAGCTGACGCATAAGAAGCCCGCGCCCGAGGCGAAGGCCGAAGAGATTCCCGCTCCGGAGCTCAGGCTCGAGATCCTGGACAACGGCGGCGGGGACCCGAAGGTCGTGACCGGGACTGAGGACGAAGTGGTGACAAACCCCGAGGCGTCCATCGCCGACCCGGAGACCGTCGAGGACGAACCGAGGCCGCCGCCAAAGCCGGACGAACGGGAGTAGGCGGCCACCCCGCGATCGACCTGCGCTGCAGCTCCCTGCCCTACCGGGTGCCGAACAGCCGATCCCCCGCGTCGCCCAGACCCGGGAGGATGTAACCCACGTCGTTGAGCTTCCGGTCCAGCGACGCGGCATACACCGGCACGTCGGGATGGGCATCGAGCATGGCCTGCACCCCCTCGGGCGCCGCGACCAGGCACATGAACTGGATGCGGGTCGCCCCCCGGGCCTTGAGAAGCGCCACGGCGGCGACGGCGCTGCCGCCCGTGGCCAGCATGGGGTCGACGACGATGAACTGCCGGCCGGCCGCCGGGGGTAGTTTCACGTAGTACTCGACCGGCTGCAGCGTGTCCTCGTCCCGGAACAGTCCGATGTGTCCGACCCGGGCCCCGGGGATCAAGTGCACGATCCCCTCCACCATGCCCAACCCGGCCCGGAGTATGGGGACCACCACCAGCTTCTTGCCCTGGATGCGAAACGCCTCCGTCGTCTCCAGGGGAGTCTCGATCTCGACGGCCTCGAGGGGCAGGTCCCGGGTGACCTCGAACGCCATGAGGTTCGCGATCTCGTCGACCAGCTCCTTGAAGAGCTTCTTGGGTGTCTCCCGCCGCCGCAGGTGACCCAGCTTGTGCTGGATCAGGGGGTGGTCGATGATCGTCAGGTTGGGAAAGGCGTTCATGGCTCGCTCCAGAGATGGCGCAGGACGGTCCGGCGGCCGCTACCGCTTGATTCGTTCACCGCGCTCTTCGGAACGCAAGATCCAGGCGGTCAGTGCGCCGGGCCGAATCGCGTCGCTCTCGGCACCGTAGTCGTGATCGGCGATCGAGCCCGCCTCTACGCCTGGCCGGTGCGCCCGGTCGTCCAGGAACGAGTCGACCCGCCCCTTCCAGCGAGCCCAGTTGATCGGGCGCAGGTCGACCCAACCCCGTTCCACGGTCCCGTCCTCCAGGGGATCGGAACCGGGTTCAGGCGGCACCTTGACGTGGGCACCCCGGAGCACCTGCGCGCCGTCCGGCATCAGGATGGGAAGCCCAATGGTGAGGATCCGTTGACGCAGGTCCACGTCCTCCTCGACCAGCCGTCGACTCCAGTCAGACGCTTCGTCCGGGTCCGACTCGGCCGCCGACTCGAGCGTATCGTACAGGCGGTGGAGGAGCATGGCCTCGAACAGCAGTTTCGAAAGGCGTGGCGGGCCGAGCATCTCGTAAGCCGCCACCTGCACGTTGTGCTCCTCTTCGAGTTGTTCCATGCGACGCAGCGCAGCGGCTCGAAGGACCCCGGCTCGATAGCTCGGGCCCATGGAGGCGCCGTCCAGGGCGGCCACCACGTCTTTGCCGGTGGGGAAAGCGGTGATCTCGCGAAGGACGTTCTCGGCGACTTCCTCGGGCGTCACGAACTCCATCAATCCGAGAGCGGTCAGCGTCTCGAATTCGTGGAGCGTGAAGAGGCCGTTCTCGCCGGCGTCCATGAAGACGCCCTCCAGCGGCTCGTCCAACTCGACGAACCCCGTCCCGTCCGGGGCGAAGGCCGCCTCCACGTCCATGGGCTCGGTCGCGTCGGACCTCTGGAGAGGCCGCCCTCCCTTGCGGATCGGACCGAAACCGATGGACTTCCAGCTGATGGCCGCGGTGGGCTTGATCTCCTTCACGGCAGGCGCCCCCGGCGTGCGGGCCATCAGGTACAGCAGGAGCGTCTGGGCGCCGGCGAGGCCGCCCTTGGCCAGCAACACCCGGGACGGTCGCTCCTCCGAGTGGGTGAACGGGATGTTCAATCCCATTCCGCCCGTCCCCGACGTCCCGATCTTCACGTAGACGCTCGTTCCGGCCCGCTTCATCCCCTCCAACGCGATCTGGGAGTGCCGAATCAGCTTGGGCAGGTACAGGGTGCTCAGATGGCGGTCCACGGCCTCCTGGTCCACCTCGCCCGCCTGGGCCAGGCGCCGCAGCTCGGCGGCCGACGCGAAGACGTCCTGGTACGCCAGGGCCCCGGCGGTGTTGACGCAGTCCACCACGACGTGGGGCTCGACGTCGATCAGCAGGCGACCGAGGGTCGAGCGCTGAAAGACCTCTTCGGTGAGGGGTCCGAAGAGGTCTCCGATCACCATTTCCCGGCTCTCGGCATCCGCCACCGTCTGGGACCGGGTGGCGTCTTTGAGGGGCTCGGGCACGAACAGGTCGCCCCAGGCCGCCTCGAGCTCGGCGTCGGTCCGGACCTCCCGGGCCAGATCCGCGATGGTGTCCTCCGCCTCCGTCCGCCTCAGCGAGGCGATCACCACCCGACCCGGCGCCCGTTCCAACACCCGCCGAGCGACGGCCCGACCGACCAGGCCCGCCCCGCCGAGGATCAGGACCGTGCTTCCTGTGAGTCTCATCTAGGATCTCCGCCGGCGCGGCTTCGGTCGGTTGTCCGGGCGCCGCCCGTGCTCGGGTTTCTTCGATGTCGGCCGTGGCCGATCCGGACCGGCCTCTTTGAGCGCCTTGACCTCGCTCCGGGTCAAGGGGCGCCAATCGCCGGTCCCGACGCCGCTCATTCGGATCGGGCCGAACCGGACCCGCATCAGTGCCAGGACCCGGTGTCCCACGGCTTCGAGCATCCGTCGGACCTCTCGCTTCCGGCCTTCCACCAGCACGATGCGAACCCGAGCGGATCCGGGCCGCTGTGCCGTCACCTGGGCCACCCGGGCCCGGGCCGGCCCGTCCTCCAGCATCACGCCTCGCTCGAGGCGTTGGAGGGCCCGGTTGTCGGGCACGCCGATCACATCTGCCAGGTACTCGCGCTCGGTGCCTCCGGACGGATGGAGCAGGCGGTTGGCCGTGTCCCCGTCGTTGGTCAGGAGCAGCAGGCCCTGGGTTTCGAAGTCCAAGCGGCCCACGTACACGAGCTCCCGGTCCTCTCGGGGCAGGAGGGAGTAAACGGTGGGCCGCCCACCGGGATCATGACGGGTGGTCAGGGTACCAGGCGGCTTGTTGAGCATGATCCACCGCTCCCGCCCGATCTTGACCGGGCGGCCGTCCACCTCCACCACGTCCCGGGCCGGATCGACCCGGGCCCCCAGGGTGCGCACCACGGCGCCGTTGACCCGGACGCGACCCTCGGCCATCAGGGCCTCGGCTCGGCGCCTGGACGCCACCCCCGCCCGCGACAGCAGCTTCTGGATCCGGATCCCGTCGGGCCTATTCGTGCTGGTTCTCCGAGGCTTCATCATTCGTGTCCAGCCAGGGATCAGGCACCGCGGGCGAGTCCCGCCGAACGCCCTCTTCGTCTGTGTCGTCCGACTCCACCTCGGTCCCGGTGTCCTCGGCGAAGGCCTGCACACCGTCACCGTTCGCTCCAGAGGCCGTTCGTTCCGTCTCTTCGCCTTCGACAGGCGCCCGGCGAACGTCGAGCTCCGCCTCCCGGGGCCGGAACTCGGGCTCGTCCGCACCCGTGTGATCACCGCCCAGGTGCACCCGCACCGGCGCGTCCAGGGGCAGCGACTCCTGCAGGTCGTCCTCGGCCCCGTCATCCAGTCCCAAGGGCGTCCGATCGCGAAGCACGACGGGCAACTCTTCAGGCCGGGGCAGCTCCTCCGCGCTCGCGAAGCCGAAGTGTTCGAGAAAGCGCGCGCCCGTGCCGTAGAGCAACGGCCGTCCCAATCCCTCGCCTCGTCCGACGACCTCCACCAGCCCCCTCTCCTGCAGGGTGCGGATCACGCCGGACGAACCGACGCCACGGATGTACTCGATCTCGATGCGGCCGATCGGCTGCCGGTACGCGACGATCGCCAGCGTCTCGAGCGCGGGGCCCGAAAGCCGTGAAGGCCGGGGGACGGTATCGAATCGCTCCAGATACGGTGCGAACTCGGGGCGGGTCATGATCTGGTAGCCGCCGCCCACCTCCCGGATCTGGTACGAACGCTCGCCGTCGTCGTAATCCCGCTGGAGCTCGACGATGGCCTGCTCGACCACGTCCTCGTCCAGGGCCTGG
>CAJIAX010000163.1_pt1 | contig 18813 bp, 13 predicted proteins | sample 9199251 | NCBI WGS metagenome assembly CAJIAX01 (sample SAMEA7708287, study PRJEB35096) | sediment metagenome | biome: marine neritic benthic zone biome [ENVO:01000025]; feature: sediment [ENVO:00002007]; material: shallow marine sediment [ENVO:03000034] sea grass bed [ENVO_01000059] ... | reverse complement strand
CGCCCTGGTCGATGCCGTCGGTCGTGCCACCGTCGCCGACCCAGTGCTTCGCGCACGCGATCACGGCGTCCGGACCGAGGCTCCCCTGCAAGCCGGCCACGAAGTCGGCTGCGTACCGGGACACGAGATCCGGTTGCTCCCCGTAGCTCTCGTACGTGCGCCCCCACCGGATGTCCCGGACGACGGCGAGCGTGGGCGCGAACGTCCACTCGACGCCCGTAGCCAGGATTTCCCGGGCCGTCACCTGGGCGACGCGCCGGAGGAGGTCCGGGTCGTTGGCGGCCCCCAGGCCGATGTTGTGCGGGAAGACCGTGGCCCCACGCACGTTGTTGTGTCCGTGAATCGCGTCCACCCCGTACAGCAGTGGAATCGCGAGCCGGGCTCCAGAGTCGGTGTCCATCGACGCTGCCCAATAGGCGTCGTTCATGGCGACCCAGTCGGAGGGCCTATTGTCCCCGGGTACGGAGCCGCCCCCGCTCAATACGGATCCGATGTGGAAATCCCGCACCTCGGCCGGGCTGATGGCCATGCGCTCGGCCTGGGTCATCTGACCCACCTTCTGGTCCAGCGACATGCGGGCGAGCATGGACTCGACCCGGGCCTCGACCTCGGATCGATCTCGGCCCGCAATGGCCCCGCCGGACAGGACGCCGTCAGCCATGGTCCACGACCTCGAACTCGGTGCGGAGCTGGGCGGTGGAGTCTCCGCCGACCCACGCATGGAAGTGTCCCGGCTCCGCACGGCGCTCCATGTCCCTGCCGTGGAAAGCCAGCTCATCGGTGGGCAGCGTGAAGACCACGTCGGTCCCTTCGCCGGGCTCCAGGCGAACCCGCCGGAACCCCCGGAGCTCCCGGACGGGACGAGTCACGCTGCCGGCAAGGTCGCGCACGTAGAGCTGGGCCACCTCTTCCGCTGCAACGGCCCCCGTGTTGGTGACCCGGACCGTGAGGCCCACGGTGTCGCCCATGGCCACCCGGGTCTCGCGACACCGGAGGTCGTGGTACTCGAAGGCGCCGTACGAGAGCCCGAAGCCGAAGGGGTAGAGGGGCGTGTAATGCACGTCCATGTGGAACGAGGTGTTGCCCACGGACAGTTGCGGCGCGCCGGGCTCCAGGTCGTCGAGGTGGAGGAACGACCCTGGATCGACCGGTTTCCCCGTGTTCTTCTGTGCGTAGTAGATCGGGATCTGGCCCGTGACCCTCGGCAACGTGATGGGGAGCTTGCCGGACGGAGACGCCACACCGAGCAATAGATCGGCGAGCGCCGGGCCGGACATGCACCCCGGGTGCCACGCGTAGAGCAGCCCGTGGACCTGGTCGGGGATGCCCTCGAGTGCCAGCGGCCGTCCCGCCATCACGACCAGGACCACCGTAGTCCCGGTTTCGGCCACGGCGGCGATCAGGTCCTCCTGAAGCCCCGGCAGCCGGATGTCCGAGCGGCAGTGGGCCTCGCCGGAGAGGATGGCCTCCTCGCCCAGGAACAGGATGGCGGCATCGGCATCTCCAGCGGCTTCCACGGCCGTGTGGAGCCCAGTCCGATCCCGACTCCAGGTCGTCTCCAGAGCGCGCACGTGGCGGATGTCCACGCCGGGACCGAGCGCGGCCCGCAGGGAATCCAACGGTGTCCAGCTCAGGGACGGGTCGCCATCGAAGACCCAGGTGCCCAGCTGCTCCACGGGAGCGTCGGCCAGGGGGCCGATGACGGCCACCGAACCGAGCGAGCCGGGATCCAACGGGAGCACCTCGTCCCGGTTCTGGAGAAGCACGACGCTCTGTCTTGCCAGGTCCCGGGCGGCCTGCAGATACGCGGGGGCGCCCTGGTGGGGGAACCGACGGGGATCCGTCTTCCAGTCCTCGAACAAACCGAGGCGCGCCTTGATGCGCAGCACGTTCATGACCATGGCGTCCAGGCGTTCCTCGGGGAAGGTCTCTTCGGCCACCAGCTCGGGCAGATGGCGGGCGTAGGTGTCGCTGGCCATCTCCATGTCCAGGCCGGCCCGAGCCGCCTCCAGGGCCGATTCCCTATCACCCTCCGTGAGGCCGTGCACGGCGAGCTGCCGGATCGAATCCCAGTCGCTGACCACGAAGCCGTCGAAGTCCCACTCGGTGCGCAGGACCTGGTCCATCAAGAAGGCGCTCGCGCTGGCCGGTACTCCGTCCAGGTCGCTGAACGAGGTCATGAGCGACGCCACGCCGGCGTCGACGGCAACCTTGAAGGGCGGCAGGTGGACGTTCCTCAGCTCCCGTTCGGGAATGTTGGTGGTGTTGTAGTCCCGGCCGCTCTCGGACGCGCCGTAGCCGGCGAAGTGCTTGGCGCACGCGGCGATGCTGCCCGGACGGGCCAGATCGTCACCCTGGAACCCCTGGATCATGGCCGAGGCCAGGACACCGGTCAGGTAGGGGTCCTCGCCCAATGTCTCGGCGACCCTTCCCCACCTGGGGTCCCGGCCGATGTCCATCATCGGCGCGAACGTCCAGTTGACGCCCGCCGCGGCCGCTTCCTGGGCGGAGATCCGAGCGGCCTTCTTGACCCCGTCGGGATTCCAGCTCGCGGCCTGTCCCAGAGGAATGGGAAAGACCGTCTTGAACCCGTGGATCACGTCGCGGCCGACCAGGAGCGGAACGCCGGTCCGGCTCTCCTCCGCCGCAAGGCGCTGGAGCTCATTGACGGCGTCCACGCTGACCTGGTTCAAGATCGCACCGACCCGCCCCGCCCGGACGGCGTCGGCAAGCCAATCGGGCACGTGGTCGTCCCCGGCGTGGACCAGCGTCAGCTGACCCACCTTCTCTTCCAGGGTCATCTGAGCCACCCGCTCCCGAAGTCGGGCTTCGGCGGTGCGCTCGAGCGTCGTCGTGGTCATGGTCGATCCATTCCTCGGGGCGGCGCCCACCCTCTAGAATGCCACCTGGATGTAGGTCCGGATCTCCCACTCGTTGCCGTTGTCGCCCGGTAGGGTCGGGTCGCACTCCGGAGTGCCGAACTCGTCGGGCACGGTCCCGGGGCAATAGCGGTTGGAGAACTCGTCCAGGGTCCGGTAGGTGCCCCGGAGTCCGATCCGGGTCATGGGATCGCCGAACCAGCCGGGGGCGCCGAACGTCCGGGAAATGTCCGCAACGAGCTGAACCGGGAAGGTGAGGTTGAAGTCCCGGTGGTAGTCGTACGGACCCCAGTCGTTTAACTTGGCCCCCGCGATCAGCTTGTACGTGCTCCACAGGTACCGGATGTCCCCGCCGACCCGCTCGATCAAGCGCGGGTCGTCGCCATTCGCCTGAGCCGTGCCGCCATAGAGGTTGGCGACCCAGCCCTTGGTGGGGCTGGACTTGCCGACCATCCGGACCCTGGCCTCCCACAAGTCCTGGGCCGGGGGTGCTCCCGGGAACGCGAAGGGGGTTCGCCCGTCGGGCAGGAAGCCGATGGCGGCGTCCTGGGTCGTGGGATAGTGCCGGTAGTTGAAACCCACGCTCGTGGCGAACTTGGCGTCCTCACGCTCGTCGTTGTCCCACTGGTACATCCAGGTGGCCGGGGTAGGATCGAACGTCAGGACGAGCTCTCCGCCCGTGGTCTCGCGGTTGGCCCGTACGACGAACGGATCCACGATGATGTTTCGGGGCCGACCGGGCTCCTGCACGTCGCTGGGGATCGGGCCGACCAGGGGCTTCTGGTACAGGAAGTTCGGAGCGATTTGCCAGTTGCCCGCCTGGAACGCCAGGCCGGTGAGGATGTTCCACTGGTTCCCGGACCCACTGTCCCTGAGCGAGTAGCCGCTGAACGTCTGCGTCTGGTCGAAACCGCCGCCGTCCGCCACGAGGCTCATGGCGGCGCCCTGGGCATACCAGCTCCAACGCCCTCGCTGGTAGGTCACCTTGGCCTTCCCACCCCACTCGTCCGAGGCCTTCACCTCGTCTTCGAACAGCTCGTAGTTTCCGGACTCGCCCTCGGCGATCTGGAATCGCCGACCCTTGAGCTTGCTTCCCGCCCAGATGCCGCCCAGCTCGAACTTGAACGGTCCCCGTTGGGTCTCGAGTGCCAGGGTCGCCTTCCGGTTCTCGGGCGGCGGCACGGCGAATGAGGTGTTCAGGTCCAGCTGCCGCTGGAAGTCCTCCTGGAACATGCCCGTGGCGGTGATGCCGCCGAACTGGCGCTGGTACTTGGCTATGATCGACGGGTTGGCGCCCCACCAGAGCTCGGGCCCGAACGCGATCTTCAGGCCACTGAGCGCACCCTTGGCCTCCAACTCCAGACCCAGGGGCGCGGCGCCGTTGTAGATGTCGATGTTCTCGCCGTAGTTGGCCTCACGGTAGAGGTTGAAGAAGTCTCCTTCGTAGGCCCAGTGGTAGTGGCCGGTGCGGTAGAACGCGTCCAATCGGAAGCGCCGGTCGTCCCAGCTCAACCCCGCCTGGTAGACCTTCACCCGCTCCAGGTCCTGGAGCTGGAGCGAGCCGGTCTCGGTCTGCACGGTCTGGCTCCGGCCCCGATTCTCGTAGAAGATCTCGTCGATGGGGTTGTCCGGGACGTTGCCCAGGACGTTCACCGACAGGGAGCCACTGAGGTTGGCCTGGGGCTCGAACGCCACCGTCGTGTAGAAAGACTCCAGGTGGTCGAAGCCAAGGAACGCGGGTCGAAGGTCCGACCCCAGGATCGGATCGTCCGGCGTGCTGATGTTCTCGCCCCCGGTGCTGAACGTCTCCAGGTCCATGCGGACTTCGCTGATGCGCACGGGGCCCAGGGTGTTGGCCGTGAGCGCGGCCGCATCGGCCCGGGCCGTCAGGGCGGAGCCCCGGGGATCGATGGCCTCGTAGTGCTCCTGGATCGCGGCGCGGTCGACGCCCGGACCGTAGGGGTCCAGCGTGTAGGCGTCCTTCAGGGCGTAGTACGCCGCCCGGGGGTAGAGATCGTAGAGGCCGCGGTAGTCGGGGCGGCCCTTGGCCATGATCCCCCACCACTCCTCGTTCATGTTGTTCTCGCCCTCGATGTAGTCCTCGGGGTAGGCATCGTTGGGCCAGGAGGCGTTGATGTCCTGGATGTCCAGACGATCCTCCTGCCCGAACTTCCACCACCCGTCGCTCCACTGGAACGTCAGGCCGCCGATGGCGTTGCCCACCCCGCCTTTTCCGTACGACTGCTCGTAGATCTCCTGCCATTGGCCAAGCAGGTACTTGGCCTGGGTGACCTGGTCTTCCTTGTACTCCTTGGCGTCGAACGCGTCCGCCCCGAATTCCGTGAACATCACCGGAACGCCCATGGACTCCTGGACGCGGGCGAACAGGTCACCGAACGAGATCCCGCGGTACACGTTGGCCCCGAAGACGTCGAGGCCCGTGACCTCCTCGGCGATGATGTCCAGGTACTGGAGGTCTCCGTTGGCCATGGCGACCGGGCGGGCGGTATCGATGCTCTTGATGGCGTCAACCGCCTGACCGAACACGTTGTACAGGTGACGGGCCCGCGCCCCGTCCCGCTCCCCTTCGGGCAGTGCTTCCGTCTCGGCGGAAGACCAGACCAGGCCGTAGTTGTTCTCGTTCCCCAGTAGCCACATGAGCACGCCGGGGGAGTCCTGGAACTCCTCGGCCATGTCCCGGATCTCCTGGATCAGCAGTTCCTGGGTCGCGGGGTCGGAGTAGTCGGTGTTCTGGTAGAAGACGCCATCGATGGTCACCCCGTATCGGCCCACGGCGTGATTCAGGATCGTGTAGATCCCGTACTGTTCGTATATGTGGTTGACCCACCGCTTCGGGATCCCCACGTACACGCGGATGGCGTTGATGCCCATGTTCCTCATGAGCGGCATCTCGCGGTCCAGGGCCGCTTCGATGAACTCGTCGGACTGGCGCCAGAAGTCGTAGTTGTACGTGGTGCCGATCGGGAAGTAGTCCCAGTTCATGCCCAGCACCATGAAGTCCCGACCGCCCACCTGGAGCTTCGAGCCCGCACCGTCCGCGACGATGCGCACGTCAGGCGCCTGGGCCGACACGCCGGGCGAGAGGATCTGGCCGCAGACCAGGGAAATCGCGACGAGCCAACCGGTCCGCCTCGGACACAGTCGAGTCGATTCCATCGAAGCCTCCACGGAAGAGCATCTTTTCTGACCCGGCGAGACGCGTGGGTCGCCGCCTTCGAAGCCCACCAGATCGGAGCCTGAAAGCAGTACTTTGTTCGAGTGTCGAACAAAGTGGGACGGAGACGGTCCGGTGTCAACTGCGTAACGGAACGTCGTCGGCACGCTCCCGGGAAGGCCGGGGTCCGGACGCTTGCCCGCGTCGGCTCGTACCCCCAGTTTCCGGCTCGTTCAAAAGTCTTTTCGCCCCTGCTCCGACGACCAGGACATGTCTGCCACGCTCGTTGCCATCGACGTCGGTGCCTCCCGGACCCGGGTTCGGTTCGGCCGCCATCCGGACGCGTTCGAACGCGGAGGCGACCCGCTCATACGCGATGTTCGTTCTGCCGGCGAACTTATCTATGTGCTCTCGCAGGTCCGCGCCCAGATCACCGGGCCGGGCCCGGTGCGACTGGCGGCCGGACTGGCGGCACCGCCCCTGGGCGGGGGGATTCGCGAGATGACCAACTGGCCGACCGACCGTCGAATCAGCGCCCAGGCACTCGGAGACATCGGGTTCGACGAGGTGATCCTCCTGAACGACCTGGAAGTGGCGGCCCATGGACTGGTGGCCTGCCTTCGGCCGGATTCACGGGTTGGCGAGCTAGTCCCGTTCGGCGACGCGCAGGTGCCCGCGGAGGGAAATCGCGCCCTGGTGATTCCGGGCTCGGGCCTGGGATCCGCGGGCATCATCGATCTGGGCCCCGACGCGACGCACCGGTGGCATATCCTGGCTTCGGAAGCGGGACACAGCCTGGCCAGTGGGTTCGAAGACGAGGTGCTGCGGAGGAACCTGACGGCCCTGAAGGGCTCGCCGCCGACGTGGGAGGACTGCTGCTCCGGTCCGGGCCTGGAAGCCCTTTGGGTCGCCTCCGAGCTCGCGCACCACGACGACCCCCTGAGCGCGCCCGAGATCGCGCTTCGAGCCGCCTCGGGTGATCCACGCTGCCAGAGGGCTCTCGACGATTACTACCGGTTCGCCGCGCGGTTCTCTCAAGTGCTGGCGCTGTCCTACTTGGCCACCGGGGGCCTCTACCTCGCTGGAGGCACGACCCGATCGAATGCGCCGTTGATCTCTGAACGGACCTTCCTGGACACCTTTCGCGACAACGAGCACATGGGACCGTTTCTGGAGCGGGTACCGGTGGTGCTGGTGTTGGCCGAGATCAACCTGCTGGGTGCGTGGGTCGTGGGATGGCGCGGCCTCGAGGCCGGTTGAACGACATTCCGTCGGGTCGGAACGTCGTCAGAACGCCGCCACCACCCCCACGTCCGCCTGCACGGCCTTCCGATACACGTACGCCGCCGCCGCCAGGTCCTGGACGACGAGCCCGAGGCTCTTGTACAGCGTGATGTCGATGGGACTGATCCGACCCACGACCCGCCCCAGCGCGACCTCTCCGATCTCTCCGAGGATGTGGGTGTCGTCGATCGCGCCTTCGTCCCGGGCCATCTGGAACTCACCCGCCTGGGCCAGGGCCCCTTCCCTGAGGTCCACGAACATCCGGGATGATGCCACGGCGTGGGTGTCGAGCTCCCTGATGCCGGGAAAGCTGGTGCCCACCGCGTTGATGTGCTGGCCCGCCTCGAGCCAGTCGCCGAGCACGATGGGCGTCGGCGACGCGGTCACCGTGCAGATCACGTCGGCTCCCTCCACGGCCGTTCGGGCGTCGGCGACCGGCCGGACCTGGACCCCGAAGCGGGGTCCCCAGGTCTCGGCGAACGTCGTTGCCCGCTCCAGGGAGCGACCCCAGATCCGAACCTCGTCGAACGGTCGCACGCACAGCATGGATTCGAGGTGCTGCCGGCCCTGGGCGCCGTACCCCATGATCGTCAGGATTCGGCTGTCTTCCCGAGCCAACAACCGCGTTGCCAGGGCGCTGGCGGCGGCCGTGCGGATCGCGGTGATCTCGGAAGCGTCCACCACCGCGTACGGTCTGCCGTGTTCCGGCTCGAAGAGGACGACGACCCCGTGGTGGCTGTGCATGCCGGCATCGAAATTGCCAGGAAAGACGCTGACCAACTTCATCCCGAACACGTCCGGTGACCCCAGGGCGCCGGGCATCCACCCGAGCTTGCCACCGGAGGGCAGATCCATCTTGGCTCGCAGCGGCATCACCGCATCGCCGTCGGACGCCGTCCGCATGGCCCCGTCCATGAGCTCGATGCACGTGGACATGGGGAGCAGATCGACGACCTGCCTCGGATTGATGACTCTCAGCTCCATGGACTCTCCCTGGCGCCCCCCGAGGGCGTTCCGCTCGAATCAACGTGGGGTGGCGGTGCGGACCGGCCATGCGAATCGGCCGCTCGACCTCAGGGTCCGGGTTTCGTCGTCCCGGCGCAACGGTCGCGGACTCGACTGCAGGGATTTATCGTGCGGACCATGACCGGCCTCCCGACCTTTCTCTGCATCGGTGCCCAGAAGTCCGGCACCACGTGGCTCGCCCGGATGGTGGCCCAGCACCCCCAGGTGACCGTCGGAAGCCGCAAAGAGCTGCACTTCTTCAACAAGTCGGCTGCCTACGCCCGGGGGCTCGACTGGTACCGGGAGCAGTTCTCTCCCGGCCCGGACACGGTGGCGGTCGGAGAGTTCACCCCGAACTACTTCTGGACCACGCCCGGCGAGGACGAGTCCGTCCTGGACCTGGGAAACCCCGACGATCACAACCCGGAGATTCCACGGCTGGTACGGGAGGCGATCCCGGACGCTCGTCTGGTCGTCTTGCTCCGGAATCCGGTGGAGCGTGCGATCTCCGCCTACTATCACATGGTGCGCAAAGGGCGGGTGAAGCCACGTCAGCGCCTGATCGACGTGGCCGACGCCTGGGGCATCGAGTCCATGGGGTACTACGACGTCCACCTGGAGAACTGGCTCGAGGAGTTCCCCCGGGACCGGTTCTTGGTCCTCTTCTACGAGGAGGCCTTGGCCGACGCCCACAAGCGGGACACCCTCGTTCAGGTGTACGAGCACATCGGTGTCGATCCCGCGTTCGTCCCGGAGGACATCCACGGGACCCATAACGTCCGGGGAACCCATTTCGACATGAGGGTCAACCAACTGCCGGTACCCACCCGGCTGAAGAAGCTGATCACACGCCGGGTGCCGCGCTCCATCAAGGAACGCCCGCTCTGGCACATCGATGTCTCGGACGAGGACCGGGCGGCTCTCGCGGAGCGCTTTCGGCCCCACACCGCCCGGCTGGAAGAGATCCTGGGGCGTCCGACGCCCTGGCCGTGACCGCAGGCGGAAAACCCTGGGGGTCCCACACCCAGGCCGTGACCGCGGGCGGAAAACCCTGGGGCGTCCGACGCCCTGGCGATGACCGCGGGCGCGGACGTATTCATCCGACGGCGATGCGCCGATAACGAATAGAGGCTCTTGAAGTTCGGTAGGATCCGTCAGAAGGAGGACAACAGGTGGGAAACACACTGCTGCTGCTGCTCGGGGTCGGCATGTTGGTCGTCGGCGGGATCATGTGGATGCGCTGGAAGAAGAACGGCCAGGACGACTCGTAGGACCTCGAACGTAGCAGAAACGGATACGGCGTAGCACGAAGCCGGTACCGGCGGCGCCGCAGCAAGCGGCGGCCGCCGGTGTTTGTTGGACCGGCCCGTGCCGACGACCACCGCCCCTCCCCCATCCGGCTCCGCGTTGCTACATCTCCACCTCGGAGAACAGGTAGTCGTTGCCGGCCCGAGCGATGTGGCAGCCCTGGCATCCAGGCAAACGGCCTTCCAACGCCATGCCGTTGGGGGCCTGATCGAGGGTGCCATCGGGCAGGTACTTCACGAAGAACCAGTCCGCGTGCTCGGGATTGTACCCTGCCCGCTTGTACATCGTCGTGATGGCCGCGAGCGTGCCGTCCGGCATGTAGTTCTCCTTCACCACGATCGCGCCTTCGGGCATCTGCTCGGCTCCTCCATGGAGGGCGTCCAGGGCGGCCGCGTTCACGTACATGGTCAGCTTCATGCCGTGGGGCTCACCGCCGTCGTAGAGCTCGCCCTTGCCCGGCCAGAATTCCCAGGAATCCTGGTACCCCTCACCCTGGAGGTGGGCCCACAGGGCGGCGCCGGTGGTGTCCGGGGCCGGGGCCGAGGCGGGCTGGGCGGTAGCGGAGCTCGCCGGCGACTCGGCCGAAGCCTCACCCGACCCCTCCCCGGCGTCGCCGGAGCCACCACACGCGATCATCGCCATCACACCCGCCGCCGCCAGTGGTCCGAAGACCGTCCGCTTCGCCATATGTCGCCTCCCCGCTCGCTAGGACGCCCGCCCGGAGGCCGAGTGCCCGCGGTCGACGGCGCTACTGGGGAAAGCCGAGCGGCCGGGACCCGGTTCCCGAGGCCAGCAGCGGCGAACCGATCCCGTAGAGGACTTCGGCAATGCCGCCGCCCACCGCAGCTCCCAGCGCTTCGAGCCGCGGCTCCGTGACCCACTGACCCTGGAACGGGCCGTAGCTCACGTCGTTGGAGCTGGCTTCCACCGTCAGCCCATGGGTCTGCAGTCGATCGAACGTCCAGTTTCGCCCCCGCTCGCCGTCCGGCACCGGTCGGGCGATCGAACCCTCGAGCGGCACGAAGTCGGGATTGCGCTCGACCACGGTCCGGATCAACTCCACCACCTCGGCATGTAGCTCGAACGTGGAGGTGGCCGCCTCGTTGTAGAAGAAGAAGTTCTGGCGGGCGCCTGGCGCGGAATGAAAGTCGACCAGGATCCGGACCTGCCCCCCCGCGTCAACATAGTCGAACACCTTTTCCTGGAACGCAGCGATCGTGGGCGCGGTGGCCGGGTCCGGCTCGTTCCACTGCCGGTTCAGGTCCAGTCCCGCCAGGTTCACCCGCTGATTCCCGGCCAGCACGCCGTCGGGATCGAGGAAGCCGGCCACGAAGACCCGGGCCCGACGACGCAGCTCGGCAGCCTCCGGATCGGCGCCGACGAGCCACTCCAGGAACCCCTCCAGCATGTAGGATCCCTCGGGCTCGCCCGGATGCTGCCGGGCCACCACCCACACGCCGGATTTCTCGGCCGGGGGCACGGACGGATCGGTGATCTCCAGCAAGTCCACCGGGTTGCCGTCCAGGCTCTGCCCGATCGTCTCCACCGACTCCACCCACGCCGAACCCTGCAGGGACGAAACCAGGTCGGTCCAGCGCGAGACGTTGTACGGAAGGGCGAGGGCGATCCACTCGTCCGACGAGGACGGCCGGTGCCGGAAGACGAAGTCCCCGTCCTCCGTGAGGGCCGCATCCGGAATCCTCGTCCAGGTCTGGCCGCCGTCTCCGCTGGCCACCGGCCGCTTGGCCCGCCAGTTCGAGGCGCTGACGGCGTCGAGAGCGTCCTCCAGGCGGAACGTCAGGGTCCGGTTGCGACCGTCCAGAAGCCTGAACGAGAACCAGAAACGGTTGTCCGCGTTCGTATCCGGCCGGAGCGAGATCGACAGGCTGTCCGGACCGGTCACCGACCAGGGTCCCAGGCTTGAGCCTTCGACGTCGAGGGAGATGCGGAGGGCTTCGCCGCTGTCGGTCGGCGTATCCGAACAGGCGAACCCGAAGAACAGGGCTGCAGCCAGTGCCAGCGGCCGGATGCACGACCTCGAAAGGTGGTGGATCCCGCAGCCGCGGAGCGCGGTGGAGCGGGGCCACGGGCTCATCGAGGCCCTCCTTCCGGCGGGAAATACAACGTCACCTCGACCGACTCCCCGGCCGCGAGCTCGACGTCCACGGGCCGAGCGAAGGTGCCCGCCTCTTCGAGCCGTTCATGGCGGTAGACCAGCGGGTAGATCCCCGGGCGTACGTCGTCCAACCGGAAACGTCCGTCCCGGTCGGTGGCCGTCCGGTACTGGGTGCCCGACAGGAACACGACGGCCCCGGCCAGGGGATCGCCGCCGTCACGCGTGACGACCCGACCGTAGACGATTCCCCGGGTCCGGGCCCGGGACTCCGCCGCGCTGATCGTGTTGATCACGTCCCCACCCTCCTCCACGTAGTTGAGCACCCTCAGCGACGTCACCCCCCTGTGATCCCGCAGGCTTCCGAGCTGGGGCATGCGGATGAACCAGCTGCTCACGATCCAGTTGCCGTCTTCCATGCGCCGGAACTCCACCCGTCCGCCCGCTTCGGGCGCCGACGCCTGCTCCATGAGCCGGGAGTACCGGTACTCGACGAACCGCAGCTCGGCGGTTCGCTGGTCCAACCAGAACGCGCCCCGAATGTCGGGGTTCATGGACTGACGGACGGGCTCGAACGCCAGGCCGATGAGGCCGGGCTTGTTCGGATCGCGCCGGGGCGAGAAGCAGTGACGGTCCAGGAAGCTCTCGGACAACAGCACGCTTTCGTCCGGCGCGTAGTAGTAGACTCCGTCGTCCCGCTCCGCGATGTAGCCCTCGGCCGCCAGCTGTTCGGGCGGGAGGCTCTCGTAGGGCCGGGCCCCGAAGTACTGCCGGGGCGTCCGGGTCTCGGCGACCACCTCCAGGGTCCCCACCTCCAGGGTGCGCTGGACGTCCTCGATCTGCATCTCGACGGCGCCGCTCTCCCGGGTCCACTCGGCCACCAGCATCGCTTTCCGGGCCTCGTCCCAGATGCGGGAGAGCGCGACACCGGCCCCCTCGACCAGGGTACAGCGGCGTTCGGCGTCCACGCTCAACCCCACGAGCTCGATGGCCTCGGTGGCCACCTCCATGCGGTGACGGAGCACCTGCCCCGGATCCACCCTGAGCGGGGGCGACGCCGTGGTGCGATAGCCGATGCGCTGCGCCGAGAGGGTGTAGGTGCCGGGCCGGGGCAACGCGATGTCGAAGGCCCCCGCCGGGTCCGTGAGCGCGCCCGCGGTCGCCGTCCCCGCCGAATCCACCGCCATCACGAAGACCCCTTCGATTCCCTCGCCCGAGTCCCGGTCGATCAACACCCCTTCCAGGCTCTGGGCGGCGCACGGGACCACGGAGAGAAGCGCGGCCACGAGCCACGCCGCGCAGCCCACCGTCCGTGGTCCGCGCCTGAATCGTGATGCGGACCCACCCATGAGTCCGGGCATGTGACCGATCATCTGGATCCACGTCGAGGTTTCGCCTGTCGGCACCGGACCCCAAGATACCCCGACGACCAATCGTCGAGCCCCTGGCCGCCACAGACCCACCGCGGGAGCCCATGCCGGAAAGAGACACCACCCCCAAGGCTATGTACGAAGCCCGGCGAGCGGATTTCGTCGATCGACTCGCGGTCGCGGCCCGGCGATCGAAGACCATCGGCCGCGGGAGGGTCGGCATCTTCGCAGTGGTGGGCGCCGAGGTCTTGCTGTTCGAAAGCGCCTCACCGACCGTGCGGATGGCGTTCGTGGTGCTGGCAGCGATCCTGGCCGTCGCGTTCCTGGTCCTCGTGTCGGCACACGGCCGGGCCCGGGAACGAGAGCGATGGCTGGAGATGCGCGTGCAGCTCTGCGACGAGGGCATACGCCGCATCGAGCGTCGGTGGGCGGACCTGCCGGACCTGGGGCCGGCTCCCCGGAGGGCACCTCCTTTCGTTGGGGACCTGGACCTGTTCGGCGCCGCGTCCTTGTCCCGTCTACTGGGATCCGTGACCACGACGCCGGGACAGGAAGCGCTCCGGAGCTGGCTATTGGAGGCCCCACCCCCTGGGCGGACGGCGGAGCGGCAGGTGGCCGTCGAGGAGTTGTCCCACGCCCAGGACCTGACCGAGACGCTGGGCGCCTGGGGACGGGTCACCGGCACACCGACGCCCGAGGCCCTGGGCGACCTGCTCCAGTGGGCCGAGTCGGACGCGTCGCCGCTGCCCCGGTGGGCCCGTCTCGCTTCCTGGATTCTGCCGCCGCTGACCATCGGACTGGGGCTCGCCAGCCTCATCGGATGGATCGAAGCGGCCTACTGGATGCTCCCGGCGGCCGCCTCGGTCGGGGCCAGCGTGCGGGTCTCGCCTCGGCTGTACGAGACCTTCCGAAAGATCTCGTCGGGCGAGGTGGGCCTGGAGGCCTATGCTCGGCTGTTCAGCCCCATCGCGGACCACGCCTTCGAGGCACCTCTGCTGGTCGAGGCCGGAACGAGGCTGAGCGCGGGCGGTGTCAGCGCACCGGCGCAGGTGGCCCACCTCGGCCGGCTGGTCCACCTCTCGGACTCATGGCGCAACCCGATGGTGCACTGGCCGTTACAGGTGCTGACCTTATGGGACTTCCACATCGCTGCTCGCCTCGACGCCTGGAGATCAGTGTCCGGGACGCACGTGCGGGACTGGGTCCGGGCCCTGGGCGAGGTGGACGCCCTGGGTGGGTTGGGTACCCTGCGCTTCGAGAACCCGTCCTGGACCTATCCAACGCTGTCCGACGTGGACCGGGTCGAGTGCCGACGGGTGGTACACCCCTACCTTTCAGCGGACGTGGCCGTCGCCAACGACGTGGTGGTGGGCCCGCCGGGGAGCTTCCTGCTGGTCACCGGATCCAACATGTCCGGCAAGAGCACCCTGCTTCGGGCCATCGGGGTCAACGCGGTGCTGGCGCGCATGGGTGGACCCGTCGCGGCCGAAAGCATGGTCCTGCCCCCCGTCGTCCTGGAGACGAGCATGCGGGTCCAGGACTCCCTGGAGGAGGGCGTGTCATTCTTCATGGCCGAGCTGCAGAGCCTGAAACGCGTGGTCGACGCTGCCAGGGACCCGTCCGGGGGACCCGTCCTGTACCTCCTCGACGAGATCCTCCAGGGGACGAACACCGCGGAGCGGCAGATCGCCGCCCGGAACGTGATTCGACACCTCCTGGACGCCAATGCCATCGGTGCCGTGACGAGCCATGACCTCCACCTGGCCGACGCCCCGGACCTGGCCGACCGCTCCAGGCCCGTGCACTTCACCGAAACCGTCGTTCGGGACGGCGGCGCCCCGACCCTGACGTTCGACTACGCGCTGCGGCCGGGCCTCGCCACATCGACCAACGCCCTCGCCCTGATGGAGCTGGTCGGGCTGGAGATGACTCCCACGGTGAATCCCACGATCGATCCCGCCCCGGACACGGAGGAGCCGTGACGTCCCGGAACCGTGTCTCCGGCGCCAACCCCATGGAGAGCCCGGGCGCTCGCCTGCTAGGCCGTTGGCGGGCCCTGTCCCGGTGGCCCGGGGGCCGGAAAGCGTTCAGCGTGCTTCTGGGCCGCTGGGTGCGGTACACGGGCTCGATCCGTCCGCTGATCCTGGAGCTCGAGCCCGGGGTCTGCCGGGTGCAGCTCCGGGACCGACCCGCGGTCCGCAACCACCTCCGCTCGGTGCACGCGGTGGCGTTGACCAATCTCGGCGAGGTCACGGGCGGGCTGGCCATGACGACCGCCCTGCAGCCTTCGATCCGGGGCATCGTAGTCCGACTCGAGACGCAGTACACGAAGAAGGCCCGGGGCGTCCTGATCGCGGAGGCCCGTTGTTCGCCCCCTGAGATCACCGAGCCGATGGACTTCGAGGTGCAATGCCACATCCGCGACGGCGAGGGCGACGTCGTCGCGACCACGACGGCCCACTGGAGACTGGCGCCCCGATGACACCGAACCCCTGGAGCCAGGCGCCCCGATGACACCGAACCCCCTGGAGACTCCCCTCACACGCCATACCGGGATTCGAGTGCCCATCATCTGTGGCGCCATGTATCCCTGCAGCAATCCCGAGCTGGTGGCCGCGGCGTCCCGAGCCGGCGCCATCGGCGTGGTCCAGCCGATTTCCCTCACCTACGTGCACGGACGGGAGTACGCCGCCGGCCTGGCCGAGATCAACGAGCGCTCCGGCGGACGACCGATCGGCATGAACGCGTTGATCGAGGCGTCCTCGAAGACCTACCACCGTCGCATGGAGGCGTGGGTGGACGGGGCGTTGAGCGCCGGCGTGCGGTTCTTCGTGACGTCCTTGGGCAAGCCCCGGTGGGTGGTGGACCGGGTCCATGCGCTCGGCGGGGTGGTCTACCACGACGTGACCGAGCGCAAGTGGGCACAGAAGGCCGTGGACAGCGGCGTGGACGGACTCATCGCGGTGAATCGAACGGCGGGCGGCCACCCCGGGCCCATGGACCCTGCGGAGCTCCTCGAGGACGTGGGCGACCTGGGTCTCCCCGTCGTCTGCGCCGGCGGAGTCGGAACCCCGGCCGACTTCGTGCACGCCCTGAAGCTCGGGTACGCCGGGGTTCAGATGGGAACCCGGTTCATCGCGACCGACGAATGCCGGGCAAGCGACGCGTACAAGCAGGCCATCGTGGACGCCGAGGCCGACGATATCGTCTGGACGGAACGCATCAGCGGGGTGCCCGTGGCCGTGATCGGGACCCCCTATGTGCTCCGGTCAGGCCTCGAGGCGGGCCCGTTCGCCCGCCGCATGCTCCGGGGCCGCCGCACGAAGCACTGGATGCGCACGCTGTTCGCGCTTCGGTCCGGATACCAGCTGAAGCGCGCCTCTCTGGACCCCACGGCATCCCGGGAATACTGGCAGGCCGGGAAGAGCGTGGCCGGCGTGCACGATGTCGAGCCCGTCGCCCGGATCATCGAGCGCTTCGAGGCGGCGGCCCTCGCCGCCCTCAGCCCCTGAACCCAACCGGAGCCCCGATCATGAGACCCACGACCGTGTTCCTCGCCGTCGCGTCGGCCCTGGCGCTCAGCGTGACGCCGGCGGCCGCGTCGGCCCAGGATGGACCCAAGATCTACATCTCCGCCGACATGGAGGGCGTGGTGGGCGCGGTCAGCGGCGCCCAGATGGGACCCTCGGGCTTCGAATACTCCCAGTTCCGGGAGTACATGACCTCGGAGGTCCTGGCCGCCATCGACGGCGCCGTCGAGGCCGGAGCCAGCGAGATCCTGGTCAGCGACTCCCACGGCAACGGTCAGAACCTGTTGATCGAGCGGCTGCCACGGGACGTCCTCGTGGTCAGGTCGTGGCCGCGGCCGCTCATGATGATGCAGGGCATCGACGAGACCTTCGACGGAGCCATCTTTCTGGGCTACCACACCAGCACGACCAACGAACGGGGGGTCCGGGCCCACACCATCTCCAGCTCGAACCTGACCGCCGTCAGGCTCAACGGCGTGCCCATGCCGGAAGCCGGCATCAACGCGGCGATCGCCGGTCACTTCGGAGTGCCCGTGCTCATGATCTCCGGCGACGATGCGATCGTCGAAGAGGCTCGGGCGCTTCTCGGGGCCGAGCTCGGAGGGGCCGTCGTCAAATGGAGTCACGGCTTCCACTCCGCGACCACCATGGTGCCCGAGGCCGCCTTCGACCTGATCCGTCAGACCGCCAGATCCGCCGTGGCCGGCGCCGCCAACCGGGAGCCCTACGTGCTGGAAGGACCCGTCGAGATCGAGGTGGCGTTCAAGAACTACATGCCGGCGGAGATCTTGAGCTATCTGCCCAACGTGGACCGGGTCGACTCCCACACGGTTCGTTTCGTGGGGGCGGACATGATCGAGATCTCGAAGTTCATCGAGTTCGTGGTGACGTATCGGGTGGACCTGGCGCCCTAGCGTCGCCTGCCCGTGCGGCCAGGGGCTCCGGCGTCCCGAGGCGCGGGGCCGAGGCCGTGTGGCGGATTCGCGCCGGTCAGGTTTCCGAACCGTCCTCCTCTTCGCGCTTCAGCTCCTTCAGATTCGGCGTGAACAGGACACCGTTGAGGCCCCTGGGATTCTCGGGGTTGCCCTGGAGCCGGAAGTTCTGATCCACGTCGAAGTCGACGGTCACGATGGTGGTGGTCCCGGCTTCGGCGGTGATGACCTCGGCGAGCTTCACCTTGAGGCCGCTCTTGCTTCCGCTGGGCACCTTGAGGGCCGCGACGTCGGTACCGTCCTTGAACAGAACCCCCTCGATCAGCGTAACCTCAGCGCGGTCCACGACCAGTCGGAGCTTGCCGTATTCGCCCTCGGGCACCTCGGTCAGGTCGGTCAGGTCGGCGGCGAGGCCGTCCCGAAGGGTGAGCAGGTCGTAGTGGAGGGGGTTCTCGGGGTCGTTGAAGAGGTCCACCCTGGGGTTCTGACCCTGGCCCTCCTCTTCGCCCTCCCCTTCCGTCTCGGAGTCGTCGTCCATGGCGCCCGGCATCAGGTAGACCCGGGAGATCCAGATTTCGGCCGCGGCGATGTAGTCCGACGGTGCGTCGGTCAGGAGAATCTGCACCCGGGCCACCGAAGGCTCGGTCGCACTGTCGCCACCGCAAACGGTGACCGCGAGCACGGTGGCGAGGCAGGCCGTGGTACGAAGGAGGGTCCTGAGCATGATCGCGCTCCCGCTGGGGTCCGGATCGGCCGAGGGGTGGCGTGGCAGCGGAATCCCCGGTCACTTGTGGCCGAGACCGGAGCGCGGCGACGGTCCCCCGAGACGGGGACTCCCTCGACCGATCATAAAGATACAGCGCCGCTGCAAGTCTTGCACCCGTTTTGGCTTGCATCCACCCAGAGGTGAAACGTGACGACTGAGCATCAACCCTCGACCTTCCGGCTCTCTTCCGACTGGAAACAGCGTACCTACCAGGTCATCTTCGGACACGAGACAACGGCCGGCAGGGTCTTCGACGTGCTCCTGATCGTGGCCATCATCGCCAGCGTGGCGGTGGTGATGCTGGACAGCGTGTCACAGGTCCGGCTCGAGCACGGGCGGTTGCTCGCGGCGCTCGAGTGGGTCTTCACGATCCTCTTCACGATCGAGTACGCCATACGGCTCATCGTGTCGCCGGATCCCAGGAAGTACGCCCGCAGCTTCTTCGGCCTGG
>CAJIAX010000297.1_pt1 | contig 19747 bp, 15 predicted proteins | sample 9199251 | NCBI WGS metagenome assembly CAJIAX01 (sample SAMEA7708287, study PRJEB35096) | sediment metagenome | biome: marine neritic benthic zone biome [ENVO:01000025]; feature: sediment [ENVO:00002007]; material: shallow marine sediment [ENVO:03000034] sea grass bed [ENVO_01000059] ... | reverse complement strand
GCCCATCGCCGCTCGCTGTGGCAGGTGATGGGGATTTATCTGGTGGGCTCGTGGATCGCGCTCCAGGTGGTGGACGTGTTGGCGAACAACTTCGGGCTCCCGGAATGGTTCCCCGCGTTCGCACTGGCCCTGTTGGTGCTGGGGCTGCCCATCGTGCTGGCGACGGCGTTCGTGCAGGAAGGCGTCGGCCGGAGCGACGGCGCGGGGGGCGCGATCGAGGGTGCCGTACCGGAGCACGGTGCGAGTGGCGGTGCCGGTCCGGCAGGCGGCGCAACCCCCACTGCCCCCGCGGGCCCTTCGCCCCAACTCTTCACCTGGCGGAACGCGGTGTTCGGAGGTGTGGCCGCATCGCTGATCTGGGGCGCCGTGGCGGTCGGGTGGTTCATGTTCCGCTCCGATGGATCCGCGTCCGAGGCCGGGACAGCGGACGAAATCGCACCCTCAGTGGCCGTGCTCCCATTTACCGCGCGGAGCGCCGGCCAGGGCGAAGAGACGGACTTCTTCGCCGACGGCATGCACGACGACCTGCTGACCCAACTGTCGAAGATCGAAGCGCTCACGGTCATTTCCCGCACCTCCGTGATGCAGTTCCGGGACACCCAGATGGCGATTCCCGAGATCGCCGCGGAGCTGGGCGTCGCCACCGTTCTCGAGGGTGCCGTGGACCGGGCGGGCGACCGGATCCGGGTCAACGTGCAGCTCATCGAGGCCAGCACGGACCGGCATCTGTGGGCCGAGACCTACGACGAACAGCTCACCGCCGCGAACGTGTTCGCCATCCGGGGCGACCTGTCCCGACAGATCGCCGATGCGCTGCATGCGACGCTGAACCCGGCTGTGGCCCAGGACCTGGAGTCCACACCGACTGAGAGCCGCGAGGCGTACGACCTTTATAGCCGCGGCCGCTACGTGCTCTCGACCCGGGGCGCGACCCGGGGCGGCGTCGAGGGCGCGATCGACTTGTTCCAGCGGGCCATCGAGGCCGACGCTGAGTACGCACCGGCGTGGGCCGGCCTGGCCGGTGCCCACTACGCGCTCTGGAACCTGGGATACGTGAGCGACGAAGAAGCGCTGATCCCGGCCAGGGAAGCCACGGATCGAGCCCTTGAGCTGGATCCCGAGTTGCCCCAAGCCCATGTGGCGGATGCCCGTCTCCTCTCGGCGGCCTTCCGGGAGCCGGAAGCCAGGCGGGCCACCGAACGGGCCCTCGACCTCGCGCCCGGGGACGCCCAGGTCCTGGCGCTGTACAGTGCCCGCCTTCTGAACGACGGCGATGTCGAGGGCGCCGTGGACTTCGCTCGCCGGGCCGTGGAGGTCGACCCGTTGTCAGCCACGGCCCGCCGGGCCCTGGTTGCCCGCCTCGCCTGGGCCGAGCTGCCCGAAGAGGCCATCGCCGAGGCCGAGTACCTGCTGGAGCTCGACCCCGAGGAAGCAGACGGCCACTACTACATCGGGTTCTCCCTGGATCAGATGGGACGCCACCAAGAGGCGATCATCGCCTACTTGCAGGCCCTCGAGCTCAACCCGGAAGACCCCTACTACCCCGCAGCGGTGGCGTACTCCTACGCCTTGCTCGGCAACGCTGCGGAGGTGGAATTCTACGCCCAGCAGGCCCTCGACCTGAGCGTCCCGCTGAAGGAGATCGCCCTCGTCTATTCTGCCCTGGGCGAACTGGATACCGCCTTCGAATGGCTGGCCCAGGCCGCGGAGACAGAGCCGGGCACGCTCTTCAACCTGGACGCGGATCCTTCGGGCGCCGTGCTGCGGGCGGATCCCCGGTACGAGCAGATCATGGGGCCGTTGAGGGGGAACTAGGTTCCGGCGGGTAGCCCCTGCTGGGCCCACGCTATTCGGCGGATCGGCACTCTGCCGGACGAACGCCCCCCGCTACTACGCCTGCGCGATCGTCCAGAAGATCACCGCCAGCATCGTCACTGACGCCAGCAGCAGGTACACGTTCGAGAGCACGAACAGCTTGAGGAACGTCATCGTCCGGGACTGCCCGTAGAAGCGCCGCATGGCGAAGAACAGGTAGAATGGCGCCCACAGGAGCAGGACCGCCATCACGTCGCCCACGCGAGGGAATCCGATGGCCCCGGGAATCAGGGTGACCGCCACGACCATGAAGAACCAGGCGTGGAAGTAGATGGCGAAGACGATGTGGTGGACGTACAGGCGCTTCCCGTAGAGCAGCTTCAGCAGTAGCGCGAACACCGGAAGCAGCAGGAACATGGCCTGGGCCATGCGGTTCGCGAACTCCTCGGCGAACGCACCGGGGTCGCTGGCCGCCTCCTGGACCCCGTCTGCAAGGCGCGTCTCGATGAGTTCTTCCCACCGTGCGAGGCGCTCTTCGGTCGTTTGGGTGATCGGGGTGTCGGTAGCCTCCTGGTCTGGAGCTGCGACTGCGGCATCGGAATCCACGCCGCGGCCTTCGGAGTCGGCTTCGTTCGGCGGCGACGCCGGGGACGCGGGCTCCTGCTCCGTTGCCGCGGCGCCCGCCTGGGCTGCCTCCGCTTCCGCAGCCAGCTCCGCCACCTCGTCCTCGTCGCCCACCGTCAGGCCCACGTTGAACTCGGGTGACTCGCCTGCTTGGACGTTGATCCCCGACCCGAAGGACATGAGCAGGAACATGGCGAAGCTCGCCACCAGGTACAGGCGGAACGGCGGCACGAAGCGAGCCCGGTGTCCCTCGATGTAGCCCTTCGGCACCTGCCCCGGCCGAAAGAAGAGGGGCCACATCGTGCCCCGGAGTCGCGAGTCCAGGTCGAAGGATTCGCTCACCATGTCCTTCGCGAACGTGGTGATCGGGACGTCGTATTGCCGGGCCGACTGGCCGCACTCGAAACAGAACTCGCCGACGAGCTCCGTCTGGCAGTTCTGGCACTGGGTGGGCCCGGTGTCGTCCATGCGGTCGCCGACGTGGGAGGAAGCGTCCCGGGGACGCGTGGGTCCTACGGCCGTGCGCTCCCCATACGGGCGCGCCCGGGCTCCTCTTCACTACGGCCGTGGGGATGGGGCTGGCAAGACGGACGCCCGAGAGTCGCAACCCAGGCGGAACGAATGAGCCGCCAGCGGACCCGGGGATCTCCCCTGCGCCGGGGTCCCGCCCCGACATTCCACCGCGGCCGCGATCGCCAGAGACTCCGTGCGAGGATCCACAGAGTTGACCACCCTTTGGGGTGCTACCAATATTGGTAGCAGAGTCACTACCACAATCCGATATGAGCCCAGACCCCCAGAAACCCGATCGCCCCCGCAAGATGGGCTACCAGATCCGCTCCAGCGTCGCCATGGCGGTTCGCGAAGCCGTCCGCGAAGGAGCCGCGGAGAGTCAGAACGCCTTCGTCGAGCGTGCGCTCGTCAACGAGTTGAAGTTGGTACGCACGAAGCGCGTCTATCAGGCGTACGCCGATGCCGCGAGCGACCCCGAGTTCGTCGCCGATCAGGACGCGGCGGCCCGAGACATGGAGGCCGCGATTCAGGACGGCCTTCCCAGGGAACGCTAGGCCGTGTCGCATACCGGCCCCGTCCAGCGATGGGACCTCTTCGCCGTCGATTTCGAGCCGACACGAGGAAGGGAGCAGCGGGGCGACCGGTGTCCGGCACTCGTGCTGTCCAATGACGGCTTCAATCGTCATTTCGATGTGGTTACGGTCGTTCCGCTGACCGGGCTCCGGAGTAAGAGGCGCCGTGTCTATCCATTCGAGGTCCTGTTACCGGCTGGAAGGGCAGGCAATCGGATCGACAGCATCGTGATGCCGTACCAGGTCCGCACGATCTCGAAGTCGAGACTGCGAGAACTTCTGGGTAGCCTCACTGACCCTGACCTCCGCGAGCAGGTGGAGAAGCGAATGCTGGAACACCTGGGGATCGACTTCGAACCCGTGGGTCTGGGGTAGGACCCTCGCCGACCGCCGGAAAACGTTGACGACCGGCGTTCGCGCGCGCCAATTTGGGCCCTGTACGTCCCCTCCCCCCTCCCACCTTGGGCTGCATGAGTCACATCAAGGCCATCATCGGCGAGCTCCACCGGAGGTCGCTCTGGCAGGTTACGCTCGTTTTCCTGGGCACGAGCTGGGTGGTGCTCCAGGTCATCGACACGTTCGTCGAGCGCGGCATTGTTCCGGACTGGACGTTCACTGCGGCGCTGCTTCTACTCCTCATCGGCCTTCCGGTGGTGCTGGCGACGGCGTTCGTTCAGGAAGGGCCGCGCACCGCGGGCGATGGGTCGAGTCCGGGGGCGTCGGAAGACTCGGGCCCAATGGCTGACGTGGGTGGTGCGGGTGTGGGTGGTGCCGGCGTGGGTGGCCCTGGCGTGGCGTCTGCCTCGGAAACTGCGGACGGTGGTGGCGCGGCGACGGCCTCCGAAACGCCCGGCGCGGCGGTCGCCCCCACGCCGGCTTTCAGCCTCGACACTCCCGGCCTTGCCCAGTTCCTGACCTGGAACCGGGCCATCCTCGGCGGCGTGCTGGCGTTCGCTCTGCTCGGGGTGGTGGCCACGGCCTACATGGGCATGCGCATGATGGGCGTCGGCACGCCCGGGACCCTCGTGGCCCAGGGCGTTTTCGAGGAGGGCGAGGTCTTCGTGCTCGCCGATTTCGACAGCGACGCCTCATCAGCGTCCAGCGAGCTGGTGACCGAGACGCTGCGCATGAGCCTCGAACGCTCGCCCACGATCCGCCCGTTGCCGACGATCGAGTTGGCCGACGCCCTGTCCCGGATGGAAGAGGACCCGGGCGTGCGACTCAGCTCGGATCTGGCCACGGAGCTCGCGGCCCGGGAAGGGATCAAAGCCGTCCTGGGTGGCACCGCTGCCCAGGTGGGCGGCCGCATCGTGCTTTCAGCCCGCCTCATCGATGTGACGAACGGGCAGGTGATCGCCCAGTTCCAGGAGTCGGCCTCGGACACGACGCGTCTGGTCGACGCCATCGACGACCTGGGCAAGGCCATTCGGGACAAGGCGGGCGAGCCCCTCGGTTCCATCAATGCCGAGCCGCCGCTCCGCCAGGTCACCACCGGATCTCTCGAGGCCCTACGCCTCTACTCCCAGGCCCACGAGGTCGAGCGTCGAGGCGAGGCCATCCGGGCGGCGGACCTGTACCGGGAAGCCACCCGGATCGACCCGGACTTCGCCATGGCCCACCGGAAGCTCGGTGTCCAGCTGGGGAACTCGTTCGGGAGCCGCACCGAACAGGTGCAGGCCTACACCCGGGCCTATGAGCTCCGGGACCGGTTGCCCCCCATCGAGCGCTTCGTGGCCGACGCGACCTATTTCCAGCTGGTGATGGGCGACCTGGATGCCGCCGCCCGGGCCTACGAGACGGTTCTCGAAATGGACCCGACCCACGACGTGGCACTGAACAACCTCGGCATCGTCTACGGTCGTTCGGGCAAGCACGAAGAAGCGGAGCGGGTCTACCGGTTGGCCCTGGAGACGGATGCGAGCAACTCCAACTACAACAACCTCGCCGCCAATCTCGTGCTCCAGGAGAAGAAGGACGAAGCCTGGGCGATCATCGAGGAGTGGAAAGAGGTCTTCCCCGAATCCTATTCCTCGTGGATGTATCCGGGCTGGGTGAAGTTCAGCGAAGGGGACCACTCGGCGGCGGACTCCCTGTTCACGGTGATGACCGACCAGTTCCCACGGAATCCCATGGCCCGCTTCTACGGGAACGCGGGACACTGGATCGTCGGCCTGGTGACCGGGCAGTTCGAGTACGGCGACGCGTACGGCCGGGAGTTCGTGCGTTCCAGCGAGCAGGTCGGTCTGGACCAGTGGGCCCTCAACGGCGAAGCCATGCGGGCCCTGTCGATCGCCACGTATTACCAGGACACCGCTCGGGCCAATGAGCATCTGGATGCCGGCATGGCCGAGTTCCCCCTGAGCGGCATGGACCCCCTGAACCGCTCCTATCTGTTCATGTCCCGTTCGCTGTTGGAGCTGGGCCGGGTCGAAGAGGCCGACTCGCTGTTCGAGGAGTTCCTGGACGAGGTGCCGGAGCAGTTCTGGGGCGACCTCGAGGACGAAGATCCCAGGGAGGTCCAGGCCATGTTCCTGGCCGCTCGCGGCGACGTGGCTGGCGCCATCGACGAGCTGCGGCCATTGAGGCTCGATTGCAGCAGCCTTTGCCGGCTCCGGGTGCGGTACGCCCTTGCCGGGCTGTACGCGGCCCAGGGCGATCTGGCGTCGGCGGCCCAGGAGTACGAGGAGTACATCACCCGGACAGAGGTCGACCGGCTACGGGAAGACTATCATCGCCTTCCGCGGGCCATGCTGCGCCTGGGCGAGATCCACGAGCAGCTGGGCAACGTCCGCGAAGCCGCGCTGTGGTACGAGCGGTTCGCCGAGCTGTGGAACGACGCGGATCCGGAGTTTCAGCCCACGGTCGACGCCGCGCGGTCGAAGGCGGCGGAGCTGAGGGCGCAGATTTCCTGAGGTGGGGACCCTACGCCCCCACCACCGCTCCACCCAGCTCGCCGGCCATCGGCTCCGTGCCGCGCATGGGAGCCTCGTCCCGGACTGCCACCCCGCCCCGACTCTTCCCGAACCGGGCCAGCGTGTCCAGCTCGATCGTGGTCAGGGCCGGCACCACCAGCATCAGGATCACCGTGGCAAACAGGATCCCGAAGCCCAGGGCCGCGGCCATGGGAATCAGGAACTGGGCCTGCACGCTGCGCTCGAACACCAGGGGCGCCACCCCCAGGAACGTGGTGAGCGAGGTGAGCATGATGGGTCGGAAGCGTGCCTTGGCCCCTTCCTTGATGGCCTGGTGCCGGGGCATGCCGGCCCGAAGTCGCTCGTTGATGAAGTCGATCATCACGAGCGAGTCGTTCACGACCACCCCGCTCAGGCCCACGATGCCGAAAAGGGACAGAAGCCCCACCGGCACGCCCAGGATCATGTGGCCCAGCAGCGCGCCCACCACCCCGAACGGCACCGCCGAGATGATGATCAACGGCTGCACGTAGGATCGGAAGGGAATCGCCAGCAGGGCGTACATGACCATCAGCGCCAGCAGGAAGAACCGGCCGATGGCGCCGAACGATTCCCGCTGCTGCTGCTGGGCCCCGCCGAACTGATAGCTCAGGCGGAAATCTTCGGCCGCGAGCTGGGGCAGGATGCCCGCCCGCAGCGCCTGGTTCACTTCCTGGCCCGTCACCACCTGGGGATCGACCCTGGCAGTGACGGTCATGATGCGCTGGCCATTTTTTCGGCGGATCGACGTGGGAGATTGGCCAAAGGAAACCTCTGCGACCGCCCGAAGCGGCACCTCGCCGCCCTGGGGACCCCGGACGCGGAACTCCTCCACGTCGCCGATGGCGTCCCGCTCGTTCTCGGGCAGACGGATGTAGACCCGGACGTCTTCTCGGCCCCGCTGCACCCGAAGCGCTTCCTGTCCGAAGAACGCGCCCCGGACCTGCCGGGCCACGTCGTCCAGAGTGAGCCCCAGGGTGCGGGCCGCCGGCTTCAGGGCCAACTGGATCTCGGTCAGGCCCTGGCTGCGGTCGGTCTCGATCTCGAAGACGCCTTCGAACTGCTGAAGCTCTTCGGTGACCCGGGCGCCGAACAGCTCGAGCTGATCCGGATCGGGGTGGGACATCTCCACGGACACGGGCGCGCCCGCGCCGAAGAGGAACGACGCGAACGTCAGCGACTCGGCTTCGGGAACCGGCCCCAGCGCCTGGCGCCAGCGGGCCTCGAAGTCCGCTGCCGAGACATCCCGGATCTCGGCGTCCAGGAGCTGGATCTGCACGGCGGCGATGTTCCCGGCCAGCGCTCGCGCACCGCCGCTGCCACCGGGCCCGCCGCCCCCTGCCCGTTGCCCCACGACCTGGTAGATGCCCTGGAGGAGCTCGGGTGCGTCCGGATCCCGTTCCTCTTCGAACTCGGCTGCCACCCGCTCGCCGGCGATGCGGATCCGCTCCGCCACTTCCAGGGTCCGCTCCGAGGGCGTGCCCTCGGGCATCTGGAGGTTGGCGGTGATCAGGTCGCCCTCGACGTCCGGGAAGAACTGGATGCGCAGGATGCCGGCGGGCACGGTGGCCACCGTCAGGATGACCATCGCGATACCCGTCGCCACGACGATGCCGGGCGAGCGAATCGCGAACGAGATGGCCCGGTCCAGCGGACCGGACACGAACCGCTGGAAGCGCTCGTCCACCGCCATCTGAACCCGCTCGAAGAAGCGCGTCACCCGGTTCTTGCCCGAGTGGTGGGGCGGGGGAAGGTGGGAAAGGTGGTTGGGCAGGATGAACAGCGACTCGATCAGGGACAGGAAGAGGACCGAGATCACCACGAAGGGGATCGAACCCAGGATCTTGCCCAGTGTCCCCGGCACGAACAGCAGCGGCGTGAACGCGACGATGGTCGTGAGCACGGCGAAGGTGACCGGTCCCTGGATCCGGGTGGCCCCGAGGACCGCCGACTTGAGCGGGCCCGTGCCCTTCTCCCGTTCGGCGAAGATGTTCTCGCCCACGACGATGGCGTCGTCGACCACGATCCCCACCGCCAGGATGAAGCCGAACAGCGACAGCACGTTGATGCTGACGCCCAGCAGCAGCATGATCGCCAACGTGCCGATGAACGAGGCGCCGATGCCCACGGCGGTCCAGAACGCCAGCCGCAGGTCCAGGAACAGGGTCAGGGACAGCAGCACCAGGCCCAGGCCCAGGAAAGCGTTCTTGAGCAAGAGGTTCAGACGGGCCTCGAGGGCGTCCGCGCTGTTGTTCCAGATCTCCAGCTCGACGCCGGCGGGTAGGGCCGGGATGATGTCGGCTTCCAGGCGCTCCTTCACCGCGGCGACGATGTCCAGGGCCCGTTCGTCCGACGTCCGGTACACCTCGACGATGGCGGCGCGCTTGCCGTTGTAGCGGGTGATCAGGTCCGCGTCTTCGAAGTCGTCCCGGACCGTGGCCACGTCGCCCAGCGTGATCCGTGTGCCGTCGGCTCGGCTCACGATCACGATCTCTTCGAAGTCCTGCTGGGTGTAGTTCTGACCGATGGTGCGGACCCGGACCTGGCGCTCGTCGGTCTCGATGCTTCCCGCGGACAGGTCGAGACTGCCGCTGCGCACGGCCTGCGAAACGTCGTTCAGCGTGATCCCCAGGGACCGCAGCGTGGCGTTCGAGACCTCGACGGAGATCTCGTAGGCCCGGACGCCCGAGGTCGCGACGTAGGACACCTCGGGCAGGGCCGAAAGGGCGTCCTCGGTCCGGTAGGCCAGCTCCTTGATCGTACGCTCGGGGGCATCGCCGAACACGGCCAGACGCACCACGCTCGAGCGGCTGGTCAGCTCGCTGACCTCGGGACGTTCGGCGTCCGCCGGGAACGTGGGGATCCGGTCGACCTCGGCTTTGACGTCGTCCAGGGCCCGACTCACGTCCGTGCCCAGCTTGAGCTCCACCGTGACGACGCCCAGTCCCTCGGACGCGACCGCCGTGAGCTCCTTGATGCCCTCTACGGCCTCGACCTGCTCTTCGATCTTCCGGATGATGGACTCCTCCACCTCTTCCGGAGTCGCGCCGGGATAGACCACGGACACCTGGATGGTGTCCAGGCTGAACTCGGGGAAGACCTCCTGGACCAGGCTGCCCAGGGAGAACAGGCCCGCGAACAGCAGGAATGCCAGGAGCAGGTTGGAGGCGACCCCGTTCCGCGCCATGTAGGCGACGGGTCCCCCGATCTGCTCCGTGGGCGGGCCGGGTTCGGCCCTCTCGGTATGTGGGGAGTTGGGTGTCACGATCAGTCTCCCCCGCCGGCCTGGGTCCGTCCGGTCTGGACCTCGGTCTCGCCCTCAACGTCGGCCTGGGCCGTTACGCCCGGGGGCTGCTTTCGCCCCTCGGTCGCGTCTTCCGGGTCAGCCGGCGCCGCCTGGGCCCGTACGCCCATTTCCGCTCGGTCCTGGACTTCCATGCCGTCCGTGGCGACGTCGATGCCTTCGGTGATGACGTGGTCACCCTCGGTCAGGTTGCCGTCCACGTACGCCCGGCCTTCGCTCCGCTGGAGCACCTGTACCGGCACGATCCGAACCTTGCCGTCCCGGGCCACCCACACTTCGTCACCAGCACGGACCGCCCTGCGGGGCACCACCAGGTAGTCACCCACGGCGCCGTCGATCTCCACGTCCACGAACTGTCCGATCAGGAGGGGGGGGGCGTCTCCCATGTTGGCGGCCACCTCGTCCAGGGGCTCGCCGTTCTGGAAGGGCGAGGGGACACGGATCACCACGTCGATGGTTCGGGTCTGTTCGTCAAGCGCCGCTTCGGCCCGGTCCACGTATCCCCGCCAACCGAAGCTGCCCTGGCCGAAGGAGGCCACGACCTTGGCGGCCAGTCGGGTGTCGCCGCCTTGAATCGACGACCACAGGCCCGGCAGAAGCGATGCGTCCGCGTCGGACAGGGGAATCTTGAGCTCGACCTCTTCGGTCGAGAGCAGGCGCGCCAGGGCCTGGCCCGGAGCCGCGTAGGCGCCCACGTCGACGGTCTCGTTCCGGACCACGCCCTCGAACGGAGCCCGAAGCTCGGTCCGAGCCAGGTCCAACTCGGCGTCCGCCAGTTGGGCCGTCGATCGGGCCAGGGACGCCCGGGCCGCTGCCAGCTGAGGACCCCGGAGCGTGAGCCGGCTGGCGCCGAGGGCTGTCTCCACTGCGCCCCCGTTGGTGCCCATCTCCTGCTGGCGGCGGACGAACTGCTCGTACTCCGCCTCGGCGATTCGGGCTTCTTCCATAGCTTCGAGCACGCTGACCGAGTCCTGGGCGACCTGGGCCCGGGCCTGCTGGACCGCGTTGACGTAGTCCGCCCGTTCGATACGGATCAAAACTTCGCCGGACGCGACCCGGGCGCCGCTCACCATGGACGGGCTGACGTACGCGACCCGGCCGGCCACCTGGGCCGCCAGGTCGATCTCAGCCTTGGGGCGCACGGTGCCGCTGCCCCGGATCACCAGGGGACCCGTGACGGCGACCACGTCCACGGTGCCGACCGTGGGCGCACGGAGGGGAGGCGGCGTGCGAGGCGGCTGGCGTCGAGACCGGACCATGGCCACGGACAGGACTACGGATCCGAGCAGGATTCCGCTGATGATCAGGCGGCCCCTGCCTCGCTTCGGCTTTGCGTCCATCGCTCGATCGACTCTCTGTTGTGGCTGGGCGGCGTCAGTTTCGTTCATCGTCGGTACCGGTGCTGGGCGAAACGTCGCCGGTGGTCTGGGTTGGGTCCGCATCGTCGCCGGATGGGGTCTGGGCGTTCGCGCCGGCCGCGGCGTCCGAAGCCGGGGCGGAATCGACGCCCGGCGGCGTGCCGTCGTTCGATTCGCTGTCGTCCGACTCGCCTTCGGCCGTGGCCTCGCCGGGCAGCTCGGCCCATCCGCCCCCGAGGGCCCGGTGGACCCCCAGTCGCGCCAGGGCCGCGTCCCGCACGGCGTCGCTGAGCGTGCTCCGCGTGTTCAGCTGGACGCGCAGGGCGTCCAGGTAGTCGGTGTAGGCCCCCACTCCGGAGCGGAAGCGCTCGGCCTGGAGCTGCACCGACTGGTTGGCCTGCTGGTTCTGGTTGGTCAGGATGTCGTAGCGGTCCAGGGCTTCGCGGTATGAAAGCAAGGCCGATTCGGCCTCGCCCACCGCCGTCAACACGGTGCGTCCGTGGGCGGCGATCTGCTGGGCCCACTGGGCCTCGGCGGCGCTGACGTTGGCCCGGAGGCGGCCTCCCTGGAACAGGGGCTGGGTCAGCCCGGCCGCCAGGTTCGAGAACCACTGGGAGATGTCGAACAATCCGTCGGCTGTGGCGCTCTGCAGGCCCACCGTGCCGCTGAGGCTGATCGTGGGGAGCAGCTCGGCTTTCCGGGCCCCGACACGCAGCCTGGACGACTCGAGGCGAGCCGCCGAAGAGCGGACATCGGGGCGCTGCCACAGCAGATCCGACGGCAAGCCGGACGGGATCGGATCCGAGAGCACGAGGGGATCCGAATCACCCGCCAACAGGGAATCCAGCTCCTCCAGGTGACGGCCCGAAACCAGGGCGAGCCGCCGCCGCACCTCGCCCGCCTGGCTACGGAGCTGTGGCACGCTGGCCTGAGCCGTCTGCCGGTCCTGCCGCACGGTGTAGAGCTCGAACGAGGTGATCAGGCCCCGGTTGTAGCGAACGACCGACAGGGCCTCCCGCTCGCTCAGGACGTCGACGATCGCTTCGGTGAGCTCGATGCGGGTGTCGAGATCCACCAGCTCGAAGTAGGCGCTGATGGCCTCGCCGAGGACCCCGAGCTGGACTACCTGGTAGTCGGACACCGACGCCTCGAGCTCGGACAACGACGCCTTTCGATCGTTCCGGGCCCGGCCCCAGAAATCGATCTCGTAGGACAGGCCGATGCTGGCGTCGTAGCTGTTGATGATGGAGCGGGAGGCGCCGTCGTCTTCCTCGGCCGGAGGTCCGCCTGCCGAGTCACTCGGGAGGCCACCGCCCAGAATGGCGCCGATGATGGCGCCGAAGCCGGCGTTGACCGGGTTGTCCTGGCGCGAGACGTTCGCGCCGCCGTTGATGGTCGGCCACAGGTCGGCCGTCGAGATCCGCAGGATGGCCCGGCTCTCTTCCACCCGAGCGACGGCCTCGGCCAGGTCCAGGTTTGCTGCGAGCACCGTGTCGACGAGCCGGTCCAGCGTCGGGTCCTCGAACGACACCCACCAATCCCGAGCCTCGTATTCACCCTCGAAATCCGCCTCGACGTACGCGTCGGGAAGGGTTTCCACGGGCGCGAGAGGCGCCGGGTCGGGAGCGAAAGAGCATCCCATGGAGAGGACGGCCAGACCGATGCCGACCATGAGGGTGGAGCGCATATGTGCAAGCCCGGGTGCAGGGTTTTTCATGTCGTTCAGGTATTGTACAGCTTTTATCGGCTTTGCACAACTATTGTATAAGTAATTTCTCCTCAGTGGGCCCAATCCGGGATCGACGGGATCGCTCGAGGGGGCGGGATGCCAAAAGGGACCCGTGGGAGAGCTGAAATGGTGGCGTCGACTCCTACGGGTCCTCTGGGTGGGCGACATCCGGACGGCGCGACGTGCGATTGCCCACCCCTCGTCCTACCTTGCTTCTTGAGCCGGCCCCTTTCGACTGCCCCCGGTCCTCCGGCTCACAGCACGTTCGCGCCGTGAAGATCGACCCTGAGCTGAGCCGGCCCCCAGCCAGCCTTGGCTTCCCTCGAGCCCTCGCGGGCCCTGAAGGAGTGCGACTGGTGCCGGAAGCGTCACGCCCCGCATTGCTCACGGACGAGTCCGGCCAGTCGCTCGTCGAGTACGTGTTGATCGTCGCTCTGGTGGGCATCGGACTGATCCTGGTCGCCCTCGTCTTCAGAGACGCCGTCGGCCGGGTGTTCGCCATCGTTACGGACACGCTCAACCAGGCCGAACCGCCCTGTGTGCAGAAGGGCAAGTCACACAAATGCTTCTAGGCCGGGGCGCGGCGTCACCAGGAGGAATGGGGGGCCGACCCTGACGGTCTGTGGCTCTTGCCCCTCCCTCTGCATGGCTGATGTTGAAACGGGATGGGTGGATGTATACCTTATTGGTGTAATTATAGCCGATGGTATACGCCTCGTTTGAGCTGCTGCACCCTCATGGCCCTCAACATCAAGAACCCGGAGGTGGAACGTCTCGCGGCCGAGGTCGCGGCGTTGGCCGGCGAATCCAAGACCGAGGCCATCCGCCGTGCCCTGATCGACCGTCATGCACAACTTCGGATCCGAGTCGTTCCGGAGGCCCGGGCCCGTCGTGTCACTCGGTTCCTCGAAGCCGAGGTGTGGGCCCGGGTGCCGGCCGAACAGCTGGGCAGCGCGCCCGACAGGGACGAGCGAGAACGAATCCTGGGGTACGGCGAGGAGGGCGTGTGAACGGGAGGGCGACTTCGTGATCCTCGACTCGTCGGCGCTTCTCGCGATCGTATTCCGGGAACCGGGTTTCGAGGACGTGCTCGCTCGCGTTCTGGCTGCGCCGGTCGTCGCGGTTGGAACGCCCACCCTGACCGAGACCGGCATCGTGCTCGAGGCCCGTTTGGGCGGCGATTCCCGCGGTATGCTCGAGCGTTTGCTAGACGAGCTCGGCGTACAGGAGATCCCGTTCGGAGAGGTCCACTGGCGGGAGGCCGTCGACGCTTTCCGGCGCTGGGGGAAAGGGCAACACCCAGCCGCCCTGAACTTCGGCGACTGCATGACCTACGCCACGGCCTCGCTCTCGGGCGAGCCCCTGTTGTTCGTCGGCCACGACTTCACCGCCACCGACCTCGAGGCCGGTTAGGTCGAGCTTGCCTCGGTGTGGACCGGCGTGGTCAGCCTGCTCAACGCCCCCGCAAGAGGTGGCAGGCCGCGCACTGATAGGTGATCCGCCCGTAGGCCTCGGCCCGCTCGTCCCAGGACGTCAGGTCCTGGGCCTGGGAGGCCATGGCGTGGAGTCGCACGCCCAACTGACCGGCCTCGTCCTGATGGCTGGCGGCAAGGTCCATTTCCGCCGGGTCCAGGGGCATGTCGGCCAACGCCTCGAGTCCCTGGGTCCAGGCGTCCTCCGACGGCCCCACCAGCCCTGCGGCCATCTGCTCGGTGGCCCAGAAGTGGCGGATCATGTGGGAGCCGGTGTCGTAGGTTCCCGGTGCCGCCTCTTCCATGACGATCATCGGTCCACCGGGCACCGCAGCGTGGCAGGCGCCGCACGATTCCAGGAGCCGGGCGGCTCCCATGGCGGCGTCCGCCGGTGAATCGGCATCGGCGAGGACTCGGGCAGCCTCGCGGAACTCCACCAGGAACGAGGACGACCAGGCAGGGAAGTCCTCCAGGCCCTCGTGCTCGAACATCCACTGGGCCGCATGCCGGGCAGACGCCACGTCGCCCCGCATAACCGCAATGCGGAGCTCGTCCGCTCGTGTGTCGTGCTCCATCATGTGGTTCTGGGGCGCGGCGGTGGCGCAGGCGATGGCCAGCGAGGTCGAGGCCAACACAACGGCGGTACGCGTCGATGCCAACACGGTGGGGCCTCCTTCCCTGCGAGTCGCGATCGGGTCAGCCCTTCTTTCCCAGAATCGGGGAATCGGGGCGGAGCGTCTGTCCCGCAAAACCCGCGAGTGGGTGTGGGGAGGAGGGTGGGTCAGGGCCGCGGCTGTGATGATGACCGTGAACCTCGTCGGCGACTCCCTCCCGGCTCGCCTCGTGCTTGGCGTGGATCCGGCTGTTACGCTGCGGGAGGAGTAGCCCGAACCGAGCCCCACCCTGAGGCCTGGAGGTACCCACTGAGTCCGTCCCAGCCTGAAGCCGTGCCGGAGGACGCCGCGAGCCCCGAGGGGGCGACGCCGGAAGTGGACCCGAAGAGCCAACCGTCCCGGGTCCTGGTGACCGGAGCGTCCGGGTTCATCGGCGGGGCCGTCGTGGACGCTCTGGTGCGGGCAGGTCGAACACCCAGGGCGTTCGTGCGCAGACCCGAGTCCGCCCAGGCCCTCCGAGACCGCCACGGCGACCGCGTCGGCGTCGTCGTCGGAGACCTGGAGACGGGAAAGGGGCTGTCCGAGCTGATTCGAGGACTCGACGGTCCCGTGCCCCTGGTTCACGCCGCGGGTCGGAGCTCGACCAAGGCTGGGGCTACGGGCGCCGCGGCTTATACGAGCATCCACACCACGGGCACGGGAAACCTCTTCGACGTCTGCGGTCCGCGGCTGTCCCAGGTGGTCCTGATCGGGAGTACCGACGTCTTCGGGTTCCCTGACGATCAGCCGGTGACCGAGGACCACCCCGTGAGCCCCGCGTCCGACTACGCCCGGGCCAAGGTGGCCGAGGAGGAGCTCGCCATCCAGCGGTGCCAGGCCCTGGGCATCGGATTGGTCCGACTCCGGCCCAGCCACGTCTTCGGTCCGGGCGACCCCCATCTCCACCGCCCACCGGCCAGCTATGCCGAGGACGTGCTCGCCGGTCGGCCCCTTCGCATCGAGATCCGGGGAGAGTGTCGCACGCAGCTGGTCTACGTGGACGACCTGGCGGATGCCGCGGTACGCAGCCTCGACAGCGACTACGACGGTCCGTTGATCGTGGCCGACTCCGTCTCCGTGACGGTTGCCGAGATGGCCGACGTCCTGGCCCAGGTAGCCGGATCCGACTCGGGCATCGAGGCGGCCGATTCGCCGTACGACATTCCGGACGCATCGTACGACGTGTCCCGGGCTCGGGAGGTCCTGGGGTGGGAGGCGTCCACGGACCTGCGGACCGGACTGGTCGCCCAGATGGCGGCAACCAGGACCAGGGGGCCGCTGCCCGAAACAGCAGCCACCGCGCAGGCACGAGCCCACCCATCGGCGCTCAGGCGAGCGATCCGGAGGTTCAAGCGCTGGTTGAGGGCGGACGGGGGGTCCTAGGTCGCGCCGCTGCGGTCACGAGTGCCCGTTCGGAGACGCGGGCTGGCGGGTCCCAAGCGCGTCCGACTCAACCGCCGTCCCGAAGCGTGTGGCAGGACGCACACTGGTACACGATGCGCCCGTACGCTCCGGCTCGCTCATCCCAATTCGTGAGGGATCGGGCCTCATTGGCGGTGCCGTGCAACCGGGTCGCGATCGAGCCCGCTTCGTCCTGTCGGGCCGGGTTCACGCTCAGGTCAGCAGGGTCGAGTGGCTCATCGATCAGCGCCTCCAGTCCCTGATCCCATGCGTCCTCCAGGGGCCCCACCAGGCCGCTGGCCATGCGCTCGGTGCCCCAGAAGTGCCGGACCATGTGGGAACCCGCATCTTCTCCTCCTGGAACCTCGTCCGCGAACGTGATCGTCGGCCCTCCTGGTGCGGCTTCATGACACGCGCCACAGGTTCTGAGAAGACGACCCGTGCCCATGGCGGCCTCGTCCATCCTGTCGACGGAGGCCAGGACCCGGGCTTCCTCCTGGAAATCCTCCACGAATGGATCGGTCCACGGGGGGAGGTTCTCGAGCTCGTCGTGCTCCAGCATCCACGACGCCGCGTCCCGTACCGTGGCGAGGTCCCCTCGTATCGCCGCGTCCCGGACTTCTCCAGCCCGGAGGTAATGCTCCATCATGTGGTCCTGAGGCGTGGTGGTGGCGCAGGCCACCGCTAGGAGCGCGCAGGAGGCGACGACCAGGCGAGACGAGCTGGAGGACACGGACGACGTCCTTTCCTTCAAAGGCGGTCACGGGGCCATCGCAGGGGGCCATCGTCATGAAAAGGGCTGCTCAATATAGGGCGACAGTCTTGGTAGCGGCCAACCGGGCGGCCGCGATCGGGGCAGCCCGTCCCGCTTCAGCGCCCGAATTCGCTCGCGCCCAGACCTCTCGCAGCCCGGTGTGAGCCTCGCCGCACCCGTTTTCGGCCTGTATAGTCGAGAGGGTTTCGAGCCCTCGCGAGAGGGTATCGTGCCCTCGTCCCCCAAACGAGAGGAAGCTGCTATGCCGTCCCATATTCCGCCCGCGATCGCGGCACTCGTACTCCTGGCCCTCGCGACCCCCATTGTGGGCGCGGCCCAGGATGCAGACACCCAGGCCATGATCGACAACGCCCTGAGCGGCGCCCCGCCGTCCGTTGCTGCCGCCGCCACGGCCGCCTTGCCCACCGGTGAGGTCCTGCGCGAAGGCACCAACGGCTTCGTGTGCTTCCCGGACGACCCGAACGCACCGGGCAATTCGCCCATGTGCCTGGACGAGCAGTGGTTGGGCTGGGTCGAGGCCTGGATGGGGCAGAAGGAAGCCCCCGCAGTCTCGGGTCTGGGCGTGGGATACATGCTCCAGGGCGACTTCCCGGCCAGCAACACGGACCCCTTCGCCACCGGTCCCACTGCGGACAACGAATGGATGACCGAGGGTGTGCCCCACATCATGCTGATCGTGTCGGACCTGTCCGAGTTGGACGGCATGTCGACGGACCCGAACAGCGGGGGTCCGTGGGTGATGTGGAAGGGCACGCCGTACGCACACGTGATGGTTCCGACCGTGCCGAGGCGGTGAGCCGGTAATCGCCTGCCGCGGACCGAGGGACACGGACCCTCGGACGCGTTCGTGGCGGGCTCGGCCCGGGCCGTCTTCCGGCGGTCCGGGCCTCCCGTCCGGGCGTCTCGCCGCCCGCCCCATCGCTGCGTCGATCCGGCCACCTGCAATCGCTTCAGACGGCCGGAACCCATGGGTCTTCCGAGGGTGCAATGCGCACGCCCACCTCGACCTGGACCATGCCCATGGCCCGCGTGCTCATCCTGTTCGCCCATCCCGTGTTCGAGCGATCCCGCGTGCAACGCCGGATGGTGGACGCAGTTCCCGACCACCCTGATCTGACCTTTCACGATCTGTACGAGACGTATCCCCGTCTCGACATCGACGTGCAGCGGGAGCAGGCCCTCTTGCTGGAGCACGACGTCGTGGTCTTCCAGCACCCGTTCTACTGGTACAGCGTGCCGCCGATTCTCAAGCAGTGGATCGACCTGGTGTTGGAGCACGGATGGGCGTACGGCTCGGAGGGCAACGCCCTGAAGGGAAAGCGGCTGGTCCAGGCCATCAGCGCGGGCGGGGGTGAGTCCGCGTACCAGCCGGGGGGATACAACGGGCACACCGTGCGGCAGTTTCTGGCGCCCATCGAGCAGACGGCCAAACTCTGCAAGATGCAGTACGTAGATCCGTTCGTCGTCTTCGGGACCCACGCCATGACGCCACCGGATATGGATGCGCAAGCCGTCCGGTACGGGGACTGGCTGCGGGGCCTCCTGGCCAACGGCGAAGAGGGAGGTGAGGAATGAGCACCGAGACCTTCTTCACCCAGGCGTTCGTCTACCTCATGGCCGCGGTGGTGGCCGTGCCCATCGCGAAGCGCTTCGGCCTGGGATCGGTCCTGGGGTACCTGCTCGCCGGCATGGTCATCGGCCCGTTCGGTCTGGGATTCGTGGGCCAGGAGGGCGAGGACGTCATGCACTTCGCCGAGTTCGGCGTGGTCATGATGCTGTTCGTGATCGGTCTGGAGCTGGAGCCTGCCCGGCTCTGGCGTCTCCGGGGCCCGATCCTGGGGTTGGGCGGACTCCAGGTGTTCATCACCACCGCACTGCTGGCCGGGGGCGGGATCGCCCTGGGCCTGTCTTGGCAGGCGTCCGTGGCGGTGGGCATGACGCTGGCGTTGTCTTCGACTGCCATCGTGTTGTCGACCCTGGACGAAAAGGGTCTCATGAACACGGCCGGGGGCCAGAGCGCGTTCTCCGTGCTGCTGTTCCAGGACATCGCGGTCATTCCCATGCTGGCCATCATGCCTCTCCTGGCCACGGGGCACGGCGTGGAGGGCGACGGCCACGGAGAAGCGGCCGCCACCTGGCTCACGGGCCAGCCGGGCTGGGTCCAGACGCTGATCGTGCTGGGCGCGGTGACCGGAATCGTGCTGGGTGGGCGGTACGCCCTCCGGCCCGTCTTCCGCATTCTCGGCAAGGTCCAGATGCGGGAGATCTTCACCGCCGCGACCCTGCTGCTGGTCATCGGGGTGGCGCTGCTCATGGGGCAGGTGGGTCTGAGCCCGGCACTGGGCACGTTCCTCGCCGGCGTGGTGTTGGCGAACAGCGAATACCGCCACGAGCTCGAGAGCGACATCGATCCGTTCAAGGGTCTGCTCCTGGGGCTGTTCTTCATCGCGGTGGGGGCGTCCATGGACTTCGCGCTCATCGGATCCCAGCCCGGTACCATCGTGGGGCTGGCCGTGGGCATCGTGGCGCTGAAGTTCGTGGTGCTGGCCGGGCTGGGCCGGGCCTTCGGCCTGTCCACGG
>CAJIAX010000279.1_pt1 | contig 19756 bp, 16 predicted proteins | sample 9199251 | NCBI WGS metagenome assembly CAJIAX01 (sample SAMEA7708287, study PRJEB35096) | sediment metagenome | biome: marine neritic benthic zone biome [ENVO:01000025]; feature: sediment [ENVO:00002007]; material: shallow marine sediment [ENVO:03000034] sea grass bed [ENVO_01000059] ... | reverse complement strand
TCGACCCGCGTCGCCGCCTTCACTCTGCTCGGTGAGTCCCATGTCCGGCCGCAGGCAGCGGCGGGCGTAGACGATGGACATGCCGAAGAGCACGAACACGCCGATCAGATTCCGGAGAACCAGACCGGGGATGTTCAGGTACGCCTGCTTGGCCAGGAGGATCGGATCGTGGGCCATCTCCTCGATCCACGGGAAGTACTGCTCTCGCATCACGAACAGAAGCGGCAGGAACAGCAGGAACGAGATGGGCAGGAACGACACCGGGCTCAGGCTGAGCCTCCGGATCGACCAGTTCCACTTTGCCTTCGCTTGATAGGTCGCGACGGCGAAGGCAATCGCCCCCATCGCGATCATGGTGAAGAACAGCCAGTTGATGATGTACGCCTGCCAGGCCCGGGCGGGATCGCTGGACAGGGTCATTCCGAACGAGACGAGTCCCACCGCCACGAGCACGCCCGCAAGGATGTTCCACCACTTGGGGCGGTCCATGTAGCGGACCGGAATCGAGTCTGGAATATGATGGTGCGCCATTCGGTTCCGTCCTGGTGGCCTACTGGCCGTCGGCGTCCCCACCTCCGAAGCCTGCATCGGCCTGGAGCTGACGGACGTAGTTCACGATGTGCCAACGGTCGAAGTGGCTGATCTGGTGGCCGTACGCGGGCATGACGCCCCGGCCGACCCGGATCATCGAATAGATGTATCCGTCGGTGTATGCCGCGGCCTGTTCGCCGGCCAGGTTGTAGGCCGCCAGCAACGGGTGTACCTCGATGATATTCGCGTTCGCGCCGATGCCGTCGGTGCCGTGGCAGACCGCGCACATACGATCGTACAGCTCCTCTCCTCGGGCCAGAGACTGGTCCGTGGGCGGCACCGCATTCTGCAGATCCACTGCCAGCGGGTCGCCCTGGAGGAGCATGATCTGGGTGATCGGCGCGGGCTCCGAGTCGTTCAGCTCGGGCTGCCCGAGGTTGACCTCGAAGGGGGCTGAGGGATAGTTGCCGGACGAAAACGCCACGGCGCCGTCCGCGGGCATGCGCGGGTTCTCGTAGGGGTCGAACGAAGGCTGGCTCCGCATGCTACGCCCGAACACCGCCACCAGGGCGTCATCGAGGGGCGTGCAGGCCGCGCTCACCGCGATCAGGCCCAGCGCCGCGGAGCGGATGGCCCGGCGGGCGACTTTGCGCGCGTCAGCCATTGCGGGCCCCTTCCCTGTCTTCGCGGGTCTCCACCGGCCCTGCGTCCTGCAGGATCTTCCGGGCCTGGGCGAGCTTGTCCCCGCTTGCGGGCACCCAGACGCCGAAGCGCCCGGAGCTGAACCCGGGATCGTAAATCACCAATGGCTGGGTGTTCGGGATGCGTGCGTTGATGAACAGGCCGATCACCGTCGCCAGGGCTCCGAACAGGACCATCATCTCGAAGACCAGGACAATGTAGGCCGGGATCGATACGATGGGCTTGCCCCCGGTGACCAGCGGCCAGTCGAGGGACGTCCACGTCGTGAACGCCAGGCCGGTGGCCGCCCCGGTCAGCCCGCCCACCAGGGTGAAGACCCGGACCGGACTCTGATCGTAGCCCAGGGCGTGCTCGATGTTGTGCTCGGGAAGGGGCGAGTAGACGGTGATGTCCGTGTACCCCTGGTCCCGGAGGTTTCCGATCGCCTCGAGTGTGGCGTCCAGGTACTCGTAGGAAGCGAGTATGCCGCTCATGACGCAGCCCCTTCCTTCGCTCCGCGCATCGGCGGAGGCAGGACTTCCTTGAGCTCGGCGATGGCCACCGGCGGCAGCACCCGCGTGAAGAGCAGGAACCAGAACCCGAACCAGCAGAAGCTACCGATCAGCAGGCACATTTCCGTGACCGACGGCCGGTAGACGCCCCACGCGAAGGGCTCGTACTCGTGGTGGAGCGACGTGACGAAGATCACGAAGCGCTCGAACCACATGCCGATGTTGATGAAGATCGAGATCACGAACAGGGCCGGGATCGAGTGCCGCACGCGCTTGAACCACAGCATGAGCGGAACGAGGCCGTTACAGGTGAGCATGATCCAGTTGGCCCACCAGTAGTGTCCGAACACCCGGTGCCAGAACGCGGTCTTCTCGATTTCTTCGCCACTGTACCACGCCATGAAGTACTCGGTCAGGTAGGCGTACAGCACGATCAGCGACGTGAGCAAGCACAGCTTCGCCATGGCGTCGAAGTGCTTGATCGTCAGGTAGTTCTCGAGGTGGAAGATCCTGCGTAGCGGCACCACCAGGGTGATGACCATGCCCACGCCACTGAAAATGGCACCCGCCACGAAGTAGGGTGCGAAGATCGTGGCGTGCCAGCCGGGCACGATGGACATGGCGAAGTCCCAGGACACGACCGAGTGCACGCTGAGCACCAGGGGCGTGGCCAGGGCGGCGAGGAAGATGTACGCCTTGCCGAAGTGGTGCCATTCCCTGTCGGTACCCCGCCATCCCAGCGCGATCGCCTTGTACAGCTTCTTCCGAAGGCCCGTGGCCTGGTCCCGGGCAGCGGCCAGGTCGGGGATGGTGCCCAGATAGAAGAAGACCGCCGAGACCGTGAAGTAAGTCGTGATCGCGAAGACGTCCCAGACCAACGGTGACCGGAAGTTGGGCCACAGGAACCGGGAGTTGGGATACGGGATCAGCCAGTAGGCGTGCCAGACCCGGCCCACGTGGATCAACGGGAAAAGTCCGGCGGTCATGACGGCGAACACCGTCATGGCTTCGGCGGCCCGATAGATCGACTGCCGGAACGGGGCCCGGAACAGGAAGAGAATGGCCGAGATGAGGGTGCCGGAGTGGGCGATACCCACCCAGAACACGAAGGTCGTGATGTACACGCCCCAGCCCACCGGCGAATTCAGCCCGCTGACCCCGATGCCGGCGTACATCTGCCAGAACCAGGCGCCGAAGAACAGGCCCACACCCGCTGTGGCCAACCCGAACAGGGCCCACCAGCCCTTCCCGGGAGCGCCGAGCGGCGCCAGTACGTCGCGGTTTACCTCGTCGTAGGACTGTACGTCCGGATGGGCGAGGGCTCCCCGCTCCTGCGTCGCGACGGCCATCAGCCGTGCCCCCCACTCACCTCGTGGAACGTGACCTTCTTCAGATAGTTCACGGCAGGTTGCGTGTTGATCAGGACGTCCAGGACCCGATAGGTCCGCTCGTTCTCGGACACCTGGGCGACCCTGGACTCGTGGTCCTTGATGTTGCCGAAGACGATGGCTTCAGCGGGACAACTCTGCTGACAGGCCGGGATCACCTCGTTGTCGTGGATCTCCCGTCCCTCGAGCACCGCTCGGTTCTGGGTCTCCCGAATCCGCTGCACGCAGAACGAGCACTTCTCCATGACGCCGTTGTCCCGGACGGTCACGTCCGGGTTGAACTGCCAGTTCATGGGCTCGGGGATGGCATCCGTGTACCGATACCAGTTGAACACCCGGACCTTGTAGGGGCAGTTGTTGGCGCAATACCGGGTACCCACACACCGGTTGTAGATCTGGCCGTTCAGGCCATCCGGCGTGTGATAGGCGGCGAACACCGGGCAGACCGGCTCACACGGTGCGTTGTTGCAGTGCTGGCAGAGCATGGGCAGGAAGCGCACGTCCAGGTGCGACGCGTGCTCCGCATCCACGTGCTCGTAGTACCGCTCCAGGCGCATCCAGGCCATGTCGCGGCCCATCATCACCTGATTCTCGCCCACCCAGGGCACGTTGTTCTCGGCCTGACACGCCACGACGCAGGCACTGCAGCCGGTGCACTTGTCCAGGTCGATGGCCATGGCCCACCGGGGGTGGTCCTCGGCGTATTCGCCATGAAGCATCCCCGGGAGCGGGAAGTCCTCCGGGCGCCCTTCCGTGGGCACCGGGATGAAGCCCCCGCCATCCATGAGCTCCTGGAGCTCGCCGTGTCCGCCGCCGTGCTCCTCGCCCTCGGCGGCTTCATCGTGGCCCAGATCCGCGAGGGCCACGGCCTCCGAGATGGGCCGGTCGTGCTGATCGTTGGACCCTTCGATGGTCGCCAACCTGCGGGACCGGCCCGTGGGCTCGACGGACACTCGGGTGGCCAGGTGCACCAGACCACCGGACGGCTGCTCGGCCTCGGCCGGGAGCAGCCGCATCGGGTTGACGCCGTTGCCGTTGGCGTAGCGCCCGTAGTCGTCGTGGCCGCCGCCCATGGCCAGGGCAACGGTGTCGGCCCGCACCCCCGGGTAGGTCCAGACGGGGACCTCCAGAGATCCGTGGGGCGAAGACACGGTGACGATGTCGCCGTCCCTGAGGCCGTGCTCTTCGGCCGCGTTCGGGTGCATCTCGATCCAGGAGTGCCACGCGATCTTGCTGACCGGGTCGGGCAGCTCCTGGAGCCACGGGCGATTGGCGTGCTCGCCGTCGCTGAGCCGGGGCGACGGATAGACCACGAGGGCGAAGTCACCGTCGCCGTCCAGCGTCGGCATGTCGAAGCTCAGCGCCGTGTCCGGCGAACGAAGCACCGTCGCCGTGCCCTGGCCGCCATTGTCGAGCTGGACGTATCCGGTCTTGAGCGTCGCCCTCCAGAACGAGTCGAAGGAGTTGGCGGCTCCCGAAGCCTGGTGAACCGCCGCCCATCGGGCCTTGAGATGGTCCTGCATGGTGGCGGCGCCGAGGTCCCTGCCCATCCGAGACGCGACCGCGAGAAGCACGTCCCCGGTCTGCCGCGAGTCGAAGTGGGGTACGGGACGCATCACGGGCTGACGCAGCGCGAAGACGCCGGGACGGGGATTCGAATCCCCCCACGCCTCGAGGAAGTGGGCGTCCGGCAGGATCAGGTCCGCCAGGGCGGCGGTCTCGTCCATCGTGGATGCGAACGACACCTTGAACCCCACGTTGCCCATCGCCTGCGGGAACGCCGCTCCCGTGGGCAGGGAATACGCCGGGTTGGTTCCGTGCACCATCGCGACCGCCACATCGCCGGCCGCCATCCGGCCCACCGCGTCGGCCAGGTCGCCGAACGGAGCGGCGGCCGCCTCAGGGGCACCCTCGACGTGAACCGTGCGTCCCACGTTGCCGGCCACGCTGTTGAGGATCAGCACCGCCAGGTTGGACGCGGTCGCGTTACGGTGCTGGCCGGCGACGCCCGGTCCGAGGGCCAGGCTCGGTCCGTTCTCCACGAACCGCTGGGCCAACTCTTCGATGGTTTCGGCCGATACGCCCGTGTCCGCCGCGACAGCCGCGGGCCCGTGGGCGCTCAGCAGGTCGGCGTACGGCCCGGCGTCGCCTCCGCTCTGCGCAATGACGTTCGCCATCGCGAGCGCGACGAGCCCTTCCGATCCCGGGTTGATGGGCACCCACTCGTCGGCGTTCATGCCCGTCAACGACAGGCGAGGGCCGACGAAGACGAATTCACCCTTGGAACCGTGGTCGTCGACTCCGCTCATACGAGCGAATCCGCGGGCGTGCTCAGCCGGGGACAACCACGTGTCCAGGAAGTCCGCGCCGAACGAGAGGACGAACCGGGAAGACTCGAAGTCGAACCGCGGAACCTCGTTGCGACCGAACGCGATCCGGGCCGCCTCCCGCAGTGGCGCCTCGGAGAGACCCTGATACTCGATGCGGGTCCCGCCCACCGCCGTCACGAACCCGTCCATCACGTCACGAAGGGTGGGTCCGGTGCGGCCGTTGATCATGACGATCTCGCCGGCGGCGCCCTGAAGCTGCTGTGCCAGCAGGGCCTCGGCCTCGTCCCAGGTTACCTGCCGGAAGCCCTGGCCCTCACGGACCATCGGGCCGGCGAAGCGATCCGGGTTGTACAGGCCCTGCAGGGAGGCGTGCCCCCTGGAGCAGAGCCCACCCTCGTTGATCGGGTGGGTGGGATTGCCCTCGACCTTGACGGCCCGGCCCTCTCGGGTCCGGACCCACACCCCGCAGCCCGCAGCGCATTCGTTGCAGACCGAGGTGTACCAGGTGGCCACACCCGGTGTGATGTCTTCGGGGGGCACCACGTAGGGCAGCAGCCGTTCAACGTCCTCGGTGCTGCATCCCACGAGACCGGCCCCGGCGCCCGAGGCACCGAGGACCTTGAGGAAGTCCCGCCTTTTGATTCCGTCCGTCATACGGAAATCGTCCTGAAACCGAAGCCCGCCGCCGTCAGGCGTCGGGCCGTCGAGTCCATCGGGTCAGTAGTGACAGACAGTGCAGTCCTTGGACGCTCCACGTTCCTCGTGGCAGCTGACGCACCATCCCATGCTCAATTTCTGATTGACCTCTTCGATCACGCCCATTTCCTGGACTTCGCCATGGCACTGCTGGCACTCGAGTCCAGCGGCGATATGCCGCATGTGGGGGTAGTGCGCGTGATCCGCCACCTTGTAGATCCGCACCCAGGGAATCGGCTCCTGGTTCTGGGCGTACTCGCGGATCTTGGCGACCTCGTCCGGGTTGTTGCGGCCCGGAATCATCTGATGACAGCCCAGGCAGGTCGACACGGGTGGAATGCCCGCATCCACGGACCGCTCCGCAGAGAAGTGGCAGTACTGGCAGTTGATGCCGAACTGACCTTCGCCGGTGCCTGCGTGCGTGTCGTGAGGAAAAGCGATCGGTTGGCTGCCCGACACGGCCTCGGCCGCAGCGGCCGTGGCTTCCTGAGATTCTTCACTATCCTGGGCGCTCGAGAACGCGAGCGTGCCCGCGAGGGTGGCTCCGGCGATTGCCAGGACCAACCAGGACTTCTTCATAGTAGCGCTAGCTCAGGAGAGTCGGGTCGGAGGTCCGAACCCCGGGTCAGGGGGTCCACGATCTTCGTTATGGCGGGCCGCAAGTTAGACGGGGCCCTGTTTGCTGTCAACGTTCTTCGGCCCGGTCCTGTGGCCGGGGACCTAGGCTTTTTGGCGCACTTTCGCGGGCCCCCACCGAGGCGTTACTTCTTGGCCATGGAAGAGGACCCGCAGGGAACCACCGTACCAGACCCCCAGCCCGCTCAACATCTCGCGACCATCGGTCACGAGGGCCGGTTCTGGGACGTGTACGTCGAGTTCCAGGACGAGGACGGGGCTGCCTTCTCCGCCCGGGCCCGACTGCGTTTCGACGCCGCGGACACCAATGAAGGCGAGCCCGTCGTGCGCACGGCCATGATCCTCATCGAGCCGTCCTACGAAGAAGTGATGCGGAAGGCTCGTAGCTTCCCCGACCACCAGCTCATCGCCCTCTTGCGCTCCTCCCTGCCGGACGCCTGACCCGGGCTCCGCCCGCTCGAACCTGGTACGATTGGCGGGGAGCCGTCGGATCCAAGCTCGCCGGCCTGTGTAGGAGCCGAGTCGCCCCCGGCACCGTCCCAATCGCTCCCGCCGGACCATGAACCGTACCTACGCTCCCATCCTCGCCGCGGCCGCGCTCGCGCTCGCCGTGTTCGCCGGCCCGGGCCCTGCCCTGGCTCAGGCTCCCGACCAATCGACGGCCTCGCTGGTCGCCGAGGCGACGGATTGGTGGGAGCAGGGAGACACGACGGTGGCCGTGGCCTTGTTGCGCCGGGCCGTGGACCAGGAGCCGAACGACCCCGAGGCGGTGTTCGCCCTCGGGACGGTACTCGCACGTAGCGCCCCCACCACCGAGACCGACTTCGCACAGCGATCCGAGGCCGAGGAGCTGCTGGAGCGGGCGTACCGCCTCACGGACGGTGATCCCCATGTCCTGATCGAGCTGGGGATGCTGAAGAGGAAACAGAACGTGCGGGTCGACGCCCGCCGCATTCTGGAGGAGGCGTTGAGCGACGACGAGACGGTCGGCACCGATCCGGTTCGCACCGCCGACGCGTACTACGAGCTGGCTCGCATCCTGGAAGAGGACCTGTTCGACTTCGAGAACCTGATGTTCCTGGGGCCGAGCTTCCGGCAGTTCGGTGACGCCGGAGCGGACCCGCAAGGGGGCACCGCCGGCAGCACCTTTTGTCCCGCGGGCGTGACGTTCTTCTGTTACAACTACACGCGCACGCGCGACTTCAACCTGCTGTTCGAAGAGGTGGCGACCCCAGCCACCGATCGTGCAGAGTCGCTCTACCCCGTGATCGAGGACTACTACCGTACCGCCCTCAGCCATTACCCCCGGCACGAGATGGCCGCCCGGCACCTCATGGCGCTCTACCTGCGCCAGGGCCGCTCTTCCGAGTTCGCCGCACTCGCCGAAGAGATGGTCCAGCTCGATCCCGGGCAGCCGTTTCCCTGGCTGTTCCAGGGCCTGGCATACTACGAGCAGGAGCGATGGGCCGAGGCCGGGGAGGCCTTCGACCAGGGCCTGCTGCGAATCGCCCCGGACGAGCGCGCCGCCTACCAGGACGTGTCCGTTCTGCTGCAGCGAGCGCAGCGCACGGTGTACACGGGACTCGACGACGGCGAGAAGAAGGACTACGAGGACGTGCTCTGGGCCCGCTCGGACCCCCTCTACCTGATCCCGGAGAACGAGCGCCAGCTGGACCACGTGGCCCGGGTGACATACGCGGAGCTGAACTTCGGCAATCCAGAGCGGGGGCAACGGGGCTACGAGAGCGACCGGGGCCTCGTGTACATCCGGTGGGGCCCGCCTCGGAAGGTCTGGAAGATCGACACGGCGACGCGGCTGAGTCAGGCGTTCGGCGGCCGGTGGATTCTGTGGAATTATCGCATCGACGCCCCGAGCTTCATCTTCTACAGCCAGGCCGGGTACGAGACGGTGCGCTTCGAGCAGGCCGCCAACACCGCCGAGTACAGTCGCGAGTTGGCCGAGACCGAATCGGCGTCCGTGTTCCGGTCACGAGCCGTGACCACGTGGATCGATCTTCCCCATCAGATCGCCCGGTTGAAGGGCTCCGGCCCGGACCTGACGCGGATCCTGGCGTTCGCGGACCTCGACCCCTCCCGGTTTCTGCTCTTCGACGGCGACTCCGTTTCCGCGGCCCTGTTCCTCTTCACGCCCCAGATGAGGGACACGGTCGAGCTGCGACAGACGCTTCAGTCGAACGCCAGCGGACAGCTCGCCTTCACGATCGAAGCATATCCCGCCGACTACACGTTCGCCCTCGAGGGTCTCGCCACGGAATCCCGTGTGGCGGGCACCGAAAGGGGCGACCTCGAAGTCCTGGGGTACCCGGAGGACCGACTGGCGGTCTCCGACCTGATCGTGGCGGACGGCGTGGTGCCCCGCACCCCGGACCCCGTTCGGTGGAGTGACTTCTCGATCGCCGCGAGCCGTGACCTGACATACTCGCAGGACGACGAAATCCACCTGTACTTCGAGATCTACGGGCTCACACCCGACGATCAGGGGCTGGGCCAGTACCGCCTCGAGCTGACGGTCGAGGACGTCACGGAGCAGGGGCTCGTCTCGTCGGTGGTCCGGAGCCTCGGAGACCTGGTCGGGATCGGCGACGACGAGGAGACCCGGATTCGCTTCGATCGCACGCGGGAACCCAGGGACGGCATCGTCCCGGAATACCTGAGCATCTCGCTTCCCGAGGTCGGAGCCGGATCCTACGACATCCGCGTTCAGATCGACGACCGGGTGGCCGGCACCACCCAGACCCTGTCCCGGTCCGTCGAGATCCTGGACCGCTGAGGCACGGTCAGGCCCTCCGTATCAAGCCTCCCGCACCCACCGCAGGAGCTCCGGCAGGGTGGGGCGCTTGCCCTGCATCAGGATGCCCACCTTGTAGATCCGGCCCGCGATCCAGGCGATCGCCCAGATGGCGCCGATCAGCAGGGCGACCGCACCCCAGAACTGGAACGGAGAGGCCAGGCCGGCCGCGACCCGCGCGTACATGAGGATCGGGCTGAAGAAGGGGAACATGCTGAGCCCGATCCATAGCACCGACCCGCCATTCTGGATGGCCGAGCTCACCATCAGGAAGGGGACGACCAGCAGCATGATGACCGGGAACTGAGCCTGCTGCGCCTCTTCCTCCGTGGAGCACATGGCCCCCACGGCAGCGAAGACGGCGGCGTAGAGGAAGTACCCGAGCAGGAACAGGATGGAAAACGCCCCGACCACCTGGAAGTCCGGAAGAACCTCCCGGATATCGCTCAGCTCGACCCCTTCCGGGAGGAAAGCGATCATGTTGGGCAACGCAAGCCCTACCACGAGTACCGCCGACGCGATCCACACCAGCAGCTGCGTCAGGCCCACGGCCCCTACGCCCAGGATCTTACCCAACATCAGCTGGCTGGGCTTCATCGACGAGACGATCACCTCCACGATGCGCCCGGTCTTTTCCTCGAGCACGGACCGGAGCACCGCGACACCGTAGAAGAAGATCGCGAAGTACAGGAAGAACGTCCCGATGAAGGCGCGAATGAACGCGTCGTCGCTCTCGTCGACCCCATCGCCTCCAAGGGTCTGCACGTCGAGCCCCGCATCGTCCAGGAGGACCGACACTTCGGTCGTGACCCCGGCCCGCTCGAGCTCGGCGTCCAGGGCCGCCCGGCTCACGATCTCCCGGATGGTGAACCGCCGGATCGCCGAGGGTGAAGATCCGGCGACGTACGTTGCGGTGCCGTCGATCAGGGTCTGATCGTCGAGAAGGAGGTACGCGCCCAGGTCCCCGTCCAGGACTCGGACGTTCAGGTCCTCGGTGGCCACCCCGGCGGGTACGGTGTCGAGGGTATACCCCGCCTCGTCCATTCGCGGCGCCACCTTGTCGAACAGCACATCCGACCGGTCCACGATGGCGATGTGCCGTTCCCTTCTCGCGTCTCTTTGGCCGAGCACCGCCGGAAGCAGAGTCATCGCCGCGAGCAGCAAGGGGAATCCCAGGGTCGTCACGATGAACCAACGATTTCGGACACGCTGAAGGTACTCCCGCCGGATCACGGTCCAGACCGGACTCTTCACGATCCACCTCCCAAGGCGGCGGGTTGGGGTTCCGGCGTCCCTCCATCGCCGGCGTGGCGTACGAAGATCTCATGCAGGCTGGGCTCGACGAGCTCGAACCGGTGGATCACAGCGCCTGCGCCCACCCCCCGGTGGAGGATGGCCTGGTGGTCCGCTCCTTCATGGAGTAGCAGGTGCACCCCCTCGGTCGCTTCCTGGATCTCCATCACCTCGGGACCGCTGAGCCATCCCGCTTCACCCTCGAACTGGACCGCCACCACGCCCTCGGCTTCGGCCCGCTTGAGGGCCCTCAGGTCGCCGTCCAGGACCTTCCTTGCATTGGAGATCAGGCAGACGCGTTCGCAGAGCCGTTCGGCCTGCTCCATGAGGTGGGTAGAGAACAGGATGGTGGTGCCTCGGGCGTGGAACTCGCGAACGATCTGTTCGAGCACATCCTGGTTCAGAGGATCCAGTCCGCTGAACGGTTCGTCGAGGATCAACAGGTCGGGTTCGTGCAGCACAGTCCCCACGAACTGCACCTTCTGCTGCATACCCTTGGAGAGGTCCTCCACCTTCTTGTCCGCCCAGGGTTGGAGCTCGAGCCGGTCCAGCCACTCGAGGGCACGTCGGCGGGCCTGCTTTCGCGGTACGCCTCGGATCTCGGCGAGGAACTCGAGCAGCTCCACCACCTTCATCTTCTTGTAGACGCCTCGCTCCTCCGGCAGGTATCCGACCCGGGTGCGGCGCGTCTCGTCCGGGTCTCCTCCAAACAGGTCCACCCGGCCTATGTCGGGGTGGAGGATGCCCATGATCATCCGGATCGTCGTGGTCTTGCCCGATCCGTTGGGGCCCAGCAGCCCGTAGATGCTGCCGCGGGGGATCTCCAGGTCGAGCTGGCTAACCGCCGTATGCTGACCAAAGGTCTTCGTAATGCCTTCCAGCCGCACGGCGGAATCGTGGTGGCTGCTAGTCATGGACGTTCCCTCGAAGATCGCCGGGCCGGCTCGAGCAGCCGTCGACGAGCCGTTGTCGCGGTTCGCGTATTCTCGGTCGTCGGTCGGGTCCGACCGCTCTCACTTCGTTCCCCGGACCTGACCTACGGAGATCTCTCCCGGCTTCTTCAATAGCACCGATCATCCGGGTGTGAAATGCCTGTCCCGTTTTGCCCAAGTCAAAGAAACGTCGTACATTCGGGCTCTCTAAAGAACAATGATGAGGAGGCTGGATGGCCATATACCGGACGCTGTACTATGGCGATGTCACCGTGGGCGTGGGTGGGAGAATCACGATTCCCCAGGACATGCGCGATGACCTCGGCATCGATGAGGGCAATACGCTCACGGTCCGGATAGAAGAGACGCCCCAGGGGAACCGGCAGATGGTCCTGTGGCGCACCGTGCCCCAGCCGGGCGAGGACGACTAGGCCCCGCCCCAGATCGTTGGGAATCCCACCCCGGGGTTCCACCCTAGACCCGCTGACTCATGGCTCTCGTCCGCATCGAAGAGGGGGACATTTCCTCCTTCGCCGGTGACGCGGTGGTGAACGCCGCGAACAACCACCTCATCCTCGGCATGGGCGTCGCGGGGGCAATCGCCCGGCGTGGCGGCGGCACGATCCAGGAGGAGTGTGACGCCTACGTCAGGCGGCACGGCCCGATCGCGGTCGGCGAGGCCGCCGTCACGGGAGCCGGTGACCTTCCCGCCCGCTTCGTGATCCACGCCGCTGCGATGGGCGACGAACCGGCCTCCGATCATTCCATCCGATCCGCCACGAGGAACGCCCTGATCCGGGCGGTCGAGGTCGGCGCACGTTCGCTGGCCTTTCCCGTTCTGGGCACTGGCATTGGCGGGTTTCCGTTCGACGGAGCGGCTCGGATCATGCTCGACCAGGTTCGTCAGTTCACGTCCGAACAGCCCGAAGACCTGGAATCCGTGGTTTTCTACGGGTACTCACCCGACCAGGCGGCCGCGCTCCGCCGTCTCCTCGACTGACGTCCTACCCGGTCACAGGTCCAGCTCTGTCCACCGGACCAGCGGACTCAACGGCGGCTTTCCGTCGTGCCTCCACCAAGAGGGTGGGAACGCCTGGTTCCGGAAGGTCGTGATGCGGGTCACGCCGACTGCGCTCAGCGCGTCGGACAGCTCCCGTGCCCGGGCCTCGGGCCCGGCCCACCCCACCGACTGAAGGACCCGGGCCGCCGACTCCACAGCCGAGGCCACCTCGTCGACATCGTCCACGGGTCGCACGATGACGGTCCGTCCCAGGCACGGCGCCACCGGGCCCGCCGTCGGATCCAGGACCACGGTGAAGGCGAGGCCCGCACCTTCCCACACCGCCACCGACGGATCGACCCCCGCCCGGAGCTCGGCGGTGGCCCGCAGCTGCTGGACCGACGAAGCCTCCGAGTCGCCCGGGTCCCCTGCGGGGAGCTCTTCGTCGAGCCGTGCCAGGGCCCCTGCCAGATCCTCCGCCCACCGTGCCGGAGACCGAGCACCGCCCCGCTCCACCAGAATCACGTGCGGGGAAACGCAGCCCCGCTGATCGAACATCGCCACCGCGTGCGCTACGTCTCCGACCACCTCCGGGTCGTCCACAGACTCCCGGGCCACTACGCCGAAGCTGAGGCGATGGTGATACGCCACGAGCCCAGTCGTGGCGGGAAGCCGACGACGCAGCGCTTCGACCGCGTCGTTTCCGCCATAAACGACCACCAGATCCACCGCCGCCAGAAGGTCCGTGGGCGTGTCCTGGCCGGGCCAGTAGGTGACGGCCGTGGCGGCTGCCAACTCGGGATCGACGTCGGCGATCGCCCGGGCCAGCAGCACGGAAAGAACCGAGTCTCCGAGGCCTGGTTTGACCCATGCGGCGGACTTGACCAGAAGCGCCCGGATCATCGATGTCGTCGAGACACCGGGGACCGTCCCCGCGCCGATGTGGAGCGTCAGAGGCAGGCCCCGGGCCCGCAGCGACACCCCTTCCGGTCCGGGTACCAGGTGATCGAGGGCGCCGTCGAGGCCCTCGGCCGCGACCATGGCCCGCAATCGCGGGGCCGTCCAGTCCCAGGCCATGCCGTCCAGGACCCGCTCGCACATGGGGCCTGACAGCGACGTGGTCCGCCCCAAGCCCTCCAGGGCCTCGGTGCGGATGGGGTCCGTTGGGTCCAGGAAGCGTCCCGCCGCGTCCCCGATCCCCTGGGCGATCGACGTCCAGGATCTCCGGGCCAGGGCGCGCTGGCCGTCCCGTAGGGCGCCGATGACATCGTCCAGCAACGTCGGCGTCGGGGCGAGGCCAAGGACGCCCGTGTCGCCCGCGGGATTCTCGAACACGGACGGCGAACCCGGTTCGATGCCCGGCGGGAGCGCCCACGCGTCGAAGAGCGGACTCGTCGAAGTCACGGGCACCCGACCCGGCGGGCGGCGAGCCGGCCGACGAGCTTCATCGAGCCCGCGACCCGTCGCGGGTACCGCTCGCCCATCGGTCTCACCGGTCCGACGCGGAAGCCAGCAAGTCGTCCATGGCGATCGAGCAGCCCCTGGGTTCGGCATCGGATACCCTCCCCAGAACCCGGATGCCGTCTTCGATCGCCAAGCCCCGGTCCTCCGTGAGAATCGAGGACACGGATCCCAGGTTGGCCAGATCGTGATGGCACAACAGCCCGGGCTCGCCTTCCGGCAACGGCTCAAGGGTGACAGGGTCCAGCACGCGGCTCCTCATCCAGGGAGGCGCCCTGTGGATCCGGGGCAGGGCGGCCGCCGACCCTGCGACCCCGTCATAGAACTGGGACAGGAGCTCGGTCATTCCGTATTCGTTGACAATCCACGGCTCGGAGACACCCAAGGAACGTCGCAGCGCGCGGTACAGGTCCGGCCTGGGTAGTTCCCTGGCACGGCCCTTGAACCCTCCCGTCTCCATGATCCGCGACCCGGGCGGCAGAGCGATCTTCCTTTCGTCGAGCCCGTCGACGAGGTGGACGAAGCTGAACGCCGTGCCCGCCACGAGGACCGGCGCGTGCCGGTCGATCGCCCGTTGGCACGCCGCCTCGAACGACGGCAGGTCCAGTCCGCGATCCGGGTTCACGAACCAACCGCTCCCATGGTCCCCGAAGGCTGCGATGGCCACGGCCATCATGTGGGTGAGCGACGAGTCCGGCAGCACGTCAGGGTGGGGCAGCAGGCACAACACCGGAAGACGACCACCCTCGGGCACCAGGTGTTCGCCGAAGGGCGGAAGAAGACTGGCCGCGTAGAGTTCGCCACTCATGACGCGGTGAACGCCGCGAGCGCCCGGTCCACGGGTCGTGCCGCTGGTCCGAAATGAAAGCTCGGCGTTGGCGGGGTCACCCGACACCAGATCCAGGTGCTTGAACGCCGACGCGGGCACGGCGGGAATCTCTCTCCAATCCGTAACCGAGCCCGGCGTGTGGCCCCTTCGACGGCAAAACGCACCGTAGGGGCCGCAGTACTCGAACTGGAACGCGAATCCCCTCAGAGCCATCGCGTTGAATTCCATGTCGGAGAGGGGCGTCGCCGGGGGCCGGGCGAACACCCGTTTCAAACCCGAGGCCAGGTCCGCGAAACGAGCTGCCCATGGGTCTCCGGCCACGGCCCCACCGGCCGCCGTGCTCACGACCCCAGCCCCGGTCCCCGGAGCGGACGCCCGCCCAGGGCGCCGGTCTGCTCTCCGTGCCTCAAACCGACCGCCCCGTTGACGACCACCGTGTCGATCCCGCGGGGGTACTGATGCGGATCCGAGAAGGTGGCCGTGTCCGAGACGGTCGCCGGGTCGAAGGCCACCAGGTCGGCGATGTATCCAGGGCGCACCAGGCCCCGTTCGGTCAGCCCGAGCTTGGCCGCCGGCATGGACGTGATCTTTCGGACCGCGGTCGCCAGATCCATGTCGCCACGTTCACGCACATAGTGGCCGAGCAGACGGGGGAATGAGCCGTACGACCGTGGGTGGGGTGAGCCCTCCGCGAGCGGTCCATATGGCGCGTACGCACCCCCGTCCGAGCAGACCATGCCCAGCGGGTGAGCCAGGATCGCCGCAGTGTTCTCTTCGGACATGCCGAACCCGATCATCCCGACGGCACCGTCTTCCTCCACGAGCAGGCGAACGGTCAGAGCGTAGGGGTCCTCGCCGCGTTCCGCCGACAGCTCACCCATGGTGCGTCCTTCGGCCCAGCGGTTGCGACCCGTTCGCGTCGAGCTGATCTGGACCGCGTCCCACGACCCCAGGAGCGCCACCTTCTCTCGGCAGGCCCGTTCCAGGACGGGGCCGTCATCGGGATCCTGGAGTCGGGCCAGGAACGCCGCTGTGCCTCCGCGTCGGGCCGTCGACGGAAAGAGATTGCTCAGGCCCGTGGCGTACGCGACGTAGGGGTACCGGTCGAAGTGCACGTCCACGCCGCTGCTGCGGGCGGTTTCGATGGCGCCCATCGCGGCCCGGGCCTTCCACCAGTTGCGCTGCCCCTGGGCCTTCAGGTGGGAGATCTGCACGGGGACGCCTGCCAACTGCCCCACGTGCAGGGCCTCTTCGACGGCTGCGAGCAGCTCGTCGTCCTCGTTTCGCATGTGCGAGGCGTACGGCAGGCCTGTGCCCACCAATACCGACGCGAGAGCCACCAGCTCGGAACGGTGGGCGAACCCACCCGGGGTGTACTCGAGCCCGCTCGACAGTCCTACGGCGCCCCCAGCCACCGCCTCGGTCACGTGGGCCTCCATCTGCCGGAGCTCGGCCTCCGTCGGCGGACGATCGTCCATGCCGACCACCAGCCCCCGGACCGTTCCATGCCCCACCATGGTCGCCACGTTCACCGCCACGTCATCCCTCTCGAGGCGAGCCAGGAAGCCCACGGGATCGCGGAAATCCACGACCACCCCGTACTGGGACGCGTACCGGTCTCGGACGTCCTCGAACGCCTCGTCGGACCAGGGCCCTACCGAAGATCCGTCCTGGCCCACCACTTCCGTGGTCACGCCCTGGCGAATTCGCGATTCCGCGTTCGGGTTGACCAGCAGGGACAGGTCGGCGTGGGAGTGGATATCGATGAAACCGGGCGCCAGGACCAGCCCCCGCAGATCCAACTCGACCGCCCCGGTCCCGTCGACGACGCCCACGGCGGTGATCCGGTCGCCCGTGATTGCCACGTCGGCCGGCGTGCCGGGGGTTCCACTACCGTCCAGGACGGTGGCACCCCTCAGGACCAGGTCCGCCGCGCGCCGTCGGCCGACGACCACGGGCCCTCGGCCGGGCGTCGCCCACAGCGTGGAGGGCGGCACGAGGGCGGTCGCCGCTCCCAGGCCAACGCTCCGTGCGAGGAACGCTCTTCGGTCCACGACTCAGTCCATCGCCGAGGCACGGCGTAGACGACCCGCCTCGAGGCCGCCGCCGGCCAGCACCTTCTCGCGCAGGCGTCGCTCTTCCAACTCCAAGAAGAGCAAGAGCTCCGCCACCCCGTCCCGGGCCCGGTCGTAGTCGTCGACGGGGAAGTCATCGCCCTCGGCGCGACGGATGGCGCCCTCGAGGGCGTCCATCTCCCGAGTGCACTTCTCGAGGGATCTGCGAAGGCGATTCAGGGCCTTGCGCGCTTCCTTTTCCGGGCTGTCCTGGCGCTGCATTCGTTCACCGGTTTCGGATGGTCGGGGTCGGGCCGTCCCGCGTTGACAGGGCGCCCGTAGACCTCAGGGATTCGAAGATGACGAGCCCGGGTCGGGCGGGGCAATGGGCGGCGAGGGCCCGGGGCTCCGTACACGGTCGTGTCCACCTCGTCCACTTTCGCTAGTTTTGTTGGCTGTTCCGATCGTGGCGCCCTTCCATGTCGTGCGCTCACGGTGGGCACGAACAGTCCGACGAGGCCGGCGAGCCCGGCGCAGCCCGGCCCGCTTCCCGCTTCGTCGGAGAGCGTTTCCAGGAGACCCGAGACTCATCCATGTCCGACAGATTCGATCTCGCCGTGATCGGCGCCGGCCCGTGTGGCATCGCGGTGGGTGCCGCGGCGCGCCAGGCAGGCCTCTCGTGTGTCCTGTTCGACAAGGGCTGCGTCGCCGAGTCGCTGGTGGGCTACCCGTACTACATGACGTTCTTCAGCACCGCCCAGAAGTTGGAGATCGCGGGTGTGCCGTTCACCATCGCCGAACAGAAGCCGACCCGTCGGGAGGCGATCGCGTACTACCAGCGCGTGGTGCAGCACTTCGAGCTGGAGGTTCGGCAGTACGAAGAAGTGCTGGACATCCAAGGCGCGGAGGGTGCGTTCGCAGTGGTGTCCCGAAGCGCGGACCAGGTCGACCATCGCACCGACGCCGGGTCCGTGGTCGTGGCTACTGGCAGCTTCTTCGAACCCAACTACCTCGGGGTGCCCGGGGAGGACCTGGCCAAGGTCCACCACTACTACCGGGAGCCGTACCCGTACTTCGACCAGGACGTGCTGGTCGTCGGTGCCGGCAACTCCGCCGTCGAGTCGGCGCTGGAGCTCTTCCGCGCCGGCGTTCGCGTGTCGGTGGTCCACTTCCTCGACACCATCGATCGCGGCGTGAAGCCATGGGTGGTTCCGGACATCACCAACCGCCTGGAGCGGGGGGAGATTCCAGTCTATTGGAACAGTCGCGTTTCCCGGGTCGGACTGGGCACGGTCGAGATCCAGAACAACGACACCGGTCAGGTGACCGAGTTGAAGAACGACTTCGTGCTGGCCATGACCGGGTGGCGGTCCGACCCCCACCTGCTCCGTGACATCGGCGTATCCATCGACCCGGATACGGGGATCCCGTCGTACGATCGGGACACGATGCAGACGGATGTCCCGGGAGTCTACATCGCCGGTGTGCTCGCCGCGGGGAACAACGCCAACAAGATCTTCATCGAGAACGGCAAGCACCACGGCGGCCTGATCGTGCAGTCCCTCGTCACTCGGGAGGGTGCGGCGGCCTCCAGCTGAGCGGGGCCAGCTCCACCACCTCTACAGGCGTTCCATCGGGGGCGCCCAGGCGAAGCTCGGACGGGGGCTCCACCTCCCGCCGGATCAGCCCCAGACCGATCGTTTGCTCGAATCCTGGCGAGGCGACGGCACTCGTCACCTTGCCTCGAGCCGTCGGGTCGTCCGCCTGGAACAGCTCCGTACCCGCCGGCGGTGTGGGCACGTCACCGAACAACAGCCCACGCAGATGGCGGTTCACGTGTCCGCGGTCACGGATCCGGACGATCACCTCCTGGCCCGTGTAACAACCCTTGGAGTGGTCGATGGCCCGATCCTGAATGCCAACCTCCGGCGGAAGCGTCTCTTCGGTCATGTCCGTTCCGAACTCGGGGCGGCCGGCTTCGACCCTGAGGGTCTGCCATAGAGCCTGCCCGGCCGGCCGGACCCCGCTCCCCACGAGGGCATGCCACAGAGCCTTGAGCTCGTCCACCCCACCCATGACGTCGTAGGCCAGCGGGGTCACGTCTTTCGTGCGGCAGATCGTCAGTGAACCGACGCGCACGAACCCCAGCTCCTCGAGGTCGGCGATCCGCTCTTCCAGGCCCCGCGTTCCCAACGCGCCCATGTCGGAGGCCCCCTCTTCCGAGATGGCCCCCGGTTCCGGACCGAGAACTGCCGCGAGGGCCGGGGCAGCGTCGGGCCCCAGCACCGAGAGCATGCCGGTCTGCTTCGAAACGTCCGAATGCCGGGCAAGACGCGGAGGCAGCGATCGGGTCAGATGCTCCCGGAGCCCCTGGGCACCGGACCTGGGAACATCGAGCAGGAACGCCTCGTCCGACCCCGGCACCGCGAAGACCCTCAGATCGGTGATCATCCGACCCTTGGGCGTCAGGACCGTTGAATAGGCGGCCTGGCCGATCTGCACCCCGTGGACGGCCGCGGGAGGTGTGGGCGTGGCCCCGGTCAGCACACCCGAAAGCATGGAACCCGGCGCCCTCCCGGCCACCTCGATTCGCGCCCGGTGGGA
>CAJIAX010000050.1_pt1 | contig 19874 bp, 17 predicted proteins | sample 9199251 | NCBI WGS metagenome assembly CAJIAX01 (sample SAMEA7708287, study PRJEB35096) | sediment metagenome | biome: marine neritic benthic zone biome [ENVO:01000025]; feature: sediment [ENVO:00002007]; material: shallow marine sediment [ENVO:03000034] sea grass bed [ENVO_01000059] ... | reverse complement strand
CGAGGGCAGCGTCCTCGAACCCGGTCAGCTCTTCGCGATCGGGGCGCTGGCGACGGCCGGCCGGGTGCTGGCCGAGGCGCTGGCCGAGGAGAAGGCCCGGGAAAGCCGGGTCTGGACCCGGGCACGGGACGTCCATGCCGACCGGGCTCGGGAAGACGCGATCACCCGTACGGTGGACGCCGCCGGGCACGTCCTCGACTCGGCCAGTGGAGAGTTGAGGCGCATTCGCTCGGATCTCACCCGGGCCCACGCCCGGATCGTCAAGCGTCTGGAGAGCTTCGCCGGAGGACTGGACGACCGGATCGCGGTCCCGGACGCGTCGGTCACGGTCCGCAATGGCCGGTACGTGGTACCCGTACGCCGGGAGGGTCGTCGGGACGTGGGGGGCATCGTGCACGACGAATCGGCGTCGGGTGCCACCCTGTTCATCGAGCCTCCGCTGGCGATTCAACTCATGAACGACCTCACGGATCTGGAACGGGCCGAACAGCGCGAGGTTTTCCGGATCCTCCAGGAGCACAGCGAAGCCCTCCGGCCGATGATCGAGGCCCTGAGCGGGTCCCAGGCGGTCCTGGCTACGTTCGACGGACTGTACGCCAGGGCTCGGTCGGCCCGGGACTGGCGCGGCGTCGCTCCCGAGCTGCTCGAAGGCACGGCCGAGGGGATCGCGATCTTCGAGGGCCGGCATCCTCTCCTGCTGTCTCGAGGCGCCGGCGACGAGGTGGTTCCGTTCACGCTCGTCCTGGAGCCGGGCGAACGCACCATGGTGGTGTCGGGACCGAACACCGGCGGAAAGACGGTCTTTCTCAAAGCGGTTGGCCTGATCGCGGCGCTCACCCAGTGTGGCATCGTGCCCCCGGTCTCCAAGGGGACCCGCTTGCCGGTGTTCGGGCGGTTCTACGCCGACATCGGCGACGAGCAGTCCATCGCGGAAAGCCTCTCCACCTTCTCGGCCCATCTGGCGAATCTCCGTGACGTGCTCGAAGGTGCGGACTCCAGCGCCATGGTCCTGATCGACGAGATGGGGACGGGCACCGACCCCGGCGAGGGCGCCGCTCTCGCTCGGGCGATCCTCGAGTTCCTCACCGAGGAGGGGGCGCTCACGATCGTCACCTCGCACCTGGGTGCCCTGAAACAGCTCGACACGGCCGACAGTGGCGTCGTGAACGCGTCTCTCGAATTCGATCCCGATCGGATGGAGCCGACCTTTCGACTGGTCAAGGGACGCCCTGGGCGGAGCTACGGGCTGGCCATCGCTCGTCGGTTAGGCCTCCCGACCGGCGTGCTGGACCGAGCGGACCTGCACCTGTCCGAAGGCGACGCCCGCCTGGACGACCTGCTGGAGCGCTTGCAGCGGGCCGAGCACGAAGCCCGGGAACTCGCGTCGTCCCTGGCGGATCAACAGGCCCAGACGGCCCGCCTGTCCACGGAGCTGGAAGAGCGTCAGGGACGCCTTTCCCGTCAGGAGGCGTCCGCGGACGAGCGGGCCCGGGAAGAGGCCCGTCGGATGCTCCTGGATGCCCGGGCCGAGGTGGAGAAGGCGATCCGCGAGGTGAAGGAGGCCTCGGGCGACGACCTGGCCGCCGCCGCCGGAGCGGCTCGGCGACGGGTGGAGCAGGCGGCGTCTCGCCACCGTGGAAGCCGGGGGGGATCGGCGGCGAGACAGGGTCCCAGCGATTCGATCGGCGTGGGCGACCGGGTGCGGATCCGGTCGTCGGGCACCAAGGCCCGGGTGGAAGAGGTCCGGGGCGACCGCGTCCGGGTCTCCGCTTCGGGGCTGCGCCTCGAAATGCCCGCTTCGGAACTCGAAAGGGTAGGAGGGGAGCGTCAGGACCAGGCCCCGACCCGAGGTGGGCAGGTGGGGGGCTGGGTTCCCTCCGACCGTGCGGCTTCCATGGAGGCCGACCTCCGAGGTCTCCGGGTGGAAGAGGTCCAGCTCGAACTGTCTCGAGCGCTGGACGGGGCGGTGATCGAGGACTTCTCCGAACTGCGGATCATCCACGGCAAGGGCACCGGGGCCGTGCGACAGAAGGTACAGGAACTGCTCAAGCGCGAGTCCCGGGTCCGGAGCTTCCGGCTCGGCGGTCCGGGTGAAGGCGGCGCGGGTGTCACCGTGGCGACGCTGAGATGATCCCCGACGACGTCGTCGAAGAGGTCCGGGCACGAGCGGATATCGTCGAGGTGATCGGCGAGTTCGTGCCGCTGAAGAAGGCCGGCAAGGAGTGGAAGGCGAACTGTCCCTTCCACGAGGAACGGACGCCGAGCTTCTGTGTGGTGCCCCAGAAGGCCATGTATCACTGCTTCGGGTGCGGCGAGAGCGGCGACGTCTTCACGTTCGTCCGCAAGCGGATGGGGCTGGACTTCGTGGACGCCGTCAAGCACGTGGCCCAGCGGGCCGGGGTCGTGGTGCGGGAGGTCAAGAAGGGACCGTCCGAAGACCCGCTCCGGCCCCTTCGGGAGGCCATGGCCTTCGCCCGTGAATTCTTCACGGAGACGCTCTGGAACCAGGAGGCCGCGAAGCCGGCCCGTGCGTACCTCGCGGGACGAGGCATCGATCGTGAGACCGCCGAACGGTTCGGCCTGGGTTTCTCTCCCGCAGAATGGCGGGCCCTGCGCGAGGCGGCCGGCAAGCATGGGATGGACGACGATCTGCTCCTGGAGGTGGGGCTGCTGTTGAAGGGACAGAAGTCAGACACCCCGTACGACCGATTCCGGGGCCGGCTCATGTTCCCCATCGAGGACGTGGCGGGACGGGTCGTGGCGTTCGGCGGACGGGTCATTCCGGGCGTCCAGGCCGGGGGCGGCAAGGGCAAGTACATCAACTCCCCGGAGACGCCCCTGTACCACAAGGGACACGTCCTCTACGGCCTGTCCTGGGCGAAGAACCCGATTCGCCGGGAAGAGTCGGTGCTTGTGGTGGAGGGGTACATGGACGTGGTCTCGGTGGCCTCGGGCGGCGTGGAAAACGTCGTGGCTTCGTCCGGCACGGCGCTCACCGAAGACCAGGCGTCCCTGCTGGGCCGGTACAGCAAACAGATCTACCTGCTGTTCGACTCGGACAAGGCCGGGCTCCGCGCCACGTTCAAGGCCGGGGACACGTTGCTCGCCGCCGGACTCCACCCGTCGGTGGTGACCCTGCCTCCGGGAGAAGATCCCGACAGCCTGGTGCAGTCCGAGGGGGCCGCGGGGCTCAAGGCGTATCTGGCGGACGCCGTCGACGTGCTCGACCGGAAGCTGCAGATTCTCGAGGACCGGGACTTTTTCAACTCCATCGAGCGGACCCGGAACGCAGTGGATCGGCTCCTGCCCACCATTCGTGCCGCAAAGGACCCCACGCTCCGCGACATCTACGTGGACAAGGTGGCCAAGAAGACCGGCGTCCGCCGAGAGACGATCGAAGCCGAGCTGGCCCGGGAGACCGGACGCTCGGCAGCGGTCCAGCGGCCCCACCCTCGACCCGGCCCGTCCGGTCGCGCGGTGCGGGTGCCTCGGATGGGTGCCGAGCGGACGGTCCTCACCCTCATGATCAAGCGTCGGGACTGGGTGGAGCGGGTTGCCGAGCACCTGGGTCCCGAGGACTTCCGGGACGCCTCGGATCGGGCGATCTTCGAGGCGCTGGTGGACGATCCGGAGCTGAAGGTCGCTCCGCCGGGCATGGACTCGGGCGCGGCCCGGCGGTTGGAGGCGCTCCTGGCGGACCCCGAGGAACTCTCCCAGGCCGAGCGGGTCTTTCAGGACGCTCTGCATCGCCTCGTGGGCGGCGTCCACGAAGAGGAGAGCAGGGAGCTCGACCGGCGCATCACCGAGGCCGGGAGCTTCGAAGAGGAACAGCGGCTTCTGAAAGAAAAACAAGAGCTCCGGGCGTCGACCCGGGATGAACGAGACTGGCTGGGCACGGCTCGCAGAGCCGCGGAACGCCTCCGGGATCCCACCCGGGGGACCTGACCGCCCGCAACGGACGGAACCGAAAGGAACCACGCACAGCACATGACGGAAAACACGCGAATCTCGCTGCGGGAGCTTCAGCAGCTCGATCTGGATATTCAGCAGATCCGAAAGGGTCTGGAAGAATTCGGCGTCAGACTCGACGACCTGGAAGAACCCGCGCTCCAGCTGGAATCCGAGCTGTCGGCCGCCCAGAAGCGCCTGCAGGAGATCAAGCTGGAAGAGCGTCGTCTCGAAGGCTCGGCCGACGACAAACGGGCCCGATCGAAGCGTCTCCAGGAACGCATGAACACCGTGCGTAACCTGCGTGAAGAGGCGGCGGTTCACGCCGAGCTGGATCTGGTGCGCCGGGCCCTGGAAGGCGACGAGCAGGAAGCCCTGGGACTGCTGGACCAGATCCGCAAGGTCGAGACCCGGGTCGAGGAGCTGGAAGAGGCCAATCGGGCCGCCCAGGCCGAGCTGGCGCCCCGCCGGACCGAACTCCTGGACCAGCACGCCGGCCAGAAGGCCCAGTTGGACGACCTCATCGCCAAGCGGGATGCGTTCGCCGACCAGATCGACGAGAAGGAACGGCGGATGTACGACAGCATCAAGGCCGGCGGGCGGTCCGTCGTCGTCGCCGAGATCACGGCTGACGGGGCCTGCGGCCACTGCTTCAGCGTCATCCCGTTGCAGCTCCAGACGAACATCAGGTCCGGGACCGAGGTCATTCGGTGCGAGGCCTGTGGCGTGATCATCGCGGCCCCGATGCATCAGGAAGAGGAGTGACCGGGGACACCTCGACCCCCCAACCCAGGTTGGCGCCGTCTCCCTCTCCTGACTGGGAGGTGGCCCCACCGCCCGACGACGATGCGGTCCAGGCCCTCGTCGGCGCGTTGAAGCTCCCCAGGCCCCTTTGTGCCGTCCTCGCCGTGCGAGGCGTGCACGGAGGCGAAGACGCGAAGGCGTTTCTACGGCCCCTGCTCGACGGGCTGCACGATCCCGAAGGATTGCCGGACGCCGACGTGGCGGCGGAGCGCCTTCTTCAGGCCATCGACTCCGGCGAAACCGTGCTGGTCCACGGCGACTACGACGTGGACGGGATCTCCGGTACGGCCCTGCTCACCCGCTGGATTCGCCGACTGGGCGGTCGGGCCGTCCCCTTCGTGCCCCACCGCCTCCGGGACGGATACGACTTCGGTCCGGCCGGGTTGGATGCGGCCCGGGCCGCGGGAGCGGCGTTGATCGTCACGGTGGACTGCGGCATCACGGCCGTCGAGCCCGTGGCCCAGGCCCGATCCGAGGGCCTGGACGTCATCGTGACCGATCATCACACGCCGGGGCCCGTCCTCCCGGACGCCGTGGCCGTGGTGAATCCGAGCCGGCCCGACGCCACGTATCCCAACCCGGCACTCTCCGGAACCGCCGTCGCCTTCAAGCTCGCCCAGCTCCTGGCCCGGCGTCGCGGCGTCGCAGACGAAGAGATCTACGGATCCCTGGACCTGGTAGCCCTGGCCACGGTGGCGGACCTCGTTCCCCTCTCCGAAGAGAACCGGACCCTGGTCCGCTACGGCCTGCGGGCCCTGGCCCAGACGGACAACCCGGGCCTGCGGGCGCTGCTCGACCGCACGCGGCTCGCCGGCAAGAAGCTGGGGGCCGGCCAGATCGGCTTCGTCCTGGCCCCTCGGATCAACGCGGTGGGCAGAATGGGCGCGGCCAGCATCGGCCTGGACCTCTTGATGACGGACGATCCGGACGAAGCGAGTCGACTGGCCGAAACGCTGGACGAGAAGAACCGCACGCGTCAGGCCGAAGATCGCCGGACCCTCGACGAGGCCCTGGCGATGCTGGCCGAGCGGTACGATCCGGACCGGGATTTCGGGGTCGTGCTGGCGGCCGAGGGGTGGCACCCGGGCGTGATCGGCATCGTCGCCTCCCGGGTGGTCGAGCGCATCCATCGCCCCACGGTCTTGATCGCCCTGAAGGACGGACGGGGCAGGGGCAGCGCGCGTTCGATCTCCGGCTTCCATCTCTACGACGCGCTGGACGCGTGCCGGGGGCATCTGACGCGATTCGGCGGTCACAAGATGGCGGCGGGCATGGACCTCGACGCACAGCACCTCGCCGCATTCCGTGACGCGTTCAACCAGGAAGCGCGGACCCGCCTGGAGGGGATCCCGCCCCGGCCCACCCTCCGGGTCGACGTAGCGCTGGGCCTGGACGAGGTGTCCCGGGACCTGGCCCACTATCTCCAGTACCTGGGGCCTTTCGGCATGTCCAACCGGCGCCCCGTCTTCGTCGCCCGCGGCGTGGAGCTCACGGCCCCCCCGAAGATCCTCAAGGACGAGCACCTCAAGCTCCAACTGGGCCACGGGAGGGCCCGGCTCGAAGGGCTGGGCTGGCGCTTGCGGCACCGGATCGACCCCGACGACCTGGGGCTGGGCCCCGTCGACCTGGTCTTCCAGGTGGAAGAGCGTGAGTTTCGCGGGCGCACCCAGGTCCAGGCGAAGCTCCTGGACGTCCGACGCTCCGGGTCCAACGCGTGAGAATCATCGCCGGGGCCTGGCGTGGACACCGCATCGTCGCGCCTCGGGGACGAGATACGAGGCCCACCACCGACCGGGTCCGGGAAGCGTGGATGTCGGCCCTGGGACCCAGCGTGGTAGGCGCCCGGGTCCTGGACCTCTTCGCCGGGTCCGGCGCCCTGGGGCTGGAGGCCCTGAGTCGAGGGGCCGAGCACGCCGTCTTCGTGGAGCGGGCGAAGGGCGCGCTCCGGGCCCTGGACACCAACATCGAGAAGCTGGGGGCGGCTTCGCAATGCACCGTCGTCCGGGGGGACGCGCTGACCTATCTGGATCGGCTGCCGGATGGGCCGTTCGACCTCGTCCTCGCGGATCCTCCCTACGGGACCGGCATCGCGGCCGAGCTGGTCCGGCGCTTCGAGCAGGACCCGTTTGCCAACGAGCTTTGGGTCGAGCATCGTAGGTCCGACGACGTTCCCGTGCCGCCCGACGGACGTCAGCGCCGGTACGGGGACACAGTGCTCACCACAATCTTCGCGGGCCCATGACGCCGACCCGACCCGTAGTCGCCCTCTATCCGGGCTCGTTCGACCCCATCACGCTGGGGCACGAAGACATCGCCCGTCGCACCCTGGGACTCGCGGACCAGCTGATCGTGGCGGTGGCGGAGACCGCGACCCAGTCGAAGCAGGGACTCTTCGACCTCGACGAGCGGTTGGAGTTGATCTCCCAGGTGTTCGAGGGCGAACCACGCATCGAGTGCATGGCCTTCAGCGGTCTGTTGGTCGATTTCGCCCGGGACGTGGGGGCGCGCTTCGTCATCCGGGGTCTCCGGGCCGTTTCCGACTTCGAATACGAGTTCCAGATGGCCCAGATGAACCGGGAGCTGTGGGCGGACCTGGAAACGCTGTTCCTCACCCCGGACGCTCGGTACTCGTTTCTCTCGGCGTCCCTGATCCGGCAGGTTGCGTCGCTGGGCGGTGACGTGTCCGGGTTCGTGTCCCCACCGGTCCTGGAACGGTTGAACGAACGATTCGCGACGTGACGTTTCTCCAGGCCCTGGAGGAGCGGGCCCGGGCGAAACCACGGACCCTGGTCCTGCCGGAGGGCGACGACCCCCGGGTGCAGCACGCCGCCGTGGCGCTCAGGGCCCGAGGACTGGCCCGGCCGGTGTTGCTCGGCGACCCGGCGTCGGTCCGGTCCGATCTGGGCAGGATCGACCCCGCTGGCCCCGAGATCGTCGTCCTCGACCCCGCGGCCGAACCGGAGGCGTGGCTCGAGTCCTTCCGCACCACCCGGGCCGGCCGGGACGTCACCGAGGTCGAGGCACTGGCCCAGGTCCGGGACCCGCTGACCCGGGGGGCGCTCCTGGTGGCGACCGGAGCGGCGGACGGCATGGTCGCTGGGGCGATCCACAGCACGGCCCAGGTGGTCCGCACGTCGATCCGGACCCTGGGGCCGGCCCCGGGGACCCGAACCGTATCGTCCAGCTTCTACATGGCCGTGCCGCCGTTTCGGTCCGAGTCGTCCGAAGTCCTGACGTTCACGGACGCGGGCGTCGTCCCCGACCCGGATCCGGACCAGCTCGCCGAGATCGCGATGGCGGCGGCCAACGCCCGGCGATTGGTGGTCGGAGACGAGCCCCGGGTGGCGTTCCTTTCGTACTCCACCCACGGGAGTGCGGACGGACCGTCGGTGGAGAAGGTCCGCAGCGCGCTGGAGACGTTCCGCCGCCGCATGCCGGAGGTGGCGGCGGACGGTGAGCTCCAGGCAGACGCAGCCCTGGTCACCTCCGTCGCTCGTAGAAAGGCGGCGGATTCACCCCTGGAAGGGCATGCCAACGTGTTGGTATTCCCCGACCTGGACGCGGGCAACATCGCCTACAAGCTGGTGCAGCGTCTGGCCCACGCCACGGCCCTGGGGCCAATCCTCCAGGGGCTGGCCCGGCCCTGCAACGACCTGTCCAGGGGTGCCACGTACGGAGACATCGTCCAGGTGGCGTGCATCACCGGGCTCATGGCGGGGTAGGGGCGGAGGTCGGGGTGCCGAGACGGGACGTCCTTGCCTATGCAGTCGAAGTTCTTTTATCGTTTTTAGAGCAGGTTCGACCACCAGGGGCCCCGGAATCGTCCGTGCGCGCGCCCACCCATCCCACGACGGTCCCGGAGGATCGATGAGCTTTGAGGTCAGCAAAGAAGGCCCTGTCACAGTCGTCGACGTGGAAGGTCAGCTGATCGTCGGTAACCGCCAGGAACTCAAGCAGAAGGTCCTGGAGGAGCTCGAAGGCGGCGAAAAAACGTTCGTCATCGACTTCCAGAACACCGGATACATCGACTCCTCGGGCCTGGGCGTGCTCGTCAGCCTGTCCAAGAAGATCCGGGAGCAGGGAGGCGAGCTGCGGCTGGCCGGCCTGAACGAGGATCTGCGGACGCTGTTCGAGCTCACCAAGCTCGACACGCTGTTCAAGATCGCGGACTCCAGAGCCGAAGCGCTCCAGGGACTCTAGGTTCGTCCCGACCCGATCCGACGATGATCGTCCGAGCTGCCGATCAGGGCCCCGTGGTACCGTCCTGCCCGCCGCTCGTTTGCGACCCGGCATCCGCCTCCTGACGCAGGCCGCCCTCAGATGGACCGTGAACTGGTACTCGAGCTGCCCAACGACGTCCGTTCCATCGAGAACGCCGTCGCGTTCGTCATGTCGCGGTGTTCCTGCTGTGAGATCGCGGCCCGGCGGCTCAATCTGAATTTCAGGGTCGGGCTGACCGAAGCCCTGTCCAACGCCATGCTGTACGGCAACGCCCAGGACCCGAGCAAACGGGTCCTGGTGGAGGTGCTGCTGGGCGAGGCTTCCATCACGGCCCGCGTGACCGACCAGGGCGCGGGCTTCGACCCCGCCTCGGTGCCGGATCCCCGCACGCCCCAGAACCTCTGCAAAGAGGGGGGGCGGGGCCTGTTCCTCATGCGCGAGCTCCTCGACGAGGTGGAGTACAACGATCGAGGCAACTCGGTGACCCTGGTGCTGCGAATGGGCAGCGCCGCGATCGAGCTCATTGAATCCCCCGAGCCGGACCCCGGCCCGGGGGCGAGGGCATGAGCCCCAACCCGGCATCCGGGGACCCCGTCCCCGAAGCCGTCCTCCAGACACTCGACGATTTCCGCGCCCGCATGGGCGTTGACCTGCGAGCATGGCGAGCCGACTCAACCGGCGACCGCGTGCTCGTTTTTCCTTCTCCAGCGCCCGAGTTCTCGGGTGATCCGGTCGCGACCCGCGTCCTGATGCCTCGTGACGCGCTCCCGCTCCACATCGAGCTGTACGGGGCGCCCGGGGACCCGGAAGCGTTCCTGGACGGGCTGATGGCCGTGCTGGAGCGGGTCTACGAGTCGGCCCAGGAGGTGCGGTTCTTCACCTACGAGCTGTCCGAGCGGTACGAAGAGATCAACCTGCTCTATTCGATCAGCGAGACCCTGGGTTCGATTCTCGAGTTGAAGGAGGCGGCTCGGAACATCCTGAGCGAGGTGTCCGACGTGATGGGCGCCCGCCGCGGGTCGCTGTGGGTGTACGATCCGGCTGCCCGGCTGCTGCGCCTCACGGCGTGGGTCGGAGAGAAGGGCCTGGACGGTCCGATTCCCCTGGACGACCGCTCGACCATCACGGCTCGGGTGTTCCGGGACGGACGATCCCTGATCCTCACGGGCCCTCCCGATGGACCCGACACCCCGGACCACCTGTCGGATCCGGCCGACTCCATTCTCTCGGTGCCCATCCGTTACACGCCGCCCACCGGCGAAGCGAAGACCGTGGGAGTCCTGAACCTGATCGGTCGCCGTCGGGAAGGGCGCTTCACCGCGAGTGACCAGAAGCTGCTGTCGGCCATTGCCAGCCAGGTCGGCGCCGCCCTGGAAAACAACCGACTGATCCAACAGAGCCTGGCCCAGGAGCGGGTGCGCCGCGAGATGGAGCTGGCCCACGACCTTCAGAAGAAGCTCCTGCCACCGCTCGACGGCACCGACGGCGCCATGGTGGCCGCCCGGGTCGAGCCGGCGGTCTCGGTGGGCGGCGACTTCTACCACCTGTTCGAGTTCCCCGGCGGGCGGACCGGGATCATGATCGGGGACGTCAGCGGTCACGGATTCCCGGCGGCCCTGATCATGGCCCTGTCTCTGAGCGCCGCCAGCATCTACGCCTCGGAGAAGGGGAAGCCGGCCCAGGTCCTCCGCCAGATCCACGACGCGCTGGAGGACGAGTTGGAGAGCACGGAAACCTACCTGACGGTGTTCTACGGCGTCATCGACCCCGCCGCCGGGGTGCTCGAGTACAGCAACGCCGGTCATCCGCACGCGTTCGTGGTGAGCCCGGGCGGGACGGCCCAGCGGCTACCGGCCACCGACCCGCCCCTGGGCATCGCGGGTCCCGATTCGTATCACGACCAGGCGGTGGCCTGGGCCAGCGGCAAGGACCTCTTGTTCCTGTTCACGGACGGGCTCTCCGACACGCTGGCGGTCCCTTCGATCACAAGTGGCGAGGACGTGGTGATGGACGAAGTGGTCCGGCGACGAGAACAGCGCCCCGAGGACATCGTCGACGGCCTCCTGGATCTGGCCCGGGACGCGACACCGTCGATCCCTGCCGACGACCGAACGGCCATCGCCCTGCGGATCTGATCGGAAACCGACGTCCGTGCGCCCGTCCGATTCGCGCCCCCACCGGGCGAAGAAGAGCCTCGGCCAGAACTTCCTGGTCGACGGCAACCTCCAGCGGAAGATCGTGGCCGCCGTGGGCGCCACGCCCGCGGACGAGGTCCTGGAAATCGGACCCGGGCGAGGGGCGCTGACCGAGCACCTGGACGGGACCTGCAGGCGCCTGATCCTGGTCGAGCTTGACGATCGCTTGAGCCGGGATCTCCAGGATCGATACCGCGGGCGGGACGACGTGGAGGTCGTGCACGCCGATTTCCTCGATACGGACCTGGCCGCGCTCAGCTCGAATCCATCCGCGTTGAAAGTGGTGGGCAACATCCCGTACAACGTGACGGCCCCCATCGTGTTCAAGCTCCTGGAGCGACCCCGGCCGGCCGAGATCGTGCTCATGGTCCAGCGCGAGGTGGCCCAGCGCATGGCCGCCGACCCCGGCACGCCGCAATACGGAGCCATGACCGTAGGGGTCCAGTCGGTCGCCGCGGTGGAATCCCTGTTCAAGGTGCCCCGGACGGCGTTTCGACCCGTGCCGCGGGTGGACTCCAGTGTCGTGCGGATTCGTCCCCTCTTTCCCCCGCCGCTGACCCCCGCGGAGGAAGAGGGCCTGAGAACGCTGACGCGGGTGGCGTTCGGCTGGAGGCGAAAGCAGTTTCAGAAGATCCTCCGCGACCACCCCGAGTACCGGGTGCCGTCGGACGACCTGGAACGCCTCGAGCGGGCCTTCGGGCACTCCCTCACCCGCCGCCCCGAGACGTTCGGACCCGGGGACTTCCTTCGACTCTCTCGCCTGCTGGCAGGCGACCTTCGCACTCCCGAACCGGACACCGAATGAGCCACACGGCGATGGACGGATCCGACCGCCCGGGCCGCGGCGTGCTGAACGCCCTCGGGCTCCACCGGAAGGAACTCCGGGCCTGGGCCATGTACGACTGGGCCAACTCGGCCTTCGCGACCACGGTCATGGCCGGTGTGCTGCCCGTCTACTACGCGTCCGTCGCGGGAGCCACCCTCCCGGGCAACCGGGCCACGGTGTACTGGGCCTACACCACCTCGATCGCCCTGGCCATCATCGCGGTCCTGTCGCCGTTGCTGGGGGCGGCGGCCGACTATCTCGGTGCGAAGAAGCGCTTCCTTGGGATCTTCGCGGTTATCGGGATCGGAGCCACCGCACTCCTGTACTTCGTGGGGAGCGGGGATTGGCTCTTCGCCTCGGTGGTCTTCATCCTGGGCAACATCGGGTTCGCCGGGGCCAACGTCTTCTACGAATCCCTGCTTCCCTCGCTGGTCAGCGACGACGAGCTGGACCGGGTGTCCACGGCCGGCTACGCCATCGGTTACATCGGCGGCGGTGTGCTCCTGGCCCTCAATCTGGCCTGGATCCTCAGACCCGAGCTCTTCGGGTTTTCCGGGGCCGACGAGGCCTCCCGGGCGTCCTTCGTTTCGGTGGCGGTGTGGTGGGCGGTGTTCTCGATCCCCCTGTTCCGGACAGTACCCGAACCCGAGCGCCGGCTGGAAGAGGGCGAGGTCGACGGCCAGAACCCGTTCAGGGTCGGGTTCGCTCGGGTCTGGGAGACCCTGCGAGAGATTCGCCAGCACCGGGAGGTGTTCGTATTCCTGTTGGCGTTCTGGCTGTACAACGACGGCATCGGCACGATCATCAAGATGGCGACGATCTACGGGGCGGAGATCGGGATCGGTCAAAGCGATCTGATCGGGGCATTGCTGGTGGTGCAGTTCGTGGGCATCCCGTTCACCTTCGCGTTCGGGATGGTGGCGGGGCGGATCGGGGCGAAGCGGGGCCTGTATGTGGCACTGTTCGTCTACACCGGGATCTCCATGCTCGGCTATTTCATGCAGGAGGCATGGCAGTTCTGGATGCTGGCCTTCGGCGTCGCCACGGTCCAGGGCGGATCTCAGGCCCTTAGCCGGTCCCTCTTCGCCAGCATGATTCCCAGGGGCAAGTCGTCCCAGTTCTTCGGGTTCTTCAGCGTGAGCGCCAAGTTCGCGGGCATCATCGGACCCCTGTTGTTCGGGGTGATTGGTCAGATCACCGGTGGAAGCCGCCTCAGCATCCTGTCGCTGGTGGTGTTCTTCATCGGGGGGATGGCCCTGCTGAGCCAGGTGGACGTAGAAGCGGGGCAGCGGGCGGCCCGAGCCGAGGACGCGACCCTGGTGCCGGCGGACTGACCCGAGGCTCGAAGCCTTCCCGGGGGCCTCGCCGCCGGGATCACGAGCCTGGACGACGACGCCACCGCAACGGGTTGTCCGAGTGCCGGGCCCGGCGCGGGCGGAGTCCGGTCGTCGCCCTCGTTGACGCCGCGGACCGGGAAGAACCATATTTGTGAAGGTTTTCACAAAGTCCCCCGGGCGCTCCGTGTCGCAAAAAATCTCAGACTCGACAATTCGCCGTCTTTCGGTTTATCTTCGGCTTCTGGAAGACCTGGAAGCGGACGGCACGCCGACGGTGTCCAGCGAGGCGCTGGCCCGCCGCAGTGGCACGACAGCCGCCCAGATCCGCAAAGACCTGTCCCTCTTCGGCTCGTTCGGGAAGCGGGGGATGGGCTACACCGTGGCCGAGCTTGCCGCGAGCGTGCGCGAGATCCTGGGGCTGTCCAGGGAATGGCGCGTCGCCCTGGTCGGCGCGGGCCGGATCGGTTCGGCCCTGTTCGCGTACCCGAACTTCACGTCCCGGGGCTTCCACATCGTAGCGGTTGTGGACAACGATCCGGAGAAGATCGGGACGCGATGGGGCGACGTGACGATCCGAGCAGGCACCGAGCTGGAGGAGGCGCTCCGAGAGGAGCAGGTGGACATCGCCGTCCTGGCGGTTCCGGCTCACGCGGTCCAGAGCGTGGTGGACCGGGTGGTGGCGGCCGGAGTGAGGGGGATCCTCAACTTCGCGCCGATGCCTCTCCGGGTGCCCGACGACGTGTGGATCAAGGACGTGAACCTGGTCATCGAGCTGGAGGCGCTGACCTACGGCCTGATCCAATCGCCGGACGAGAACGGACAGGGCTGACGCTGGCTCAGCGGGCCGGTGCGCTGCTGGCGCCGGGACCCGCCCCCACCCTCGACGTAGCCCGAGAGGTTCTTGGCCTTCGCGGCAATCCCCGACTCGCCGCGGTGGCCGTGCATGCGCTGCTGGACGCCGATCCCCGGTTCCGGATCGACCAGGGCCTCTGGAGTCTGACCGACCCTTCGTCCTCCCTCGCGCCCCCGCTCCGGGCCATGGACTACGCCGTGGTGGACGTGGAAACCACCGGCAGCATGCGTTGGCGAAGACACGGGATGGTCGAGATCGCCATCGTCCAGGTGTCCGGTGGGCTCATCACCGATCGGTGGCACACCCTGCTGGATCCGGGTCGTCGGTTGCCTCCGTTCGTCACCGAGCTGACCGGTATCACGACGGATATGGTCCGGGGAGCTCCGGCCTTCGAGCACGTTGCGGAGCGGGTGTTCGACCTCCTGGACAACCGGGTGTTCGTGGCCCACAACGTGGGCTTCGATTGGAGCTTCGTGGGAGCCCACCTCGAGCGGGTCCTGGGCCGGGTGCCGCACGTGCCCCGGTTGTGCACGGTGCATATGGCACGGCGCTTCCTGCCTCGGGTCCGGGCCAGGAACCTGGATGCCCTGGCCGCCCATTTCGGCCTCGAGATCCACGAGCGCCACCGGGCCCTGGGCGACGCCCGAGCGACGGCCCGCATTCTGCTGCGGCTGCTGGACGAGGCCGAGCTTTCAGGCGTGCGGGACCTGGACGACCTGCTGAACCGGATGCGGACGCCGCGACGGCGGCGGGCGGGGCGACACGGGAAACGGTGACCGCGCCACGGCTGGGGTGTGGAGAGGGCGAAACCCGACCGGGAGGCCCGTGACCGCCGGCCCGAATTCTTCTATCTTTAAGCGCTGTGGGAGACCCGCCCCCCGCCGCCACACCACCCGCCGGTCCGCGGGGTGTTTCAAGCGACATCGTCGGAGAATCACGCATGAGCGATAGATCACGAGTTCCCGTGCTCCTACAGGGCGCGCGCACACCGATTGGCCGCTATCTCGGTGGGTTGAGCCCACTTACCGGACCTCAGCTCGGGGCCCGGGCCATCGAAGCGGCCGTGGGTCGATCCGGTATCGACGTAGCGGACGTCGACGAGGTCATCATGGGCAACGTGGTGTCCGCCGGATCCGGCCAGGCTCCCGCGCGCCAGGCAGCCATCCACGGCGGCATCCCCTCGGGTGTCCCGGCGGTGACCGTGAACAAGGTGTGCGGATCGGGCCTGAAGGCCGTCATGCTGGCGTCCCAGGCCGTGAAGGCGGGCGATGCGAAGCTCATCGTCGCCGGCGGCTTCGAATCCATGTCGAACGTGCCCTACTACGTCCGCGGTATGCGGAAGGGCGTGAAGTTCGGTCCCCAGACCATGGAAGACGGCCTGATCCACGACGGCCTCTGGTGCTCCTTCGGCCACTGCCACATGGGTGGCCACGCCGAATACACCGCCGACCGTGCGGGCATCACCCGGGCCCAGGCCGACGAGTTTTCCCTGGCGTCCCATCAGAAAGCCGTCGACGCCATCGACAACGGCCGTTTCGCGGACGAGATCGTGCCCGTGGCCATCGAGACCCGTCGCGGCACCACCGTCGTCGACACCGACGAAAGCCCCCGACGCGAGACCAATCTCGAAGCCCTCGGTCGACTTCGGCCCGCGTTCCCCAAGGACGCGCCCGACGACATCGACGACCTGGTCGTGACGGCCGGCAACGCGCCCGGTCTCAACGACGGCGGGGCGGCGATCGTGGTGGCGTCGCAGGCGTACGCGGAGGCGCACGGCCTCGAGTACTCGGCCATCGTGACCGGATACGCGTCCGGTGGGATGGACCCCCAGGAGTTGTTCTTCGCGCCCGTCGTAGCCGTCCAGAAGTTGATGGGCCAGGAAGGCAAGTCGGTCGACGACTACGGGCTGGTCGAGATGAACGAGGCCTTCGCGGTCCAGGCCCTCGCCGACATGCAGGAGCTCGGCATGGACCCGGACCGGGTGAACGTGAACGGCGGCGCCGTTGCCCTGGGGCACCCAATCGGCGCGTCCGGGACGCGCATCCTGGTCACGTTGCTGAACGCCATGAAGAACCGCGACGTGGACACGGGACTCGCGACCCTTTGCCTCGGCGGGGGCAACGCGGTGGCCCTGTCGGTGGAACGACCCTGAGCCAGACCCAGAACCCCTAGAGACGGACCGAGGAGACGAGGCACGATGCAGAACGTGACCGAGGTACGGCGGGACCAGGCCCTTCGCGAGCTCAGCCAGGACCGGCGCTTGAGGGTCGGAATCGGGATCGGAGTCTTCGTGGCGGCCATGACCGTGGCAGCCTACGTGACGATCCCCGTTCCCTGGTCGCCCGTGCCGGTCACGTTGCAGCCCATGGTGGCCCTGTTGGCTGGCGCCGTCCTGGGACCGATGGCAGGTGCCGCCGCGATGGCGTCGTACCTCGCCCTCGGGGCCGCCGGCGCCCCGGTGTTCGCCGGAGGCATGGCGGGTTTGCCGTGGCTGGTGGGACCCACCGGCGGCTACCTGATGGCCTTCCCCGTGGCGGCCCTGGTCGTGGGTCTGATCGGTGGATCCGGCGGCACGCTTCGACTGGCCGTTGGGCTGTTGGCGGGCCTCGCCACCATCTACCTGGGCGGCGTAGCGCAGCTGTCGGTCCTGACCGGCGAGGGGCTCGGTACGGTCCTGGCCCTCGGCGTGGTTCCGTTCGTGCTTGCGGACCTCGTGAAGGTGGCGCTGGCCCTCGCTCTCGCGAAGGTCATTCGAGCTGGCGGCCTCGGGCGATAGCCCGGGGCTTCATTGCTTCCAGAGATTCCATGACGCTGAACAACATCGCCGTCGTCGGTGGCGGCACGATGGGCAACGGGATCGCCCACGTCTGCGCCCAGCACGGACGCCGGGTGACGCTCGTCGACGTGTCCCAGCAGGTTCTGGACGCCGCCGTGGCCACCGTGACCCGCAACCTTGATCGTCAGGTCAAGAAGGACCGCCTTGACGCGGCGGGCCGGGACGCGACCCTCGCCCGCCTCGCCACTTCCACGTCGTTGGAAGACGCCTCCGAGGGGGCAGACCTGATCATCGAAGCGGTTCCCGAGAAGATCGACCTGAAGGAGAGAATCTTCCGGGCCGCTGACGAAGCCGCCCCCGAAGGCGCGATCCTGGCGAGCAACACCTCGTCCATCTCGATCACCGAGATCGCCGCGTTCACCGGGCGTCCGGCTCGGGTCATCGGCATGCACTTCATGAACCCGGTGCCGGTGATGAAGCTGGTGGAGGTGATCCGGGGGCTTGCTACCGACGACGCCACGACGGAGGCCGTGACCCGGCTGTCGGGGGACCTGGGCAAGACGCCCGTCCAGGTGAACGACTTCCCCGGATTCGTTTCGAACCGGGTCCTCATGCCGATGATCAACGAGGCGGTGTTCGCTCTGATGGAGGGGGTCGCGGACGCCGAGGCCATCGACACGGTGATGAAGCTGGGCATGAACCACCCGATGGGGCCCCTGGCTCTGGCGGATCTCATCGGACTGGACACGTGCCTGAACATCCTCGAAGTCCTGCATCGGGACCTGGGAGACGACCGCTATCGCCCCTGTCCGCTGCTCAGGAAGTACGTGGCAGCCGGTTGGTACGGCCGCAAGGCCGGTCGCGGCTTCTACGCGTACGATTGAAGAACGGAACGCTCGAGTGACGCTGACGGCTGAACAGAAAGAGATTCGGGACCTGGCCCGGGAGTTCGCTTCGACCCAGATCCGCCCGGACGCGGCGGAATGGGACGAATCGCGCACCCTGGGATCGGAGGTGTTCGGCCAGCTCGGTGAGTTGGGGTTCATGGGAATGCTTGTCCCGGAGGCCTACGGCGGACTCGATCTCGACGTGGTGAGCTACCTCCTGGCCGTGGAGGGGTTGGCCTGGGGCGACGCCGCGGTGGCCCTGGCCGTCGCCATCCAGAACGGTCCCGTCGCGGAGGTGCTCCTGGCCCACGGCGGGGAGTCCCAGAAAGAGGCGTGGTTCCCCCGACTGGCTTCCGGAGAGTACCTGGCAGCGTTCGCGCTGTCCGAGCCGTCCGCGGGCAGCGACGCCGCGGCCCTGAGCACCGTGGCCCGGCGCCGGAACGGCTCCTGGGTGTTGAGCGGCCACAAGAAGTGGGTGACCAACGGTGCCCGGGCCGACGTGGCTCTCGTGTTCGCCCGGGAAGACGGCGGAGACGAGAACGGGGCGATCGCGGCCTTCCTGGTCGACACGAATGCCCCCGGGTACACGGTCGGTCGCCGGGAGAAGACCATGGGCCTTCGAGCCTCCGAGACGCTCGAGATCACGCTGGAGGACATCGAGGTCGAGGAAGACCGTCGGGTCCCGTTGCCGGATGGCGGGTTCGTGTCGGTGTTGAGGGCGTTGGACCTGGCTCGCCTCAGCGACGCCGCCCTTTCGGTCGGGATCGCCCAGGCGGCCTTCGAGCACGCCACCCGCTACGCCCTGGAACGGGAACAGTTCGGACATCCGATCGCCGATTTCGGCGCCATCCAGGCGAAGCTGGCCGAGATGGCCACGCGCATCGCCGCCAGCCGGGCGCTCACGCTCCAGGCGGGCGCAGGATTCGAAGCCGCGCGACGGGGCCAAGCGGCGCCGGCACACGGGCCCGACAGCCTGCGGGCCACCGCCGCCATGGCCAAGCTGACCGCCAACCACGCCGCCATGTGGGTCGCGGACGAGGCGGTGCAGGTCTACGGCGGCTACGGATACATGAGGCACTACCCGGTGGAAAAGCTTCTCCGGGACGCGAAGGGTACTGAGATCCTCGAGGGCACCAGCGAGATCATGAGAGTCGCGATCGCCCGCGAAGTCATAAAGGCAGCCAAGGAGGCATAGTGGCGACGAGCGGTTCCACGAGCACGGCAGACTCCCGGACGAAGATCGCCCGGGCCAACCGCCCGAAGCCTACGCCCAGCACCAGGGAGCCGGAGCGCATGGAAATATTCGACCTGATGGGTCAACGGGAACACGAACAGCTCATGTTCTGGAACGAGCCGTCGATCGGGTATCGCGGCATCATCGCGATTCACGACACCAGCCTCGGCCCGGCCCTGGGCGGCACCCGCTTCTGGAACTACGACTCGGACCGGGACGCCATCGTCGACGCCTTGAGGCTGTCCCGGGGCATGTCCTACAAGGCGGCGATCACGGGGCTGAACCTCGGGGGTGGGAAGTCGGTCATCATCGGCGACAACCGCACCGCCGACCGGGAGATGATCTTCCGAGCCCACGGTCGCGCCGTCGACTCACTCAAAGGTCGGTACATCACCGCCGAAGACGTGGGGACGTCGGTCGACGACATGGAGTACATCCGCATGGAGACGGACTCCGTGGTCGGCGTGTACGGCCGGTCCGGTGACCCGTCGCCGGTGACGGCGTACGGCGTGTACCGGGGCGTCAAAGCCTGCGCGACGTTCCGGTACGGGTCCGACAGCCTGGACGGCAAGCACGTGGCCGTGCAGGGCGTCGGCCACGTGGGGTACTTCCTCTGCGAGTACCTGGCGCAGGACGGCGCCCGGCTGACCGTCACCGACATCGACGACGAGCGCGTGGCCCGGGTCGTGGAGGAGTTCGGAGCCAGGGCGGTGGGCCTGGACGACATCTACTCGGTGGACGCCGACATCTTCGCGCCCTGCGCCCTCGGCGCGGTCATCAACGACGACACCCT
>CAJIAX010000004.1_pt1 | contig 19893 bp, 20 predicted proteins | sample 9199251 | NCBI WGS metagenome assembly CAJIAX01 (sample SAMEA7708287, study PRJEB35096) | sediment metagenome | biome: marine neritic benthic zone biome [ENVO:01000025]; feature: sediment [ENVO:00002007]; material: shallow marine sediment [ENVO:03000034] sea grass bed [ENVO_01000059] ... | reverse complement strand
TGCCCGACCCTCTCGTGCTCGTCTCCCGACCGGAGCGCCCGACCGACATGACGCTCACCCCCGCTGACCCTCGGCGCCGGGATCGATCGGGCTTCGCCACCCCAGGGGCCGCGGCATGAGTCCCAGCGTGCCCCCGTGGTTGCCCAACTTGGTCACGGTGATCAGGATCAGCCTGATCCCGGCCTTCCTCCTGGTGGCGGGGCAGGCCCGGGCTGCCTCGGCGCAGGGCGGAAGTCCCGAACGCCTGCAGTGGCTCGCGTTCGCGGTGTTGTTGGCCCTCGGCCTCTCGGATCTCCTGGACGGGTGGCTGGCCCGACGCTTCGGGCTCGAATCACAGGTGGGCGCCGTCCTCGACGCCTTCGCCGACAAGCTCGCACAGGTCGTCCTGCTCGGGTTCTTCTCGCTGACCGAGGGGGCGCCCTTCGGATCCCTCCCGCTGTGGCTCTTCCTGGCCGCCCTGGCCCGGGACCTGTTGCTGGGCTCGAGCTGGCTCGTGACCCAGCTGCGGGGCACACCCGTGCTCGTGGTTCACCGTGCCCACGGGAAGGCGTCGAGCGCCCTCGTGTTCGGCTTGCTGCTCTGGGCCACGACCGGGGTCGCTCAGGATGCCCTACCTGCCGCGTCCGCCCTCGCGGCCGTCGCGGTCGTGCTGAGCACGCTCAGGTACGTTCAAGAGGGTCTTTCCCGGCATCGCGAGGACATGGACTGAGCTACCGCCGATGGGCCCTGGAGGCCCTTCCTTCCTGGGTTTCGCAGCCCCCGCCACTGTAGGGCAATCCCCTACCTCCGGGGACCCCGATCCCCGACACTTTCCGGGTCCCGTTGCCCGACACCCCCGGCCACCCGCTTCGGGTATCCTGTTACTACGTCAAAAAACATCACCAACAGATGATGAATTCATCACAAGGAACTGATGAACATGAAGACGGCACTGAGAATGCCTGCCAGCAGAACGGTTTTCGGCGCGACGATCGGAGCGCTGCTGTTTGTCCTCGTGGCGTGTGGTGGATCCGACGCCGGCGGCTCGGACGCATCCTCCGCCGCTGAAACGGGTGGCACGGCCGAGGCCGGCCTCACCGCGGAGCAGCTGGAGAACGGGATCGGCCCCATCACGAGCATGGAGGTGGGCCCCATCGACGACGCGCTTGTGGCCACCGGCCTGGAGACCTACACGGTCAAGTGCTCGGCCTGCCACAAGATGGACGAACGCTACGTGGGGCCGCCGCTGAGGGACATAACGCAGCGCCGCACCCCCGAGTTCGTCATGAACATGATCCTCAACCCCGAGGGCATGGTCGCCGAGCACCCTGAAGTCAGGGCGATGCTGGCCCAGTACGCGGTTCCGATGGCGAATCAGAACCTGACCGAAGCCGACGCCCGGGCCGTTCTCGAGTACCTCCGCAGCGAGGCCGAGGCGGGGCCGGGCTCCTGAGCTCACCCCTCATCACGAAACATCGGGGCCGACCCCCCGAGCGACTTTCACAACGGAGAAGCGACCAATGTTCGCGAAGAAGCTGAATCGGTGGACGATCGGCGGGGCGGCTCTGGCCGTGGCGAGCGCACTGGTCTTCGCATGCCAGCCCGCTCAACAGGCCGGAGTCGGCACGACTGCCGACGCCGCACAGGCGGTATACGTGCCGCCTGGCGAGTATGACGAGTTCTATGCCTTCATGTCGGGCGGTTTCAGCGGCCAGCTCACCGTGATGGGGCTGCCCTCCGGACGGCTGCTCCGGACCGTGCCGGTGTTCAGCCAGCACGCCGAGAACGGCTGGGGCTACTCGGAAGAGACCAAGGGCATGCTCATGACCTCCTACGGATTCGTACCGTGGGACGACGCCCACCATCCGGAGCTGTCCCAGACCGACGGCATTCCGGACGGACGCTGGATCTTCATCAACGGCAACAACACGCCTCGCGTAGCCCGGGTCAGCCTGAGCTCGTTCGAGACGGAAGAGATCGTGGAGATCCCCAACTCGGCAGGAAACCACGGTTCGCCGTTCATCACGCCCAACTCCGAGTACATCGTGGCCACGACGCGCTTCAGCGTGCCGGTGCCCCAGCGTGACATGCCCATCGAGGAGTACGCCGGGAACTTCAAGGGCATGCTGAGCTTCGTGCGGGCCGACGTGCCCGGCGAGATGGACGTGGCCTTCCAGGTCATCATGCCCGGGTACAACTACGACCTGGCCCATTCGGGCAAGGGCCCGAGCGAAGGCTGGATGTTCTTCACCTCGTATAACGCGGAAGAAGCCCACACCCTGCTCGAGGTGAATGCGTCGCAGCGGGACAAGGACTTCATCGCGGCCGTCGACATCCGTCGCGCGGAAGCCTGCGTCGAGGCGGGCAACACCCGGCAGATGCCGGCCCAATACGCCCACAACTACATGGACCACGGCAGCCGCTCGGCCGTGCACGAGATGAAGGAGAGCGTGACGGTCCTGGAGCCGATGGACTGCACGGACCTGGTGTACTTCCTGCCCACGCCCAAGTCGCCCCACGGCGTCGACGTGGACCCGTCGGGTCAGTACATCGTGGGCGGCGGCAAGCTGGCCACCGTGATTCCGGTGCACTCCTTCGACAACATGATCGCGGCGATCGCGGCCGAGGACTACGAAGAAGTCATCGACGGCATCCCGGTGCTCCGGTACGAGAGCGTCCTGGCCGGTGAGGTCATGAACCCCGGTCTGGGCCCCCTCCACACCGAGTTCGACGGCAACGGCTACGCCTACACCACCGCCTTCATCAGCTCCGAGGTCGTGAAGTGGGAGCTGGGCACCTGGCAGGTCGTGGACCGGATCCCGGTCTACTACTCGGTCGGTCACCTGATGATTCCGGGTGGCGACAGCCGTCAGCCCTGGGGCAAGTACCTGGTGGCCCTGAACAAGATCACCAAGGACCGCTACCTGCCCACCGGCCCCGAGCTGGCCCACTCGGCGCAGCTCATCGACATCAGCGGCGACAAGATGCGCCTGCTGCTGGACTTCCCGACCCAGGGCGAGCCCCACTACGCCCAGGGCATCGCGGCCGAGCTGCTGTTGGACAACCAGACCCAGTTCTACGCCCTGGAAGACAACACGCACCCGTACGGGGTGAAATCCGAGGCGGAGACCCGGGTCGAGCGTGACGGGAACGACGTCCACGTCTACATGAGCGCCATCCGGACCCACTTCGCCCCCGACAACATCGAAGGCCTGCGGGTCGGAGACCGGGTCTACTTCCACGTCACCAACCTCGAGCAGGATTGGGACGTGCCTCACGGCTTCGCGGCCATCGGAGCGAACACGTCCGAGCTGCTCGTGATGCCGGGTGAGACCAAGACCATCATCTGGGAGCCCAAGGCGCCCGGCGTCTATCCCTTCTACTGCACGGACTTCTGCTCCGCGCTGCATCAGGAGATGCAGGGATACGCCCGGGTGTCCGCCCAGGGTTCAACGGTGCCGCTCCGTTGGGGCACCGGTGGCACCTGGAACAGCGCCCAGTAAACGACCACCCTGACGGTCGAACGGAACCGGGAGGGGGCGCACGCCGCCCCCTCCCGTGCCCGCTCTAGAGAGGCACGGAGAGGCAGGAGCCATGAGCAAGGGCTCGAGAATCGTGATCGCTGTCGCGGCCCTGGCGCTGGGGCTCGTCTACGTCCAGCCCATGTGGAAGATCAACCTGGAGGCACCCCAGTACCCCGAGGGCATCGGGATGGAGATCTGGGTCAACGACATCCGCGGCCAGAAGCCAAACGACCTCCAGAACATCAACGGTCTGAACCACTACATCGGCATGAAGGAGATCCACCCCGAATCGATCCGTGAGCTGGACCTCATGCCCGGGATCATCGGGTTCCTGCTGGTCTCCGGCTTGCTGGTGGCGGCCATCGGGAGTCGCAAGCTGCTGTACCTGTGGGCGGCGCTGTTCGTCGTGATCGCCCTGGTGGGTTTGGTGGACTTCTACATCTGGGAATACGACTACGGACACGATCTCGACCCGACGGCCGCGATCCAGGTGCCGGGCATGTCGTACCAGCCACCCCTGATCGGGAATAAGCAGCTCCTGAACTTCGTGGCCAAGTCCTGGCCGGGACCCGCTGGATGGGCGGCGATTCTGTCGTGCCTGACCGGCGTCATCGTTTCGGTCAGAGAGTTCTTCAAGGCGCGCAAGGCGCCCCAGACGACCTGAGACCATGAACGACAACGGAAGGGCCGGACGACGCCCTGCACGAAGAACCCGCCGAGGGGGCGCGAGCCGCCTCCCGCGGCGTGATGACCACCGCCCGGGCTCACGATTCGCGACGGCCGGGGCGGCGGTCTTGCTGATGACGGTCGCCTGCGGCACCCCCGAGCCCCAGCCCATCGCCTATGGCGAGGCGGGCTGCGAAAAGTGCCTGATGGGCATCGTGGACGATCGCTGGGGTGCCGAAATCGTCACCCGCACCGGCAAGGTCCACACGTTCGACTCGGTCGAATGCATGGTGGCCTACCTGCTCCAGGACGCGGACCGTGATGCCGTGCATTCCGTGTGGGTCACGGACTTTGCCAATCCTCCTGCGCTGATTTCCGTGTCCGAGGCCTTCTTTCTCCGGAGCGACAACCTGCGCAGCCCCATGGGCCTGGGCGTGACCGCCTTCGGACACGACAGCATCCGGCAGCGCGCCGTGGAGGACTCGTTCGGCGGCGACCTGATGCAGTGGGACCAGGTCGTGGAGTACGTCGGCGAGCACTGGACCGGTGGCGGACCCCACGCTCGACCCCGATCGAGCCACATGCAACCGGCCCCGGACGGGACTCCGGGGCACGATTCGCAGGAAGACGACGTCCACCCCACGAACGGCGACGATGCTGCCGGGGCGAGTCATGAGCACGCGACGCACGAATAGCAGAAGGCTGGTCCCCGCCCTGATCGCGGGCCTCGCCGTATTCGCCACGGTGGCTCCCGGCCGCCGGACGAGCTCCGCTCCTGCGGAGCACGAGGCCCGGGCGTCGGTCGTGGCCCTGGACGTCGACGGCGCGGCCGGCGCGGATCGGAGTGCACCCGACGCCCGGGACGGCACCTCGCCCGTCTCCCTCGCCCCACCCGCGTCCACACCGCCCATCCCCTCGGACGACCGACAGGAATGGCGGGTCGAGCCGGGAACCGATCTGGAGACGCTTACCGACGCACTTCAGCGGGCATCGGCCGGCGATCGGATCGTCGTGGCACCTGGTACCTACGCCGAACCCACCCTGGTCGTGGACAAGCCGCTCGAGATCGTGGGCCTGGACCGTCCCGTGCTGGACGGCGAGGGCGAACGACAGATCATGACCATCGTCGCCGACAGCGTGACGGTCCGCGGATTCGAGTTCCGCAACGTGGGCGTGTCCTTTGTGGAGGACCGGTCCGCATTGATGGTGGACGAGGCCAGCCACTGCACCATCCGGGACAACCACTTCGAAGCCACGTTCTTCGGCATCTACCTGGCCAACAGCGGGGGATGCCGGATCCTGGACAACGAGCTTCGGACCACCGCTGCCCGGGAGAGTCAGGCCGGCAACGGCATCCACCTCTGGTACTCCAGGGACGTGACCATCCGGGGGAACCGCATCGAGGGACACCGGGACGGCATCTACTTCGAGTTCGTCGAGGACAGCGAGGTCTCGGGCAACTACAGCGCGAACAACCTGCGCTACGGTCTGCATTTCATGTTCTCCGACCGGTGCCGGTACCAGGACAACGTCTTCACGGCGAATGGCGCCGGCGTGGCCGTGATGTACACCGAGGACATCGTGATGCGCAGCAACGTCTTCGAACGGAACTGGGGCACCGCGTCCTTCGGTCTGCTGATGAAGGACATCCGGGACTCGGAGCTCCGGGGCAACCTGTTCAGGAAGAACTCGGTGGGCATCGTGGCCGAGGGCTCGAACCGCATGACGGTGAGCGACAACGACTTCCTGGAGAACGGTTGGGCCATCAAGCTCATGGCCAACTCCCAGGACAATCAGTTCTCCCGTAACAACTTCGTGGGCAACTCCTTCGACGTGGCCACCAACAGCCGGCGGAGCTACAGCACGTTCGAAGGCAACTACTGGGACGGATACCGGGGCTACGACCTGGACCGGGACGGCGTCGGTGACGTTCCGTTTCGGCCCGTCCGGTTGTTCAGCTTGATGGTGGAGCACAACGAGCCGTCGCTGGTTCTGCTCCGCAGCTTCCTCGTGACCCTTCTTGACGCCGCGGAACGAGTGGTTCCGGTCCTGACACCGGAAACGCTGGTCGACGAGCGGCCGAGCATGGAGCGTTTTCCATGATCCAGATCACCGATCTCCACAAGCGCTTCGGTCCCATCGAAGTGCTGGACGGGGTCGAAATGGAGATTCGCCCCGGGCGGGTGACCGCGGTCATCGGGCCCAACGGCTCGGGCAAGACCACCCTGATCAAGATGATCCTGGGTCTGGTCAAGCCGGACGCGGGGCAGATCGTGTTCCAGGGCCACGCCCTGAACGGCGACTCGGCGTACCGGGAGCGGGTCGGATACATGCCCCAGATCGTCCGGTTTCCGGAGAACCTCTCCGGCGCCGAGCTCCTGGCGATGTTGGAGGACCTCCGGGATGCCACCGCCGACCTGGACGGCGAGCTGCTCGAGGACTTCCACCTGAACGGCGACCTCGAGAAGCCCTTCCGCACTCTGTCCGGGGGAACCCGTCAGAAGCTGAATGCCTCGATCGCGTTCCGCTTCGGAGCAGACCTGATGATCCTGGACGAGCCCACCGCCGGGCTGGATCCCGTCGCCGCCCGGATCCTGAAGGACAAGATCCGGAAGGAGCGGGACGAAGGGCGCACGTTCATCCTCACGTCCCACATCATGTCGGAGCTCGAAGACCTGTCGGACGACGTGGTCTTCCTGCTGGACGGCAAGGTGCGCTTCCAGGGTCCGGTGCAAGAACTGCTCGATCACACCCGCAGCGGCGACCTGGAAGAGGCCGTCGCGAACCTCATGACCGAGGGAAGGCCGGACGCCGTCGGCGGGCCCGTGGGTGACACCGGACTCGATGCGGCAGCGAACGACGTTGCCGGGGAGGCCGGACCATGAGCGCCGTGGCGAAGGTTCTCAAGTACGAGCTTCGGGACGTGGCCCGCAGCAATTCCGTCGCGGTCTACGCGGTGTTGTTGGTTCTGCTGTCGGAGGCGTTCTTCCGATTCAGCGGGGTGGGGCCGCGGGCACTGCTCAGCCTGGTCAACGTGGTCCTGATCCTGGTGCCGTTGGTCAGTCTGATCCTGGGCACCGCGTACCTGTACAACTCCCGGGAATTCAACGAGTTGCTGCTTTCCCACCCCGTGGATCGCAGGCAATTGTTCGGCGGTCTGTACCTGGGCCTGGCGTTGCCGTTGTCCGGGGCCCTGCTGGTCGGCGTGCTGGCGCCGTCGGCGTGGCACGGCGCTCTGCGCTCTCCCGAGCTGGCCGGCACGGTCGCCATGCTCTGCGCGGCAGGGGTCCTGCTCACTGCGATCTTCGTGGCCCTGGCGTTCCTGATCGCGGTCCGGTTCGAAGACCGGGTCCGGGGTCTGGCGGTGGCGCTGGTGCTCTGGCTGGCCCTGGCGGTCCTGTACGACGGGGTGGTCCTGGTGGTGGTGAACGCGTTCGCCGCCTACCCGCTGGAAAAGCCCGTGCTGGGGCTGATGCTGCTGAACCCCGTCGACCTGGCCCGGGTGTTCCTGCTGATGAACTTCGACGTCAGCGCGCTGATGGGGTACACTGGAGCCGTCTTCCAGCGTTTCTTCGGCAGCCCGATCGGCACGCTGGTCTCGGTTTCCGCCCTCATGGCCTGGGTCCTGGTACCTCTGGGCGTGGGCGCGAGGTGGTTCGCTCGCAAGGACTTCTAGCGAGTGCGGTGGCAGGGGCCCCGGTCCACCCGGACGGAGCCGGGGGTTGCGCTGAGGACGTGATCACGGCCCACTGACCCGGGAGTTCGTGGACTACCTGCTGGCCTGAGGTCGAGGGTCCGTCAGAACCGCGCCGGAAACGTGTGCACGTTCCAGGTATCCTTGTCTTCGTTCATCGTGGCGCACACGATGCGCTCGCCGTCCGTGCGCACGTTGACCAGCCCATAGACGACGCCCGACGCGATCTGGCTCCGCCAGAACGAGCGGGTCTTCTTCTTGGCCCGGAACGCGCTCGGCTTCCGCACCTGGAAGTGGAGGCGGGACCGGACGGCTGCTTTCTCCCGGGCGTCGTCCTCGTCGTCGTCGTCCTGTTGCTCGGACGGCAGCGCGTAGACGGCGATGTCCATGGTCTCGGGATCCCCGTCCGGACCGTCGTGTCCGGTCGGATACCGGGTGGCCGTCAGCTTCCGGACCTGGCCGACCTCGATGCTCCGTTCCACCTCGGTCATGTAGATCAGGGGCGTGACCAGCTCGTCGGACGCCGTGTCGATGGCATGGAATCCGGTGACTGCGCTGGCCGCCACGATGGCCGGTCGGGGGTGGGCGTGTCCCTCGTTGTCCCCGGAGCTGATGACGGTGGCGGCCGCGTTCATGGCCTGGAGGAACGTGTAGGACACGTCGTCGCTCCCGTGGTGGCAACCCTTGGCCACGTCGCAGGCGAAGTCCACCATTTGGGAGCCGTACACCTCGAGGTACCGCTGCTGGCTGGCCTTGTTCAGATCCCCGGTCAGGAGGATCCGGGCCCCTCCGTAGTAGAGCATCAGGGTGACGCTGTGTCCGTTCGTGTTCTGGGAGTCTGCGCCCAGGTCCACGACCCCGGGCGTTCCGTTCACGGTGTCGACCAGGGGGCCCAGGATTCGGATGCTCAGTTCGCTTGTGTCCGGGCCGTATCCGGCGAGGAAGCTCACGTCATCCGGCCCCGATACGCCGAGTCGGTCCGCGGATCCGGCCACCCTGGCGACGTGCTCCAGGAAGTCGGCCCAGTTGCCCTGGAGCTTCGGGTCCGCATCGTCCGTGAGTCCCGCTTCGATCGAGGCCATGTCGTCGATCAGGTCGACCAGGTGCCCGCTGCGGGTGGATCCCAGCCAGCGGTCCCCGGGTCGCCACCACGAAACGCCGGCGTGGTAGAACGTGTCCACCGTCACCGCCGGCGCGTCCAGCTCCCGCTTCGACTCTTCGTCGTCGTTCAAGAGGTCCCACAACCCGCCGTAGTGATCCAGGTCGTTATGGGAGGCGACCATCTCGTCCAGCGAGATCTCCAGGGCGCCGTAGTCGTGGAAGAACTTCCAGTCCACGAAGTCCGCGGCGTTCTTGCCGGTGGGTTGCCGGACCCGGGGGTAGCCTCCGTCCACGAGCATGTGGCGTCCGTCCGGAGAGCGAACGAGGACGCCGTCTCCCTGGCCCACGTCGATGAAGTAGAGCTCCAGGAGCGACGCACCGTCCAGGACGGAGGCCTTGACCCACCCCACCTTACCCCGGGCCGCCACCTTCGCCCGGGAGCCACCCTCTTCAATGACCTGGAGGCGGTCCCCCCAGAGCAGGTCGAAGATCTTCTTGCTCCCGGTCTTGCCCGCGTAGAGGGGCGTCTTGTAGCGCCACTGACCCCGGACCCGGTCCCGATCCACGTGGGCGATCCGGACCCACTCCTCGTTGAGGACGTAGCCTTCCGTTCCGTTCGGGGTTCGGACGCGGGTGCGCCGGGTTCCCTCACTGAGGATTTCGACCCGGGTGTCCCACGTCAGCTCCGCGACGGTGGTGTTGGAGGTGCCCGTGGTGAAGACGGGTGCGCGGTAGTCCCGCCGTGCGTCGAGATGGTTCAGCGCCGGGTTCTTCACATATCCGATGGTCATGTCGGGTCCTTCTTGAGGGGCGTGAGGAGGCCCGGGGGGACGGCAATTGTGGGCAGGACCCGAGAGGGGGGCAAGAGAGGCGAGGGGCGGCGGTGGGCGAGGTGCGCGAAGACGCCGAGAGTCGTGAGAGACGGCGGCGGGTGAGCCCGGCGGCCGCTACTTGCTCCGTTTCCGCCGGGCCACGGCGTCCATGGCGACCCGGACCAGAAACCCCGACAGCAGGACGCACATGCCGAAGGTGATGCCAATGGGCGCGATCTCCCGCTCCATCCCCATCGCCGTGACGGCCATGTACGTGAGCGGAATCGCCACGATCAGAGTGAGAATCCAGTCTCGCATCGCTTCGCCTCTCAGAAGAACCAGGTGAGGGACAGGTAGGCCGAGGCGGGCACGGATCCGTACTCGGACCGGAGGCCCCCTTCGATGTCTCCGCCACTCGGCCCGTAGGACAGGAACACCCCGCCTCGCAGGCTGACGTCCGTACCCACCGAATACGAGCCCGCCGGCGCGACCAGCCCGCTACCGTCCACCAGGCTGATCAGCGTGAGCAGGTCCACGCTCCAGAGGGGGTGGATCTGGTACGCGCCGGAAAGGGCCACCTCGTCCCGACCGAGGACCTGAAGTTCGCCCCGGGAAAACGGGTCCGAAAGGGCCACCTCGATCAACTCGTCGGAATCGGCTGCCCCGAATCCGTCGTGCTGGAACTCGGCCACGACGTAGAGGTCCCGGGACGCCACCGTGAACCTGCGATCGAGGCCCACGGTCAGACGGAGCACGGCGCCACTCGAGTCCGGATCCTCTCGTACCGAGGCTTCGGCCCGGAGCTCGAACGCGCCCAGACTCTGGGAACCGCCCACCGCCGCTCCGGGCCCCTCGTAGATCAGACCGGCCCATGCCGACAGGGCCGTCGATCCCACGCCCATTCTCCCCCGGAGCAGGGCGGACATCTGAGTGCCGTCCCGGGTGTCGGCCGGGCGAACCACCAGATCCAGCTCGCTCAGCGCCCCGGGGAAGTATTGGATCCGGGCGACGTCGACGCCGGCCCGATACTCCCGGAAGGGGTCCGACGGATCGAACGGGGCGAACGGGTCGGCGGGTGTGAGAAAGAGGGTCGTCGCCCAGGAGATCGCTTCGCGACCGGCCGAGAGCTCCCACTTGCCGAACGATGCTGAGGCGGAAAGTCGGTCGAAGCGGTGACTCCAGGTCGCGTGGTCGTCGTCCGCGATGGTCCACTGAAGCGGCAGCCAGGTCGTGGCCGTGGGGGCGCCCAGGGGCGACTCGATCAGCGTCGGCTCGACCCGGAACTGGATCGCCTGCTCATAGGCGATGTCGAAGTCGATGGGGCCGAGGCGGGGCCTGAGCATGAGGCGAAGCCGCTGGAACAGCGTGGCGTTGGCTTCGGCGAAGGGGCTGGAGTCGGAGAGCGTGCCGACCGTTAGCCCGTACCCCGTGATTGGGCCGAGCTGCGCTCGGACGTCCTGGGGCGTGGGGGCGCCCAGAACCAGGAGCGCCGATGCCAGCAGCGCCCGGGTGGTCACGCCCCCCGGCTCGACCCCGCCCGGACCTCATCGGAGACGACCTGCCCGTCCACCAGCCGGATCATCCGATGCGCCCGGTCCATGACCATCGGATCGTGGGTCGCGAAGATGAACGTGGTCCCGGTCTGGTGGTTCAGGTCCTCCATCATCGCGAGCAGTTCCTCGCTGGCGTGGGAATCCAGGTTGGCGGTCGGCTCGTCAGCCAGGACGAGGGCGGGTTCCCCCACCACCGCCCGGACCACCGCGACCCGCTGCTGCTGGCCGCCGCTGAGTCGGCCTGGACGTCGGTCCTCGAGGCCGGCCATGCCGACGCGGTCGAACAACTCGGAGACCCGCTTCTGTCGCTCGTCGGCGTCCATACCCTGAAGCAGCAGCGTGAACTCGGCGTTCTCCAGCGCAGTCAGGACCGGGAGCAGGTTGTAGGCCTGGAAGACGAAACCGATGCTGTTCAAGCGAAGCCGCGCCAACTCCGGTTCGGATAGCGTGCTCAGCTCCCGGCCCGCGATCCATACCTCGCCTTTCGTGGCCCGGGTCAACCCGCCCAGCATGTTCAGAAACGTGGTCTTGCCGCAGCCCGAGGGTCCCGCAAACGCGGCGAATTCGCCGGGCATGATTTCCAGGCTGACGCCCCGGACCGCGTGCACGGGCTCGGGTTCGGCAGGAAAGGTCTTCCAGAGCTCGACCGTGCGGACGGCAGCCTCGGTTGCGGCGGTGTCTGCGGTTCCGCGGGCAGGCGTGGCGCCGCCGGCTTCCGTGGCACTCCCGGTGTCCGTGGCACCGCCGGACCCCGTGGCACGCCGGGCTTCCGTGGCACCGCCGGACCCCTGACTGTTCGTTTCGGATTCGTTCATCGCTCGAACTTCATGGCTTCGGCCACGTCGATGCGAGCGGCCTGGTGGGCGGGGTACAGGGACGATCCGATGCCGATGACCAGGATGAAGAACACGCTCCACCCAATGTGGGCGAGCCTGAAGCTGGGCACCATGACGGGGTCGAAGAGGGTGCCGCCGAACGTGAGCTCCTCATCCATCAGGAAGGACATGTCCAGGCCGTCCCGCCAGAAGTACCAGACGACGGCCAGGCCCAGCAGAACGCCCAGCATGCCGCTGACCGCTGTCAGCATGACCCCCTCGGCCATGACCACGCGGCCGGTCTCTCTCCCGGTGAGTCCCAGCGCTCGAAGAACGCCGAACTCCCGGTTGCGGTGGAGCACCGACATGAGGATCGCATTGAGGATGGCCAGCGCCACGATGGCCAACGTGATCAGGTGGAAGACCCAGTCGCCCAGGTCGTCGATCTTCACGGCGGCGTCGAGCTCCGGGGACGCCTCTCTCCAGGTCAGGACCTCGACTGGCTGTTCCTCCAACCGGTCCGCGAGGGCGCGTCGCATCCCACCCGTCTCGCCGCTGGACTCGAGCACGACGGCCAAGGACGTGGCGCCGGCGGTGCCGAGCCACTCCCGGGCCGTGTTGAGCGGAAGGTGGATCACGCTCCCGTCCAGGTCCGGGACGCCGGTGCGGTAGATTCCCCGCACCCTGAGGAGCTGCCCCTGGATGTCGCCGTAAGCGTCGGCCGCCGTGACGACGAACCTGGAGCCCAGGCGCAGACCCAGGCGGTCCACCAGGCCCTGGCCGACGAAGGCCGCCAGCCGGTCGTCCACCTCCAGGTAGCGACCGTCCACCAGGTTGTCGTCCAGGATCGAGAACTCCGGCTCGACGACGGGATCCACCCCGATCAGGGCCACGGCGGCCGACGATCCGGCCGAGCTGGCGAGCCCGCCCACACTCAGCCGTGGCGCCACCCCGAGGACGACCCGCGCCAAGTCCGAGTCCTCCAGGGCCTCGCTGGCCGCGGCCAGGGCTTCCGGCTCCAGCAGGTCCGAGAGAGAGCCGCTCTGCTGGAAACCCTGGCCCTGAACCGTCACGTGCCCGACCCCGAGTCGCACGCCCTGGTTGATCCAACTCTCGTGGGCACCGTCGGCCAGGGTGCGCGACAGTACGAGGAGGCCCAGCCCCAGGACCATGGCCGACGACGTGAGGATGCTTCTACGGATCGAATTCTTGACGTTCCGGTACGCCAGCCGGATCAGCAAGCCGGGAGGCAACGCCCCGGTGCGCGCGGTGGGTGCGGACGCCATGCTAGTCCGACCCCGCGAGGATGTCGGCGGGGGGTTGGCGGGCCGATCGGATCGCCGGGTAGAGCCCCGCCAGGAGCACGGTGATCATCAGTCCCAAGGCGCTCAGGAACGGTCCCTCGAACGACGGTTCGACCCGGAGGTTCGCCTGCACAAGGGCGCCGGCCATGGTGAAGTCACCGACGATCCACGTGAGGTCGGGAGGGGCGGCGTGCCACCAAAACATGAGGGGGACCGTCACGGCTACCCCAAGGACCAGCGAGACTACGCCCAGGACCAGTGCCTCCAGCACGACCGTGCTCACGATGCCTCGACCTGGAGAGCCGAGTGCCCGGACGACGGCGAACTCCCGCCGCCTCTCCCACGTGGCCATGAGCATCGTATTCGCCACGCCGAAGATGGCCATGACGAACACGATGGCGACGATGATCCAGTTGAATGAGCCGGCCAGGAGGGCGTACTCGGCCATGTCGGGACGGAACTCGGTCCAGGGCTCAGCCCTCACCTCCACGCCAGCGGCCCGCACGTCGGACTCGATGGCGGCCGCCAAGGCTTCGGCGGCCCAGGGCTCCGCGACCGACAACGCCACCTCGTGCACGCGTTCCGGGCTCAGGGCCACCAGAGCCTGGAGCTCCTCGAGATGGAGGATCCCGTATGCGCCGTCCAGCTCACCGGCGCCCGTGCGGAAGATCCCGGCCACGGTGTACACGTCGTTCCCAAGGGAGCCGTCGGCCCCCGGCGCCACGAGCACGATCTCCGACCCCACCTCGACCGCCAGCTTCTCCGCCATCTCAGCGCCCACCAGCACGCCGAACTCGCCCGGCTGGGGAAACGCGCCGCTCTCCAGTGCCTCCAGGATGCGACTCACACCCGGCTCGAGGCCCGGGTCCACGCCCATGAGCAGACTGGCCGTGGTCTCGTCGCCCGAGCTCATGAGCCCCCCGGCATAGACCCGCGGCGCCGCCCCACGCACGCCTTCGTGGGAAGTCACACGTTCGAGGAGGGCGTCCACATCGGTCCCGTTCCGTCCTCCCAGCGTGGTGTACAGGCTGCGCTCGGGCTTGAAGCCCTGTTGATAGACCTGGATCTGGCCCGTGATGAGATCGGTGCCGTTCTCGATCATCTGGGCCACGATGCCCTCGGAGAGGCCGATCATGATCGTGGAGGCCACGAAGCCGATGGCCAGGGCGCCGACGGTGATGATCGTGCGCTTGCGGTTTCGCCAGACGTTACGCCACGCGATCCGCGACCAGACCGAGGATTCCATCAACGAGATGCCCTGAGGTTGCGGAGCGAGAAGAAGTCGTCGGGCAGCTCGAGGTCGAACTGGAGGTCCTGGTAGAGCACCCGCGTGTATTCGTTGGGCTTGTCCGACGGCACGGCTGTCATGGTGCCGGGCACCAGGCGACCGCCCATGGTCTTGTAGTCGGAGAACGTCATCGTGCGGGCGACCGCGCCATCCTCGTCGTAGTAAAGGACCCAGGTCGGCATCATGTCGTCCTGCCGGACCTGGTATTCGAGATGTCCCCAAACGACTGCCGCCTCGGGCCGGGGGGTCAGCTCGAACTCCCAGACGCGAACACCGTCCCGTACACCGTCGAAAGAGATGGCGATGTCGTAGTCGTCGACGATCTGGCTCTCCTTGACCAAGTCGTCGTTCGTGAAGTGGGAGCCCATCCAGGAGCCCATCATCATGGAGGAGGGGATCTTGATGGTGCGGTCGGCGCGGGGCAGGTAGTTCCACACCTGGTCTTCGGCCATGAGCGTGGCCGTGCCAGCCTCACTCCGGGGCGAGAGAACGCGGACGAGGCTGTGATTCCGACCCCTGGACCAGACCTCCAGCTCCATGCTCCGGGACCAGTTCTCCGTCTCGATCTCCATGCGGACCCGTCCGCCGCTTGACTCACCCCGAAGCAGACGGTCCACGTGGTCGATGATGGCCTCCGGCGTGTCGAGCTCCTGGGCGACCGCGGGCGTGGCGTGGCCCAGGACCAGGACGAGGGCGAGACACGAAAGACCGAACAGCCCGGCGGCCCACGCGGTCGGGAGTGGGCGGCGTGCAGAACGACCGAAACGGTACGTCATGGGGCACCTCGCGTGAGCCTGCGTGCGTAGGATCCTCCGTCAGGCGCCCGTCAGGCCCCTCAGCACGTCGAACGTGGTCACGATGCCACCCAGCTCGCCGTTGTCCACGACCAGGGCCCGATGGATGCGGCCCCGAACCAGGAGCTGCGCCAGCTCCTCGACCGTGGTGTCGGAGTGAACGCTGAAGTGGACGGGCGTCATGATGTCCCGGACCGTCCGTTCCTCGAACGCGTCTTCCCGGATCCAGTCGACGCCCTCGGGCGCGAACACCGTGGCTTCCATGCCCACGAAATAGCTGACCAGATCTAATTCGTCGTCACCGGACTCGGGAACGTCCTCAGGTGGCCTCGTGGGGAACGTGCCGACGCGCGCATCCGTTTCGTCCGCCGTCATGCGGAGCACGTCCGTGGCGGACACGACGCCGACCACTCGCCCGGAGGTGTCGACCACGGGGGCGCCGCTGATCTGATGGTCGGACAGCAGCCGGGTCAGGGTACGCACCGTGTCGTCGGGGGCCACGGTGACGACGTTACGCTGCATGAGGTCGCCAACGCGGGTCTCGGCGAGCGATTTCATAGTTCGTTCCTCGCTGGGGGTCATCGTCGGATCTTCGAGTACGGTTGCGGATCGGCCGGCCGATCGGCCCCGGCACCTGGGCGCTGGGGCCGAGGTCTTCAGCCGGGCAAGTCCGGTCGTACGACCAGGATCGGCACGTGGGCACCGCGTACGATCTTGTCCGTCACGCTGCCCATGACGGTTCGGGTCAGGCCGCCCCTGCCGTGGGTCGCCATGGCGATCATGTCCATGTCGTGATCCTCGGCATAACACAGGATCGAGGCCGCCGGCCGGGACTCCACGGACACGTGGGTCTTCACGGCGAGGCCTTCCGTCCGGAGGCGCGCCGCCAGGGCGTCGATGTAGGTGTTGGCCTCGTTCAGGCCTTCCTCCACGACCTGGTGGCTCATCTGGACGGTGCCGGGCATGTAGGCGCTCACCAGCTCGTCCGGATACCGTACGATGCGCACGAGGGTGTACTCGGCCTGCTCCATGTCGGGCAGTGCTCGGACGGTGGCCAGGATCGATTCCGCCAGTTCGGACCCGTCCAGGGGGATCATCACCTTGTAGGGCGGCACCGGCGCCGGCTTCTCGCCGTTCTCCTCCGGCCGGACGAGCAGCACCGGTGTATGGGTGTGGCGCACGAACTCGTCCGTCACGCTCCCGAGCCAGAATCGACTCATCGGCCCGCGGCCGTGGGTGGCCATGACCACCAGGTCGGCGCCGGATTCCTTGGTGCGGGTCTCGAGCTCGGTGGCCGGCCGGCCGAGGAGCACGGTGGTCCTCACCGTCCTGCCTTCGGCCTGGACGCGCTCGGCGGCGCCCTCCAGGTACTTGCGGGCGGCTTCAGGGTAGACATCGTGCCACGCCTCGAGGGCGAACGGAGGGCCGACCTCCTGGACCAGCACCAACTCCAGCACGTCGCCCGCCTCCCCAGTCATCTCGGCCCCTTTGGCGAGCGCGGCTTCAGCGAATCCGGACCCATCCAACGGGACCATCACATGGCGTGTCATTGTCGACCTCCTCAGAGGCGCCGGGTAGCCGAGACTCGGCCTCGCGCCGAGGTCCCCTCGCCCGGACCGTCCACACCACTAAATTGCGTGGTCCGCCTGTCCACTTCTGTCGGGATTCGACGGACGCCCGGGTAGGGCAGGGGGCGCATGCACTGTGGGAGAATCCTGCACACGAACGCGGCATGCGGCAGATGGCCCCAGATGGCCGAATCCGCATCGACAAGAGAACCGCTACGGAGGATGTTCAACTGACGCACCACGAGAAGAGCGCCCCTGAAGAGGGGGGTGGCGTCGTCGCGAACGGCAGCGACACCGTGCTCGACAACCTGGACAAGAGGGCGTTCTTCGAGTCCGTGCCCGACGGGATCGCCATCGTGGACATGGACGGGCGGATCCGAGCGGTGAACGCTCGTTTCGAAGCTCTCTTCGGCTATCCACGGACGGCGCTCGTCGGCCAGCCCATCGAAAGCCTCCTTCCCGAATCGGCTCGAGAGGCCCACAAAGGGCATCGCACCGCCTACGCCAGCAATCCCTACGCACGGCCCATGGCGGCGGGGTTGGACCTGGAGGGCCAACACAGGGATGGCGGCACGTTTCCGGTGGAGGTCAGCCTGAGCCCGATGCGGACCCCCGAGGGCGACTACGTCGTCTGCTCGGTACGGGACATCATCGCGCGCAAGCGACTCCGCCGCTTCACCGCCGGCACCCTGCAGGCCGCGGAGGACGAACGCCTGCGGGTGGCGCAGGAGCTGCATGACGACACGGCCCAGCAGCTGTCGGCCCTATTGCTCCGGCTCAAGATCGCCCGAAGCACCGAGGAGCGTGAGGAGCTGGACGAGAAGCTGGCCGAGCTACGTGACGCGATCCAGGAGTGCGCGGAGGGCGTGCGCCGGATCGCACGGGGCTTGAGGCCGCCCGCGCTCCAGGACGTGGGGGTCGTCGCGGCGATCCGCTCCCACGTCTCCACGGTGGAGGAGACCCGGGGGCTGACCATCGGTGTGACCGCCGACACGGTCGAGGGCGCGCTGGGTCCGGACGCCGACCTCGTCCTCTATCGGGTCGTCCAGGAGGCCGTGTCGAACGTGGTGCGGCACGCCGAGGCCTCTTCGGTTACGATCACGATCCAGCGCTCCGGCCTGGTGGTGCGGGGCGTCGTGGAAGACGACGGAATCGGCTTCGATGTGCTGGGCCCCGGCCGGGTAGCCAGGGGGCTGGGACTGGTGGGCATGGAAGAACGTGTGGCGTCGGTGGGCGGAATCGTCGAGGTTGTCAGCAGTACGGGACGAGGAACCCGCGTGACGGTGGAGATCCCAATCGAAAAAGAGGCTGCCCCGAATGCTTGACCCGATTCGAATCGTTCTGGCGGATGACCACGCCATCTTCCGTGCAGGGCTCGCCGCCCTGCTGGAAGCCGAAGAACGCTTCGAGGTCGTGGGCGAGGCGTCCACCGGCGAAGAGGCCGTGGACCTGGCCCGTGCCGAGAAACCCGACATCGTGATCATGGACCTGTCCATGCCCGGCACGAACGGGCTGGAGGCCACTCGGCGGATCGCCGCGCTCGGGCTGGACACCAAGGTCCTGGTGCTCACCGTGCACGCCGAAGAGGAATACCTCGTGCCGGTGGTCGAGGCCGGTGCGAGCGGCTACCTGACCAAGACCAGCGCCGACACCGACCTGATCGAGGCCCTCAAGGTTGTGGCGCGAGGACAGGTCTTCTTGCCTCCGAAGGCCACGACGCTACTGCTCAAGCAGTACAACAAGGCCGAGGGTGAGGACCACCGCAGTCGGCTGCAGGACTTGAGCTCCCGCGAACGGGAGGTCCTGGCCCTCACGGCCGAGGGGTTCAGCTCCCGCGAAATCGGCAAGAAGCTCTTCATCTCGCCGAAGACCGTCGATACCTACCGGTCCCGGATCATGGACAAGCTGGGCCTGAGCCACCGGTCCGAGCTGGTGCGCTTCGCCCTGCGGGTCGGCCTGCTCAAAGAGGTCTGAGAGGCGCTCGAAGGGGCGTCCCTACCCTCCCCGGGGCGGCGTGATCATGATGTGGGCCCCCACCGTTCCGGGGAACATGAGCCAGGGGGCGTTCGCCGCGGCCTCCGTTTGCAGCCCTGTCGACTCCGGAGTGGCGTAGGGCGTGTAGATCACCCAGCGTAGGTACGGGTTGACCACCTCGCCCGCGGCCGCGTCGAAACCGTCGCCGTGCAGCACGTACAGGGTGGTGGGGGTCTCGGGGAACTCCAGGGTGCCCGCTTCGATCTCCTCCCACCTGCGCTGCATCGAACCCTCGCCCTCGCCCGCTTCGCGAAGAGCTCGCCCGCGGGCCATGTAGGGATCCAGGGACTCGTGGTAGCAGGCCGTATTCCACCCGTCGTCCATGGGATAATCCGACAGGCAGATCACGTCGTTGGAGCCCTCGCGCAACACGACCGAGATGCCGTTGGCGTCGAACCCGATCACCGTGGCTTCGGCCCGTCGGTCCTCCGGCGCCGCCAGGATGGCCGACGCGATCTGGCTTTCCGGGTCCGGGATCTGGGCCTCTCCGGCGGCACATCCAACGATCAACAGCCCGAACAACGTGAGCGCTTGGCTCCTGGTCCCCATTCCGCCTCCTCGAGTAGAAAACAAATCGGACACCAAGATAGGGACACCCGGGCGAGGCAGGCCAGCGGAGTCGGACCGTGACGCGCCGTCGCCGATTCGCTAGTGTACCGTCACCAAAGTCCTCAGCCCATTCGACGGCACCCGGCATCCCGCGACTCTTCGTTTCAACTCCTTGCCGTAGCTTTGGCTACGACGCGTCGTTGCGCCTCGAT
>CAJIAX010000133.1_pt1 | contig 20012 bp, 14 predicted proteins | sample 9199251 | NCBI WGS metagenome assembly CAJIAX01 (sample SAMEA7708287, study PRJEB35096) | sediment metagenome | biome: marine neritic benthic zone biome [ENVO:01000025]; feature: sediment [ENVO:00002007]; material: shallow marine sediment [ENVO:03000034] sea grass bed [ENVO_01000059] ... | reverse complement strand
CCATCACGATGATCTCGTCGCCCGGGTTGGCGATGGCCAGCACGATGGAGGCCATGGCCTCGGTGGCGCCGCAGGTGACCGTGATCTGACGGTTGCCGTCGATCTCCATGCCGTACCATGCCCGGTACTTCTCGACCAACGCCTCCCTGAGGTTCACCGTGCCCCAGGTGATGGCGTACTGGTTCACGTCTTCCTGGATGGCCCGGCACGCCGCGTCCTTCAAGCGCTGGGGGGCCGGGAAATCCGGGAAGCCCTGGGCCAGGTTGATGGCTCCGGCCTCTCGGGCCACCCGGGTCATTTCCCGGATCACCGACTCGGTGAATCCGTGCGTGCGAACCGCGGTTCTGGGTGACTGGCTCATGGACCTGGGGTGGAGGAGGGGACGCGGGGCCGGACTCGCCGACCCTCGATGGCGACAAGACTAACGGCCGCCCTCCCGGGGGCAAGGGATGGATTGCTGCCCGGGAGGTGCCGCCCGGCCCGGATCGGAGACATATTCCTTGTGCTCGCGAGGGTACGATCCGGGTGGTGCCCGGGCACACGCGGGCGCCGTGAAACCGATTCTGCAAGAGGTGACATGCGTCTCACACGCCGCACACTCGCTCCGCTGGCTGGCCTGGCCGCCCTGTTCGCCCTGGGCTGCTCGCAGGAGTCGACCCTGATCACCAACCCGCCCACCGGCAGCCCGTTCAACCGAACGGTCGAGTCCGGCGGCCGGACCCGGACCTACCAGATCTTCGTGCCGAACACGGTGCGGAGCGACGTACCGGCGCCGATCCTGATCGCCCTCCACGGCACACCGGGGACCGGATCGGACATGCGGGGCATCACGGGCTTCGATCAAGTCGCGAGGCTGCTCGAGACGATCATGGTCTACCCGGACGCCACGTCCGACTGGGCGGAAGGCTGTGATTGTGCCACGGCGGACGGAGCGGGCGTGGACGACGTTCAGTTCATTCGCGACATGATCGATGATCTCGATGACGCCTTTGCCGTCGACCGGAGCAAGATCTACGCGGCGGGCTTTTCCCAGGGGGGCATGTTCGCCATGCGCCTGGCGTGTGAGATGAACGAGATCGCTGCCGTGGGCGTCGTGGCGGCGACCATGTCCGTGCCCCTGGCCGAGGGTTGCGCCCCCGGTGGTCCGGTGCCCCTGGCTCTGATCCACGGCACCCTCGACGCCACGTACCCGGCGGGGGGCAGGGCCGCCGGCGCTCCCCTGCTCGGGGTGCGGCCCGCGCTCGAGCTCTGGCTGGAGAAGAACGGGTGTGGGGCGACCCCCACCGATACCAGCACCCAGGACGGGGCCAACGACGGGACATCCGTCGAGGTGGAGCTCTACCAGGCGTGCGACGGTGGGTCCGAGGTCGAGTTCTACGAGGTGATCAACGGCGGGCACACCTGGCCGAACCCTACCATCGTGTTCCCACCGTCTTCGGGCCTGAAGACCAACGATATCGACGCCGCCGCGGTGCTGGGCGTGTTCTTCCTGCGTCACTGATGGGAGGGTGGAGGGGGGGGATCGCCTGGGTGGCGCTGGCCGGCGTCCTGCTTCTTCCCGCGGCGAGCGAAGGCCAGCTGCCTCGGCTCTTCGCGGAAGGCCGCTTCGGCGCCGCGGTTCCCACGGGTGACCTGTCGGAGGACTCACCCCAGGGTGGGGCGACGACCGGGCCGAGCTTCGGGGCCGGTTTCGCCTTTGCGGTTCGGGGCGGCCTGTACGTGAACCTGGGGTTCAGCCAGCACCGCTTCGGATGCTCGGACGGCTGCTCGGGCCTCGGAGACCTGGCCGCCACGGGCTTCGACCTGGCCCTCCGCTACGGGTTCGTTGCCGGGCCGGTGCTACCCTACGTGCGGGCCGGTGCGCTCCCGTACACGGTCGAGGGCTCCACGGAGGGTGACACGGGGGGTGACCCCCTGTCGGACCACGTGTGGGGCTGGGAGCTGGGCGGGGGCGTCGGCGTGCCCCTGTCCGAGCATGTTCACCTCTCGCCGGGTCTCCGGTACGTGTCCATGGACCCCCGGTTCGACGAGGCGGCGAATCCGGACTCCGACGACGGCCTGGAACTGGCCGTGCGGGCGTGGATCCTCGACCTGGGTCTGGTCTGGGCGTTCTGACCTCCTCGGATGCGATCCGGGCATGCTGACGCGCCCGGGTCCGATTTGCGCCTTCTGACCGCTCCCGGGTCCGGTCGGCGCCATCGGACGCGCTCCCCGGTCAGCTCTCCAGGTCCCGATGAACGTCGTTGAGCGCCGGTAGCGCCGCTTCGAACGCGACCATGAGCCCCGGGTCGAACTGGGCCCCGGCCAGATCGCGGATCTGTTGCACCGCGTGGTCCCAGGGCAGGGCCTGGCGGTATGCCCGGGTCGACGTCATGGCGTCCAGGGCGTCGACGATCCCCACGATCCGGGCCGTCAGGGGAATCTCGTCCCCCTGCAGGCCGTCCGGGTAGCCCGTGCCGTCCCACCGCTCGTGGTGCGACCGCACCACCGCGATCACCGTCTCGTCGGAGAGCAGCGGCTCCAGGATGCGTTGCCCCGTCAGGGGATGGCGCTTGACTTCGTCGAATTCCTCGGGCGTGAGCGGTCCGTCCTTGTTCAGAATCGCGTCCGGCACCCCGATCTTGCCCACGTCGTGCAGCTCGCACGCGAGCCGCAGGGAATCGAGGTCCACGGCTGCCCGGCCTCCGGCCGCCCCGGCCAAAATCTGGGCGTAGCCCGAAACCCTCATGGAGTGACCCTGGGTGTACGGGTCCCGGACCTCCACCGCCGTGACCAGGGCCCGGGTCCCCTTCAACACCGCCTGCCGGGCCTGCTCTGTACGCTCCCGGGCTTCGTGGCTCAGCAGGCGGCGCGCGCGCCGGTCGTCCAGGGACTGGGTACGGGCCTGGATGGCGTCGACGAGGTGACTCCGGAACTCCTCGAGGCCGAACGGCTTGAAGAGATATCGATCCGCACCGGCGTTGAGGGCCTCGGCGGCGACCTGAGCGTCCTTCATGCCGGTGATCACGATGGCCTGGGTCGTCGGACAGCGGGACTTGAGCGCGGCCACCAGCTCGGTGCCGGTGGCGCCGGGAAGCCGGATGTCGGTGACGAGCACGTCGAATTCCTTGCGGAGCTCCCACAGCGCCGACGTGGCGTCACCCGCTTGCCTGACCGTGAATCCCTCCCGCACCAGAAACGCGTTGAGCACCGTCCGCACGTCGTCGTCGTCCTCGACGAGCAGGACCCGGATGCCCCTTCCGAACGCGCGTCGCTCCCCGGATGGGCCGGACCCGAACGTGGGCGCGGGAAGGTCGTCGTCCGGGCGGACGGTGGAGTGACGGCCGTGCACGCGCACCCGGTTGCGTCCGGATGTCATGGCCAGACCCAGAGCCTCCTCGGCGTTCTCCAGCAGCTCCTCGGCGGAGGTGAGCCCCGGATGGTACGCGGCCACGCCGGCGCTGACGGTGAGCCCTTCGGGGATCCGGCCCGAGCGTTCCACGCCGTCCCGGACCCGCTCGGCGAACACGAGGCCTTCGTCCGCGTCGGACCCGTTGAGGACGGTGATGAACGTCTTGCCCGCCCACCGGGCCGAGAGATTGCTCTTCCGCGTGGTCCGGGCCAGGATCTGGGCGAACACCTGGATCGCAGCATCGCCCGCCGCGTTGCCCTCGCTCTCGTTGAACGCCACCAGGTGATCCAGGTCGAAGAAGATGACCGAGAGGGGATTGTCCACGTCGGCCCGGGCGAACTCCCGTTCGAGGAAGACCCTGGCGTGGCGCCGGTTGGGGAATCGCGTCAGCGCATCGGTGAAGGTCGGCTCCGATGCTCTGGGCTCTTCGTGCAGCAGGGGTGAGAGCCGGTACGGACCGGCGGGACTCGGAGGGTCGGTCAAGGCCTGGACCACGTTCTACAAGGCCGGCCCTGCACGAGGCTATCGCGACGGGACGGTCTTTTGGGTGACACCTGAAAGAAAACGACTCCCCGGGGCCGTCGGCAAGTCGGGCGCGGTCTGGACGAGCACCCCGGAGGCCCCGTACACTTGCCGCCCCGATTCCCCGGAACAGAGTCCGTTGTCGCCGCCATGGTCCTACCTCGCTCCCGGCCACGCCGTTTGCTGGCGTCGATCACGGCGCTCCCATTCCTGCTCGCCTGCGAGGCACCGCCGGATCCCATGCCCGATCTCGAGGACACGCTGACCGCGGTCGTGGACCAGGCGGCCCACGAAGTCGCCGTGTACTACCGGGACCTGGGCTCGGGCGACTCCGCCGCAGTGAATGCAGACGTCCGCATGCACGCCGCATCCACCATGAAGGTGCCGGTGCTGATCCAGTTGCTTCGCGACGACGACGCCGGTCTCCGGTCCCTGGACGACACCGTCGTCGTCACCGACCGGTTCACGTCCATCGTGGACGGGTCGCCGTACGCGCTCGACCGAGAAAGCGACAGTGACAGCACCCTGTATCTGCGGGTCGGCGAGCCCATACAGGTCCGGGAGCTGGCCGAGCTGATGATCACGGTCTCGAGCAATCTGGCCACCAACCTCCTGGTGGAAGTCGTGGAGGCTTCCAGGGTGACCCGCACGATGCGGGAGCTCGGTGCCGATTCCATCGAGGTCCTGCGTGGGGTGGAGGACATTCCCGCATACGAAGCCGGGCTCAGCAACACGACCACGGCCCGGGACCTGGGCGTCATCCTGGCCGCGCTGGCGGACGGTGTCGTGGCGAGCCCCTCGGCGTCGGAAGAGATGATCGAGATCCTCTCTCGGCAGCAGTTCCGTGACATGATTCCCTCCGGCGTTCCGCCAGGCACCCGGGTCGCCAACAAAGACGGGTGGATCACGCGGATCCGCCACGACGCCGCCGTGGTCTATCCTGACGGTGCGCCGCCCTACGTACTGGTGGTCCTGACCCGGGGGTTCGACGATCCGACGACCGCCGAGACGGTGGCTGCGCGGATCTCGGCCCTGGTCTACCAACACCACATGTCGGTCGGATCGGAGGCCCCTGAGCCGTAGGGCCCTGGGGTCCACGCACCCGTCACGCCGAACGATCGCTCCGTACACCAACCTCGAAACGAGACTCTCCATGCGTCCCACCCTCCTGACCCTGACCGTGCTGGCCCTGACTGTTCCCTGTGCCGGAGCCGGCCAGGTGTCCACGAACGACTTCGCCGCCATGTCCGCTCGTTCGATTGGGCCGGCGGGAATGAGCGGTCGCGTATCCGCGGTGGCGGTGGTCGAGTCCGATCCGTCCACGATGTTCGTCGGAGCGGCCACCGGCGGGGTCTGGCGGTCGCGAGACGGCGGTCTGACGTGGACGCCCGTGTTCGACGACCAGCCGGTCCAGAGCATCGGGGCCGTGGCGGTGAACCCGTCGAACCCGGACCTGGTCTGGGTGGGCACGGGGGAGGGGAACCCTCGGAACTCCATGGGCGTGGGATACGGCGTGTTCAAGAGCCTGGACGGGGGCGATACCTGGACGGCCGTCGGCCTGGAGCGCACGGAACGGATCCACCGGATCCTGCTCGATCCGGCGAACCCGGACGTGGCCTACGTGGCCGCGATGGGCCCTGCCTGGAGCGACGGCGACGAGCGGGGCGTCTATCGGACCCGGGACGGGGGCGAGACGTGGGAGCGGGTCCTGTACGTCGACGAGCGCACCGGGGCCGCCGACCTGATCATGGATCCGGGGAACCCGGACAAGCTGTTCGCCGCCATGTGGGACTATCGTCGCTGGCCCTGGTTCTTCGAGTCCGGCGGCGAGGGTAGTGGCCTCTACGTGACCCGCGACGGCGGCGACACCTGGTCGGAGCTGGGGACGGACGAAGGCCTGCCGGCCGGACCGCTGGGAAGGATCGGCCTGGCGATGGCGACCAACGACCCCGACGTGGTCTACGCCCTGGTGGAAGCCGAGCGCAGCGCGCTGCTGCGCTCCACGGATGGAGGCGGGACCTGGGATACCGTGAGCGATCGCCCGGGGGTGGCCAATCGACCGTTCTACTACGCCGACCTGAGGGTCGACCCGCAGAACGAGAATCGGCTGTATTCCCTTCATAGCCGAATCGAGGTGAGCGAAGACCAGGGTCGCACGTTCCGGACGGTCGTCCCGAGCCAGATCATCCACGGCGACGTCCAGGAGCTCTGGATTGACCCGTCGGACCCGGAGTTCATGATCATCGGGAACGACGGAGGCATCGGAATCACGTACGACCGTGGCGAGCACTGGCGATTCGTGGAGAACCTGCCGCTGGCCCAGTTCTACCATGTCAGCGTCGACGACGCGGTGCCATACAACGTGTATGGCGGGCTGCAGGACAACGGCTCCTGGTTCGGCCCCAGCACGGTGTGGGAGAACCGGGGCATCATGAACGGGCACTGGCGCCGGGTCGGCGGAGGAGACGGCTTCAGCGTCGTCAACGATTTCTCCGACCCGAGATTCGGGTACAGCATGTCCCAGCAGGGCAATCTGTCCCGCTTCGACAAGGTCACGGGCGAACGCAGCTTCATCCAACCCGCGCCTCCGGAGGGTGGTGAACTCCGCTTCAACTGGAACGCGGGTCTTGCCCTGGATCCCCTCGACCGGGCCACCCTCTATCTGGGTAGCCAATACCTCCACCGCACCCGGGACCAGGGGGCGAGCTGGGAGACCCTGTCCCCGGACCTCACCACGAACGATCCGGAGAAGCAACGCCAGGACCAGAGCGGCGGTCTGACCCTGGACGCCACCGGAGCCGAGAACCACACCACGATCGTCAGCGTGGCCCCGAGCCCCGTAACGCCTGGGCTCATCTGGGTGGGTACCGACGACGGCAACGTCCAGGTGACGCAGGACGACGGTGCGACGTGGACGAACGTCGGCACCGGGCTGTCCAGCGCTCCCGCCGCCACGTGGGTGCCCCACGTCGAGGCCTCCCATCACGATCCGGCCACCGCGTACGCGGTCCAGGATGATCACCGCCGGGGCAACTGGGACACCTACGTCTACCGTACCGAGGACTACGGCCGGACCTGGCAGGCCCTGTCCACCGAGGGCGTCTTCGGGTTCGCCCACGTCATCCGGGAAGATCCGGTCGAGCCCCGCCTGCTGTTCCTGGGTACCGAGTTCGGGCTCTGGGTGAGCTTCGATCGTGGTGACACCTGGATGCATTGGTCCGAAGGTGTGCCCGCGGCGCCGGTCCGGGATCTGGTCATCCATCCCCGGGACGCCGACCTGGTCGTCGGAACCCACGGCCGGGGCGTCCTGATCGTGGACGACATCCGCCCATTGCGCTCGCTGGCCCGAGACCCGGCCACTGCCACGGCGGCCCTGACCGTATTCGAGGCACCTCCGGCCCATGTCCATGGCACGGCGGAAGCGATCGGATACCGCTCGGTGGGGCACGCCATGTTCTTCGGAGACATGCGTGCGACCGGCGCCCTGATCAGCTTCTGGGCCACCGACGTGGACGAGGAGTCCAAGGCTCGCCTCGAGGTGAGGGGTTCCGGCGGTGCTCTCCTGAGCACCCACGAGACCGACGTGGTTCCGGGGCTGAACCGGTTCGCCTGGGACCTGGGCATGGCGGGTGACTCGGCCCGGGATCGGGGCACCGACGGGTTGGCGGTGCTGCCCGGGAGCTACGAGGTCGGGGTCCAGGTCGGCGACGACACCGGGAGAACGATGCTGGAGGTCAGGCCCGACCCCCGGACGCGGATCGCCGAGCAGGACCGGGAGCGGCGGTTGGCTGTCCAGGCCCGGGTCCGCCAGTGGAACCACCTGGCCACCCGCGCCCGGCACCAGCTCGAAGAGGCCCTGGAGTCGCTGGACTCGGTGCTAGCCGACCTGGACGATTCCTCGTCGGTTCTCGCGGAGTCGGGTCGAGCCGTGCGGGACACGCTGCAATCCGAGCTGGAGGCCCTGTTCACAGGCCCGACCTGCCAGGGCATCTGCGGGGGCGACCGGGTGGTGGATGCGGTCAGAAGGGCCGCCCGTGCCCTGGGCTCAGCGTCCGGGGCCCCCTCGGCGAACGAGCTGCGGTTCGTAGAGCAGGCCGAGGACGCGATTCAAGAGATCGTCGAGCGGGTCAACGCCGTGTTCGCCGAAGACGTGGCACCCTATCGGCAGTCGTTGGTTCAGGCCGGCCAGGTCGGACTGCAGGTCCCCGATCCCCTCGGCGTCTCCTGAGCGGAGCTCCCGCCGTCGGCGGCTGGGTGCGCACCCGGCGTGGCCGGGTCGGACGGTGCCGGGTCATTCGACGGTTACGCTTTTGGCCAGGTTTCGGGGCCGGTCCACGTCCAGGTCCTTGAGCACGGCCATGTGGTACGCGAGGAGCTGAAGGGGAACGACGGTCACCAGCGGGGACAGCAGGGACGAGGACGGGGGCACCCGAACCACGTGGTCGGCCAGGTCGCCCAGAGGGTCATGGCCCTCGGACGTGATGACGATCGTCCGCCCACCCCGCGCCTTCACCTCCTGGATGTTGGACAGGACCTTGCGGAATGACGCGTCGCAGGGGGCGACGAAGACGACGGGCATGTTCTCGTCGATGAGGGCGATGGGGCCGTGCTTCATTTCCGCGGCCGGATACCCTTCGGCGTGGATGTAGCTCACTTCCTTGAGCTTCAACGCTCCCTCCAGAGCCACGGGGAAGCTGACGCCCCGACCGAGGTACAGCACGTTCGTCGCGTCCTGGTGGGCCTGGGCGATGGCTCGGATCTCCTCATCGACCTCGAGGGCGCGGGCGACCAGCTCCGGCGCCCTGGCGAGTTCGGCCGCGATCTCCCGACCCTCTTCCAGCCGGAGCCCCCGATGACGGCCCAGGTGGAGGCCCAGCAGCATCAGCGAGACGAGCTGGCCCGTAAAGGCCTTGGTGCTCGCGACGCCGATCTCGGGGCCCGCGTGGAGGTACATGCCTCCGTCGGCTTCCCGGGCGATGGTGCTCCCAACGGTGTTCACCATGCCGACGCAGCGAGCCCCGGCCTCCCGGGCGGCGCGCATGGCCTCGAGCGTGTCGGCGGTCTCGCCGGACTGTGATATCGCCACGGCCAGCGCGCGATCCAGGGGTAGCCGGGTCTGATGACGGAACTCGGACGCGTATTCGACCTGGACGGGAAGGCCGGTCAGGCGCTCCAGGATGTGTCGACCGACCAGCGCCGCGTGCCACGACGTCCCACAGCCCAGAAGCACGATGCGGTCCAGGGCCCGGACCGCTTCCGTGCTCAGCTTCAGCCCGTCGAGACGGGCGTTGCCCTCCTCCACCAGGAGACGACCGCGAAGGGCGTCCGTGATGGAAGCCGGCTGTTCCACGATCTCCTTGCGCATGAAGTGGTCGTGGCCGTTGAGCTCGATGGCCTGGAGCTCCCAGTCAATATGGTCCTGGGTGCGGTCGATCTGACGCCCCTGTACGTCCTGAACGCTGAATCCCGCCGGGCTGATCACGCCCAGGTCGCCGTCTTCCAGGTATACGACGGAGCGGGTGTACTCCAGGATCGCGGACGGATCGGAGGCTACGAAGAACTCGCCCTTCTCAGTGCCCAGCCCCAGCAACACGGGGCTGCCTCGGCGTGCGACGACGATCTTGTTGGGCTCCGCGGAGGACATCACGGCCAGACCGTAGGTGCCTTCCACGTGGCTCAGCGCTTCTGCGACCCGCGTCTCCAGCGTGCTCCCCGACGCCTCTTCGATGAGGTGAGCCAGGAGCTCGGTGTCGGTGGGGGTCTCGACCGCGTGGCCCCCGGACACCAGCAACGACCGAAGGGCATCGGCGTTTTCGATGATCCCGTTGTGCACGACCGCGACCGTACGGGTGCAGTCGGTATGGGGGTGGGCGTTGTCCTTGGTGGGGGGGCCGTGGGTGGCCCAGCGGGTGTGCCCGATGCCGGACGTGGCCCGGATCGGTGTGGCGCGCACTGACTCCACGAGACCGTCCACCCGGCCCGCGACCTTGCGGAACTCCAGCCCTTTCCCGTTCTGGAGGGCGATACCGGCGGAGTCGTATCCGCGATACTCGAGCCGAGCCAGCCCTTCGAGAAGGACGCCCGACGGTTCACGTAGACCAACGTATCCGACGATACCGCACATTCAGGATCCCCTCAGGGTTCGAGTAGGGTGTGACCGTCGGTCCGGAGTCCGAACCGAGCGAGCTGCGACTCTTTCACGGTTCGGTCGGACATGGGTCGTAGGGCGGGCAGGATCCCGCCACAGTTCTCGCAAATCAGCCTGCTGAGGCGGGTCCAGTCTTCGGACATGCCTGCGGCGCGAAGGTGTGGGACGGCGACTGTCGGTCTCGGGGGGAACGACGAACAGCGCGAGCAGAGCATCGACTCCTCGGTGGTCGGACACGAGCGAGCCCTGGGGGCTCCGGGACGAGCGTCGACGGACCGTGTCGGGTCGCGCCGTCGCTGGGGGATGCCCCGGCAGGGTTCAAGTTCGAGGCCACGTGTCGGGCTCCATCGGCGTGCCGTCGTAAGGCGTGTGACAACAACGAGATATGCACAACGATGGGAGCGACCGTCGAGGACTCCTGTGTCGGATTCGTTGCGAACATGCGACGCAATGGAGCCCCAAACGCGACGAGGGCCGAAGACGCCGGGGATCCGTCGACGGAGCGGCGGCCGAAACCGTTTGGGGGCCGCACGGCGAAAACGGGCCCCCTGGCGCTGCCCACGCGGTGGTCGGCCCTTTGCCAGGCCAGGACGAGCCTCGCGCACGAATCCTGCAGGAAGATCCCGGACTGGACGGTCCCGAGCCCACCTGTTCTAATCAGTCAGCGCAGGGGGTTCGGGTGCGCATGGTTCCTGGCTAAGATTGCACGTCACCCAACAACGGTCGATCCGGAATGGTTGAAACCACCGCCTTCGAGCGGACGCCCCTAGCCCTCGTGGTCGACGACCAGGAGTGGACCGCCCGGTCCCTGGAGAGCATCCTGAGCCCCAGCGGCTATGCGGTGCTCAAGGCCTACACGGGGCGCCAGGCCCTGGACCTCGCCCGCAAGGTCCAGCCCGAGATCCTGATGATCGACATGCATCTGCCCGACATGCGCGGCGTGGACGTGTGCCGAGAGGCTCGGGCCTTGCCCAACATCCGCGCGTCGACTCCGATCGTCATGCTGACCACGTCACCCCTGGGCCGGGCCGAGCGGATCGAGGCTTTGCGGGCCGGCGCGTGGGAGGTCGTTCGTCCGCCGTTCGATCCGGAGGAGCTGCTCCTCAAGGTGGGGGCGTTCGTCACCGCCAAGCAGGAGGCGGACTCGGCCCGCGAGGAGAGCCTCCTGGACCCGATCACAGGGTTCTACAACGTGAAGGGTCTCTTGAAGCGGGTCGGCGAGATCACTGCCGAAGCCACTCGTTCCCGTCGGCCACTGGCCTGCGTCGTGTTGGGGATGGACTGGACCAGCGACGCGGAGGGCTCCGGCGAGCAGGGCGTGCCCGTTCCAGACGGACTCACGGCGGCCCTGGCTTCGACGGCACGGGTCTCGGACATCATGGGGCGCCTGGGCGAGGGCAACTTCGTCGTCGTCGCGCCCGGCACGGATCCCGGAGGAGCCCATCGCCTGGCCATGCGCCTCCTGGCGGCGGTCGACGACGGGGTCAACGCCAGGGCGGCCGGGCTCCCGCTTCGCATGCGCGCCGGCTATTACGCGATCCAGGACACGGAAGAAGCGTCCGTGAGCCCCGTGGACCTGCTGACCCGAGCCACCCTGGCGCTCAGGAACGCCCAGGCCGACGAGACCGGGCAGCGGATCCACGCCTACCAGGCCGTACGAGCGGCCGGCTAGGACCCTCCCTCCGCTGGGCGCCGCGTAGCGCCGCCGCCTCACCGGCCACACCGCCACCGGGTACCCGGGCTGTGGCCGGTCCGCAACAAACCGCTCGAAACCCCCGTCGGCAGGGCCAGGCGGACCGTTTCAACCCTTGCAAAAGAACGTGGGTGTTGCGGAATACCGTGGCGCATCGGACCCGCGTTGGACCGCCGCTACACCCGCCCCTTTCCGTGGGTGCCTGCGCAACACCAGCAATCAGGCGACAAACGCACTTTGACCCGGCCCAGCCGCTCGGATCGGCCTGTTCCCTGCAACCTGCGCGGCTCGATGCGGTCTGGCATACAACAATGGCGCAAGGATGCACGTTCATGGCTGAGCAGCTTTCCCACCCCAAGTCCGGCGGCGCGCGGCGGAGCAGCGATGGGGTCTCCTACGAGGGGGCACCGCAGGCGGGAGCCGGCGACAAGTCCCTGGTCTTCCTGGATCCCCGGGTGCGGGCCACGATCCAGGTCCTGGTCGTGGACGACGAGCACACGCTCCGCGAGAGCTGCGCCAGCCTCCTGGAGAGCGAGGGGTATCAGGTCACCGTGAGCGGGCGGGGTGAAGAGGCCAAGGAGCTGCTCGAGCGCCGTCGCTTCGACATCGTCTTGCTCGATCTCTACATGTCCGGCGTCTCGGGCATGGAGCTGCTGCAGACCGCGCTGGCGGCCAACCCCCAGACGCTGGCCGTTCTGATGACCGGCAACCCGAGTGTGGAATCCAGCGTTGCCGCCCTCCGGGCGGGCGCCTGGGACTACATCCCAAAGCCGTTCTCCGCCACCCACCTCCAGGTCCTGATCGGTCGTGCCGGTCACGCCGTGGCGGTGGCCCGAGAGAGCCGGGAGAGCCGAGAGGCTCGAAACAAGGAGCACGGGCACAGCGACAAGATGACGTTGCTGGGAGACTCCGAGACCTTCCAGCGGGTGATCCAGCTGGCCCGCAAGGTGGCGTCTACCGACGCATCCGTCTTCATCACCGGCGAGAGCGGGGTCGGCAAGGAAGTGATCGCCCAGTTCATCCACCATCACTCCCGCCGCAGCGCCCGGGAGCTGGTGCCGATCAACTGCGCGGCCATTCCGGAAAACCTCCTCGAGTCCGAGATGTTCGGTCACGTCGAGGGTGCGTTCACGGGGGCCGTGCGCGAGAAGCGTGGCCTTCTGGAAGCGGCCAACGGCGGTACGCTGTTCCTCGACGAGCTGACCGAGATGCCCCACCCGATCCAGGCGAAGCTGCTTCGCGTGATCCAGGACGGGGTCGTCCGGCGCGTGGGCAGCACGACGACGGACGCGGTGGTGAACGTCCGCTTCATCGCCGCCACCAACCAGGACCCGATGCAGGCCGTCGAAGACGGTGGGCTGCGGAGAGACCTCTACTACCGGCTCCGGGTCGTGCCCATCCACATTCCGCCCCTCCGGGAACGGCCCAGCGACATTCCGGTGCTGGCCAACTTCTTCTTGGACCACTTCTGGACGCGCTACCGGGAGCCCGGTGACCCGCTTCCGGCCTTCAGCGAGGAGGCCATGAGCGCCCTCCTGTCGTGTGGTTGGAACGGCAACGTCCGCGAACTCCGCAACGTCGTGGAGCACGCTGTGGTGTTGCTCGAGCCCGGCCAGGACATCGAGGCCTCGGACATTCCGTTCATCGAACAGGCCTCTGGAGCCGGGGGAAACGCGGGCATCTCGTTCAGCGGCATTTCGCTCCAGGGCGAGTACCACCAGGCCAGGGACCGGGTGTTGAGCGAGTTCGAGCAGCGCTACCTCGCCCGGATCGTGCGGGAGGCCGGTGGCAACATCTCGGATGCCGCCCGCATGGCCGGCGTCGATCGGACCACCCTCTATCGCCTCATGCAGAAGCACGGAATCGATCGCCAGGGCATCCTCTCCCAGTCATCGAACTAGGTCGAGGCGACGTGCGCCCAACCGACGCGACCAACGGGAGGCAGCGTGGTCAGCCCCGCCCCCTCTGAACGGCACGCCTCGCTGGACCTGATGGCGTCTGACGCCTTCGTCCAGAGCGACGAGCGGGCGCTCGAGGGCTTGGCCTGTCCAGCGTTGCGAGCCGCGGTCGTCCGGATTTCGGACGGCTGGGCCCGGAGCCTGAAGGGTGGCGTGGGCCGAGACGATGTCGTCACGGTCCTGAGTGACCTGGCGCGGGCCGTCGAGGCGGCGGCAGAAGGACGGACTCCGGACGAAGCGAGCGACAACCGGACGTTGCTGCGCCGGCAGTTGGTCGACCTGCTGCGGTCCGACCTACTGGCCCACGAGCCCGGAGACGACGAGTCCCCGCTGTCCGCGACCACGCGCCTCGAGCTGCTCCGCGGGGTCGAGACCGTGCAGCGCTCCCTCGAGCAGCGCCCGTCGGAGGACATCCACGGACGCCTGCTGCAGCCCGACGCGTTCGAGCTGATCGTCGAGGTGGCGCACGATCTCCGCTCCCCGCTCACGTCGATTCTCTTCCTGTCGGAGACGATCCGTCGGGGTCACAGCGGCGCGGTCACCGACCTGCAGCATCGCCAGCTCGGTCTCGTGTACTCGGCGGCCTTGGGCCTCATCTCCATCGCCAGCGACATCATGGAGCTGGCCCGGGGCGGGACCCGATTGACGGACGAGGATCCCCAGCCGTTCTCGGTGAGCGAGACGCTGGAATCGATCCGCGAGATGGTCCAGATCATGGCGGACGAGAAGAACATCACGCTGCGTCTGATGGAGCCGGAGGGCGACCGCTGCCGAGGCTACCCGGTAGCCCTCAGCCGGACGCTTTTGAACCTGACGACCAACGCCCTGAAGTTCACCGACGAAGGCCTGGTGGAGGTCACGGCGCGACGCCTCAATCGCCGCGACGTGGAGTTCTCGGTGCGAGACACCGGACGGGGGATCGCGGAGCAGGCCCAGGACACCCTGTTCGAGCCGTTCCAGAAGGCCCGTGAACGTTCCGGCCACTTCTTTTCCGGAAGCGGCCTGGGCCTGTCGATCGCCCGGCGGCTCGTTCAGGCCATGGGGTCGGAGCTGCAGTTCGAGACGCGGCCCGGGTGGGGAACACGGTTCTTCTTCGCGCTGCCGCTGCCCACCGCGGACGAACTCTGATCGGAACAGACTTGGGTGCGTTGACCCGTCACGGGGGGCAGCACGGCGTGAGTCCCCGAATTGCAAGGGCTGGCGTCGCCTACGTACCGGGCTTAGCGTGTTGTTGTAGGCCTACAGGTGCGGCGGCGCTGCTGCGATCCTGAAATGGGCCTCACAAATCCGACGAATCCCGGGGTGGCGATCGCCGCCCTGGCGATGACAACAGAGTAGGCAGAAAGCCTTGGTTTATCGGGATTTTCGGGGCTCGTCGCCTCCCGCTCTGACGGGGACGCCTGCGGCGGAACGGCGCTTGCAGGGGAAGGGCGCTACGCCGGCGCATCGATCCGGCGCACGCGCATCCCGACCGTCGAACCGGATTGCATCTTTGAACGTGACCGCAGCGAACATCGATCAGGGTTTGCCCGAAGATTCGGCTCCCATCCCGGCTCCGCTTCTCCTGTACGATGAAGCGGACGAGCGGCGGGCCGTGCGCTTCGCCACGCTGCCCGGCCGCCCAGGCTCCGACCCGGTTTCCCGCGTCCTGAACGTCGTCGTGGCGGCCGTGGGCCTGGTGATCACGATGCCACTGATGCTGCTCATCGGTCTTGCCGTGAAGTTGACGTCTCCCGGACCCGTGCTGTACAAGCAGATCCGCGTGGGTCTGGACCGGCGACGTACCGGCAACCGAGGGAGCCTGGAGCAGCGTCGTGAGTCGGACACCGGTGGTCGCTTGTTCACGATCTACAAGTTCCGCACGATGACGGTGTCCCAGGCATCGTCGGAGGTATGGGCGAAGCCGAACGATCCCAGGGTAACCCGGGTCGGTGGCGTGCTGCGCAAGTATCGCCTGGACGAGCTGCCTCAGCTCTGGAACGTGCTGAAGGGCGACATGAACATCGTCGGGCCGCGGCCGGAGCAGCCGGGCATCTTCGCGGAGCTCCGGGGACAGATCCACCGATACGACACCCGTCAACAGGTCCTTCCCGGCATCACCGGGTGGGCCCAGGTGAACCACGGGTACGGGGAGGATCTGGAAGACGTCCGCACCAAGCTGCACCTCGATCTGGAGTACCTGGAGCGAAAGTCCGCCTGGGAAGACTTCAAGATCATGGTACGCACGGTGCCGGTCATGATCTTCAAGAAGGGGGCCTGGTAGCGCTCGATCGCCAGTGCCCCGAGCAGACGTCCGGCCGGGCCCCGTCCGAGAGGAGCGGGTCCGGCCGGTTCTACATCTGGACGGCGTTCGGCCCAGACCGCGGAGACGTTCGGACTCCGCTTCGCCGGACGCCCCAACGCCACAAGTGAGGAACGCGTGTCCGTTCTGGTAACAGGAGCCGCAGGCTTCATCGGGTCCCACTTCGTCGATCGGCTCCTGGAGCGCGGCGAAGACGTCGTCGGCCTCGATCTATTCGACGACTTCTACGATCCAGCCATCAAGGAGCGGAACCTGGCGGGTGCCCGCGACTTCGACGCCTTCACCGAGGTCCGGGGCGACATCCGGGATCCGGAGTCGCTCGCGAGCTTGCCGTCGTCGATCGACGCCATCGTGCACCTGGCCGCCCGGGCGGGTGTCCGGCCTTCCATCGAACAGCCGGAGCTGTACACCGACGTCAATGTCATGGGCACCATGCGGTTGCTCGAGCTGGCGAAGGCACGGGGCATCCGACCGTTCGTGTTCGCCTCGTCGTCGTCGGTGTACGGGAACAGCGACGAGGTCCCGTTCGTGGAATCGGACCCGGTGGATCGGCCGATCTCACCGTACGCGGCCACGAAGAAGGCGGGGGAGTTGATCTGTCACACGGCGACCCACCTGAACGGCACCACGTGCGTCTGCCTACGCTTCTTCACGGTATACGGACCCAGGCAACGTCCCGATCTGGCGATCCACAAGTTCGCCCGGCTCATGACCGCTGGAGAGCCGATCCCCATGTTCGGCGACGGTACCACCCAGCGGGACTACACCTACATCGACGACATCCTGCACGGGGTCCTCGGTTCCCTGGATTTCGCCCGGGCCAACCCGGGTGCGTACGAGATCCTGAACCTGGGCGAGAGCCGCACGGTGTCCCTCACCGAGATGATCCAGGTCGTCGGCGAAGCGCTCGGGATCGAGCCCCGGGTCGAGAGACTGCCCATGCAGCCGGGTGACGTCGTGCGCACCTACGCCGACGTGAGCCGGGCGCGGAGTCTTCTCGGGTACGATCCGAGCACCGAATTCCGGGACGGGATCCGGTCGTTCGTGGACTGGTTCCACGCCCAGCCTCGCCCAGACACTCCCTCCTGACGATCCCCGGTTCCGGGTCCAGGTCGCAGCCTTCCCGGACCGGGTCTGCTCCCCGGGCCCGGTCCGTCCCACGCACCCCGGAGTCGCACGATCGCCACAGTGTTGCGCGGTCGCATCTCAAGGGGCATATCCGGGGGTCGGCTCCCCGGGTCGGCACCCTGTCGTGGACGTGGCACCACATCGTTCGTAATCGTATGTTTCCGCAAACTCGCATCGGGTTCCCGCGATCGGCATCGGCCCTCGGACACCAGGGGAACGATCCTTGCACGATGCGGGGGTTCCGGGGGGTCGACTCACCCGGAGTGATTTGCGGCAAGACATTGTCAAATATGATGTTACGACGTAGGTCAGGGCATTTTCGTCCTGTTACTGAGGGGCACGGAGTGCGCCTTGTTGCAGGAGCGTCCGCCATTCTGCGGGGCCGACCGATCAAAACGTGAGTCCCATCGAAGCTGATCCACCGCATCCGGGAGCCGACTCCGTCGAGTGGTACGCGTGCTACACGCGGGGACGGCACGAAAAGCGAGTGGCCGGACTCCTCGAGGACCGGGGGCTGCAAGCGTTCTTGCCTCTCTTGCCTCGCGTACGGCAGTGGCACGACCGGGAGACGGTGGTCGAGTTCCCGTTGTTTCCGAGCTACGTGTTCGTGCGCTGCGCAAGCGTCGATCTGGCCGCGGTGCTGACGATTCCGGGCCTGGTCACCTTGATCCGGTTCGATGGCCGACCGGTGGTGATTCCCGAATGGGAGATCGAAAACATCCAGCGGCTGGTGGCCTCGTTCGCGCGCACGGGCGAAGAGCCCCAGACAGCGGACATGCTGGAGCGGGGAGAAGTGGTCACGGTGATCGCGGGTCCCATGGCAGGGGTCACGGGCACCGTCCTCGAACGTCGCAGGGGCGGCAGAGTGGCGCTGGTGGTCGGCGTCACGGCCATCGCGCAGGGCCTGCGCATCGAAGTGGACCGGAACGCAGTCGAAAAACGCAACGGATCGTGGGGCAAGAGCTCGCCGACCGATACGGAAAGAAAGCAATGAAAGCGATCATCCTCGCGGGTGGATTCGGGACCCGCTTGTCGGAAGAGACCGTCGTCAAGCCGAAGCCCATGGTGAGCATCGGGGGCAAGCCGATCCTCTGGCACATCATGAACATCTTCGGGACCCAGGGCGTGAAGGAGTTCATCATCTGCCTGGGCTACAAGGGCGACGTCATCAAGGAGTACTTCCTCAACTTCCACCACTTCAACAACGACCTCACGGTGGACATGACGACCGGCGCCGTCACCATCCACGACGGCAGACAGCCGGACTGGAAGGTCCACCTGGTCGACACCGGTCTCCATACGATGACGGGTGGGCGCCTCAAGCGGGTCGCGCCGTGGTTGAAGCCGGACGAGGACTTCTTCTTCACCTACGGAGACGGCCTCGCCGACGTGGACCTACACCGGCTGATGGCCTTCCACCGAGCCCATGGGAAGCTGGCGTCGGTGACCACCGTACGGGTTCCCGCCCGCTTCGGTCGGATCCACTTCGAAGACGACCAGGTGCGGACGTTCTACGAGAAGCCCGCAGCCGCGGCCGGATGGATCAACGGCGGGTTCTTCATGCTGAACGCGGGTGTGCTGGACTACATCGACGGCGACGAGACGGTGTGGGAGAAGGACCCCGTGGTGAACCTCGTGGCCGACGGACAGCTCATGGGGTACCGCCACGACCGGTTCTGGTCCTGCATGGATACCCTCAAGGAAAAGACCATGCTCGAGGGCCTGTGGAGCCAGGGGGTGGCCCCGTGGCGGATCTGGGATGGTCCCACGGGTGAAGAGTTCTCCCGCTACCGGGCGTCGGCGCCCGTCGATGTGGGCTGAGGCACATTCGCGTCCTGAGCGTGGGCCCGTGCCGAATTCGATGACGAGACGCCCCCGACGCGTCGGACTGGTACCGGCGGCAGGCCACGGCACCCGCGCGGGGCTGCCGTACAGCAAGGAGCTGTTTCCGGTGCGATTCCGGCCCCAGGGCGCGTTCGGCGAGAGCCGTCCGGTGTCGTCCCTGGAGCTTCTTCTCGAGCAGTTCCAGAGCGGGGGCGCGACCGAGGCCTTCGTCGTCATCCGGGAAGGGAAGTGGGACATCCCCGGGCGGTTCAAACAAGGCCCCCCGGGAGGCCCCAGCCTGGCGTACCTGATGGTGGACGAATCCCGGGGCGTGCCGTTCACGTTGGACGTGGCGCACCCCTTCCTCGACGATGCCATCGTGTTGATGGGGTTCCCGGACATCCTGCTGGCACCTGGGGACGCCTTCGCACCGGTGGTGCGGCGCCTGGAGAGCGGGACCGCCGACGTCGTGCTGGGCCTGTTTCCGCCCACGGACCCGGACCTCAACGACCAGGTCAGCATGGATCCGGACGGCCGGATCCGGATGCTGTCCCCCAAACCTGTCGAGACGCCCCTGGACTACGCCTGGGCCATCGCGGCGTGGCGGCCCGAATTCACGCGGTTCATGCATGAAAGGACCTCCCAGATGCTTCGGGCGGGTCGCACCCTGGGTGCCGACGGCCGGGAGTATTCACTGGGGCATCTGCTGGTCGATGCCCTGAACGCCGGAATGGGCCTGGAGGGGGCTCTGATCGACGGCGGGAGCTTCCTCGATATCGGGACGCCGGCCGGACTCGAAACCGCCCGAGCCCAGGGTCGCATCGACCCCGACCCCCATCCGTCCACCACCGCACAGCGATGAACCCACCGTCCAACCAAACCCTCGATCGGCCCGCTCCTGCCGTCGTTCGGATCGCCCCCTCGAAAGGGTGGGTCGACCTGCGCTTCGACGAGCTCAAGGAGTACCGGGAGCTCCTGTACTTCATGGTCTGGCGCGACATCAAGGTCCGGTACAAACAGACCGTGCTCGGCGCGTCCTGGGCGAT
>CAJIAX010000146.1_pt1 | contig 20278 bp, 15 predicted proteins | sample 9199251 | NCBI WGS metagenome assembly CAJIAX01 (sample SAMEA7708287, study PRJEB35096) | sediment metagenome | biome: marine neritic benthic zone biome [ENVO:01000025]; feature: sediment [ENVO:00002007]; material: shallow marine sediment [ENVO:03000034] sea grass bed [ENVO_01000059] ... | reverse complement strand
GTCCGCCGGAGCACCTCGGCATAGGATAGATACCGACCGGTCTGTATGGTCGACTCGATGGACCCGAAAAAGGCCAGGGCGTCGTCGTCGTGTCCCTGCCAACCATGGGCGATCAGGAGTGGTCGCAGCGCCGAGAGGATGCCGCGCTCCCAATCGATGAGGGTCCCGTAGCAGTCGAACGTCAACGCGTCGAATCGTCGGAAATCCATGTGTGGCGGTATCGGCAGAGGGGTGGTTCGCGCCATATTCCGGCCTGGGACGCAACGCACCCTCGGACCGTTTCCCCGAACCCGCAAGTGAGAACCCGCATGTCGATCCGCTCCACGATCCGATCCGTGGTCACCATGGGCCAGGGACTGGCTCGAGGCCTTCCCGACTCGGACGTGGGCGACGACCCGTTCGCCCTGTTCGCCACCTGGTTCGACGAGGCGGGGGAAGCGGGCATCTACCTGCCCGAAGCCATGACGCTGTCCACGGCCACACCGGAAGGCCGCCCGTCCGCTCGCATGGTGTTGCTCAAGGGCTTCGACACCACCGGGTTCCGCTTCTTCACGAACTTTGGAAGCCGCAAGGCCCACGAAGTCGAGGCCAATCCCTTCGCGGCCCTGACCTTCCACTGGGCCACGCTCCACCGGCAGGTCCGGGTGGAGGGCAGGGTCGAGCGCATCGCCGACGCCGAGGCAGCCGAGTACTTCGCCTCGCGTGCCCGGGGCAGCCGCCTGGGCGCCTGGGCATCTCGACAGAGCGAGCCCCTCGAGTCGAGGGAAGCGCTCGAGGCCAGGATGAAGGAGTCCGAGGCAGAATTCGCGGGCGACGACGTGCCCCTTCCCCCGTTCTGGGGTGGCTTCAGGCTCGCACCCGAGCGCATCGAATTCTGGCAGGGCCGAGCCAATCGGCTGCACGATCGTGTCGTCTTCTCGGCCGCCGAAGAGGGGTGGCGCCTCGGCCGGCTATATCCGTGACGAGGGCGGCGCTCGCGCTCATCCTGGTCCTCTTCGCCCATGGGTCGCTGGCGGCCCAGGGCCAACGGGCGGATGCGGGCTACGAGCCGGATGTGCCGAACCCCCGGTGGCCCTCCGGTGACGGGCCGCTGGTCCTGATCGACGAAGCCCACAACAACTTCCACACGGTCAGCGGTCGCTACGGGCCGTTCGCGGATCTACTCCGGGCGGACGGGTGGCGAGTCGAGGGCTCGAAGGGGCCGTTCACCAGAGAAGCCCTGGACCGTGCCCGGGTGCTCGTGATCGCGAACGCCATCAACGAAGCGAATCTAGAGGACTGGAGCCTCCCCACGCCCTCGGCGTTCACCCCGGAAGAGATCGCCGCGGTACATGGATGGGTGGAGGACGGAGGCTCGCTGCTGCTCATCGCCGACCACATGCCGTTTCCCGGCGCCGCCCACGAGTTGGGGGCCGCCTTCGGGTTCGAGATGCGCAATGGCTTCGCCGTATACCCTCCAGGCACGGGAACGCTGATCTTCCGGCGCTCGGACGGTAGCCTGGGCACCCACCCGGTGACGGACGGCAGGAGCGCGGAACAGCGGGTGGATTCCGTGGCGACGTTCATGGGACAGGGATTCCGGCCCCCGGAAGAGGCAGTCTCGCTGCTCACGTTCTCCGAAGGCGCCGTGTCCCTCGAACCCGAGACGGCCTGGGAGTTCGAGGACGACACGCCCATGGTGCCGATCGGGGGTTGGTCTCAGGGTGCGGTGCTCGAGCTGGGCTCGGGCCGCCTCGCGGTCTGGGGCGAGGCGGCGGGGCTTACGGCCCAGGTCGGCGGGCCCGGCAACGCCCCCATGGGCATGAGCCTGCCCGAGGCCGGTCAGAACGCCCGGATGGTCCTCAACCTGATCGGGTGGCTCGCTGAGCCCTAGCGTACCGGTATCAAGATCCTCAGCCGATCCGGTGGACCGGGGACCCGGCGCCTAGCCCTTTTCCAGCTTCCTACGCTCGCGCCAGGCGTCGATGCTCCAGGTGCCCGCGCCCCAGGCCCACACCAGCATGAAGATGAAGCAGAAGAGCAGCGCAGTCTCGCCGCGGTTCATGGTGGGCCACCAGGCGTTGCCCCAGGCGTGGCGCCACCAGAAGATCACCGCCATGTGCCCCGTCAGCAGGAACGCGACCGGGCGGGTGAAGAGACCGAAGGCCACCAATGCGCCCCCGAAGAATTCGATGACACCCGCAGTCCAGACGATGGTCCAGATCTCGGCGGGGGATTCTCGTCCGAACCAGGCCAGGAGCTTCTGCGCTCCGTGTTGCCACAACTGAAAGCCCCCCACGAAACGGATCACGTTGTACGAGAAGTTCTGAAACGGAGTCGCGTCCGGCATTCCGTTGGTCTCCTTCTGTCGAGGTAGCGGCTCGAGGGGGCATCTGTGGCGCCGGCCGGGAGCCCGCGCTTCGGTGATGTGGCCGTTCGAGAGATCAGACACGCCACCGCCCTCAAACGCTGACAGAAAGCCCGGACCGGATGATTCGAGCCGTTCAAATCGTTCCGACCCAAGGGTTTCGGTGCTGCACGGGCCCGTCGGGAAGCTGCGACATCGCCACGTTCCGTCGGTCGCCCTCCAGACCACCAATTCCCCTAACTCGTTCCTCTATAAACGATTACGGTGCATCGTCTTCGTCTGTCATGTTTGGCCTCGCATCTGCAGCAAGCTCGGCCATGAGACGAAACTGGCTTCAGGAATGGTTGACCGTGGGTGCACCGCCCGGGTTCGGGTCCGGCCCGGCCGTACGAGCGTGGGGCAACGGCGCGACTCTGGTGTCCGACGGATCGTCCGGCCCTTTGCCTGGCGACCTGAGGGGTACGACGGTGCTGCACGTCGGGTGCGACGCCGGTGCCCTGTGCCTCGAGGCGCTTCGGCGAGGGGCGACACGGGTGGTCGGGGTGGATCACGACGCCGACAGGATCGGCCTGGCTCGCTCGTACGCGTCCCTGGCGGGTCTCCCCGCCGAGTTCCAGGTACTCCGCCCGGACGAAGCCATGCCCCGGGGACGGTTCCAGGTGGTGGTGTGCTCGGACCTGGGCCGGTACCCGGATCCGTCGGCCATGATCGACCGCCTCGGGCGCATGGTCGACGAAAGGCTGATCCTCGAATGGGAAGGACCTGCGGGGCTCAACGCCGCCGCCTACCTGGACCGGATCGGCGCTCCCCGTTTGACGGAGGGCATGACCCAGCTTCCGGCCGTCCTCGTGGGTGACGACCGGACCGGTCAAGCTCGATCGTATCCGACGGCTGCCGCCGTGGAGCGCTTGTTGAAGGCCCGCAGCGGTCGATTCTCGAAAGTGGAGGTGAACCCGATCGGTCGCAGCGGACGGTACCGGGCCGTCGCCACGCGTCGGGTCATTCGCAGGCTGGTGGTCGTCGCCGCCGCAGGACGATCGGAAGCCTCCTGGGTGGTGAGCATGCTACGCCAACGGCGTGTTCCGGAAGGCCTGCTGGACCGCATCGGCTTGGAGGACCCATCGCGCTGGCTGTTCTCCTACGACGGCCAGGTCCAGGGCGAAACCCGGCTGGTCACGCCCGGGCTCGTATTCGCCTACGACCTCAACGGAGCCTGGCGAAAGCGCGCCGGACGGTTCGGCCTCGACGAGTTGGCTGACCTGATCGACTCGGCCGTGGAGGTTCACATCGTGACCTGTTGGGCAGACCCGGACACGCTGAAGCGAAGAGGCCGAATCCGCGTCGGACGATCCTCGGTCAAGCTGCGCCACCTGGAGCGGCATCCCTTCAAGGTGCTGGTCTCGACGCTCAGGGGCCTGACCCAGCGCGCGGTCAAGGCGCCGCCGTCCCGCTGGACCCCCAGGCGACTCCGACGATTCATCGCCCGGGCCCGGCGTGAGCTGGACGTCGACCGGAGAACGCATCGGGAGCGGGCCCGAATGGAGGTGCGCCAGGCGGACGAACGGGCGTATCGGCGGACCGACGAGCACCTGCTCCGCTATGCCCGCTGGCTGGACTACTGCCGCCGGGTCGACGCAGACGGCCACTGGATCCTCGACAACTCGCACACCGAGTGGAATGTCGAGGCCGCCGACCGCTGGGGGCACCTCCTGATCGAACGCGCGAAGCGCCGTTTCGCCCAGGGGGCCTAGACCGCGCCCCGGTTCACCAGACCGGGTCGGGGGCGTCGCCGCCCGGCGGTAGGGACCGATCCTGCGAGCGCTCCGGCAGAGACGCTGCCCGACGCTCGGCCTCGTCCCGGAGCGTGTCCAGCAGATCCGTGAGGCTGTTGCGCCACCTCCTGGCCCACCATCGCCAAAATGGACGTGCCGCCAGCACGCCGAGGAACGGCGCCGCGAGGAACGCGCCGACCAGCACCACCGCCTTCGGGACACCCAGTCCCGCCAGCACCATGAGCGCCGCCAGGAATCCGATCGTCCCTCCCATGACGTAGGTCAGGGTCTTGTAGGCCTGGGTGCGGTTCAGGATCTCGACCGTCGTCCGACCGTCCCGGGGCGTGACGCGGATCTCGAATGGCGTTTCTTCGCCGTCGGCCTTCCAGGCGACCGAACCGAGCACCTCGTGAATCGTGCCGGTCTTGGCAACCCGATAGCGGACCACGTCCATGAGACGACGCATGTCGTCCTCCGAGAGCTCGCCCTCCACCGACGAGGAGATGTGGACCGTGGCGGACGGACCCCAGAAGCTGCGTTCATCCTCGGCGATGTCGCCGTGGCCGATGAGGGCGGCGGCCCGGGCCACGAGCGTGGGATCGATCCCCGCCTCATCCGCGATCTGCTGGATTTCTTCGAGGGACAGCCCCTCGGTCGGTGCCGTGGCCTCGCTGTCATCGAGCTGCAACTCCGAGGCCTTGCGCAGGATCAGGGCGAATTCTCGCTCGCTATACCTGCGATCGGCCGGATCGGACATGATCGGACCTCCTGAGGGAGCCCGAGGTCGTGGAGGTGGTGGTGGAATTCGTAGCGGGGTGACGGCTGGGCCGCCACCCCGCTCCGAGGTGCTACGCGTCTACCGGTCGCCGCCTACTGGTCGGCGATCGGGGCGTTGTGGTGCTGGGCCTTCTTCATGATGTCCCGGATCAGGGGGCTGTAGTCGATCCGACCGGCCGCGCCGACTGCGTACTGCGCTTCGACGAGGTCCTGACTCGCGATCAGCAGAGCCTCGACCAGGAACGGATTGTGGGTGGAGCCGCTGGTGACGTCCGCAGACTCAGGGTTGTCACCCGGCGCGCTCGATCCCTCGTTGGGGAATTGGGCCAGGTTCACGTTGAAGAACGCGCCCTCGGCCGTGGTGAATAGCCCGTCGCCCGGATCGATCTCGCCGCCCGGGCCGTCCAGGTTGTCGTCCACCTCCCAGAGCAGGTCCAGCAGCGTGCCGGACCGGTCCGCGATTCGCGTGCTCGCGACGGTCAGAAGGTTCGCCGCCACCTCCTCGGTGCCGTGGCAACCCGCCGCCGTGCAGCCGTTGTACACGCGCTCTTCGGTGGTGTACTCGCAATCGCCAGACACCGGCAGGCCGTCTGCGTCCACGCAGGGAATCGACGTGAAGAGGTGGCCCGTCACGTTCTGGACGAAGTCGCCGTTCTCCGCCGTCACCGTGTACATGTTCACGTGGCACGTGGCGCAGAAGTCTTCGTTGGCCGCACTGCCGTGGGTTCCGAAGATCTGGCCGGGATCGACGTTCATGCCCGGCGGGAACCAGCCGGCGGTGCCCAGGAGCAAGGCGGCCTGCGGAGCGTGGGGCGACAGTCCGTGGGAAGACTGGGCGTCCGGCGACGTGCGCCGGTTGTGGCACTTGGCGCACAGGTTGTTGTCGATGGACTGGCTGCTGGCGCTGTACCGGGTGTTCCCGGGATTGTCCGACCCGTGGGGGTCGTGGCAGACCGCGCAGGTCACGGCCAGGGCGTCACCGTCCTTTTCCAGGTAGTTGGCGTTCTCGCCCCAGGACGTCAGGGTTCCTTGACCCTTGTGGCAGTCCTCACAGCCCGTCCGAGCGGCGGCGAATCCCACGATGCTCGCGTGGGACGACTCGGACCACTCTTCCACGAACGGGTGGTGGGTGCCGTTGTGGCACTGGGCGCAACCGACCAGCGGGTCGAGCTCGACCGCGACCTGTGCCAGCGGACCGGCGTTCGAGTCCGGGACGTCGATGTGGTTCTGGCCCGGCCCGTGGCAGCTCTCGCAGCCGACGTCGTGATACCGTGCGTCGCCGGTGGCCGTCCAGCCGGCGTCGGCGGTCGACGTGTTGCCCCGTGCGTTTACGGTATGGCAGCCCTCACAGAACTCCTGGGCGCCGCTGCTGCTCTGGAGGCCGGCCCACGCGTCGGCGTGCCCGGTGGAGACCCAGCTGCCCTGTGTACCGGCGTGGCATTGACCACACGCGTTCTCGGCAGGCGAAGTGGAGGTGCGGTACCCCACGAACGCTCCGGCGCCCTCGGGAAGCTCGCTGTACCGAGGCGCCTCGACGACGACCGTGTCGACGATGGTCTCGGTGATCGTCTCGGTCTTGGTTTCACACGCGGGTAATACGAAGACCGAGACTGCGAGAAGGAGGAGGGCGAGGATGGAAGAGGTGCGGAGCTCAGCGGTAGCGGAGCGGTCGGCGTGGCTCATTAGCCCCCCTTATAGGTCCGACGGTTCGAGGTTCGTTGCTTTCTGGCGGGGGATTCCATCGAGTTCCCCCTTCCTTCTTCAAGCTTGCAAGGCCGTCGGGGGCCCTCTCGCACCGGCCGGTCTACGCGGCCTGGTGGGCAACGGTCCGAGGATACGCCTCGGACCCCTGAAATGTCAAGATTTTCAGCGTTTCTCGGCCCTTCGCGGTCGGCGCGGGGCCGGATCCGCGATCCCGCTATCGATCTGCGGGCTCGTACAGGTTGTACCATCCGCACTTCGGGCAACGCCGAACGTCCCTTGGGGCGTCGGTCGCTCGGTCCCGATCCGCCCATCGGCGCACCACGCCCATGTGGCGGAGGTCTTCCAGGGCCTCGCCCAGCTTCGCGCCGCAGACGAAGCGCTCGGGATTGCGCCGGCTCGGGGCTCGGCATGCCAGGAATGTGGACGGGAGGTCGCTCCCTTCGTATCGGCCGGATCGGCTGGGCGCCGTGGGTGCGCCGTGGGTTTCGAAGGTCACGCTGCCGCCGGTTTCGGTGTGGGAGATCTGCCTGGTCATGTACGCGCTATCCCCTTCCACAACCCGTGTGTGGACGTTCGAGCGTTCCAAATTCTCCGAAACCAGCCGATGCCGGCTCGGCACGAACCCCGGCCCGGTCACCGAGGAGGACCGGAGCGGGAAGGTCATGTGAACGATACCGGGGCCCGGGGCGACGCGTCTGTGGGGAAATCCCCGATACGACTAGGGGAGTCTTCCATGGCCTGGGAGTGGTCGGAACACCTTTCTCGGACGTCGACTCCCCGACTGCGTCTCAGAGGAAACCGGCCTGGTCGACCGACCCGAACGGGTTCGGTGCTCCGGCGCTGCATGGGCCCGCCGGCGACGCCGCGAAGCCCTCGGCCGCGCCAACGCTCGACTCCGGGGGGGCCGCCCTTGCTCTGTGTTGTGGCCTGGTTAGGATGGGGAGTCCGACCTGTCGAAACGGTTCCGAGAGTTGTCCGTCCGCCGGATCACTCGGCTCGTCGGACGCCGGTGCCCACCCCCCGTCATCGACCGCCAGAATGCCCGACGCCCAGTGAGCTTCGTCCATCTGCACGTCCACTCCGAATACTCCCTCCTCGACGGAGCGAACCGGCTCACCGACCTGGTCCGCAAGACCAACGAATTCGAGATGCCGGCCCTCGCCCTCACGGACCACGGGTGCCTGTTCGGCGCCTGGAACTTCCAGAAGGCGGCTCACAAGGGCGGGATCAAGCCGATCATCGGCATGGAAGCCTACGTGGCTCCGGGCGATCGCCGAGAGCGGGTGCGGGGCGGCCGGGGCGACAAGGCCTACTACCACCTGGTCCTTCTGGCCCGGGACCTGGAGGGCTACCGGAACCTGGTCAAGCTGTCGAGCATCGGGTACACGGAGGGCTTCTTCTACAAGCCCCGGGTGGACCGGGAGGTCCTCCAGCGTCACTCGTCGGGGTTGATCGTATCGTCGGCCTGCATGGCCGGAGAGGTGTCCCGCCACCTGATGGCCGACGACAACGACGCGGCTCGCGAGGCCGCGGCCTGGTACGCCGAGGTGTTCAAGGACCGGTACTACCTCGAGGTTCAGGCACACGATTCCCCGGGGCAGGACGACCTGAACCGGCGCGTGTTCTCGTTGGCAGACGAGATGGGCCTGCCGGTGGTGGCCACGAACGACAGCCACTTCCTCCAGCACGAGGACCACGACGCCCACGACGTGCTCCTGTGCATCGGCCTGGGCAAGGATCGGGACGACGACTCCCGGATGAAGTACGACGAAGGGCTGTACTTCAAGAACGCCGAGGAGATGGCGGCCCGCTTCACCGACCGGCCCGACGTCATCGAGAACACGCTGAAGATCGCCGACGAGGTGGATCTCGGCTTCGAGAAGAAGTACCACGTGCCGGCATTCCCACTTCCTGAAGGCGAGGCCGACGAAAACAGCTACCTGGTCAAGTTGACCACCCAGGGGGCGGAAGCCCGGTACGGGACGCCCCTCCCGCCCGACGTGCAAGAACGGCTGGATTACGAGCTCGGTGTCATCCTGGAGACCGGATACGCCGGCTACTTCCTGATCACCGCCGATTTCATCCAGTGGGCCAAGGACCACGACATTCCTGTGGGCCCGGGCCGGGGTTCGGCGGGCGGATCCCTGGTGGCGTACGCGCTGGGCATCACCAACATCGACCCGATCCGGTTCGACCTGGTGTTCGAGCGCTTCCTGAACCCCGAGCGGATCTCGATGCCGGACATCGACATCGACTTCTGCTTCGAGCGACGGGGCGAGGTCATCGAGTACACCCGGCAGAAGTACGGGCACGACGCGGTCGGCCAGATCATCACCTTCGGAACCATGAAGAGCCGGGCCGTCATCCGGGACGTGGGCCGCACGCTGGGCTTCGAGCCATCCGAGACCGACAAGATCGCCAAGCTCATCCCCAACGCCCCCGGTTCCGCGTTCACGGTGGAGCAGGCGGTCAACAAGATCCCCGACGTGAAGGCCATGTACGGCTCCGGGGACCGCTACAAACAGCTCTTCGACTACTCCATGACGCTGGAAGGGTTGAGTCGGCACGCGTCCGTCCACGCCGCGGGCGTAGTCATCGCTCCCGGTCCCCTGGACGACTACGTCCCGGTCTGCATCCAACAGAAGGCCGGCAAGAGCAGGAACGGCAACGGCGAGGCCGACGGTCCCGAGATCGTCACGCAGTACGACATGAACTGCCTCGAAGACGCCGGGATGCTCAAGATGGACTTCCTGGGCCTCAAGACGTTGACCGTCATCCACGACGCCGTGGAGATGGTGAAGGTCCGGGTCGGCGAACTGAAGCACCCGGGGACGGGCGAAGCGTATCCGGACATGGACGCCGTCCCCCTGGACGACCCCCAGGTCTTCGGTATGCTGGCCCACGGCGGTACCCAGGGCGTGTTCCAGTTCGAATCGAACCTGGCCACGGACAAGCTCCGCGCCATGAAGGCCGACCGATTCGAGGACCTGGTCGCCACGAACGCCCTGATCCGTCCCGGTCCTCTCGATTCGGGCATGACGGACGTCTACATCAAGCGGAAGCTCGGGCTCAGCGAGGTCCGGTACGCCCATCCGGACCTGGAGCAGACCCTCGAGCCCACCTATGGCATCATCGTCTACCAGGAACAGGTGATGCGGATCGCCAACGTCCTGGCGGGCTATTCGCTCGGACAAGCGGACGTGCTCCGGAAGGCGGTGGGCAAGAAGAACGCCGAGCTGATCAAGGCCGAGCTCGGGAAGTTCGTCGAGCAGGCCGTCGAGCGGGGCGTGGACAAGCGTACCGCGGAGAACCTGGCCGATCAGATCCAGACGTTCGGTCGCTACGGGTTCAACCGAAGCCACAGCGCTGCCTATTCCCTGCTCTCCTATCAGACCGCCTGGCTGAAGTGCCACTATCCGGCCGAGTTCATGGCCGCGTTGCTCTCGTCGGTGCTGGACAAGACCGACGACGTGGTGAAGTACATCGGAGAGTGCCGGGACATGGCCCGATGGGTCCCCGATCTCGACGACCCCCTCGTCGTGCTCCCCCCCGACGTCAACGAGTCGGGCTGGAAGTTCACGGTCACGGGCCCCACCCAGATCCGTTTCGGCCTCGGAGCCGTCCGGGGGGTGGGATCCAGTGCGGTGCGTTCGATCATCAAGGCCCGGGAGGCAGACGGGCCGTTCACCTCGCTGTTCGACTTCGTCAACCGGATCGACGTCCGAGCCCTCAACAAGCGGGCGGCCGAAGCCCTGATCGCCGCAGGGGCCCTCGATTCTTTCGGGGTCCGAGCTCAACTGAGCGGCGGTCTGGATCTGGCCTACAGCGAAGCGATCCGCCGCCAGGACGACGCCGAAAAGGGCCAGGGATCCCTGTTCGGCGGTGAATCCGAGATCCCCCAGTCCGAGCCCCAGCTTCCCGCGGTGCCCGAGTGGTCCGACGCCGATCGACTCGCCCGGGAGAAAGACGCCCTCGGCTTCTTCATCTCGGGGCACCCCCTCGAACGATTCCAGGACGTGGTCCGGGCCTTCGAGCCGGTGTCGTCCTTGAACCTGCAGGAATTCGCGGGCCAGTCGGTGGACCTGCCCTGCGTCGTCACGTCCGTCGCCCGTCAGATCTCGAAGCGAAACGGAGCGGAGTGGGGCAAGATCATCGTGGAGGACTTCATGGGCACGGCCACCGTGCTCGCGTTCGGTGAAGCCTGGGAGAAGTCGAAGGAGATCCTCCAGCAGGACGCCGTGGTCCTGATCCGGGGCAAGGTGAGCAACCGAGAGCGGGACGAGGAGGATCCTCCCGTCTTCCTGGACGGCGCCGAGCTCCTCGAAGCGGTGCCGGCCTCGGGTCAGCTGGCGATCCAATTCGTGCTCCTGTCCGACACCCAGCTGGACGACGACGCGTTCGCACGGGCCCGGGCGGTGCTGGACGCCCATCCTGGTGCGGCGCCCGTGGAGGTCGTGGTCGGCGAGGGGAACGGACTGCCGGCTCCACGACTCCGTTCACGCACCCTGCGGGTGGACGCGGGCCCCGAGACCCTGGCCGAGCTGAAGGAAACGCTGGGCCCGAAGGTGGTGGCCCTCGCCCGGGTCCGAAACTAGGCACGGGCAGCCCCAATCGCCCGACCTCCGTCCCCATATCTGAATCCAGATGGGGACAAGCCCGAGACGTCGCGGGAGTCGGTCATGGCGACTCCGTGACACGTTTTTCGAGGTGCTTCCGCGTCTTCCCGTGAATCGAACGGATCGGCCCCATTCGAGGCGGCCGACGAGACACGGAGGGCAAGACCATGACGACGCTCGAGACGCTGACCCGGAACCTCGCGACCCTGACGCTCCTCGCCACCGCCGCGTGCTCGGACGCGACAGGTCCCGAGATCGACCCGATCGACGAGCCCCAGTTCGCGGTGGTCTACGACCTCGACGTCACCACCCGGTACATCGAGATCCTGGGCTCCTGTGACACGAACGCGCTCGGCACGGCATCCGCCGGAGAATTCCAGTACAAGGTGGTCGTGAGCGGCGAGGGCCAGGAGCACACCCAGGCCAGCAGCGGCTACAACACGGTCACGGGCAAGAACTACCAGAAAGCTCCGGGCGGCGAGATCGACTTCACCAACCGGACCTTCTCCTGGAGGGCATTGACCCCGAGCTCGAAGATCACGATGAGGTTCTGGGGCGCGGAGTGGGACGGGGTGGTCAAGGACGGTCGGATGAAGAACCGAGGCAACAGCGAACAAGTGAGGTTCGCGGTGGGAAGGAAGAAGCACGATATCGGGCTCGGTTCCGACCCGGACGCCTGCGGGATCCGGCTCCACTACTACGCGACCTGGACCGAGCGGAAGATTCCGGTCGGCTGAGGCTGAACGGCTCTCGCTCGCGAAGACGGCCGCCGGCATTCATCCGGCGGCCGTCTTGTGCGTTTCGGCTTCATTAAGCCGCGGGCGAGGCTCGTAGAGCGCCAGGCGTCGATGCTCCAGGTGCCCGCGCCCCAGGCCCTGTGTCCGAGTCGCCACTTGTGTCTACAAAGCAGACATATTAGTCTGCAAAGTAGACACACTCGATGCCTCAGGCGATCACCCGGGTTCGCGGATGGGGCATCGATCCGGACGGCAGGCCCCTATGAGCACCAAGAACTATCTCGGTGAATTCGAGCAGATGGTGCTGCTCGCCATTCTCCAGCGGGCACCCGACGCCTACGGGCCCACCATCAGCGCCGAGTTGGAGCGGAAGGCCGGGCGAACCGTGTCCCGGGGCGCCCTCTATTCGTCTCTGGGCCGTCTGGAGAAGAAGGGGCTCCTGCGCTGGCATCTGGAGGAACCGACCACCGAACGGGGCGGACACCCGAAGCGTCGCTTCGAGGTGACCCACGCGGGCATGGAGTCGCTCAAAGCCTCCCGCTCGGCCCTGGTCAGCCTCTGGTCCGGCCTCGAACACATGCTCGGCGAGCCGAGCTGACCGGACGGTGAGTACCCGCAAGCGATCCCGCATCCGGATCCCCGGGTGGATCCTGGACCTGTCCCTGCCCCGGGACGAGGTCGGCGACAGCATACGCGGCGATCTGCTGGAGGAATACGAACGTATCGCCACCGAGCGCTCCCAGGTGGAGGCGACCCGGTGGTATTGGCGCCACGCAGTGGGCGTGGCTGGACGAACGATTTGGGACCGGGCGACGGACCGGCTGCCTGTGCCGGAGCCCCGAACCGTACATGGGAGGAGGGAGAGGGATCCGATGATCAACCGAATCGGAAGGGACGTGCGGTACGCCTTCAGGACACTGCGCCGATCCCCGGGCTTCACAGGCGTGGCCATCGCCACGCTGGCCATCGGCATTGGCGCGAACGCCGCCATCTTCAGCGCGGTCAACGGCGTGCTGCTCAAGCCGCTGGCCTTCGACGACGCCGACCGCCTCGTCGGGGTCTGGCACACGGCTCCGGGCCTGGACTACCCCCAGATCCCCCTCTCGGGCGACACATACGCCCTGATGCGGGACAACAACGCCGTCTTCGAGGAGCTGGCGCTGATCACCGGCGCCGGCGGCATCCTGACCGGGAACGGAGATCCCGAGCGGGTGGCAGCATCGGCCGTGACCCACACCTTCTTCCCTCTGCTCGGCATCGAACCGGCCCTCGGCCGGCTGTTCACGGCTGAAGAAGACATGCCCGACGTTCCCAGGGTCGTGCTCTTGACCCATGGCCTCTGGGAACGGCGCTACGGTGGCGACCCGGGCATGGTGGGCCGAACGATCGAGCTGGACGGGGCCCCGGTGGAAGTCATCGGGGTCCTACCCGAAGGTTTCGACTACCTCGGCAACGAATCTGCCCTGTGGTGGCCCATGGGGATCGATGTGACCAATCCGCCCACCGGCAGCTTCAGCTTCAACGGCCTGGGCAAGCTCCTGCCGGGTCGGACCACCGAAGCGGCGGAGGCTAACCTGGCACCCCTCGTGGACCGACTTCTGGAGATCAACGCCGAGTCCGAGAACTATGTGGCGTTTCTCGAGAACGGACGGCTGGCGACCCTGGTCCACCCCCTCAAGGAGGACCTGATCGGCGACTCACGAGGGCCGTTGTTGCTGCTGTTGGGCACCGTGGGATTCGTCTTGCTGATCGCGTGCGCGAACGTGGCCAACCTGGTCATCGTTCGTTCCGATGCCCGGCGTCGGGAGATGGCCGTGCGCTCGGCCCTGGGAGCCGGACGAGGGGTTCTGGCTCGTCAGTTCATGGCCGAGAGCGGCGTGCTCGCCGTCGCGGGCGGCGTGTTGGGATTGATGCTCGCGTACCTCGGCGTGCCGGCCCTGCTTCGCGCGGCGCCCGACGGTCTGCCCCGGGCCGAGGAAATCGGAATCGACGGTACCGTCCTCCTGTTCACCCTGGGTATGGTCCTGCTCTCGGTGCTCCTGTTCGCCGGACTGCCCATGATCCGCAGCTTCTCCGCGAGCTCGTTCGGTGCGCTGACGTCGTCGCGAGGAAGCACGGCGGGGAAGGACCGACACCGACTGCGCAACCTGTTGGTGGCGGGTCAAACCGCGCTGGCCCTGGTGTTGTTGGTGGGCTCCGGACTCATGATTCGGAGCTTCAATGAGCTCCGGAACGTGCACCCCGGCTTCGACCCGGAGGGTGTGCTCACCTTCCGGGTGAATCTGCCCGACGCCCAGTACACCACGGCCCAGGGTGCGGCGGGCTTTCACATGCAACTGCTGGAGCGACTCGCGGCGTTGCCCGGCGTGCAGCGGGTGGGTGCGGTGAACTCCACCCCGATGGGGTCCAACGTCAGCGGCACGGGGCACGCCATCGAGGACCGGCCCGCGGCGCCGGGCGAGCTGCCTCCGATCCTCTACACCAAGTACGCCGCTCCCGGCTACTTCGAGAGCATGGGGATCCGCCTGCTCGAGGGTCGCACGCTGGACCGGGCCGACCACGAGCAGCAGCTGGCGAACGTGGTCGTGAACGCAGCCGTCGTGAATCGCGTGTGGCCGGGAGAAAGCGCCCTGGGGCGGCGAATCTCCTTCTCGAGCAACGACACCACGGCGACCTGGTACACCGTGGTCGGCGTGGTGGAGGCCACCCGGGACGCCGGCCTGGACGAAGACCCCCGGGAGCTGGTGTACTATCCGCTGGTCGGCGCCAACGGCGACGAGGACTGGACCGTCCGCAACCTCACCTACACGGTCAAGACGGCGGGACTGCCTACGGCCCTTTCCGGCCCGGCCCGAGCCGAGGTATGGGCCCTGGACGGCAACCTGCCCGTGACCCAGATCCGGCCCATGCAGGAGATCCTGGACCAGTCCACGGCCAGGATCTCGTTCACGATGATGTCGCTGGCCATGTCTGCCGTCGTGGCGTTGATCCTGGGCGCCATCGGGCTGTACGGTGTCGTGTCGTATGTGGTGAGCGAGCGGACTCGGGAGATCGGGGTCCGGATCGCCCTCGGAGCCGAATCGGGCGAAGTCCAGCGCATGGTCGTGGGCCAGGGGGTCAAGCTGTCCCTGTTGGGACTGGCGATCGGCCTGGTCGCGTCCCTCGGGCTCACACGTTTGATGGAGAGCCTGTTGTTCGGAACCAGCCCCACCGACCCGTTCACGCTGGTTTCGACGTCGCTGATCCTGCTCGCGGTCGGGGCCACGGCCAGCTACCTGCCGGCGCGCCGGGCTTCGGCCATCGACCCGGTGGAGTCACTCCGGGCGGAGTGACGGCCGCCGGGCGGCGACCGCGCCCCGGCGGAAAGTCTCCTCAGGGGGCCGTCTAATCCTCCGAAGCCGGTCGGGTCGGCGTCGTCGCAACACCGCGACGTCGATCCGGACCGGCCCCTCGGTGGTCGTCGCGATCCTCTCTCCCGTCGCGGCCCACCGGATCGAAATGCCGCCCCCGGGGCGGATCCGTCCAGAGACGGGAGACCCCCATGCCCTCGTCCACCACGATCCACTCACAAGACCGCACACTGCGGATGGTCAGCCTGGGAGCCCTTCGGGTTCACGTTGGATCGATCCAGCGACACGACCTGCCTTCCCAGAGGCTGCGCTGCGCGCTCCTCCTCGTGATCGCCGTCGAGCGCGAGACGACCCGGGAGGCGTTGATGGCTCTGCTATGGCCCGAACGGAGCCCCAGCCGGGCACGCCATTCCCTCAGCCAGGCCCTCTACGGGCTCCGAACCGAGTTCGGCACCACCCTGTTCGGGGTCGACGGCGAACGGGTATGGGCCGCACCTCGGCTGGAGGTAGACGCCATCCACTTCTGTCACGCAGTCGCGGACGGCGATCTGGAGGCTGCGGCATCGCTGTATGCCGGACCCTTCCTGGCCGGCGTGCACCTCGTCGACGGAATCGAGTTCGATGCCTGGACTCGGCGGTGGCGGACCCGTCTGGCCCATCTGCACCGTCAGGTTCGGCAGGAGCTCGTGCAGGTCGATCGGGCTGCGGGTCGCCGGGCCGAAGCCCTTTCGAACACCCTCGAGTGGGTCGAGAACGATCCGCTGGACGACGAGGCCCAGCACACGCTGATCGAGCTGTTGGCCGAGCACGGACTCCGGACGGCAGCCCTGCGAGCGTACCAGGACTTCGAGAAGCTCCTGGCCGACGAGTTGGGCATCGAGCCCCTGGCCCGGACCCGCCGCCTGGCGGATCGACTTCGCTCGGACGCGAAGTCGGAACCGGGCGCCCGCACCCGCCCGGACCACCCACCACACGGGATCCTGGGGCCGGCATTCGAGATGGTGCGCACTTTGGGCGAGGGCAGCATGGCCACGGTATACCTGGCACGGGACCGGGAGCTGGGGCGGCTGGTCGCCGTGAAGGTCCTGAAGCCCGAGCTCGCCGCGGACCCCGTCAGCCGATCCCGCTTCCAGCGAGAGGCCCGTTCCCAGGCCCGCATCACCCACCCCAACGTCGTTGCGATCCACGCCATCGGCGTCCTGCCGGACGGTGCCCCGTTCACCGTCATGGAGTACGTGGCCGGCCGGACGCTCCGTGACCACATGGAGGCCCAGGGCGCACTCTCCTGCGAAGAAATCAAAGACATCCTGTCCCAGGTGTCGGCCGGACTCGAGGCGGCCCACGCGAAGAACATCGTTCACCGTGATGTCCGCCCTTCGAACATCCTGGTCGAACAGCGGTCGGGACGCGCCGTGGTGAGCGACTTCGGCCTGGCCATGGTCGGAGCCACGGGCGATGAACCGGCGCCGAGGCTCACTCGGACTGGTGAAGTGGTCGGCAACCCCGCGTACGTAAGCCCGGAGAGCCTGGCAGGCCGCCCGGCCACGTCCGCGGCGGATGTGTACGGGCTGGGCATGCTCGCCTTCGAGCTCCTGGTATCGGCCCCGGGCCGCTCCGGCCCGTTGGCCCTGGCGGGGCTCGTGAAGGCGAGCACCCGATTGTCCGACGCGCGCCCCGACGTGCCCGCCGAGACCGCCTCGCTCGTGCACCGTTGCCTGGCCGCAGACCCGGAACGCCGTCCCACGGCAGGCCACGTGGCCCGGGTCATCGCGACTGCGGCCACGGAATCGGCGGTGCCGGTCGAACCGGTCGCTCAGGGGCGACTGACGAGGACGGTCGGCTCCTTGCTCCGGCGGCGTATACCCCATGCCGTCGGCGCGACCCTGGGGGCGTCGTATCTCGTGTACGAGGCGGTGACCCAGCTCGTGCAAGACGGACTCGTGCCTTCGACCACCGCCGCAGGCGTCGTGGTTCTGTTCCCCTTCGCCCTGGCGGCGACAACGGTGGTGGCCTGGTTCCACGGCGAACGGGGGCCCCAGGAAGTGCCCCCGAGGGAGCTCTGGATCCTGGCGGGCCTGGGCGTGTTCTGGCTGACCGCCACGACGGTCGTCCTCGCCCTGACCTGACCCGCTGCGGGATGCGGCCGACCTCTGGGGATTCGGCCCCATCTGGTCTCGGGGCCCGTGGCTTCTCGGATCCGCTCCATCTTTCGGGCATACGAATCCGTCCGCCCCGATCCGCCGTAGTGGGTGGGCCGAGGGGCGACCGCGCCGCTTGTGCGGAAGTCCCGGACGGCCTCACTTTCGGCACCGTCCGGTCGACCGACTGGATCTCGCCACACGCCACGGAGACGCTCCTTGCTCAGAGCCCTGGTCGCAATCGGATTCCTCGTCGTCTCCGCGCTCCTCGTCTGGGGTGCCTTCGTGGCGGGATCGGACTCGAACGAGGGCGCCCTGTTCATCAACCTGGGCACCGAGATCTTCGGGATCCTCATCACCGTCGCCCTCGTGGAGTGGCTGTTCGAACGCCGCCGCCTCCAGGATCGGGCTCGAGAGATGGCCTGGGGCATCTTCCACTCGTTGGAGCGGGCCGTCTGGGTCTGGCAGGGCGGACCTCGTCAGCTGGGAACGGACGCGCTCCTCGGCTTGATTCACGGAATCCGGAAGAGCGACCCGCTGCCCGACTTCACCCGGACGTTGTTCGTGAACCTGGGGACGCAGAGCCGGGAAGCCCTGGACAAGGAAGCCCTGGCGATTCGGCTGATCCCAGGCATGAAGGGCGCGCTGGACGACCTGACCAGTCTGAGGGCCCTCACCGACGGCGACTCATCGGTCTCGATCCGGATGGTGGCGGAAGTGCTGGAATCCGCCACCGTGGGCCTGGCCAGGGTGCTGCACCTCTCCACCCAACCCATCCCCGCCGCCCTGGTCCGCTACCGGGACAGCAGCGAGCGGGCCCAGGAGGAACGGTACTACCACGGCAAGGGGTGGACGCCTCGGACCCAGGGGCGCGGAGGATCGCCGGGACAACGCCGGGACCCGTCCGGAGCGGCAGCGGACCAGGGTGGTGAGCGGCCCGTGGATCCGCCCGCCGGCGATCGTCCCCGGACGGCCTGATGCGTCAGTCGACCGCGCCCAGCTCACGCTCCCAGGCCAGGAGCGCCCGCTCGAAATAGGCGGGGTTGAACAGGAACCACTCTCCGACCGACTCGGGCAGCTGAAACGCTTCGGCTGCCTCCGCAGCCGGCACGCTGGCGTCAAACGCCGTCCGCGCCGCCTCCTCCACAGCCTCGATCACCGCGAGATAACGATCAAGGGCCTGGGCGTCGGCCAGGGGACCGTGGCCCGGCACGTACGTGGTCGGTTCGTCCCGCCGAAGCCCACGGACGGATCGAGATAGGGCCGTGGGCACCGCGTCCACGTAGTTGGGGAACATCTCGTTCCAGACCAGATCACCGCAGAAGACCACCGAGGGTTCGTCCAACTCGATCGTCACGTCGCTCGCCGTGTGCCCGGACCGGGGCACCACCCCGATCCGGCGACCGCCCAGGTCCACGGTCGTGGGGGTGTCGACCCCGAGCAGCTCCGCATCCGCCAACGCCCGCACCCGATCGGGAGGCGCGCCGCCGTCCCGCCGGGCATCGCCCTCGGCCAGAAAGTCCCGGGTCACGGCGCTCAGGTGCAGAGACGGTGAAGACCCGTCGCCATCCAGCCCCGTGATGCCGCCGGAATGGTCGCCATGGTAGTGGGTCACGACGGCGTGCGTGGGCCAGCGGCCCGTCAGGTCTCGAGCCTGCTCCGACATCCACGCCGCGCCGTCGACGCTGGCGAAGCTCTCGATCAGGACCACGCCGTCCGAACCCGCGACGATGCCACCGTTGCAGAGGGTGGTGCGGTCTTGAAGGGGGGTCGAGATCAGGGCCCACACGCCGTCCGCCACCTCCTCGAGGCGTCCCCATGGCTCCTGGCCCACGACGGGGCCGACCGGGCGCGCGGCCCAGAGACGGCGGGTGGTCGCCGGCGCCAGGGCGGCCATGAGCGCCATATGCGCCATGCACCCGCCGCCCGTTCGGATGAAGTCCCTACGCGACCACCTCATGCATGCTCCCGTGTTGCGGGTCGTGGTTTGAAGATCGAGCTTCGCAGGTGCGTACTTCGGGTCACCACGGCGCGTGCCGACGGCGTTACGGTGCGGCGTCCCGGGGCCTACCGCTCAGATGGATGGGGAATATGGCGTTCGATACCGGCAGTTCGCACGCTCGGGAACGGGTTTGGTTCAGCTCCAAGCGGGACGCCTGGCTGATGGCGCTGGTCTGGGCGGCCCAGGCCGCGATTCTTTGGGCCATGGCGCTGACGGTCGTCGATCCCGACGCGAGCCTGGCTTTCAAGGCCGTCATGGTGGCGGCGCTCGCAGGCACCATCGGGTTCACGCTCTGGGTGGTGTACGGGACCCGCTACGGGTTCTCTCGCGACCGCCTGGTGATCCGCTCCGGGCCGTTCAAGTGGCAGGTGCCCCTGTCTTCCATCGATTCGGTTCGGCCCTCCAGAAACCCGCTGTCGTCGCCCGCCACCTCGCTGGACCGCCTGCACGTGCGGTACGGGAAGCGATCGGTCCTGATTTCGCCCGAGGACAAGGCCGGCTTCCTTCGGGCACTCGTGGCCCGGGCGCCCCAGCTCGAGATCGTGGGCGACGCGGCCGAACGCCGGGGTGGCGAGGGGTCGTAGCCGCTCGGACTGGGGCTGTAGCCACTCCGACTGGGACCGTAGCCTCTCGGACGGGGGCCGCAGCCTCTCGGACAGGGGCCGCAGCCTCTCGGACGGGGGCCGCAGCCTCTCAAACCTCGAGTCGGTACCCCACCTTGCGCACCGTGAGGATGTGATCGGGGTGGGCCGGGTCCGCTTCGAGCTTGGTGCGTAGCTTGGCGATGTGGGTGTCGACGGTCCGGGTCGCCACGGCCCGCTTGTACCCCCAGACC
>CAJIAX010000032.1_pt1 | contig 20365 bp, 14 predicted proteins | sample 9199251 | NCBI WGS metagenome assembly CAJIAX01 (sample SAMEA7708287, study PRJEB35096) | sediment metagenome | biome: marine neritic benthic zone biome [ENVO:01000025]; feature: sediment [ENVO:00002007]; material: shallow marine sediment [ENVO:03000034] sea grass bed [ENVO_01000059] ... | reverse complement strand
GGAAGAGATCGCCAACGGGGAACGCTGACGGCTCCAGTCTTCTGCGCGCGAACGCCGTGCGGACTTCCCACCCTGCCAGTTGGCCGCGACCCCAGGACGCCCGTAGATATCAGGGATTTCCCGATAGCGGCCCAACGTTCGATCCCGTATTCTCAATCGGTGTGACGAGGCCCGGACTTCGCGATCCCCCCGTGGCTCGAGCCACGCCACCAAGCCGGACGCGTTAGACCTGACCACCTTCTGACCCGGCAGACATGCTCGACACCCAGACTGCGAATCCCCAGGCCCAGAAATGGGCCAAGGTCATCGACCACACGCGCTGCATCGGCTGCCACGCCTGCACCACGGCCTGCAAATCGGAGAACGAGGTGCCCGTGGGGGTGACCCGCACGTACGTGAAGTACGTGGACGTGGGCACGTTTCCCCAGGCCCGGCGCTCGTTCCAGGTAACGCGGTGCAACCAATGCGCCGAGTCGCCCTGCACCAACGCGTGCCCGACTTCGGCCATGCACCGACGCCCCGACGGAATCGTGGACTTCGACAAGTCCATCTGCATCGGCTGCAAGGCGTGCATCGCGGCGTGTCCCTACGACGCCATCTTCATCAACCCCGAGGACCACTCGGCCGAGAAGTGCAACTTCTGCGCGCATCGGCTGGACGTGGGGCTGGAGCCGGCCTGCGTGGTGGTGTGCCCCACCCAGGCGATCCTCGTCGGTGACATGAACGACCCCCTGTCGAGGGTCGCCGAAATCATCAACCGGGATGCCGTGGCGGTCCGCCGGCCCGAGAAGGAGACCCACCCGAAGCTCTTCTACAAGGGTGCCGACCAGGTGACCCTGGATCCCCTGGCCGCGGCGCGACCGGGCGGCGGCCTGTTCATGTGGAGTGAGGCCGGCAACGTGCCTCATGGAGTGGAATCCGGGCACCCCGGCGACTGGAACAACTCAGCGTCCGCGGTTCTGAGCTACGACGTGCCCCACAGGGCGCCCTGGGACTGGAGGGTCAGCGCCTACACCTGGACCAAGTCCATCGCGGCCGGCGCATACCTGGCGCCGCTGGCCCTGATCCTGGGCGGCTGGCTGGCCTGGGACAGCGTGGTCTGGACCTGGATGGCGCCCATCGTGGCGGGCATCTTCCTCGGCCTGACCGGTCTGCTCCTGATCTGGGACCTGGAGCACCCGACCCGGTTCTACATGATCTTCACCCGGCCCCACTGGAAGAGCTGGCTGGTGAAGGGAGCCTTCATCATCGCCGGATACTCGGCGGTCCTTGCCATCCACTTCGGGGCCGTGGCGGCGGGTAGACCCGACATCGCCAGGTGGCTCGCCATCGCGGGTGCGCCCCTGGCGATCATGACCGCGGCATACACCGCGTACCTGTTCGCACAGTCCACCGCCCGGGACCTGTGGCAGAACCCCCTGCTCCCGGCTCAGCTGGTCTTCCAGGCGTTCATGGCCGGAGCGGGCGTGATGCTGCTGGCCGCCGCCCCCGGCATGCCGGAGGTGGTCGGTCCCATGGCCTGGCTGTTCGCCGCCGCGACCGCCGGCCACGTGCTGCTCGCGGCCGGCGAAGCCACCGCGAGCCACCCGACGGCCCACGCGAAGCTGGCCGCCCACGAGATGATCGGCGGCCGGTACAAGGCCTTCTTCTGGGGGGGCCTGGTCCTGTGCGCCGGGGCCGTCGCCGCACCCTGGGTTTCGCCCTGGCTGGCCCTGGCCGGGCTGGTTGGGTTGCTCCTTCATGAACATGCGTATGTGCAAGCGGCGCAGTCGGTACCGCTCGCCTAGCTCAACGGATACATGAATCTTAACGACCTGAATTCGAAAGTCGCGGCCGCCCGGGCCGCAGCCGAAGCCCGGGGCGAGACCTTCTACGCCGGCCCCAGCCGCATCCACCTGGCCTCCTTCCCCCCCAAGGAGAAGTGGAACGACTGGGTCGAGCTGGACTCCAAAGCCTGGCCGGAGCGGAAGGAGCGTCGGTACATGCTGGTGCCGACGACCTGCTTCAACTGCGAGTCGGCATGCGGGCTGCTGGCCTACGTGGACCGGGAAACCCTCCAGGTCCGGAAGTTCGAGGGCAACCCCGAGCATCCGGGCTCCCGCGGCCGGAATTGCGCCAAGGGACCGGCCACGCTGAACCAGGTCATCGATCCGGACCGGATCCTCTTCCCGCTGAAGCGGGTGGGCAACCGGGGCGAAGGACGGTGGGCTCGCGTGACCTGGGACGAGGCCCTGGGAGACATCGCGGGTCGCATTCGAAAGGCCGTGCAGGAAGAGCGCCACGAGGAAGTCATGTACCACGTGGGCCGGCCCGGTGAGGACGGGTTCACCGAGCGCATGATGGCGGCCTGGGGGATCGACGGCCACAACTCCCACACCAACATCTGCTCCAGCGGCGCCCGCTCCGGATACCACTTCTGGTGCGGCATGGACCGGCCCAGCCCCGACCACAGCAACGCCGAGGTGATGCTGCTGATCAGCGCCCACCTTGAGGCCGGACACTACTTCAACCCCCACGCCCAGCGCGTGATGGAGGGCAAGCAGCGGGGGGCGAAGCTGATCGTCTTCGACACCCGCCTCTCCAACACGGCGACCCATGCCGACTACTGGGTGTCGCCCCACCCCGGATCCGAACCGGCCATCCTGCTCGCCATCGCCAACCACCTCGTTCGTACCGGCCGGTACAACCGGGAATACGTGCGGCGCTGGTGGAACTGGAAGGAATACCTGGAGGCGATGCACCCCAGCGAGCCGGCCACGTTCGAGACCTTCGAGCGGCACCTTCAGGCCATGTGGTCCGAATTCACGTTCGAGCGGGCCGCCATGGAGTCCGGCGCCGACGAGGGCCTGCTCCGGCAGGTCGCCGAGGTCGTGTCGACCGCGGGCACCCGCCTCGCCACCCACAACTGGCGTAGCGCCGCCGCCGGGAATCTCCATGGCTGGCAGGTGTCGAGGACCCTGTTCCTGCTCAACGCGCTGATGGGGGCCATCGGCACGGAGGGCGGCACGTTCCCGAACTCCTGGAACAAGTTCGTAGCCAAGCCCATCCGGTCACCCCGGCATCCGAACCACTGGAACGAGCTCACCTGGCCGGGCGAGTACCCGCTGTCGCTCATGGAGATGTCGTTCCTGCTTCCCCACCTCGTGAAGGAGGGGCGGGGCAAGCTGGACGTGTACTTCACCCGGGTCTACAACCCGGTGTGGACCAATCCCGACGGCTTCAGCTGGATCGAGATGCTGAAGGACGAAGAGAAGGTGGGGCTGCACGTCGCCCTCACGCCCACCTGGAACGAGACGGCCTACTTCGCGGACTACGTGCTGCCCATGGGCATGGGCTCGGAACGTCACGATATCCACTCGTACGAGACGTACGCCGGCCGTTGGATCGGATTCCGCCAGCCCGTGCTCCGGACCGCCCGGGCCCGCATGGGCGAGTCGGTGGACGACACCCGGGAGGCGAACCCCGGCGAGGTCTGGGAAGAGAACCAGTTCTGGATCGACCTGACCTGGCGCATCGATCCCGACGGGCAACTGGGCATGCGGGAGTTCTTCGAGTCCCGGAAGAACCCGGGTCAGAAGCTGTCCGTGGACGAATACTACGGGTGGCTGTTCGAGAATTCCGTGCCCGGGCTGCCCGAGGCCGCAGCGGCCGAGGGGCTCACGCCCCTGGACTACATGCGCCGCTACGGAGCCTTCGAGGTGGAAGGCAAGGTGGGCGAGCTCAACCAGGACGTCGTGCCCGATAGCGAGCTCGACGACGTCCACGTGGACACCATGGGCAGGGTATTCACCCGGGCGCCGAAGCCCGACTCCCCCAACGTGGTCCCCCAACCGCCGCTGGACCCGGATTCCGAAGGCCGACGCCGGGTGGGCGTGCAGGTGGACGGCAAGATTCTCCGGGGCTTCCCCACCCCGTCCGGGCGCCTCGAGGTCTGGTCCCGCACCCTCCACGAGTGGGGGTGGCCCGAGCTGGCCCTTCCCGGCTATCAGAAGAGCCACGTGCACCGGCAGAACCTGGAGAGCGACCAGATGGTCCTGATCTCCACGTTCCGGATTCCCGTCCAGATCCACACCCGCAGCGCCAACGCCAAGTGGCTGGACGAGATCGCCCACACGAATCCCCTGTGGCTGCACCCCAGCGACGCCGGCCGCATCGGCGTGAAGACGGGTGACCTCTGCCGTGTCGAGACCGAGATCGGTCACTTCGTGGTCAAAGCCTGGGTCACCGAGGGCATTCGCCCCGGAGTGGTGGCCTGCAGCCACCACATGGGTCGATGGAAGCTCTCCGAAAACGGCCAGCGCCAGGCCATGGCCACCGCCGACCTGAAGAACGACGCCTCCGGGTGGTCACTGCGGACCAGGACACCGATCTCACCGTTCGAGTCCTCCGACGCCGACACGTCCCGGATCTGGTGGACGGACGTGGGCGTGCATCAGAACCTCACGTTCCCGGTGCACCCCGATCCCATCAGCGGGATGCACTGCTGGCACAACGCCGTGCGGGTCAAAAAGGCCCAGCCCGGCGACGAGTACGGCGACATCTCGGTGGATACCGACAAGTCCCACCAGGTGTACAAGCAGTGGCTCGAGATCACCCGGTCCGCCCAACGGCACTCACCCGACGCTACGCGACGGCCGTACTGGCTGCTCCGCCCGGTGCGCCCCCAGCGTCCCGCGTACGATTTGCCCGACGCCCCGTCCGTTCCCGAGGCTCCAGCAACGCCACCCCACTCCGCCGTCCCGGAGGGGGAGCCGGACCCCAGGTCGGACCCGTCGCCGGGATCCGGGACCGAAGCGACCGAACCTGGTCCGCCCGCTCCACCGTCTGCTCCCGAGCCGGAGGTCGGATCGTAGGGTGATCGAGCTTGTGCGAACCCTGGGTGCACTGACCGACCCCCCCGCGGAAGGGCACGCGGCGCTGGCGGAGCTGCTGGACCTGGGGGCCCTACCTTCGCCTTCGGAGCACACGGACCTGTTTCTCTTCCAGCTGCCACCCTTCGCCTCGATCTACCTGGGGCCGGAGGGCAAGCTCGGAGGAGAAGGCCGGGACCGGGTCGCCGGATTCTGGCGAGCGGTCGGCCAGTCGCCTCCCGCGGAACCCGATCACCTGGGGGCGCTCCTCGGCCTCTACGCCGGGCTGTCCGAGCTGGAAGCCGACGAAGGGGACGACGCTCATCGGGTCCTGTTGGCCCAGAGCGCGTCTGCGCTGCTCCATGAGCACGTCCTGTCCTGGACGGGGCCATACCTCGCCAGCGTGGCCGAGCTGTCCAACGGGTTCTATCGCAGGTGGGCGGAGCTCCTGCAGGAAACGCTGCGGGTCGAACGGGAGGCCCGGACGGTACCCCAACACCTCTCGGTCCACCTTCGTCAGGCACCTCCCCTGCCCGACCCCCGCGCCGAGGGGGGCTCGGCGTTCCTAGACGGACTGCTCGCACCGGCATGCAGCGGACTGATCGTGACCCGGGCCGCTCTGGCCCGGGGTGCGGCTGCCTGCCGAGTCGGAATTCGGGCCGGTGAACGGCGCTACGCCCTCGAAGCCATGTTGGCCCAGGACGGGGCGCGGGTGCTCGGCTGGCTCGCCTCCGAGGGCCACCGGTGGGTCGAGCGCCATCAGGGTCTCGCAGCCGCGGTGGGCGAGACCAGCGCGGCCCACTGGTCCGAAAGGGCGGCGCAGACCGCAGCCCTGCTCGAGTCCCTGGCAGACGCCGCCTGGGAGGAGGCTCCGTGTCCGAGGTGACCAAGCGGCTCACCACGAGAGACATGGTGGCGGGGGTCAGCGTCGCCCTGGTGCTGATTCCCCAGTCCATGGCGTACGCCGAGCTGGCCGGGCTGCCGGGAACGCACGGCCTGTACGCCGCGGCGGTCGCTCCGATCGCCGCGGCCCTCTTCGCGTCATCCCCGTACCTGCAGACCGGGCCGGTCGCCCTCACCGCTCTGCTCACGTTGGGCGCCCTCTTGCCCTTGGCCCAACCGGGCTCGGCCCAATACATCGGGCTCGCGGCGTTGTTGGCGCTCGTCGTCGGCGTGGTCCGGGTGGCCATCGGATGGATCAAGGCCGGATGGGTCTCCTATCTCATGTCCCGTCCCATGCTGGAAGGGTTCACCACCGGCGCCGCAATCCTGATCATTGGTTCCCAGGTACCGGGCGCCCTCGGCGTAGAGCCACCGGTTTCCGGTGTCCCCGACGCCGCGATCTGGGCACTTGCGCACTCCTCTGCGTGGAACCCCACGGCCATCGTGTTGGCGACCCTGACCGTGGCCATCACCCTCGGGTCCCGGAGGATCCATCCCAGCGTGCCCGGCGTGCTCGTGGCGACCTTGCTCGGCCTCGGATACTCGCTCTTCGTGGGGTACGACGGCCCGGTCATCGGCACCATCGATGCCGGGTTACCGCCATTCTCGCTGTCGCTGCCCTGGGGCGCCCTGCCCGCCTTGACCCTTTCCGGAGCCGTGATCGCCCTGGTCGGTTTCGCTGAAGCCGCCTCCATCGCCCGGACCTTCGCGACCCAGGACCGACAGCCGTGGAGTCCGAGCCGGGAATTCATCGGCCAGGGCGCGGCCAACATCGCAGCCGGACTGAGCGGAGGATTCCCGGTCGGAGGGTCCTTTTCCAGGAGCAGCCTCAATCGACTGGTCGGGGCCCGCACCGCATGGAGCGGCGCCATCACGGTGGTGGTCGTGCTCGCCTTCCTCCCGTTCGCCTTCGTGCTCGAGGCGCTGCCGATCGCCGTTCTGGCCGGCATCGTGATCGCGGCCGTTTCCGGCCTGGTCCGCGTCCGCGGGCTCTGGAGGCTCTGGAGCCTGTCCAACGCTCAGGCCGTGGTGGGCTGGATGACCTTCCTGCTCACCCTGGCGCTCGCGCCCCGGGTGGACCACGCGGTGATCCTGGGCATGGGTGCTGCCCTCGTCGTGCACGTGCTCCGGGAGATGAAGCCGGGCTCCGTCAGTCACGTCGAGGGGTCGACGATCCACCTCCACCCCAGGGGCGTGCTCTGGTATGGCTCGGCCCCTCGCGTTGAAAAGGCGCTACTGGACCGACTGGCCGAAGCTGGAGACGTGAGCTCCGTCGTGGTCCATCTCGGCGGGCTCGGGAGAATCGATCTGACCGGAGCCCTGGTGCTGGAGCAGATCATCGACGACGCACGCACCGCCGGCCTCGAGGTTCGCATCGTGGACGTGCCCGAGCACGCCCACCGGATTCTCGGCAGCGTGTTGGGTTGGACCGAGGACGCGGGCCTGCCAGAGTTTCCCGCAGCGGATTGACACCCGGAAGGGCGTCCAGCCTGCATGGGGTCAGCGGACGTCGCATTGACGGGAACCGCCCCGCCGTCGATTGTCTTCGATGGCCCGGCGATCCACTCTCGCCCCCGCCGCCCGGAAGCGGCGCACCCCGAACCCATCCGCGGAGAACCACCGACTTCATGGCTCGGCCCTTCGTCGTCCAGGGGGACGACCAGACACGCGTCCCGTTCCTCCGGGGCATCCTGACCCGGTCATTGCAGAAGGCGGGCCTGAACTTCGAGGAGTCCTACCGGGTGGCGAGCGCCGTTCGGGAAGAGATCTCCGAGTTGGACGAGATCGAGTCGGAGCGCCTCCGATCGCTGGTCGTGGAGCACCTCGAGCCATACGGGCCGGACGCGATCGCCCGGTATCACGGGCCGGCCCTACCGGTCGATACGATCGTCGTGGAATCCCAGGAGGAAGGGTCGAGCCCCTATTCCCGGGGTCGCCACAGCCAGGATCTGCTCGCGGCCGGGCTCACCCAGGACGAGGCGGTTCAAGTCTCCGAGGCCATCTACGTCGCGCTCTTCGGCGACCGAAGGACCCACATCAGCTCTGATGAGCTGAGGGCCCTGACGTACGACCACATCGAAGACGAGTTGGGAAGGGAGGCCGCCCACCGGTACGACCTGTGGCAGGAGTTCATGGACAGCAACCGCCCCCTCATCGTTCTCATCGGTGGGGCCGTGGGGTGCGGAAAGAGCACCATCGCCACGGAGTTGGCGCACCGGCTCCAGATCGTGCGGATCCAGTCCAGCGACATGTTGCGCGAGGTCATGCGCACCATGATCCATCCGCGGCTGCTGCCCGTGCTCCACGAATCCACGTACACGGCCTGGACGCAACGCGGCGAACACGCCCAGGAGGACAAGCCGGAACCGGACCGCTTGCCCGAGGACATGAGCGCGCTGCTGGAGGGGTATCAGAGTCAGTCGGACCTGGTTTCCGTCGCCAGCGACGCCGTGCTGCGCCGTGCGATTCGGGAGCGGGTTTCGATCATCGTGGAGGGCGTCCACGTGCAGCCCGGGTTCGCCCGGCGCATTCCGGTCGGCGCCGACGCGATCGTGGTGCACGTGACGCTAGCGGTGCTGAAGAAGAAGCGACTCAAAGCGCGCATCCGAGGCCGGAGCCGTCTTGCCCCGGATCGTCGCGCCGAGCGCTACCTCACGAATTTCGACGCCATCTGGGAGATCCAATCCCTCCTGTTGGACCAGGCAGACTCGCTCGGCGTTCCCATCATCGACAACGACGACAAGGAAACCGCCACCCGCGAGATTGTCCGGGTGATCCTGGACACGTTGGCCAGCCACTCCGAGGGCGTGGCGTCGGAGTCCAGCGCTTGAACGGCTCGAGGCCCATCCAGGCGCCACGCGGGTCCACGGTGGCGTCGTGACTGTGCGCTGGAAGGGGTTGGTGATCATACTGGACGGCATGGGAGACGACCCGTCGCCGGAGCTGAAGGGTCGGACCCCCCTCCAGGCGGCGTACACCCCGGTGCTCGACCGGCTGGTGCAGGACGGCCTCTGCGGCGTGACGGACCCCCTCCGCCCCGGCCAGCCCGTGGACACCCCCACCGGGACGTCAGTGCTCCTTGGCGTGCCCCCGGAACAAGCCGACGCGCTGGCCCGGGGACCCGTGGAAGCTGCCGGCGTGGGCCTCCATGTTCAACCGGGCGACGTGGTCATCCGCTGCAACTTCGCCACCCTGGAGCGGAACGGCGGGGGGGGCTTCGTGATCATGGACCGGCGGGCGGGCCGCATCCGTGAGGGGACGGACGAGCTTGCGGCCGCCGTCGGCCACCTGGATCTGGGCGACGGTGTGGTCGCCACCGTTTGGCCAGCGTCCCAACACCGGGGCGTGGTGCGCCTCCGGGGCCCCGGTCTGTCCCCTGCGATCACCGACACCGATCCGGGGATCTCCGCCGGCCCCGCCTCCATCCTGCCCTGCCGGGCCCTCGAACCCTCCGATCCGGACGCGAGCCGAACGGCCACGGCCGTGAATCGCCTTCTCGAACGCTCGTTCCCGATTCTGGACGCTCACCCCGTGAACGCCCGGCGACGGGCCGCGGACCGACCTCCAGCCACCGGACTGATCACGCGTGGCTCGGGGCGGGTGACGGCCCTGGACAGCGCAGTCACGGATGCCGGTCTGGACACGACCCTGGTCGCGGGGGAGCGCACCGTGATTGGCCTCGGGCGACTCCTGGATTTCGAGGTGGTGACGGAGCCGGGCTTCGACGGCCTGCCCGGCACGGACCTGTCGGGCAAGGTGGCCGCGACCGCAGCCGCGCTGGAGCGATCCGACCTCGTCTACCTCCACATCAAAGCACCCGACATCCACGCCCACGACAGGAACCCGTTGGGCAAGGTTCGAAGCCTCGAGCGGGTGGACGCAGCCCTCGCGGCGCTGCCCATGAACGATGTGGTCGTGGCAGTGTGCGGGGACCACTGCACGTCCTCGGCCACCGGGGATCACACGGGCGAGCCCGTGCCCGCGATCCTGTCGGTCCCCGGTGGTCCCCGGGACGACTGCGACATCTTCGACGAGGAGCATTGCGCCCGAGGCGGACTCGGCCGTCTGCCGGCGGCCAGCTTCGTGCGCCGGGTCCTCGAGGCGATGTCAGGCAGCGTCCCCTCAGCGGGGTAGGTTGCCCTCCTGGAGCCCCCGCACGAGTCGCCGCTTCAGCCGTGTGGCCTTGCGGTGCTCGGACTCGGCCCACCGCATGAACCGGTGATGGCTACCCTCTTCTTCCGACTCCTGGTCCGGCATGCGTTGGGTGTAGGATCCGTCCGCGTGCATCTCCCAGGCCTGGCGCCGGTCCTGGAACAGGGTGTCCAGCACGAACCTCAGCTGCTGCTGGAGTCGGGGGTCGTCCACCGGAGCCATGACCTCGACTCGTCGCTGCAAGTTGCGGCGCATGCAATCCGCGGACGCGATGTGGTAGCGCTCGTCACCGCCGTTGCGGAAGTAGTAGATGCGGGAATGCTCCAGGTAGGGACCGACCACGCTGAGCACGGTCACATTGTCCGAGAGCCCCGGAATGCCCGGTCGAATCCGGCACGTGTCCCGCACCAGGAGGTCGACCTTCACGCCCTCCTGGGACGCCCGGTACAGGGCCTTGGTGACCACCGGGTCCTCCAGCGCGTTCATCTTGAACTGGACGTGACCCTCGCCCCCGGCGCGCTGTTGCTCGATCTCGTTCTCGATGCCCTCGAGGATCGCTTTGCGCAGCCCCTTGGGCGCCACCTTGATCCTGCGATAGTTACGCTTGGGCTTGTATCCGGTGGTCAGGTAGTTGAATAGCTCGGTCAGATCACGTCCGATGCCGTCGTCACAGGTCATCAGGCCCAGATCGGTGTACAGCCGGGCCGTATCCGCATGGTAGTTGCCGGTGCCGACGTGGGCGTAGCGGCGTAGTCCGTCGTAGTCCTGGCGTACGACCAGGATCACCTTGCAGTGGGTCTTCAGCCCGAGCACGCCGTACGTGACGTGGATGCCCACCCGGCCCAGGTGAGCGGCCCACCGGAGGTTGGCCTCCTCGTCGAAGCTGGCCTTCAACTCCATGACCACGGCCACCTGCTTCCCGTTTCTGGCGGCGTCCATCAGGTACCGGATCGCGGCCGAGTCCTCCGACGTGCGATAGAAGGTCATCTTGATGGCTCGTACCTTCGGGTCCCGGCTCGCCTCCATCAAGAAGCGCTCCACCGACGACGTGAAGCCCTGGTACGGGTGGTGGAGGAGCAGCGACCCCTTCTCCCGGATCGTGTGGAACATGGAGCGGTCGGTGGTCAGGTCCGGGTGGTCGAAGGGGTGGAACTGAGGGTCCCGGAGCTCGGGCAGGTCCACCTTGAGCATCTCGATCAAGTCCCTGGGACCGAGGATGCCCTGGACCTCGAAGACGTCCGACGCCTCGTTCAGCCCCAGCTCGGCGGCCAGCATGCCCCTGTGGGTGGGGTCCATGCCCCCTTCGACCTCAAGCCGGACGATGGGCGCCAGCTTGCGCTCGCGGAGCTCGGATTCGATGAGCTCGACCAGGTCGTCCGCCGTCTCCTCGTCCTGCTCGGTGTTGGCGTTCCGGGTCACACGGAACAGCTCGTGACTCAGGACCTCCATGCCCGGGAACAGCAGGTCCAGGTTGTGGGCCATCACGCTCTCCAACGTCACGAACGTGTCCCGGTCGGGGAGCTTGAGCAGACGCGGGATCCCGACGCCGATCGGCACCTTCACCCGGGCCATGTGTGTGGCCGTCTCGCCCGGGTGGCGCAGCGCGACCAGCAAGTTCAACGACAGATTGGAGACGAACGGAAATGGATGGGCCGGGTCCGTCGACTGGGGCGTGACCAGGGGATAGATGTTCTCGACGTAATGCTCTCTCAGCTGCGCCTGATCCGCCTCCGGGAGCCGGTCGAAGGTCGTGAGGTGGATGTCGTGGGTCTCCAGCTCCGCCAACAGCGACCGGAGCAGAGGGCGCTTGCGAGCCTCCAACGCCCGGATCGTCTCGTACGACACCTGGATCTGTTCCTCCGGCGTACGGCCGTCCACCGTAAGGTCCTGGACCCGGGCCCCGACCTGCTGCTTCAGGCCGCCGATCCGCTTCATGAAGAACTCGTCGAGGTTCGAGCTCACGATGGAGAAGAACTTGAGCCTCTCCAACAGCGGCGTGCGGGGGTCTTCGGCCTCGTGCAGAACCCGAGAATTGAAGTTGAGCCACGTAAGCTCCCGGTTGAGATACAGCTCGGGTGCGTCGAGATCGGGCTCTTCGGCGATTTCGGGAACCGGCGTGGGATCGGCGGGCGTGCGCCCGCCGACTGTGGCATCGGCGGACGAGGCCACCGAAGCGGCGGAGGAGGCGGGATCTCCGGTGCCATCGCCATCTCCGGTTCCATCGACCTGCGCCACGTCTGTCGGGGAGTCGACTTCGGTGGTCCGGGGCGGCTGGGTTGGCAAAGCCGTTTCGGGCGGCTGGGTTGGCAAAGCCGTCTCGGGCGGCTGGGTAGGTGAAGCCGTTTCGGGCGACTTGAGCGGGGAGGCCGCCTCAGTCGGCTGGAGCGATGAGAAGGTCTCTTCGATACGGGTCACGCTACCCCCCTGCCGTGGTTCGAGCCGCCCTCGGATTCAGGGCGAACGCCTATCCCGAAATCTCGCCCCGGCCCTGTGCCGTGGCAATCGGGAAAACTCCCCACGCGCTTTGTATCGCCGCATGCGGTGCTTTTGTAACAAGACCTAATCGGTCTTGTAACGATTTACACGTCTTGTAACGGGCCATGTTCTTCTTTGTAACGAACCCTTCTACCGTTGGGTGCGGTTCAGTTCCCCCACGTCACGAGAACCACACTGATGAACGGCAACTTCTCCCGCCTCGCCGCGACCTTCGCCTTCCTGGTCCTGATCGCCCCAGCGCTGGCCACTCCGGCCCCGGTCGCGGCTCAGGTCGAGATTTCGGCCCGCTCGAGCTCGATCCGGTTTGGGGGACGCTTCCACTTCCAGATGGCGTCCAGCTCGGCAGAAGACAGGGAGGTACCGGACTTCTTCGTGCGCCGGGCTCGCCTGGTAGCGGACGTGACGATCACCGACTTCCTCGATGGCCGCCTGCAGCCGGCCTTCGTGACGGGCAAGGTGCTGCTTCAGGACGCGTACTTCCGCATGAAGTTCGATCCTGCCTTCAGGCTGTCCTTTGGCCAGTTCAAGCAGGGATTCGACCTTTTCGAGCTGGTGAGCAGCACCGAGTTCAACATGGTGGAGAGGGGAGGCTTCATCCCGGGCATCGACGTCTGCGCCGGCGTCGGTCGTCTCTGCTCCTACAGCCGCTTTGCGGCCCGCCTCCAGTACGCCGGCCGGGACACCGGTATCCGGGCGGACGGCTCCTTCGGGGGACGCTGGTCCTACATCGTGACGGTCACCAACGGTGAAGGCATCTTCGAGAACGCCGACGAGAACGGGCGCAAGTCCACGTCGGCGCGCCTCATGTTCGCGCCGAGCGGAAAATGGCAGATCGGCGCCAGCGTCAACATCCACGACTACGTGGTAGAGATCGAGGACGAGGAACAGAACCAATCGGGCACGGGTTGGAACGCCGACGTCCAGTACGGGGACTACCGCGACGGCTGGATCGTCCAGTTCGGGGTGATGGGCGGAGACAACTGGAAAGACCTGGACGAGCAGTTCGATCCCAACCCGTTCTTCACGACCCAGGTGGTGGCGGCCTACTACCACCGGTTGGCCGAAGGGGGCCGGCTGGAGGGCCTGGAACCGGCCTTCCGCCTCAGCTACGGCGATCCGGACACGTCCTCCGACGACAAGGCCGGGTGGCTGATCACGCCCGGGTTCAACCTCTATGTCTTTGGCCGGAACCGGATCAACACCAATGTGGACATCTATGCGCCCCAACAGGGCGACGTGGAGTGGTCGCTCCGTATGATGACGTATCTGTACTTCTGAACGACGGTTGCAGGGTCTCGCACCGGCCGGCCACGCCCGGCGTCCGGCTCTCCGACGAAGGCGGCGCTGTGATGGGAACCCACCCACGGCGCGGGAATCGTGTAACAGGCGCGTGACGGCGATGTACACCGAGTTGCCACGCGTGATCGCTTTGGGTAAACATCCCCGTTCAACACAACGGAGGCACACTCGATGAGAATCAGAACGCTCACCGTAGTCGCTGCATTGACGCTGGCCTGCGGAGGCGGCGACAGAGCATCGCGCACGGTTCTACAGAACAAGGGGTCGGACACCCTGGTCAACGTGGCCCAGGCATGGGCCGAGGCCTACGTGACGGTCGACCCCAATCTGGCTATTGCCGTCACGGGCGGTGGCTCGGGAACCGGCATCTCGGCGATGATCAACGGCACCGTGGACATCGCCAACTCGAGCCGCAAGATGCGGGACAGCGAGATCGAAGCCGCTCGGGCCAACGGGCAGGATCCGGTCGAGCACGTGGTGGGGTACGACGCCCTGGCCGTCTACCTCCATCACGACAACCCCATCACCGAGATGACGCTGGACCAGCTGGCCCAGATCTACGGCGAGGGCGGGGCCATCGAGACATGGGACCAGCTCGGAGTCTCCGTACCGGGGTGCTCCAGCGGCGAGATCGTCCGAGTGAGCCGGCAGAACAACTCCGGTACCTATGCCTACTTCCAGGAGGCGGTTCTCGGCGAAGTGGAGTTCAAGCTCGGCTCCCGGGACATGCACGGGTCCAGCGAAGTGGTCGAGCTGGTGACCAGCACGCCCTGCGCCATCGGGTACTCGGGCCTGGCCTACGCCACGCCGGAAGTGACGATGCCCGGCATCTCGGCCGACGAGGGCGGCAACTTCGTCGGCCCTTCGGTGGCCACGGCCATCGACCAGACCTATCCGATCGCACGCCCCCTGTTCATGTACACCGTCGGGCAGCCCACGGGCGCCGTGAAGCAATACATGGACTGGATTCTCAGCGCCGACGGTCAGTGCATCCTGCAGGAGCAGGGCTACGCACCCGTTTCCTCGGTGACGTGCGGCTGACCCGTGCGCAAATGGCGTCCCCGGACCGGGGACGCCCACCCTCGAGCTACCGGCAGGTACGGCCGTGAGCCACTACGAAGAGAGACTGGACCGGGACCTGGCCGCGATTCGCGAGCTGGTACAAGCGATCGGTGGCATGGTGAGCACCGCCGTCGACGCCTCCGTGCGGGCCCTGGTCAACGACGACGAAGCGCTGGCCGCCGCGACGATCCTGGGCGATGGGGCCATCAACCGGGCCACCCGGGAGTGCGACCGGTTGTGCCATGCGTTCGTGATCCGTCATCTCCCGAGCGCGGGCCACCTGCGTTTCGTGTCCTCGACCCTGCGCATCAACGTGGCGCTGGAGCGGGTGGGCGACTACGCCCGCACCGTGGCCCGGGAAGCAGTGGCCCTGTCCCAACCCGCGCCCCGCGAGACGGTGGCGGACGTGGAGGCCCTGACCCGGGACGCCACGAGGATGCTCGAACAGGCAGTCACGGCGTTCGTGGAGACGGACGTGGAGCTCGCTCGGGAAACGATGCGGCTGGACGACGAGCTCGAAATCACGTTCCAGCGCCTGTTCGACGCGCTCCTCGCCACCGGTGAACGCGATCACCTGCCCACGAAAGACCTGTTCGCGTTCCTGGGCATCATGCACAGCCTCGAACGCGTCGGCGCTCAGGCCAAGAACATCTGCGAAGAGGCGGTCTTCACCGTCACCGGCGAGACCAAGCATCCGAAGGTCTACCGCGTCCTGTTCGTCGACCGGCACGGCACCCTCCGCGGTCCGATGGCTTCGGCCTACGCCCGCAAGGCCTTTCCCGGGAGCGGACGATACGACACCGGCTCGTGGCTTCCGGCAACGGAGATCGATACGGCCACCCTGGACTACCTCGATCGCAAGGGGGCCCAGCCTCCGGACCTCCACCCCATGCTCCTGGACCCGGATCGTGACACGCTGTCCCGGTATCACGTGATCGTGGGACTCGACAAAGGCGCACGAGAGCAAATCCCGGAGATCCCCTACCACACGGTCTTCGTCGAGTGGGACCTGGGAGACCAGGATCCCGAGGACGAGGAGGGCTTCGGTGCGTTGTATCGGACGGTGGCCGGCCAGGTCACCGATCTGATGGAAGCCCTCCACGGGGCGGACGCGGACTGACATGTCGGCATCCAGCCCCGGTGCACAAACTCAGGCGGCTCCCGCCGCGGAGGGCCTGGCGCACGCCGCGGACCGCTTGACCCTGGACTGGTACGTCGACCGCGCCGTCGCTGCCCTCGTGTTCATCGGTGGGATCAGCGCCATCGTGTTCATCGTTGGCATCTTCGTGTTCATCACGAAGGAGGGCCTCGGCTTCATCTTCGGCGCCTTCGACTTCCGGGAGTTCTTCTTCTCGCCGGCCTGGCGTCCGACCTCGCTGAGCAACCCCACGTACGGTGCCCTGGCCCTGATCCTCGGCACCGCCAGCGTCACGGGCCTGGCCATGGTCGTCTCGGTGCCGTTCTCCCTGGGCGCGGCGATCTTCATCGGCGAGTTCGCCACGGGGAAGGTCCGGGAGACACTCAAGATCCTGGTTGAGCTACTGGCCGCGATTCCTTCCGTCGTATGGGGTTTCATCGGATTGACCATCATGAATCCGCTGATCATCCAGACGTTCGACGTGCCTGTGGGTCTCAACATGCTGAACGCGGGAATCATCCTCGGTCTGATGGCGGCGCCCATCATGACCACGATCGCGGAAGACGCCCTGAAGGCGGTGCCGGACGGGTACCGGGAGGCCGCCGAAGCCCTCGGCGCGACGCGGCTGCAGGTGATCTTCCGGGTCGTGATCCCCGCCGCCAAGAACGGGCTCGCGGCCGCGGTGCTGCTCGGGGTCGGGCGGGGCTTCGGCGAGACCATGGCCGTGCTCATGGCCAGCGGCCACTCCATCAACATCCCCACGAGCATACTCGACTCGGTCCGGGCCCTCACCGCGACCATCGCGACGGAGTTGGGCGAAGCCCCCCGGGGATCGGATCACTACCAGGCCCTGTTCGCCCTGGGAATCCTGCTCTTCGTGGTCACGTTCATCATCAACCTCACCGCCGACCTGGTGGTGAGGGGCATCAAGAAGAAGTAGCCGATGACCGTCGCCGACGCCTCGCTGTTCCAAGCCACGGACTTGAACGTCCGGAACCGCCGTGTCCAGGCCCTGGTTCGGGTGTTCCTGGCCCTGATATCGGTGATCCTCATCGTACCGGTGCTCGCCATTCTGGCCACGCTCATCGTCAAGGGCGGACCCGCGATCAACGCCGAGTTCCTGTTCAGCTCGCCCAGCGACCAGCTCCGGGCGGGCGGCATCTTCCCAGCCTTGATCGGCACCATCTGGCTCGTCGTGGTGGCGCTGCTGGCCTCCGTCCCCATCGGCGTGGCGGCGGCGCTCTACTTGAGCGAGTACGCCCCGGACAACTGGCTCACCCGCGCCATCAACCTGGCCATCATCAACCTGGCCGGCGTCCCGTCCATCGTGCACGCTCTCTTCGGCGTCGGTGCCTTCGTGCTCTTCTTCGGGTTCGGCGAGAGCATCCTGGCCGCGAGCCTGACCCTGGCCATCATGACCCTGCCCGTGGTCATCGTGGCCACCCGGGAATCTTTGCAGGCGGTTCCGGTGGCGTTCCGCGAAGCGTGCTGGAGCATGGGCGCGACCCGGTGGCAGACCATCCGGAGCGTGGTGCTTCCGAACGCCATCAGCGGCCTCCTGACCGGCATCATCCTGGAGGTGTCCCGGACGGCCGGAGAGACGGCGCCGATCATGTTCACCGGCGCCGCCCTCTTCCTGCCGTTCCTGCCCCAGAGCGTCTTCGATCAGACCATGGCCCTGTCGTACCACCTGTACGGCGCCTCGACCATGATTCCGGGCATCAGCGAGGAGCGGAAGTTCGGCGCGGCGCTGGTGCTGATCTCCCTGGTCCTCGTGATGAACGCCGTGTCGATCGCATTCCGCATGTGGCTGAGGAACAAGAAGAAGTGGTAACGGGCGCGGGAGACGTCACCCTCGACGTCCAGGACCTCACGATTCGCTACGACCAGAACGTGGCGCTGGATCGGGCCACGTTCCAGGTACCGGCGAACGAGATCTTCGGCATCATCGGCCCCGCCGGGAGCGGCAAGACGTCCTTTCTGCGCGCGATCAACCGCATGGACGAGTTCACCGCCGGCATGTCGGTGGATGGGCAGATCATCTACGACGGTAAGGACGTCCGGGAGTGGCGGAACGTGTACGCCCTCCGGAAACGGATCGGTGTGGTCTTTCCCCTGCCGGTGGGACTGCCCATGACCGTCTATGACAACGTGGCCCTTTCGCCCCGCCTTTCCGGGGTCCGGAAGAAGGACCAGCTGGACGACATCGTCGAGCAGTGTCTGACTCGGGCCGCCCTCTGGGACGAGGTGAAGGACCGCCTCGATTCGCTCGGTTCGTTGCTCAGCGGCGGCCAGCAGCAGCGACTCACGATCGCCCGGGCCCTGTCCCAGGACCCCGATCTGTTGCTGCTCGACGAGTTCTCCATCGCCGTGGACCCGGTGACCACCATGCGCATCGAGGACGTGCTCAAGGAGCTCAAGGAAGAGGTGACCATCGTCCTGGTCACCAACCTGGTGCAGCAGGCCCGCAGGCTCGCCTCCCGGACCGCGTTCTTCCTGATGGGAGAAGTGGTCGAGGTGGGCGACACCGAGGCCCTGTTCGCCGGCGAAGTCGAGGACCCCCGGACCCGGGACTACCTGGAGGGTCGCTTTGGCTGATCCCGCCGAATTCGCCATCGAGACCCGGGATTTCAACCTCTGGTACGGTGACTTCCAGGCCCTGTTCGACATCAATCTCCAGGTCAAACGGGGCATCATCACCTCGATGATCGGGCCCTCCGGTTGCGGCAAGTCCACCATGCTCCGCAGCGTCAACCGGATCGTGGAACGGTTGGGCTACGTACGCACCACCGGCAGCATCGACGTCCTCGGCGAGGACGTGACCGGCCCGAACGTGGAGCTGGTCCAGGTGCGGAAACAGGTGGGCATGGTTTTCCAGCGTCCCAATCCCCTTCCGCTGTCGATCCGGGACAACATCACGTTCGGCTACCGGATTCACTCGGGTAAGCGGCTGAGTCGGGACGAACGGGACGAGATTACCGAGAGCGCGCTGAAGCAGGTGCTGCTCTGGGACGAGGTCAAGGACAAGCTCGACCGGCCGGCCACCGGCCTCTCGCTGGAGGCCCAGCAGAAACTCTGCATCGCCCGGCTCCTACCGGTTAAACCGACCGTGCTCCTGATGGACGAACCCTGTAGCGCACTGGACCCGAAGGGCACCGCGGCCGTAGAGGAGCTGATCTGGGAGTTGCGTGGCGAGTACACGATCGTGATCGTGACCCACAACATGGCCCAGGCTCGCCGGGCCAGCGAAGAGTGTGTCTTCATGCTCCTGGGCGAGATCATCGAGCACGAGCCCACCGAGCAGCTGTTCCTGACTCCCAAGAATCAGCAGACGGCCGACTACATCGAAGGCCGATACGGCTGATTCCCGCGCACGCGGGGACCCGTTGACGAAGAAGCGCAGCTCGCGTCGCCCACGCCACTCCCCCCGCCTCGCCCCAGTGGCTTCGCTTTCTCCTTCGGCGCCGTCCGTCCTCCGCAGCGATCTCGACCCGGACACGGGTCGGACCTTCGGGCGTCTCGGCCGCGCCGTCGTGGTCGCGTTCCTTTTGCCCACCATCCTGGCTCTCCTGGCGCCGATCGCCCTCGCCGGGCAGGAGGCACCCCCCGACCGGCCCCGGATCGGCCTGGCCCTCGGTGGCGGCGGGGCCCGAGGCGGCGCCCACGTGGGTGTACTGCGGGTCCTCGAGGAGATGCGCATTCCCATCGACTACATCGCCGGGACCTCCATGGGCGCCGTGATCGGCGGGGCATACGCGTCGGGCATGACCGTCGACGAGATCGACGAGCTGTTGCTTTCGATCGACTGGGACGAGCTGTTCAGCAGCGCCCCGCCCCGCCGCGAGCTGATGTTCCGGCGCAAGCAGGATACCCGAGCGTTCCCCATGGACGCGGAAGTGGGATTCGACGGTAAGGAGCTCCTCCTGCCCTCACGATTGATCGGCGGACACAGTCTGAACCTGCTCCTTCGGGCGGTGACCCTTCCGGTCACGGACGTCCGGGACTTCGACGACCTGCCGATCCCCTATCGTAGCGTCGCCACCGACGTGACCACCGGCGACGTCGTGGTGCTGGGGACCGGCGACCTGCCCCGGGCCATGCTCGCCTCGATGGCGGTGCCCGGCGCGTTCCAGCCCATCGAAATCGACGGGCGATTGCTCGTCGACGGCGGCATCGTGCGGAACCTGCCGGTGGACGTGGTCCGGGACATGGGCGCGGACATCGTCATCGCCGTGGACGTGGGCAGCCCGCTGGCCGAGCGGGAGGCGCTGCGGTCCGCCCTTGGGGTCGCGGCCCAGATGCTGAGCATCCTCACGGTGAACAACAGCCGGGAGCAACGCGAGACCCTGGGTCCAGGGGACGTCTACATCCGACCGGAACTGGGCACGCTCACCGCTGCCAGCTTCGCGGAAATCGCCGAGACGAT
>CAJIAX010000053.1_pt1 | contig 20446 bp, 11 predicted proteins | sample 9199251 | NCBI WGS metagenome assembly CAJIAX01 (sample SAMEA7708287, study PRJEB35096) | sediment metagenome | biome: marine neritic benthic zone biome [ENVO:01000025]; feature: sediment [ENVO:00002007]; material: shallow marine sediment [ENVO:03000034] sea grass bed [ENVO_01000059] ... | reverse complement strand
TGTCGAGCATCTTCTGCCTCCGAGGCTCCTGTCGTGTGTTTGCAGGGTTGGATGCTCACCGGCACACGGTTGTTGGAACTCCGAAACCAAATCGTAGACAGGGGCGTAGTACCCCTTGTAGTCTTATGCATAGTAGTTCTATGGTCGCATACTCATGGGCGGAGGCATCGTGTCGGATCGATCTCTGGAGCTCCTCAAAGGCACGCTGGATGTCCTGATCCTGAAGACCCTGTCCTGGGGGCCACGGCACGGGTATGGCGTGTCCCGCCTGATCCGGGAGCGCACGGGCGAGGCGTTCACGATCGAGGAGGGCGCGCTGTATCCAGCGCTCCGGCGACTCGAGAAGAAGGGCCTGTTGCAGGCCCGATGGGGAGCCACGGACACCGGCCGCGAAGCCAAGTTCTACGCCCTCACGGACGCGGGGCGGCAGCAGCTCCAATCCGAAATGAAGACCTGGGGACGCTACGTCGAAGCCATGTCGGCCGTTCTCTACAGCCCCGAGCCCGCCCGATGAAACGCGGCCGCACGCGGCTGACCGGAAGTCGGCCGGACGTGAGAGGAAAGCCCATCAGCGAGGACGTCCGGGACGAATTGGCGTTTCACCTGGAGATGAGAACCAAGGAGCTGGTCGAGGCGGGCTGGGATCCCGCGGCGGCGGCGGCGGAGGCGAGACGGGTGTTCGGCGATCTGAGCAAGGTGAACGACGAGTGTGTGGACGTGACCCGGTCCCATGACCGGGCCATGCGGCGAGCCGGCCGCTTCGACGCGGTGCGAAGGGACCTCCGGTACGCGGTACGGACCCTGGCTGGCAGCCCCGGATTCGCGGCGGTGGCCATCCTGACGCTGGCCCTCGGGATCGGCGCCAACAGTGCCATCTTCAGCATCGTCAACGGTGTTCTGCTTCGGCCCCTTCCCTACCCCGAGGCCGACCGGCTCGTCCGGGCCTACGAGATCAACGAGCGGGGCGGGACGATGAACGTCCCGTGGGCCAACTTCGCCGACTGGCGGACCCAGGCCCGCAGCTTCGACGCCATCGCGGCATACAACACGACGGTGACCACTGTCCTGGGCGGGGATCGGCCCGCTCGGGCGCGCGTCTCGGGAGTGTCCAACGGGTTCTTCCGGGTCTTCGGGCTGGGGCCCGCCCTGGGCCGGGTGCCCCTGGAAGAGGAACACGTCGAAGGTGCGGATCCGGCCGTGGTGGTCAGCCACGAGTTCTGGCGGACCGAGCTGGGCGAAGAGACGGACCTGACCGGTCGGACCCTTCAGGTGGCGGGGGCGAACGCCCGGGTCGTCGGAGTGATGACACCTGGGTTCGGGTTTCCCAGCGAGACGGACGTGTGGTTCCCGGCCGAGATCTTCGGCCAGACCCCCTCCCGCAGCGCCCACAACTACCGGGTCGTGGGTCGGGTGGCCGAGGGCGTATCGTTGGCCATGGCCCGGGAGGACGTGAACCGGGTCGCTCAGCGGATCACCGAGACGTTCCCGGGCGATGCGGACGCCGCGGGCGGGACGCTCCAGACCCTGCAGGAAGAGATCGCGGGTCCCATACGCCGCCCCCTGCTTCTCCTGCTGGGCGCCGCCGGACTCGTGTTGCTGGTCGCCTGCACCAACCTGGCGAGCACGCTGCTTGCCCGGGGCACCACGAGGCAGCGGGAGATGGCGATCCGTTCGTCCCTGGGCGCTGCCCGCGGGCGCATCCTGAGCCAACTGTTCACCGAGAGCCTGGTCCTGTCCCTGCTGGGCGCGCTGGCGGGGTTGGTGCTGGCCTGGGCGGCGATCCGAACCGTGGTGGCCCTGGGTCCGTCGGCGGTTCCCCGACTGGACGAGATCGGGCTGGACGGATGGGTCGTCGTATTCACGCTCCTCGTGTCGGTCGTGACCGCCGTGTTGTTCGGGCTGTTCCCGGCGCTGCGTCTCAGCCAGTCCCAGGTTGGGGATGCGCTCCGGTCCGGCACTCGGGGAAGCTCCAGTGATGGGCGGCGGGTCCCCTGGAGGGTCCTCGTCGGGGCCGAGGTCGCGTTGGCACTGGTGCTGTTGGTCGGCTCGGGCCTGTTGATCCGGAGCTTCTGGACGGTGATGGCTGTGGACCCGGGTTTCGATCCGCAGGGCGTGCTGACCGTCGCGCTCAACGTGCCCGCCGGGACGTATCCGGAGGACCCGAACGTCGTTTCGTACTATGACGAGTTGCTGGGTCAGTTGGCGACGGGGGTTCGCGTGTCCGACGTGGGCATGACAAGCGTGCTGCCGTTCGCGGGCTCCGGTCCCAACGGGATGGTGGAGGTGGAGGGCCGGGAAGAGCTGGGGATGGGGTACTACCGCGTGGCCAGCGCCGGGTATTTCCGGACTATGGACATCCCCCTGATCCAGGGGCGGCTTTTCGACGAACGGGACGACGCCTCGGTGCAGGACGTGGTGCTGGTCAATGAGACGCTGGCGGCCCGGCTCTGGCCAGGCGAAGAGCCCCTGGGTAAGCGGATCAGCGTGCCGGGGATGGACGCCTACAACGACCCGGGTCGAGGCGTGCATCCGCGGGGATTCCCCTACAACCGATTGGCCACGGTCATCGGTGTGGTCGGCGACGTCCGGCACGCGAGCCTCACGGGCAACCCCCTTCCGGAGTACTACTTCCACTACAAGCAGCGCCCCGGCCGGGCCCGGAGCGCCACCGTGGTGATCCGCAGCGATCAGGATCCGGGGGGGCTGGTGGCCCCGATGCGAGGGCAGGTGCGGGGCGTGGATGGCGACGTGCCCGCCGCGTATGCGACCATGGAACAGCGCATCGGCGGGTCCGTGGCCGATCGCCGATTCACCATGGCGCTCCTGAGCGCGTTCGCCGTTCTGGCGCTGGTGCTGTCGGCGGTGGGGATCTACGGGGTGGTGTCCTACTCGGTGGCTCGCCGTACCCGGGAGATCGGCATCCGAATGGCATTGGGGGCGGAACCCGGTGGCGTCCGGTCGATCGTGCTGCGAGAGGCGATGAGCATGGTGGTGGTCGGTCTGGTGCTGGGAGTAGTGGGCTCGTTCGCCCTTGCCCGCCTGCTGCAGAACATGCTGTTCGAAGTGAGCGCCACGGACGGGCTCACCTACGTCGTCGTGGCGGCCCTGCTGGGCGGGGTGGCCCTGGCTGCGACCTGGCTACCGGCTCGGAGAACGACCCGCATCGACCCGATGATCACGATGCAAGCCGAGTGAGGGGGCTGAGCCTGCGGAATCGCCTGGGGGGGGCGACGACTCCCGCCTGAGGAAGGCTACGCCTCCGGGATCGCCTCCATCAGGAGTCCAAGCGCGTCGTTGAGGGCGGCCATGCCGGGGGCACTGCCCCGGAAGTGGCCCAGGCGGACCACCACCAGGTCGTGGCTGGGCACGATGAAGGTGCGTTGGCCACCGCCTCCGGCCGCGAAGTAGGCTGTGGTGGGCAGGTTCCAGGCTCCGTCGCCGTTCACCCAGAACTGGCCTCCGTAGACGGGTTGGTCCCAGGCGGGTGCAGGGGTGCTCACGAATTCGACGAATCCCTCGGGCAGGAGGCGGTCCCCCTCCCATACCCCGTCCTGGAGGTATAGCAGACCGATGCGGGCCCAATTGCGAGCTGTGCCGTAGTCGTACCCGGTGAGCAGGAAGTTGCCGTACGGGTCGGGCTCCAGGACCTGCTCCCGGATGCCGATGCGGTCGAAGAGGGCCTTCTGCGGCCAGGCCAGGTACGACTCGCCCGAGGCCTCTACGGTTCGCCGCACGATGTAGCCGAGGGTGAGCGGATCGGAGTTGCGGTATCGCCCCTCGGTGTTCGGCGGGAACTGCAGCGGTCGGGAGACCGAGAACTCGAAGACGTCCATCGCGCCCGTGTAGACCAGCATGTGGTCGGGGTACCCCTTGTCGGGCGTGTAGTCCGGATCCCGGGGGGCGATGAAGCGGAGTCCGCTGGACATCCGCAGCAGATCCGAGATCCGGATGGCCGCTCGGGGGTCGTCGGGTTCCACCCGCCATTCGGGCACCGGGGCCGCCTGGTCGAGGGTCAGGTCACCACGTTCGATGAGCAGGCCGATCAGCGTGGCGGTGATCGACTTGCCCATGGACCAGCTTTCGAGCTGGGTGTCCGAGTCGATGCCCGGCCTGTATCGCTCGGCGATGATGCGTCCCCGGTGGAGCACGAGGAACGCGGCCGTCAGGCCCAGGCTGTCGGCGAAGGCGGCCTCCACCGCGCGGTCGAGGGCCGCGGCGTCCACGTCCGCCGGCGCATCGGCCAGGGCGTTCCGGTCGCCCATGGGCCAGTCCGTCCCCGCCGCGGGTGGGAGGCTGGAGACGACGGGCACCGGCGTGAACTGGATGCCCTCGTCGGTTTCGATCACGCAGCCCTGGGCGTCGTGGTACCGGGCCGACCTGGACAGGGTGTCGGCCCACGTGAGCGTCACCCGGCGCGCCTCCCGGTCGATGTCCCGTCGGGTCACCAGCGGTCGGTCGGATTCCTCCATGAAGAAGAAGCCGCTGTTGACGAATGCTTCGTCGGGGTCTCGGCCCGAGACGAAGACGGCCGAACACAGGACCTTTGCCCACCCGGCGAGGCCGAGTCGCGGTGGCGTGCCTTCCGGAGCGTATGGGGTCTCGGCGACGGCCGTGTCGGCGGACGGAGGACCCGGGTCGGCCCGGGGCTCGGTTCCACATGCGAGGAGCGTCAGGCCGAGGACGCTCAGCGCCCCCAGGTCCAGGATGCGGAACACACCCGTCTGGCCATCCCGGCTGACGAGTCGTAGCCTCATGGTCCTCTCTCCCGCGTTTCTGTTTTGATGGATCGAAGGATCATCGTGCGTACGGCTCCACAAATCAAAGTCCTGCCCCTGCTCGTCTGCCTGATTGCCTCCGGTTGTCGCGCTCCGGAAGCCCCACCCGAGGAGGACCCGATGTCGTCCGCGCCCCAAGCGGCACCCTGGCCGGACCGGGACTTCGTCCGTGTCGCCACGTTCAACATCCAGGAGCTCGATCGGGGCAAGATCTTCACCACGGACGATGAGGGAACGGGCATTCACCCGCAGGCACGGGCGGCCGCGACCATCATCCAGCGTGTACGTCCCGACGTGATCGTGCTGAACGAGCTGGATCACTACTACGGTCAGGGCATTCGGGGGTTGAGCGCGTACGCTCACCGCTTCGCCGAGCTGTACCTCGAGAACGGCGAAGCTCCGATCAAATACCCGTACGTGCTGATCGCACCGAACAACACGGGCATTCTCAGCGGCCTGGACCTGAACAACGACGGTGTCACGGCCACCGAGGCGGACGAGGGTACCCGGGCGCACGGCGACGATTCGTTCGGGTTCGGCCAGTACCCGGGTCAGTACTCCATGGTGGTCCTGTCCCGGTTTCCCATGGACGGGGCCCGGAGCCGCACGTTCAGGAACTTCCTCTGGCGCGACCTGCCGGGGAACCACATGCCGGAGGGCTTCTACAGCCCAGAGGCTGAAGCCGTTCTGAGGCTGTCCTCGAAGTCGCACATGGATCTTCCCCTCGTCGTCGACGGTGGCGTCCTGCACCTCTGGATCAGCCATCCGACCCCCCCGGTCTTCGACGGTGACGAGGATCGCAACGGTCGTCGCAACTTCGACGAGGTGGGGTTCTGGGCTACCTACCTGGACGGCTCCGACGCGCTCTACGACGACCAGGGCAGGACCGGAGGGTACGAAAGCGGCGACCCGTTCGTCATCGCGGGCGACCTGAATGCCCAGCCCGGTGCCACCGAGTCGAACTACGACGGCCGGACAGCGATTTCCCAGCTCTTGGATCATCCCCGGATCCAGGACCCAGGCGACATGGTGTCCAGCGCCGGAGCGCTCCAGGGCCGGGAATCGGGTGCGCCGGCATTCCACGAGAGGGCGACCGCCGAATTCCTCGGTGGGGTGCGGGTCGACTACGTGCTTCCCAGCGCGAACCTGACGCTGGTCGGGGGCGGGGTGTTCTGGCCCGACGAGGCGGAGGACCGGAGGGGCGCGGAGCTGGCTCGCGAAGCGTCGGACCACCACCTGGTGTGGATCGACGTGCAGATGCCCGGCGGGGGGTAGGTCGGATGTGGGAGATCGCCGGCGGATCGCCTTGATGTGAGGGCGGCGGCGGCCGTTGTCAGTTGGGCGAGGTGACCACCAGGACGGCCGTCAGCAAGAGCACCACGGACGCCAGGGTCGTCTCGACCAGAGCCGACTTGAGCAACGTCTCCGGGGCCCCGGCTGCGGAGATCCGAGGCTTCAGCCGGCGCCAGTTGTACGCGCCTGCGACCACCACCCCGGCGACCGCGACCAACTTCCAAAGCAGCGCCCGTCCGTACGCGGTGTCGAAGAGCGCGGATAGGGAGGCCAGGTGAAGCCAGGACCCAAAGAGGCCGGTTCCGGCCAGGACGGCCGCACACCCGAGTGCCATCGGCGAGAAGATGGCCAGGGTCTGAGCCAGCCGCGAACGGAAGAGGGGCTCGCTCCAGTCACGCCGTGACCGGGCGACTGCCAGGATCACGATGGCCAGCCCACCCAACCAGAGCCCGGCGGCCAGGACGTGAGCGCTGTCCGCCAGCACCGCCAGCGCGGCCACGTCCTCGGTGGCGATGGCGTGACCGGAGAGGGACGGCACGATCCCGGCGACGAGTGCCGCGGCGCCTGCGACCGACCACGCGGATCGACCGTTCCCGCCGCGACAGATTAGGAAGGCCAGGAGGCCCACGGCGGTGGCGCCGGCCTGCACCAGCCAGACCCGACCCCAGAACGTGCCCGTCACCAGAAGGCGGACCTGGGGGCCCGGAGGGTCGAAGGGATCGACGAAGTCTACGGCCTGCATCTGGAGGCGGGCGAGCGTGCCCGCGAGCAGCAGGAGCCCTCCGAACACCCCCAGGGTGGAGGCGGCCGCGAGAAGTCGGCCTCGGAGCGGTTCAGCAGGCGCCGGGTGCCGGGCCCAGACGGGCAGGAGGACCCAACGGATTCCCGCGGCCCCGATCCAGAGCACGGTGCCGCTGAACAGGAGCCAGCGGCCCAGAACGCCGAGCAGCGACGCGGCAGCCATCGGCGACGCCGTGCCTAGCGGTGGTTCAGCGTTCGTCCTGCGCGGTCACGGTGAACCCGAAGTCACCCCGGATCACATGTCCGTCCGCGGCCATGGTGCGCCAGATGACCGTGTATTGACCGGCAGCCAGGTCGTCCTGGATGGCCGCCGAAAAGACCTTGGCGTCGTCGGCATCCGCCTTGACGTCACCCAGGTCCACCAGGCTCGAGTCGGCGGCCATGAGGCGGATCGAGGTGCCGGCCGCCTGTGGCTCCTGGGTGAACCAGAGGCGAATCTCGTCGGGCGCTTCGCTGAGCTCCGCGTCGGCCTCGGGGGCCGACTTGTCGAGGGCCAGGTGCAGCGTCGCGTTCGCCGCGGCGGACGTGCCCGCCACCGTTCCCAGGATCAGCGCGAGGGCTCCGAGCCCGAGGGTTCGATTCAGACAGCGCATTGGGGACCAGCTCCTTGGGAGGTGATGGACTATCCGCGTACCAGCTTCTTGTACCGCATCCGGTGTGGCTGATCCGCCTCGGCTCCGAGGCGCCCCTTCCGGTCGGCCTCGTACTCCTCGTAGTTGCCCTCGAAGAAGCGCACCTGGCTGTCCCCTTCGAACGCCAGGATATGCGTTGCGATGCGGTCGAGGAACCACCGATCGTGAGACACTACCATCACACACCCGGCGAAGTCGAGGATCGCGTCCTCCAGGGCCCGCAGGGTGTCGACGTCCAGGTCGTTGGACGGTTCGTCGAGGAGCATCACGTTGGCCCCCGTCCTGAGCAGCTTGGCCAGCTGCACCCGATTGCGCTCGCCGCCGGATAGCACGCCCACCTTCTTCTGCTGGTCGGCTCCCCGGAAGTTGAACCAGGACAGATAGGCCCGGGAGTTCACCTCGGCCCTGCCCAACGGAATCAGATCCAGCCCACCGCTGACCTCTTCCCAGACGGTGTTGTCGCCCTCGAGGGCGTCCCGGCTCTGGTCCACGTACGACAGGTCGACGGTGGACCCCATCCGCACCGTACCCGAGTCCGGCTGCTCCTCGCCCGTGATCATCCGGAAAAGCGTCGTCTTCCCTGCCCCGTTCCCGCCGATGACGCCCACGATGGCGCCCGGCGGTACCTGAAACGACAGGTCGTCGATGAGCAGACGGTCTCCGAAACCCTTGGACACGTGGTCGAACTCGATCACGTCCCGGCCCAGACGGGGGCCGGCCGGGATCAGGATCTCGGCGGTCCGGACCTTGTCCCGTTCGTCCTGGGCCAGGAGGTCTTCGTAGGCGTTGATCCGAGCCTTGCCTTTGGCGTGGCGGCCCTTGGGGGTCATGCGAATCCACTCGAGCTCCCGCTCCAGCGTCTTGTGCCGGGCCGAGGCCTGCTTCTCCTCCTGGGCCAGCCGCTGCTGCTTCTGCTCCAGCCAGGACGAATAGTTGCCTTCCCAGGGAATCCCCGCGCCCCGGTCCAGCTCCAGGATCCACTGGGCCACGTTGTCGAGGAAGTAGCGATCGTGGGTGATCGCCACGACCGTCCCGGGGAAGTCCGCCAGGTATCGCTCGAGCCAGGCCACCGACTCGGCGTCCAGGTGGTTGGTGGGCTCGTCCAGGAGCAGCATGTCCGGCTCTTCGAGCAGGACCTTGCACAGGGCCACTCGACGCCGCTCTCCGCCGCTCAGCGTGCTCACGTCGGTGTCGCCGGGCGGCAGTCGCAGGGCGTCCATGGCGATCTCGACCTTCCGCTCCAGCTCCCAGGCGTTCGAGGCGTCGATGGCGTCCTGGACCCGGGCCTGCTCGTCGATCAGGGCCGTCATCTCGTCGTCGGTCATGGGCTCGGCGAAGGCGGCGTTGATCTCGTCGTACCGCACGAGAAGGTCGCGGGTGTGCTTCACCGCCAGCTCGACGTTGCCCTGGACGTCCAGCGTCTCGTCGAGCTGGGGTTCCTGGGGCAGGTAGCCGATCCGGGTGCCCTTGGCCGCCCAGGCTTCGCCCAGGAAGTCCGTGTCCACGCCGGCCATGATCCTCAGCAGGGAGCTCTTGCCGGAGCCGTTGGCTCCGACGACGCCGATCTTGGCGCCGGGAAAGAAGGACAGCCAGATCCCCTTGAGGATCTCGCGCTTCGGAGGAACGATCTTCCGAAGCCCCTTCATGACATAGATGAATCGTGGGTCGCTCATGGTGCTCCTCGGGTGTGTCCTGGCCGAAACCACTGGCGTTTCGGCAAGACGAGGGGTACACCGCGAGCGGGGGTGGGTGCCCGGGTGTTCCGAGCACCCCAGGAGCCGGGCCCAAGCGTAGGCGCGCGGCGTCGGTCCTGCCGGGCCGCCCTACCGCACCACCACCACCGCCTGTGACCGGCTGGCCACCCCGTCCGACAGCACCACTTCCACGGTCGAGCCCATGCCGGGCATCCGCACTGACCCACCCCGGGCGAACGAGATGATCTCGCCTGTGTCGGGATTTCGCACCATGGCCATGGGATACCGGTCCCCGTCCCACGTGATCTCGACCTCGCCGCCTGCCAGCAGTTGGGCAGCGGCGTCCGGCGCCGCCGCGCCAGGTGCCAGCGCGGGAGGCGCGTCCCGACCCACGGTCACACCCGCGGCGTCCAGCCGGAGGCTCGCGAGCGTCCGGCCGCCCAGCATCGAGACCGGCACCACGAAGGCGAAGTGGCGGCCCGGCCCGGCTTCTTCGGGCAGCTCGGCACCGGCGAAGGACAGATCGAAGATCCCGGACCCGGTCGGATCGAGGGCCCGGATCCGGTAGGGCCCCGATTCCTCCGGAAGCCGAGCCGGCGCCCGGACCTGGAACGCGGGTTCCAGCACCACGCCGTGCTGGTCGACGCGGCCCCAAACCAGCAGGCCGTCTTCAGGGCCCGCCAAGGCGGCGGCCGGAGGCGTCGGGCTGGCCTGCACGGCGGACATGATGGCGTTGTAGTGGTAATCACTGATCCAATCGGGCCCGCAGTACCCCATGAGGTCCTTGTACACGTTAGGCGACCGCAGGGCGGTTCCGTTGTATCCCCAGACGCCGATCGATCCGCCCGCGTACGGATAGGAGGGGTCCGGGCCCCCGGCTCCGCCGCACGGCGCGTGGCGCCGACCGAGGTTGTGGCCCCACTCGTGGGCCGCGACCCCCGCGGATCCGCCCTTGTCCCAGCCGACCGCCGCCGGCGCCCCGACGTATCCGATTCCGGCGATGCCGCCGCCGTAGCTGACCTTCACGGCACCGTAGTAATGAGACGACGATCCGTCGGCGGCCCGAAGCGCGAGCATCTCGTTCAGGATCATGCCCCAGGCGCCGTTGTCGTTGTCCGGCTGGAGCTCGGGGGCATCCGTGACGTACGTCCCACGGGCCGATCCACCCACGAACGGAACAGGGAACAGGCTCTGCGCGACCGAGGTGTAGCTGCCGGGATTGGCCGAGCCCTCCAGGCCATTCACGCTTTGGTGGACCGGCACGAACACGACGCTGAGCGGATCGGTGTCGCGAACGTCGAAGGCGTGGGTGCCCGACGCCGGATAGCGGTTGTCGGACTCGTTGGTCTCGCTGACGGCGTTTCCGGGGTCGACGTCGATCTCCACGCCGAGACCCGGTTTGATCAAGGAGGACGGCACCGAAAGGTTCCACGAGGCGCTCAGCGAGCCTTCGTTCACCTCGAGGGGCACCGACGACGAGGGCGCGGACACCACATTTTCCTGGATCATCGTTCCGCCATCGTAAAGGCGGATCCGGACGTCGGGCTGGAACGCGTTGGCCAGCCCGGTGGTGACGAACACCCTGAGGAGCCCCGACCTGCCCTGTACGAGCGGCACGCCGCCTCCGAGGGTCTGGACCACCTGGGTCAAGTGGACTGCGGACACTTCCAGATTGTTTTCCGGGACCGCCACCGTCGTGGCTTCTGCGGTCGGCGAGTAGCCGGAGCAGCCCACGCCGTTGCAGGCCCGGACCCTGTACTGGAACGTGCGGCCGGTCTCGACACCCTGGTCTGCGTAGCCGGCGGTGCCCGGCGGCAGCGTGGCCACCTCGGCGAAGCTGCCCTGATTCTTGATCCGGCGCTCGAGGTGGATCCCGGTCTCGTTCGTGCCGTCGTAAACCCAGCTCAACTCGACCCGGTCCGGGGCCGTGGCCGTGGCCTGGAGGCCCGAGGGGGCCGGCGGCGGTGCCTGCTCGGTGGTCGCGCTGGCTTCGTTGCTGGCAGCCGAGCATCCGCCTGTGTTGCAGGCCAGGACCCGATAGGTGTAGAGGGTCGCCGGCGCGAGTCCCACGTTCGAGTACGCCGTGGCGTTGGAGCCGGTCTCCACGATCGTCGTCCAGGACGCTCCCTCGAGGCGGCGCTCGACCCGGAAGCCGTCCTCATTGTCGCTCTGGTCCTGCCAGGCCAGGTCGATCTGGGACGAACCCTGCGACGAAGCCGAGAGCCCGGCCGGAGAGGCAGGTGGCGCCTCGGGGGTTGTCAACGACAGCGGGCCCATGTAGTCGGAGCAGCCGACCTCGTTGCAGCTTCGAATGCGGTAGCCGTATACGGTCTCCGACTCCAGGCCACCGTCTCTGTACGCGGTCGCTCCCGGCCCTTCGACGGCAATCTCGCCCCATTCTCCGTCGGCTCCGGTACGGCGCTCGAGATGGAACCCTTGCTCGTTGAAGCTGTCGTCGACCCAAGAGAGCCCGACTTCGAAGGCCCCGAGGGCTTCGCCCGTGAAGTCGGACGGCGGAGCCGGCGGGATCTGCTCGGTCCTCGCCTCCGCCTCCACGACGCCCTCCGAGCATCCGATCTCGTTGCAGGCCCGCACCTGATAGGCGTACAGGGTACCGGGCGTCAATTCTTCGTCGACGAAGCCTTCGGCATCCGGCTCGAGCGCCTCGAGGTCGCTCCATTCTCCGGCTTCGATCCGCCGGGTGATCCGATACTCGGTCTCGTAGGAGCTCTCGTCCTGCCAGGACAGGACGATCCGGTAGGGTCCGTCCTGGTCCGCGCCCAGTCCGGCCGGTCGGGCCGGAGGGAGGAGGGTGGCCTCGAACGCGAGCTCGGCGAGCTCTCCAACGCCGGCAACGGTGCTGAAGGTCGTGCCCGGGAACTCGTACCGCTCCGTGGCGAAGTCGGTCAGCGACACCTGGTAGGTGCCTGCCCGGAGCCCTTCGATCCTGAAGCGCCCCTCCGCGTCGGTCCGGGCCATGGCCTCGCTCGGGCCCGCGATTGCGACGCCGATGTCCGGAGCTGGAGCGTCGTTGGCCAGCACCGTACCGGCGATCACGGAGGTGCGAATCCACTCGCCGAGGAAGTCGACGGGAACCACCTGACCCTGCGCCGTTACCTGAGCGGTCTGGCTCGTGGCGTCGAAGGTGGCCTCGGACGGGATGCCATCGATCGACACGGTGTACGCGCCGTCCCCCACCTGAAAGCTGAACCGTCCCGTGGCGTCGGTGAACCGGGTCAGAACGGTGTCGCTTACCAGAGATACCGAGGCGGAGACCGGTTCGCCCTCGATGGCGACGATGCCTTCGATGTGGCCTACGATCGGTTCGGTACCGTCGCACGAAAGGAGGACGGCACAGGCAAGGAGCCAGGGCGAACGGCGCAAAAGGGTGATTCCGGGTGTAGGCATCGGCCAGGGTAGGGTAGCGGGAGTCGGGAGCCCGTCCCTTATCGTTTCATCGGCCGACTCTTCCCGGAAACTGAGGGATCCCGGGCTCGACGACGGACGGAGAGCTCCCGGGCCCTGCCAGAGGGGTCCTGCTACCGATCGACCCCCGAGTTACCTCCGCTCGGTCCGGGAGAGCGCCCGGTAGTACTCTTCCACCAGGTCCTGGAACTCGCTGGGGACCTCTTCAGAGCCGGACAGGAACACCCGGTCGCTCCCTCCGTCCAGTTCGCGCCGGAGGCTGAACTCGAACCGGCGAAGTCCCTGGATGACCTCGTCCTGGAGTCGAGCGAGCTCGACCGGATCACCGTAGATCCGCGTCTGCTGGAGGTCTTCGAGAGACTCGATAACGTCGTCCAGCTCCGCCGTCGGTCGCCCTTCGGACTCCAGCAGATTGCGTAGCTCTCGGGCGTCGTTCTCTCTCTGCCCCGCTTCGCTGCGGAACTGGCGAACCTGGTCGGGCGTCAGCGGGGTCCGGCCGTCGCCGCCTCGGCCACCTCCCAGGGGTGCGGGTCCACCGCCGTCGGAGCGCTGCTGACCCTCTTCGGTGGGCTGACCACCCTGGGGGTCTCCGGTGGGAGCCCCGCCGCCCTGGCCGCCCTGTGAGCCTTCACGGGCCCCGGACTGGTCACTGGCGTCCAAACGTCGCTGACCCTGGCCTCCGGTCTGGTCTCCTTCCTGTCCACCCTCCTGGGCGCCACCCTGCTGACCCTCGCTACCCTCCTGGCCTTGCTGGCCTTCGCTGCCTTCCTGTGGCTCGCCCTGGTCGCCCCCCTGGCTCGCCCGGGCCTCCATCGACTCGAGGCCGCGCCTGAGGTCCTCGGTCCGCTCCAGCGCCTCGGACATCCGATCCTCGGCCAGGGACCCGATCGCACCCTGGGCATCCGAGAGGCGCTGCTGGAGTCGCTCGATGTCCGTGGCGATCTGCTCTTCGAAGGCCTCGGCGTATTCCCGGTTCCGCTCCTGGGCCACGCCCTTGGAGAACCGGATCTTCTCCTTGAGCTTGTCGTCCCGAATGCCCGCGGCGGCTTCCTGGAGCCGGGTCGAGGCTTGGCGCTGGTCTTCGCGCAGCGCCTCGGCCGAGGCCGCGTCCACGTCGCGCTCGAGCTCGGCTACGTCCTGGAAGAGCGCGTCCTTGCGCTCCATGAGGCGTTCGAGCTGCTGGACGCCTCCGAAACCCCCCTGCTGAAGCTCGGAGACCTCTTCCTGGATCTGCTCCTGCTGCCGGGCCAGGTCCTGGGCCCGTTCCAGCGCGTCCGAGACCTGGCGCTCGAGACGGGCCGACTTCTGTTCTTCCAGGCGCCGCTGGGCGTCCGCGAGCCGATCCAAGGCCGCCGTGGCCTCGGCCGTGGCCGAGTTGCCCCTGGAGGCGGCGGATCGCCGCATGGCCTGAGCCGCCTCCTGGAGCTCCCGGGACACGTCCATCAGGTCCTGGTCCTGGTTCTCGCGGGCGAGACGGGCCAGCTCGCGAGCGGCCTCTTCAGCCTCGTCGGCGAGGGCCCGCTGGCTGTCGCCGCCTCCACCGCCGCCATTCTGCTGTGCCGCGGCCCTGCGGCGTTGCCGCTCGGCTTCCTGCTGCTGACGGCGAGCCAGCTCCTTGAGCCGCTCGAGAGTTTCGTCGAGCTGATTGTCGGCCTGCTGCTGCTGGCTGCGCTCCACCGTCTCGTACTGGTTCTTCAGCTTGTCCAGCTCGAGCTCGAACAGGTCGGCCAGCTCCTCGGCTTCGGCCCCGCCGCCGCCTCCCCCACCCTGCTGCCCCTCGCCGACCTGGCGCTCGAAGGTCTCCTCCGCCTTCAGCACCAGCTGCAGAGCCCGCTGCTCCGGTCCCAGCGCCTCCTGGGGTTCCTGGGCTTCCAGGCGTTCCTCTGCCTCCCGCATGGCCTCCGCGGCCTGGGGCAGAGCTTCGCCGATCTGGGCCATGCGCGGATCCTGTTCCACGATGCCGCGGTTTTCCATGCGTCGGGCCAGGGTCTCCACCTGCTCACGAAGCCGGCCCTGGGCCAGCTTCACGAAGACGAGTCCTTCGGCGTAGGCCTGATCCGTGTAGTTCTCTCGATCCCGAATGAGGTTGAACGTGGCCGAGATCACTTCGCGCTGCAGCTCGGAGAGGGCCCCCTCCAGAGGTTGTCCGCCTCCGCCCTGACCCTGTCCACCCTGCTGCTCCGCCTGGCGGTAGTCTCGGCCGAACGGCCGGGCCTGGATGAAGTAGATGTCGCTGGTGACCCGGTCGGCGTCTCCGCCGTTGTTGTCCCGGACGGTGGCGTAGTACGAGATGATATCGCCGGCCTCGAGCTCCCACTCCTCGAGGAACAGGGTGTGGCCGGCCACGACTTCACCCAGACCGGTGCGGCCTCCGGCATACAGATTGACCGTGTCCTCGGGCTGGCCGTTCACCGAGTAGATCAGGTCCAGGGACGCCACACCAAAGTCGTCGTCGGCCCGGGCCTCGATGAAGACCTCGTCCAGGGGACTGGCTTGGATGTCGCGGCCGGGGGTGACGAACGAGATGGCCGGCGGCTGGTCGGTGAGCACGTCGATGGTGTATTGGGGAGACGCGGGTACCGGATCGCCGTTGGGGCCTTCGAGCTCGACCCGGTAGTAGCCGTCCTGCTGAACTACGAAGGAGCCCCGGAAGGCGCCCTCTTCATCCAGTGCCAGGGCCGTCGCCTCGTCGTCCAGGAGCAGATTGCCCGAGGGGGCCGGGATCGTGGGCACGGCCACCACGTCGATGCGGGTGCCCGCGAGCACAGCGATGTCTCCGCCTTCCTCGACGGTCCGAGGGGGCAGGCCCGTGTAGCCCGGGAAGTGATAGACCAGCTCCAACCGGTCCACGTAGGGCAGGTCGGCCACGTCGATGGTGAAGGTACCGGAGCGGATGCCTTCGGACTCCACGTAGTACTCGGTGCGGTCGCCCACATCGAGAAGCAGAATCTCGAACCGACCCGAGTCGGCCGGCAGCATGGACAACCGGCTGAATCGCTCCTCCTCCTCCTCCCGCGACAGCAGCGTCACCCCGGCGGCCTCGAATCCTCTGAGCTCGGCCAGGACCTGCTGGTCCGAATTCCGGGCGATGGTGGTATCACCGGGGAGGACCATGATGCTGTACGGGTTGACCGCGGCGGCGTCACGAACCGGGAAGAGCAGCGCGGCGGCGCCGTGACGGAACGACGCCGGCCCGAAAGCGAAGAGGGCGACCGCAGCTACGGCGACGACGGCGAGAATCGCCCCCGACCGCCGCATCTGCCCGCTCTCGACCCTCCGCCCGAACTCGACCGCTCGGCATCGTTGGACCGCCTGCTCCACCAGCCGGTCCAGAAGCCCGGGCGGCATCGTGCTGGCATCCGTCTGGTCGCTGGACAGCTCGAGGGCACTGAGCAGCGCGGCCTCCAGGCTGGGCTCGTGCTCTTCCAGATACAGCGCGACCTGCTCGTCGCTGACCCGCCGCAGGAGGGGCCGGATCAGGAACCAGGCCGTCAGCAACAGCAGCGTTCCGTAGGCGAGCACCCGGAAGCCCGTGACGGCGGTTTCCGCGAACCGCAGTTGCTCCATGCCGACTGCCGAGATCACGAAGACCGCGAGACCGAGGGTCAGGACCAGGACCAGACCCTTGACCGCGTTTCGGATTCGCCAGCGGTTCCGCACGGAACGGATGACCTGAAGAACCCGGTTCCTGCCGCCCCGACCGCTCCTACGCATGCGTGCCTCCAGCACCAGCCGCCTTGCCCCGTGACAGGCGGTTCGACAACACCGTCTCTACGACCAGAAGAACGAAGGCGGCTACCAGAAGGAACCGCCAGAGTCCCTGCCTTCGTTCCAGATCCTCTGCTCTCACCATCTCGCCCTGCACCTCCCCACCCCCCTCTGCGGTCGCCGCGGTCGACTGTACCGCGAGGACCAGCTCCTCCGGATCCATCGACCTCAAGTCCGATTCGGCCACGTCGACGTTCACCGCCACGGTAACGGGCCGGGGTTCGTCCGAGCCAGGGGCTCGAATCTGGTAAAAACCCTGCTCGTCCAGATCCAGGAACGGTTGAGCCGCTCCTCCCGGGACCGAGACGCTGGATCCGGACGGGGTGAGCGCAACCCGGTCGTTCTCGGTCTGGGCCCCGGTCGGCAGTGGGTCCGACGCCCGAAGCCCCACGGATTCCGGCGTCGACAGGTCGAGGACGTCTCCCGCCAGGTACGCGTCCGGTACCGGGGTATCGTTTCGCAGATAGGCCACGGTCTGGTGCAGCAGCGGAAGGAACAACGGCTGGAGCACGAGATCGTTCCAGAAGTTGTCCGCCGAAGACGCCCAGACGACGACACGGCCGGCGCCCACCCGACCGCCCACCATGGCGGGGACGCCGTCGTCGAACCGAGCCAGTACCTGGGCGCTGTCGGTGGGCTCCATCCGGCGATACCGGTAGAAGCGGGCCCGGGAGAAATCGCCGCCGTCAGGACCTCCGAAGGGTTCCAGCACCGGATGGCTGTAGTCCAGGTATCCGAGGCGTCCGGCCGGTCGGCGGTCCACCGGCTCCGACACGACGGCCGGCAGGAGATCGGCCGCATCACCGGGGATGCGGCTGGATTCGCCGAGAATCACGAGCACGCCACCGCCCTGATCCAGATAGCGGCGCAGGGACTCGGCCCGGGGGCCCGACGAGAGCGCGGCATCGGACACGATGACGACGCTACGGTCTTCGAGCTCGGCGTCGAGGGCGTTGAGGCCCCGGACATCCGCACGGTAGGGCACCCCGCTCGAGATCCCCAGCGCCCGAGTCAGGTAGAGCGTGCTCCGCTCCTGGGCGCCGGCGCCCCGGATCACCAGCACGGACGAGGACCGTCCGGGTGAAGCCACGAATCGTCGGGCGTCGTCGACGCTGAACCCGTCGCCCTCGGTCGTGACCTCGCCGGCGGTGAACGGTTCGGCAAGCGTGAAGGGTTCGAAGGCGACGGTGGCTGCGCCTTCGGGACCGAGCTCCACCATCCGGCGGCCCAGCTCTCTGCCGTCTACGCGGAGCGTCACGGGCACGGCCAGCGACTCGCTGCCACCCACGCGGGTGATACGCGCTCCGACGGTCAGCCGTTCGCGGCCGGAGAACACGTCTCGGCGCAGCTCCAGGTCGGCGACCGTCACGTTGTCCGGCACGTCCGCGTCACCGGACACGTCGACGGGGGTGATCATGGTACCCAGGGGGAACACCACGTCCTCCTCTCCGCCCCAGCCGGCACGCTGGAAATCGGAGATGAAGACCACCTCGCGGTTGGGAAGGTCCGAGTCGGCCAGGATGCTCTCGGCAAGCTTGAGTGACGGACCGAAGCGTGTGCCCATGGAGCCGACCTGAGCTTCATCGAGCTCCCGGAGCAGGGGGCCCACGTCGGATGACGACCGGACCACGGCCTGGGCGCGGGCGTCCATGAAGATCAACGACGCCCGGTCGATGGGCTGGAGGCCGCCGACCACGTCCCTGGCCGCCGCGACGGCCCTGGACCACCGATCGCCCAGGGACATGCTGTACGACCGGTCCAGCAGCACGACCACGTCCCTGGGTCCCAGGACCGTACCCGCCTCGAGGTCCACGTCCGTGAACAGCGGGCGGGCAAACGCCACCACCAGCAAGCCCAGGGCGGCCGCACGGACGAGCAGCAGGAACCAGTTCCGGATCTTCCGGCGCCTCATGGAGCGGTATGGGATGCGCTCCAGGAACATGAGGGACGGAAACTCCACAACGCGGCTGCGCTGCCGACGGGTCAGGTGGATGATGACCGGAACGATCAGGACCGCGAGGCCCGCCAAAAGGGCCGGCACGAGAAACTGGAGTCCCATCAGCGCGTCCTGGCCAGCCGTTGGCGAGTCGCGAGGTACTGGAACAGGGCGTGGTCCAGCGGCCGGGACGTGTCGACTAGCGCGTAGTCCACTTGATTCGCGGTGAAGAGCTTCTCCAATGCCTCCAGGTGAGCGTTCATCAACGCCCGGTAGTCGTCCCGGAGCTTCGCCGGCACCACGGGGACTTCTTCGCCGGTTTCCAGGTCCCGAAAGCTCGAGGCCTTCTCGAAGGGGAAGGTCAGCTCAGCGGGATCGAGGACCTGGAAGACGACCACGTCCTGGCCCCTGTGGCGCAGCCCGTTCACGGACCTCAGAACCGACTCGGGCTCGGCGTAGAGGTCGGAGATCAGGAGCACGAGGCCACGCCGGCTGAGGGTCTCGCCCATCTGAGCCAGGGGCTCCAGGCTGCCCTGGGCCCCGGCCTCCGCTCGATCCAAAGTGTGGAGCAGCACGTCGAGGTGTCGGAGGGACGGGGGCACATAGTTGACAATTTTACTGTCGAACGTGTACAGGCCGACCCGATCGCCCTGCTGTCGCGAGAAGTAGGTCAGGCAGGCCGCCAGGTAGCGCGCGTAGTCGATCTTGCTGATCTCACCGCTTCCGTAGCTCATCGAGCGGGAGATATCCAGAACGACAACAAAATTGGCGTTTGTCTCGGCCTCGAACTGCTTGATGTAGTGCCGGTCCGTACGGGCGAAGAGGCGCCAGTCGATCAAACGGATGTCATCGCCCGGCTGGTAGGCACGGTGTTCGGCGAAGTCCAAGGAAAACCCCAGGTACGGCGACCGATGAAGGCCATGGAGGAAGCCATCCACCACGATCTTCGCGAGGAACTGAAGATTGTCGATCCGGGCCAGCACCGCCGGATCGAGGAACGCCGAGGAGCCGCCGAGGCTCCGTTGTTGTTGACGCGGCGGCATCTACATGCCCGAAGCGGGCACGGGCACCGCCTCGAGGAGCTGCGTCACGAGGTCGGTCGTGGTGACGCCCTCGGATTCCGCATGGAAATTGGTGAGAATCCTGTGTCGGAGCACGGGCTCGGCCAGCGACCGGATGTCCTCGAAGCTCACGTGCACGCGACCCCGGGTCAGGGCACGGGCCTTGGCTCCCAGGACCAGATACTGGGCCGCCCGGACACTGGCGCCGAACGCGACCCACTTCTTGATGAATTCCGGCCCCGTACCGTTCGTGCTGGGGCGGGTGTTCCGGGTCAGCGCAACCGCATATCGCAGCACCGCATCTGTGACGGGCACCTTGCGCACCAACTCCTGGAAGGCCAGGAGGTCGGGCCCAGTGACCGCGTGTTCGAAGACAGGATCCAGGATGCCGGTCGTGGTCCGGACCACCTCGAGCTCTTCGGCCTCGGACAGGTGGTCGAGCACGATCTCGAACATGAAGCGGTCGAGCTGGGCTTCGGGCAGCGGGTAGGTGCCCTCCAGCTCGATGGGATTCTGCGTTGCGAAGACGTAGAAGGGCTCCGGCAGGTCGTACGTGGTGCCCTGAACCGTCACCCTGTGCTCCTGCATCGCCTCGAGCAGGGCCGCCTGGGTCTTGGGAGGCGTTCGGTTGATCTCGTCGGCGAGCACGATGTTGGCGAAGACGGGTCCCCGTTGGAAGATCAGTTGTCGTCTTCCCGTGGCAGGGTCCTCCTGGATGATGTCCGTGCCCGTGATGTCGGACGGCATCAAGTCCGGGGTGAACTGGATCCGGGAGAACTTCAGGTCCACGACCTGCGCGATCGTGTGAATGAGCAGCGTCTTCGCCAGTCCGGGCACACCGATCAGGAGGCTGTTGCCTCCCACGAAGAGGGAGAGCAAGACCTGCTCGATGACCTCCTCCTGTCCGACGATCAGCTTCCTGAGCTCGGCGATCATCTGCTCGCGGCCGGTCTTCAGGCGATCGGCCAGCGCGACGTCGTCCGCGTCGTCCAGCCGTACAGTTCCGATCGCGTCGTCAGCCAAGGTGTTCTCCCTTCGGGTTCGGGTGCGTCCCGGTGTG
>CAJIAX010000235.1_pt1 | contig 20456 bp, 16 predicted proteins | sample 9199251 | NCBI WGS metagenome assembly CAJIAX01 (sample SAMEA7708287, study PRJEB35096) | sediment metagenome | biome: marine neritic benthic zone biome [ENVO:01000025]; feature: sediment [ENVO:00002007]; material: shallow marine sediment [ENVO:03000034] sea grass bed [ENVO_01000059] ... | reverse complement strand
CTCGCCCGCGGACGGCGGCGCGTCAGCCTGGCGGAAACCCCTTGAAGATCTCGTCCACGACCGGACCGACCCGCTGCCGACGATCGGACACTTCGGTGACCGAGCCCAGGTCCGAACGGGCCAGCCCCTTCCAGATGACCCGGCCCATGCCCAGGTCCACCAGGCCGATCTCCAGGGTCCCTTCTTCGAACCACCGGTCGGTGGGACTCGAATCGTACATGCCCGCCGTCCTGGTGACCTGCGCGTCAGGCCCCCCTTCGCGCATCACCTGAGCGGTGACCTCCACGATGTACCCCACGCTCATCTGGGGATTCGTCTCCAGGGCCACGCGGACGTAGCCCGCCCGCATCATGGCCTCGTCCACGGCGCTGCGAACCAGGAGGTCGGTGGCGGGATCGATGGCCATGTTGCGACTCAGGTCGCCCTGCTCGGTACTCCAGGCGTAGGTCGAGTACGCCGCGAAATCCACACCGGGGCTGTAGTCGTGTTCGACGGATAGTCCGCCAGAGCCGCACGCGGCCGCTCCGACCATCAGAACGGCCGCGGCGACGCCCGGCAGGGATCTACCCACCGAAACCGAAGCCCAGCAGGAATGCGAACTGGTTGGCGATCGTGTCCATGAACTTGTACCGGACCTCGGCGTAGGGCATGACCGGCCCCCATTGACCGATGGGTGTGCCGATCAGCAGGTCCATGCCCCAGAACGAGTCGTCCACGGTCGCTTGCTCGAGGTTCACCCTCTGATACGTGGCGCCCACGCCGAAGTACGGCGCCGTCCTCGTGCGCGTCGGGCGGGCGAACAGGAGGGTGCCCTGAAGCTCGTACCAGTCACAGGTGCCGAACCCGCAGCTGGGGAGGTACCAGACGCCGCTCCCGAGCAGCTTCCAACTCGCGAAGCCGAGGTTGGGCAACTGGACGCCGACCCGGCCGCCGAAGCCCCAGCTTCCGTTGGTCACGTTGTTGTTGTAGCTCACGTCTCCTCCGACGCCCACCTGCGCGTCGGCCAGAGTCGGAGCGGTCACACTCAACAGCAGGGCGGCCGCTACGCACACCCCGCCCCTTCGTACCGTCTGGAGAATCGCCAACTGAGGCTCCTGGTCGCCCGCCCTGCCCCTTTCCCCCGACCCCCGGCCCGGGCGAGCTCGCCGAGGGGGGTGCATGCGGCCAAAGTACCGGGGCTCCGAGGTTGCGGAAAGACGGAGGCGGACCCAGCCTGAGACATGGGCCACCGTATCTGCAGGCGGTCTCGCGCCTCCGTTCGCCCGAGTTGCGCGGCCGTAGGGCCCGCATGGGCCTCCGCCTTCGCCATGGCGCTGATTCTGGCCCCCGGATCCTCCGCGGCCCAATCGCCACTCAACGACAGCACCCAGGTCAGAACCCTCCGATTCGAGGGTAACGCCACGTTCAGCTCGTCGGCCCTGCGGAGCGCCATCGAGACCGATGACACGGGGTGTCGGTCGTTCGTACTCTACCCCTTCTGCTGGCTCGGCGGCGACTGGGCCATCGATCGGCACTTTCTGGACCGGTCGGAGCTGGCAAGAGACATCGCCCGGCTGCGCCTGTTCTACTTCCGTCGGGGGTTCCGGGAGGCGCGGGCCGACACCCTCGTGACCGAGGCCGGCGAGGACGTCGAGGTGACGTTCAGGGTCGACGAGGGTCGGCCGGTGTTGGTTTCGGCGGTTTCCTTGGTGGATGGAGCCCCTCCGGTCGAGGGACTGGACGCGGCCGACCTGCCCCTGCGACCGGGCGAGCCCCTCAGCCTACTCCAGCTCGAAGCTTCTCGCGATCAGCTTCTGGGGGCGTTGGGTGACAACGGCTTCGCCCATGCCGAAGTGCTGGCGGGGTTCGACATTCCGGCGGGCGATCCGTACACGGCCCGTGTGTACTTCGAGCCCCTTCCCGGCTCGCTGTCCCGATACGGCGACATCACCGTCCTGGGCAACGACGACCTGACGGAAAGCACGGTGCGTTCGATCATGCCCCTGGAAGAGGGCGACCTATATAGCGACGCCCAGATCTCGGTGGCGCAACGCAACCTCTTCGAGCTCGACATCGTTCGGCACGTCGAGATCCTCACCGATCTGGGGCACAGGCCCGACAGCGTCGTGCCGCTGGAGGTTCGGATCAACGAGGCCGGCCCCCACCGCATCGAGGTCGGTGGGGGGTTCAGCACGTTTCGCTGTCTCAACCTCGACACCAGTTGGACGAGCCGGAACTTCCGGGGAGGAGGGCGTACGCTCCAGCTGACCGGCCAGGTGTGGAACGGACTCGCCGACGAGTTGGCCAGCACCGTTTGCACCCAGGCCGGCACGGGGCGGTACGGCCTGCTCAACTACCGCGTTGCAGCCAACTTCCTACAACCTGTCATCTTCTCGCCCAGGAACGCCTTTTCCACCCGCCTGTTCCTGGAGCGTGAGAGCTTCCCGGACGTGTTCGTACGCCAGACCGTCGGTACCGACCTGACGTTCAGTCGCAACATCGGCCGGCTGAGCGCCACGGCCGTGACCTACAAGCCGCAATACGGAAGCTTCGATGCCGCCGAAGTCTACTTCTGCTCCAACTTCTTGATCTGTTCGTCCGAGGAAATCGACGTCATCAGCGCACCCAACATGCTGGCACCGATCGGCGTCCAACTCTCGACGGACCAGACCATTCCGTTCACCAACCCCGTGCGCGGCTGGGCAGGGTTGGTCGCGTTCGAACACGCGGGGACCTTCACGTTCTCCGACTACAGCTACGACCGGCTGATCCTGGAAGGAAGCCTCTACGAGGAGCTTGGCCGGGGTAGTCAGCGGGTCATCGCCACCCGACTGCGGACGGGCCTGCTGTTCCCCGAGACCTTCGGCGGCGTCAGCACCGACGCCACGGACCTGGTCATCAGCTCTCCGTCCAAGCGTTTCTACATGGGGGGCGCCACCACGGTCCGGGGCTTCGCCGCGGGCCGTCTCGGACCGCGTTCGCTTCAGACCGACGTCCGGAACCTGGTTGCTGCACCCGAGGCCACGGAGCCAGGCATCTGCGCAGCGGAAGAGGTGCTGGACCTGAGCTGCGATGCGAACCCCCTGGGATCGAATCGCTTCACCGACGCCCCCACCGGCGGCAACCTGCTGCTGCTGGGCAACGTGGAATACCGGGCGTGGCTGACCGAGAAGCTCCAGGGCAGCCTTTTCCTGGACTTCGGGCAGGTGTGGACCGAGAGCAGCGACTTCGAATTGGCCGACCTCGAGTTCACCCCGGGATTCGGGATCCGCTACCCCACGCCGATCGGGCCGCTTCGCCTCGACCTCGCGTACAACTTCCGCACGAGTGAGGCCCTGCCGACCCTGACGGCCCAGCTCGAGCCCTTCGACCCGGCCAACCCCAAGGAAGTGGTCACGATCGGCCAGGACGGCACCCAGTACGTCATCTCGGACGCGCTGGCGCCCCTGGAGCCCCTGGTCGACTTCGGCAGCGACAACCTCTGGTCGTTCAACCGATTCCAGCTCCACCTCTCGGTCGGGCAGGCCTTCTGATGGCGCGGAAATGGGTGCGACGCGTGCTGCTGGGAATGGGGGGCCTGGTGCTGGTGGTCGCCCTGGCAGCCGTGGTGCTCCTGGCCACTCCGATGGGCGCCCGACTGGCGCTCTCGGTGGCGCTTCCCAGGGTGGCCGGGCTGTTCGACGGCGAGATCACGGTCGGGGACATCGGGACAACGGGCCTCTGGAGCAACGTGACCCTGCGCGATGTGGCAGTGTCCGATGTGGACGGCCAGCCCGCCGTGGCGATCGACACCGTGAGCGTTCGCTATCGTCTGTTGGACGTCGCCCGGGGACGCGTCCAACTGTCCGACGTGGAGATCTCAGGAGCCCGCGTCTTCGTGACCCAGCTGCCTGGGCAGGACCGGGTCAACCTGGAACGGATCTTCGTTCCGGATCGGAGGCCTCAGGAGGACACGGTCTCGGCGGACGGACCGTCCAGCCTCGTCGTCACGCTGACCGCATTGGACGTCCGTAATGTCCATGTCGTCGTGCGCATTCCGGCAGGCGACGACCCGGATAGCCTCGGCCAGGTGCTCGAGGCGGTCCCCGGGGGCCTCGTGCGAAGGATCGAGGTCTCCGGCCTGGAGGCACGGATCCCCGAGGCGAGGATCGTCGAGCCCGGTCAGGCCGGGGAGTTCATCCAGGTCGAACGGCTGACGGGCGACGTGCGGGTCTTTCCGACGCCGTTCCGGATCGAGGGGTTGGCCGGCTCGATCCAACACGCGGGCCCCACTGTCTCGTTCGACGGCTCGATCACGGTCGGGCAGAGCGGGTTCGAGGGTACCGCGGAGGTCGATTGGGGCGGGCCGTCCCTCGAATACGACGTCACCCTCGACTCGGACCGCTTCGACCCGTCGGACTTCGCCTTTGCCGAACCCCGACTCCCCAGCGGATTGGGGCAGGGTCGTATCACCGCTCGGAGCGCAGGCGGCGAAGCGACCTACACCCTGGCCGACGCTTCCGTCAACGTGGGCCGGAGCCAGATACGAGGGGGCGCCACGGTTCACGTGGGACCCGAGCCGTCGATCCGCCTCGAAGGCGTGGACCTGGACCTCGCTCCCCTGGACCTGGACCTGCTGGACGACTGGACCGACGACCTGGTGCCGGTCCCACTGGACCTCACGGGGCGAATCCGCGCCGACGGCCCACTCGACGACGTGGCCGTGGTGGCTCAGGTGGACGTCACCTCGCCCGAGAATCGGTTCGGCGCCAGTCGCGTGGGGGTCGATGGGAGGATTCGTCTCGAGGCGCCCTTCGGCGCCGGCGCGCTGGACCTGGACGCCCCGACCCTCGATCTGGCCCTCGTCCAGGCGTTCTGGCCCCCGCTCCCCCTGACCGGAGCGGCCCGGGCCCGGGGACGCATCGAGGGGACGTTCACGTCCGCCCTCGACCTCGACCTGACCCTCCAGCATCTGCTGGCACCTGGCCGGACGACCCGTGTCCGGTACGTGGGCGGCGTGGTCACCAACCCCGACGACCTTCGTTTGGACGGCGACCTGACGCTGAACCCGCTCTTCCTGCCGACCCTCGAACCCGTCAACCCCATCTTCGCCGCCGACGAAGTCGCAACCGGTTCGATCGAGCTCGCCGGACCCCTGACCGACCTCCGGATCTCGGCCGATCTCGAGACCAGTGCGGGTGGCCTGGCCGGAACCGCCCGGGTCAACGGAAGCGACCTGGCGGCCGGGTACGAGGTCGACATGACCCTCTCGGACTTCGACCCTGCACCGTTCCTGCCGGCCTTCGACACGGCGTCCATAAGCGGCCGGGTGCGCCTGGACCTGGCCGGGCTGGAGCCGACGGACCTGGAGGGTTCGGCCGCCGCCGACCTGGGGACTTCGACGCTTCTGGGCATCACGTTCGACTCGGCGTCCATATCGGCCGACTTCCAGGACGGCTACGCAACAGTGGACAGCTCCAGGGTATGGGCCGCCGGAGCCACCATGCTGGCCGACGGCACCGCGGCTCTCGTCGACTCTCTGCCACCCGGAGGGCTGGAGGTGGCAGCCTCGATTCCGTCGCTGGCCCTCTTCGTCGACCGGATCATGCCCGCCGGGGCGGAGGAGTCGGACCCGAATGGCGATGAGGACTCCGACCCGACCGCGTTCGACGGCGAGACTCCGCCCGACGTCGAGGGGACGGACCGTGCCGAGCCGGCTCCCGTCAACGACGAACCGTCCCTGTTCGCTGGAGCAGTCGAAGGCAACGTCGTGCTGGCGATCGCCGGCGCCCGCATCGACGGGACGGGAGAGCTGGTCGCCCGCACCATAGAGGCGGGACCCTTCGACACCGATTCAGCGGACGTGCGGTTCCGGGGCACCGACCTGGTCAGCCCGGAGCGCCTGGCGGATCTCCAGGTCGACGTCGGGCCATTCGAGCTCGGCGGCCGCCCGTTCGACCGGGCCGGAATCGGACTGGACTGGATCGACGGAGGGGTCGACTTCGACCTTCGGGCTGCGCTGGGCGACTCGGTTCGGCACCACTATGCGGGCCGATTCGACGGCTCGGACTCCTTGGCCGCCGTCACACTCGAGCAAGCCAGCGTCGGGCTCAACCAGATCCAGGCCAGGCTGACCGCTCCCGGATCGATCGCATGGAGCGATGCGGGTCTCGCCGTCGAGCGCCTGGAGATGATCTTCCGCGAAGACCCGGAGCGGCACCTGATCGTCGAGGGCACCCTGCCCCGACAGGGAACGGTGGACTTCAAGGCCGACCTGAAAGGCGTCGACCTGACCACGCTCAGCGGCTTGCTGTCGCTCCCCGAGAGGCTCGAGGGGACCCTGGGCGCGGACCTGGCGATCTCTGGCCCGTCCGCCAACCCGGTGCTGCGGGCTTCCCTCTCGGTCGACGATCTGGCGTTTCGAGGTGAGTCCCTGCCCCGTCTCGGGGTGACGGCGGCGTATGCGGCCCGCAACGTCGCCGTAGCCCTCGACGCCTCGGAGAACGGACGGTCGTTGCTCGACATCGACCTGGACGTGCCCCTCGACCTGGCGGCGAACGCACAGGTCCGGGTCCCGGACGAGCCGATTTCCGGTTCGTTCTCCGCTCATGCCTTCCCCCTCGGGCTGGTGGCCACGTTTCCGGGCGTGCTGGAAGACGTGCACGGGACCATCACAGGCGACCTGGACGTCGGGGGGCGGATCCGTGCCCCTCGGTCGTACGGATCTCTGGTCCTGGAGGGTGGCACCGCCTACCTCCCGGACCTGGGCATCACGCCGACGGCAGCCGGGGCTGTGACCCTGGACGGCGACGGCTTGCTCTCCGTCGACATGGAGATCCAGAGCCGGGGAACGACCCGGCTGACGGGCACCCTGGACCTTCGTGAGCCCACGCAGCTGGGTTTCGACCTTGAGGCGACGGCAGACACTTTCCTCGCGTTGAACCGACGGGACGTTACCGCGTCGGTGAGCGGTCCGTTGACCCTGGGGGGGACCCTGGCCGAGCCCCGGATCACCGGCGACATGCGCACCCGCAATACGACCCTGCGCCTCGATGAATTCGCCAGCTCCCGCAGGGCCATCAACGTGGCCGAGGCCGATTTCTACACGGTGGTCGATACGAGCGTGTTCGTCACCGGGATCTCTGACGCGCCGACGCTGATCGAACGGGCGAGCATCGACCTGGGCCTGGCTCTCGGTCGTGGCAGCTGGCTGAGAAGCCGGGACATCACCGCCGAGCTCGGAGGTGGCTTCCGCATCACCCATGAGCCCTTCGAGCCGTTCCGGATCAACGGCGAGCTCCGCACCATCCGGGGCTCGTATTCCGGGTTCGGGAAGTCGTTCCAGATCGTCGAAGGCTCGATCCTCTTCGCCGGCAGCCGGACCTTCGACCCCGTGCTGAATATCGTGGCCATGACCCGGGTCCGGTCCAGCGAGCAGGCCCTCGACATCTTCGCCACGCTCGGGGGCACGGCCACTGCGCCCGAAGTCACGCTGAGCAGCAACGCCGAACCGCCGATGGTCGAGGAGGAGCTGATCAGCTACCTGGTCTTCGGGCGCCCGAGCCACCAACTGGGCTCCGGAGAGAACGCCGTGGTCAGCGGTGTCTCGGGAGCGGCATCGAGCATGGCGCTGGGCATGATGGCCAACGAGCTGGGAACCGCGCTGGGTAGTTCGATCGACATGTTCGACTACTTCTCGATCTCGGCCCCCCAGGAAGCGGCCCAATACGGGCAGGGCGAGGCAACGCGGTCGTCCATCGCGTCGACCCAGGTGGAGTTCGGCCAGTACCTCAGCGAGACGCTGTTCCTGGCGGCGACCTTCCGGCCCCTGGATGCCTCGAATCAGTTCGCTGGAGCGCGCCTCGAGTGGCGATTCAGCGACGGCGCGCGGCTCGAGGTGTTCCTGGAAGACCGCCTGGCGCGGTCGCCGTCCGCCACCTTCGGCGACCTGGGTTTCACCCTCGAACAATCCCTGGGGATGTCGTTGGCGAAAGAGTGGATTTATTAAAGGACCGCGGATTCTGGCGCAGGCTCGGCGTTGGGCTGCGGTCTCGGGGGACGCTGCGGCGTACTGGAGTACGCCTCGGTCCCCTTGCCTTGCCCGCCTTGATCTGCACCAGACTACGCGGTCCCATTACATCGTAGGGTAATGGGGGGGTCGACTTTGTAGAGGGCGAAGGCGGCCTTCGGCCTGTCGCCTGGGCCGTCGACTCGGCGTGGGCGGGTTAGCCGAAGTAGGACGGCTCGTTGCCGGGTTTCCACTTGATGTTGCAGCCGACGCTGGGGGTCTGAGGCTCCAGGGGAGGCTGGCCTTCCAGCAGGGCGTCTACGGCACGGGCCAGGTCTTCGCCGGTGACGGGGACCGAGTTGCCGGGACGGCTGGCGTCGAACTGGCCCCGGTACACCAATCGGCGGTCGGCGTCGAACAGGAAGAAGTCGGGCGTGCAGGCGGCGCCGTAGGCCTTGGCCACGTCCTGGCTCTCGTCGAACAGATACGGGAACGTGTACCCGATCAGCGCCACCTCACGGACCATGGCCTCGGGGCTGTCGTCGGGGTACCGCTCGACGTCGTTCGCGTTGATGGCCACGACGGCCAGGCCCCGGTCCTGGACACCGCGGGCGAAATCCGCGAGCTCGCTGCGCAGGTGCTTCACGAAGGGGCAGTGGTTGCTGAGGAACACGACCAGAAGCCCCGGGCGCCCCTCGAAGTCCCGGAGCCCGACCTGACGACCGTCCGTGGCGGGCAGGGTGAAGTCGGGGGCTTCCATGCCCAGCGGCGGCATGGTCGAGGGCGTTCGTGACATGTGTGAGGCTCCTGGACGACCAAGGTTCAATGGGTGCGAGGAATCCGTTGTACCGGCGGCCACGCCCAGGGTTTCCACGGACGCGGTCTCCGCGAGCACCTCCGACTCAGGAGGGTCGAGGATCCGGCCGCGAGCTCCGGTTGGCGCGATCGGTGGACCCCGAACGCGAAAGCGACCCCCGGGGATCTCCCGAGGGCCGCTCGTCGTGTCCTTCCCTCCGGCTCGATCCATCGAGCGGAGCTGGTCGCCAGGATCAGGTCCCGTGGTTCCAGTCCCGTTCCCGGTCGATCTCCCGGTCACAGATCATGCCGCTCACCCGGACCTTGCCGGAGTCCGGATTCCGGACGGATTCGAGGCGGTACGTGCACGTTCCGGTGCGTACCTCGTCACCTCGGGTTCGCGTCCAGTCGAAGCTGCCTTCGTACGAGCTCGTCTGGTTGCCGACGGGCTCGCCGTTGACACGCTTCCGATAGGCGGAGAACGACCCGCTGCCGTCCACCACCATCGTCACGTCCTCGCGGGTCCGCGCGCACTCGTTCTGTGTTCGAGTGCCCTCGATCGTGGCCTCGACAGTGCCCTCGCCGTTCTGTGTGCGATTGATGGTTCCGCTCAGCTCGATCGTGCCACCGGCCGAGCAGGGGCGGCTACGCTCGAATTCCCGCTCTTCGGCAGCGGCAGCAACGCCGGCCGGACCCGCTTCCGCCGCGCCGAACAGCTGGCTGAAGACGATCCCGCCCGCCAGGGCGTCGCCGTCCATCGCTACCAGGCTCAGGTCTTCGATGGTGAGTCCGGTCTCAGGATCGACGGACCCGTCGTCGCACGCGGCGGTCAAACACACCACCGCGGTCAGGGCCGTCGCGAAGATTCGGTTCGTGTTCATGGTCATCGTCTCCCGCGGCACGGGGCCGCTGGTTTGGTCGGGTGGATCCAGTCGGTCGCGTCGTTCAGACCCTTTGATGGAAGGAGGCCGGGATTCGTTAAAGGCCTCGCCCCGGGGAACAGCGGCGCGGCTGCCGGGTGCAGAACGCGATGCTTCGTGCCAACCCAAGGAGATCGGCAAATCGGCCATCCTTCGCGAGTCGTATCCCTGGCCTGCTCCAATACCGAGATCGTCTGCGCCCTTGGATGCGCGGACCGGCTCGTGGGCGTCGACGGGCACTCGGATTTTCCCCCGGGCGTCCTCTCAAGGCTGCCACGCCTCGGTCCCGACCTGGAAATCGACATCGACGCCGTGGCCGCCCTGGATCCGGACCTGGTGCTCGCGACGCTGACCGTGCCCGGGCACGAGACCGTGATCGAGGGCCTCGAGCTGGCGGGTCTGCCGTTCCTGGCACCTCAGCCTGAGAGCCTGACGGACGTGTACGAGGACATCCGACTCATCGCGGAACGCCTGGGTGTGCCGGAACGGGGTGACGCTCTGGTGGAGGAGATGCGGGCCGCCTTCTCAGCAGGCTCAGGGGCGGAGCGTGCGGATACCGCCACTACGCCCCAGGGTACGAGCAAGGCCCGGCCCAACCTCGGCACGGTTCAGGGCGGCCCCCGCATCCTGGTCCAGTGGTGGCCCAAACCCACCATCGCCCCCGGCCGCCGCTCCTGGACCCACGACGTGATCGTCGCCTCCGGCGCCCAGAACGTGCTCGGCGACGCCGATCTCCAGAGCCGTCCGCTGACCGACGAAGAGGTGCTCGAGCTGGATCCGGACGTCATCGTGATCTCCTGGTGCGGCGTCGACCCCTCGCAGTATCGTCCGGACGTCGTGCTCGACAAGCCGTCATGGCGTACCATTGGGGCGGTCCAGCGCGGGCAGGTGCACTGCGTGCCCGAAGCGTTCCTCGGCCGACCGGGGCCCCGCCTGGTGGACGGCCTGCACGCCCTTCGCCGGATCGTCGAAACCGCCCGGACGTAATCCACCCATCCCAACCCATTCGAAGAGAGGAGACGACCCAGCGGTGCGACGAATCGTCTTCGCCTGGATGGTGGGATGCGTATTGTTGCTGGCGCCGTCCGCCGAAGCGTCCGCCCAGTTCGTCACGGACCCGGTCAAGAACGACACGCTCTACGTTCGGAACGGCGACATCGTCACGGGAGAGTTCCGCCAGTTGGCCCGAGGGTTGGTGACGTTCAAGACCGACGCCATGGCCACGGTGAGCGTCAAGTGGACCCGGGTGCTGACCGCCAAGACCGACAAGCAGTTCGAGATCAACCTGTCGGACGGACGCCGATACTACGGTGGTCTGCGTCCGAGCCAGACTGCGGGGCGGGTCACGATCCTGGGTGAATCCGATACGCTGGAAGTGGCCGTGCGCGCCATCGTGGACATGGTGCGGCTCAAGGGCAGCTTCTTCCGCCGCATGGACGGCAGCTTCAACCTGGGCGCCAACTACACCCAGCAGAACAACAAGGTCGACCTGACCTTCACGGGCACGCTTCGATACGTCCACCGCCGGAATCGCCTCACCTCGACCCTCAACACCACCTTGACCCGGCAGGACTCGGTCGCGGACATCACTCGGGCCACGTTCACTGTCGGCTATGCGCGGGAATTCGACCATCAATGGCTCGTTGGCGGCATCTTCAGCCTCGAGCAGAATTCCCAACTGAGTCTGGAGCACCGGACGGCTTTTTCCATTGGACCCGGCCGCTACTGGGTTCAATCCAACAAGGTGCTGTTGGCCAACTTCGTTCAGGTGGCGGTCACGGAAGAGCAATTCACCGACGAGGATCCCCGAAACACCACTCCCCTGTCCCTGGTCACCGATTTACAGTGGTTCAACTGGGCCGGCCTCTCCACGGATCTCTCCAGTAACTTGAACCTTCAACGGGTGATCCCGGACGCCGGGCGTTGGCGCATCATTTTCGTGACCAGCCTTAGCAAAGAGCTGGTCAATAACCTGTACCTCACCGTGAGCATCTCCGAGCAGTACGACAGCAATCCCCCGGCGGAAGACGCCAACAAGAACGACTTCACGATTCAGACGGGCCTCAGCTACACGTTCTTCTGAGACGTCTCCCTTGCGAGCAGCCTTTTGCCGCAACAGATTAATACGAACGTATGAATCAAAGCGCTGCCGCGGACGTCGGACTCCCATCGCTCGCACAGCGGAATCGGCTGGAGAGGAGCCCGCGTGTCCCAGGCCATCGACGACCGAACGACGCCCGAGAGCCTTCTCGCGGCCGCCCGTCGGCTCTTCGCCGCCGGTGGCTACGACGGCACGTCGATCCGGGCCATCACCGCCGAAGCCGGGGCCAATCTCGGTGCGGTCACCTATCACTTCGGGACCAAGCGGGACCTGTACGAACAGGTCCTGGAGCAGGTCCTGGCCCCCTTGCCCCCCCGCATCGCCAACGCACTGCACCAGGGTGGTAGCCCCCTGGAGCGGCTCGAGGGCGTGGTTCGGGCAGCCTTCGATCAGCTCGAGGAGAACCCGGACCAACCGCTCCTGATCCTGCAGGAGATCGCGGCCGGCAAGCCCATGCCGCTCCCCGTACGCAAGATCATGATGTCCACGCTGTCGTCGGTGGCGGAGGTCGTCGCCGAGGGGCAGCGGGATGGCTCCATCCGATCCGGAGACCCCTTGATGTTCGTCCTCAGCCTCATCTCACAGCCCGTCTATCTGAGCCTTGTCACGCGCGCCCTCCCTGGCCAGGTGGCTCGAAGCTTGGACCGCGGCACCGCCCGGTCCCGAACCGTCGAACACGCGGTGGCGTTCGTCCGGGCGGGTCTCGCGAGTCGGGGACCCACCGGAGACGCGCCATGATCGCGACTAGGACGTCTCGCCTCCATTCGGCGTTGCCCTGGGCGTTTGCCCTGCTTATGGGCACGATCCTGTGCCCCTTCCCCGCCGGCGCCGCCCAGCAGGACGATTCCCTGCCCACGCCCCCTGGGGAGCTCACCCTCGGATGGGCCGTGGACGCGGCATTGATCCACTATCCGGCCGTCGCGGTGGCCCAGCAGGGCCTGGAGGGCGCCCGAGCCGGACAGGGGAGCGCCAACGCCGCATGGTGGCCGCGCCTGACCGTGGGCGGCACGATCTCCCGGTTCCAGTTTCCCATGCTGGTCCGCCCGCTGCATGAGCTGGACGCGAACAAGATCCGTTTCGACAACGAACCGATCCAGGGTTCCGTGTTCATGGACTGGCTGGTGTTCGACGGTGGCGAGCGACGAGCCCGAATCCGTCAGGCCGAGGCGGCGACGGATGGAGCCGACGCGGGATTGGCCACAACCCGCATGGGGGTCATCGAGGCTACGGTCCAGGCGTTCCTCCAGGTTCGTACGCTGCGCGAGATCCGGGATGCCCAGGGCGCTCAGGTCGAGGCGCTGGAGGCGGAGCACACACGGGCGAGCCTCCTCCTGGACGTGGGCCGGGCCCCGCGGGTGGAGGTGCTGCGAGCCGGCGCGTCGGCGCAGCAGGCCGAGGCCGACCTCGCGTCCGTGTCGGCCATGCTCCGGGCCGCCGAGGACCATCTCGGCCGGCTGGTGAACCTGGACGGTGCCGTCATCCGTGAACGGCCGCTGGCACCCCCCCGCTCCGCTGGGGCCGACCTGGAGGCCGTGGCCGTGTCGAGCGAACCCGTTCCCGCCGACTCACTCCACCCCGTTCTCAGAGAATCCTGGAGTCGGGTGTTGCAGGCCAACGCGATCCGGTCCGAAGCGAAAGCCACCTGGATTCCGGACCTGGGGCTGAGCGCCGGCGCCCGGCAGTACGGCGCGACCTCGGGCGACTTCGCGAACGAATGGCAGATCGGACTGGCTCTTTCCTATCCCCTGTTCACGGGATTCCGGCGTTCCAGCGAGATCGAGGCCGCCGGCGCCCGTCTGGGCATGGCCCGGGAGCAGCACAGGCAGGCCCGCCTGGACGTGGCCCAGGCCATGGACGAAGCGGACGCGGCCTTGCTCGAGGCGGACGCCCGAGTGGCCGCCCTCGAGGAAGCCGTGGAACAGTTCGACGAAGTCGCGCGGATCGAGGCCCTGGCCCTGGAGGCGGGGGCGGGGGTCCAGCGGGACTTTCTCGACGCCCGCGCCGCCCTGTTCCAGAGCCAGGCGGCCCTCGCCGATGCCCGCAACGGACGCCTGATGGCGTGGACGCGAAGGGCGGCCGCGCAAGGTGTGCTCGACCGAACGTGGATTCGGGACAACCTGGAGACCCAACCATGAAGAAGCGTGCCCGCATCGCCGTTCCCCTTCTGCTGGTGGTCATCGCCGTAGCGGTCTGGTGGCTGCGACGTCCGTCTTCCATCGAGGCGCAGGGGCTCTTCAGCTCCGGCGTGATCGAGGCGACGCAGGCCGATCTCGGATTCCAGCTCCCGGGCCGAATCGAATACGTCGCGCCTCGAGAGGGAGACGCCGTGATCCCGGAGCAGGAGCTCGCCGCCCTGGATCGCAGCGAAATGAACGCTCGCCTGGCCGCGGCCGCGAGCCAGGTCGCCGCGGCCCGATCCCGGCTCGCGGAGATGGAGTCGGGATCCCGCCCGGAGGAAATCGCTCAGGCGAGAGCCCGACTCCGCACCGCCGAAGAGCGGGTTTCGGACTCGGACCGTGACGTTCAGCGCGCCGGTACGCTCCACGAGGGCGGCGCGATCAGCCAGGAGGCCCTGGACAAGGCCCGCACCGCGCTGGCGGTGGCCACGGCCAACCGTGATCAGGCCGTCGAGGCCCTGGCGCTGGTCGAACAGGGCCCTCGAGCGGAGACGATCGCCACCCAGCGGGCCCTGGTCCAGCAGGCTGAAGCGTCCAGAGCCCAGGTCGAGGCACAACTGGACCAGGCCACGCTACGGGCCCCGTTCGCCGGTGTGGTGACCGTACGACACCGGGAGCCGGGCGAAGCGGTGGGCGCGGGCATGCCGGTGCTGAGCCTCCGCGACCTCGACGACCGCTGGGTCCGGATCTACGTACGGGAAGACGCCATCGGTCGGGTCCAGGTCGGGCAGGGCGCTGTCATCTACTCCGATACGTACCCGGACCGGGAGTTCGGAGGGACCGTCACGTTCATCAGCAGCGAAGCCGAGTTCACGCCCCGGAACGTGCAGACGACCGAAGAGCGGACGCGGCTCGTGTACGCGGTCAAGGTCCGGATCAGCGACGACCCGGGGCAGATTCTCAAACCCGGCGTGCCGGCCGACGTTCGGCTGGTGGAAGCCGGGGACGACGAGTCGTGAGCTCCGGCTCGAGCGCCTCGGTGGATCGGACTGGAGCGGGACCCGCGCCCGCGGCCATCGTGGAACTGCAGGGGCTCGGTCGCACCTTCGGCTCCCTGGTCGCCGTCGACGGCATCTCCCTCGACGTGGCGCCTGGCGAGCTGTTCGGAATCGTCGGCCCGGACGGAGCCGGCAAGACGACCATCATGCGCATGCTCGCGGGGGTGCTCAGCCCCACCAGCGGCGACGCCCTCGTATGCGGGGTGAGCGTCGCCTCCGATCCGGAGGCGGCCAAGCCCAACCTGGCGTACATGGCCCAGCGGTTCGGCCTCTACGAGGACCTGACGGTCTCGGAGAACCTGTCCTTCTACGCGGATCTGTTTCGTGTGCCGGCGAAAGCGAGGGCCGGCCGCCTGGATCGGCTCTACGCCTTCTCGCGCCTGGGCGAGTTCAAGGACCGCCTGGCGGGTCAGCTCTCGGGCGGCATGAAGCAGAAGCTGGCGCTGTCCTGCTCGCTGATCCACCAGCCCCGGCTGCTCCTCCTGGACGAGCCCACGTTCGGCGTGGATCCCATCTCGCGCCGAGAGCTGTGGCTCATCCTCCACGAGATGGTGGCGGAGGGCGTGACCATCGTCGTGTCCACGTCCTACCTGGACGAAGCCGAGCGCTGCGACCGGGTCGCCCTGCTCCATCAAGGCAGCCTTCTCGCGCTGGACACGCCCCTGGCCCTCCAGCGTCGCTTCCGGGGAACGCTGATCAGTGTGCGCTGCCCGGACGCCCGGCAGGCCCGGGATCGGCTGCGCACCCTATCGGGGATCTCGTCGGCCGCCCTCTTCGGTGACAGCGTGCACGCGGTGCTGACCCCCGGGGGCGACCCCGGCCCGGTCGACGGTGCCCTGGCCGAGGCCGGGATCGGTTGCGAGCCGGCCAGGCGGGTCGAACCGACCCTCGAGGACGTGTTCCTCCAGCTGGTCGCAGATGGAGGGCCGCCGTCGGACCTCGGCCCGGTTTCGGACGGCGTCGGTTCACCGGGGGGACCGCGGTCGTGAGCGTGCCGGGCGCAGACCGACCCACCCACGCCCTTGGGGACGCCGATGCAGGGGTTTCAGGCGATTCCCCCATCCAGGTGCGGGCGTTGACCCGAACCTTCGGCGAATTCATTGCCGTCGACCGCGTCACGTTCGCCGTGCGGCCCGGTGAGATCTTCGGCTTTCTCGGCCCCAACGGCGCGGGGAAGACCACGACGATCAAGATGCTGACCGGCCTGCTCAGCCCCACGAGCGGCGACGCCCAGGTGGCGGGGTACGACGTCTGGACCGAGCGGTTCCAGATCAAGCGGCACCTGGGCTACATGTCCCAGAAGTTCTCGCTGTACCCGGACCTGACGGTGGACGAGAACATCGAGCTCTTCGCTGGACTCTACGGCGTAGCCGGTGCCGACTACGACGCTCGCCGAGACTGGGTTCTCGAGATGGCGGGGCTCCAGGACCGCGAAGGCTTGCTCACCGGAGAGCTGCCCCTGGGGTGGAAGCAGCGCTTGGCCCTGGGGTGCGCCTTGCTCCACGAGCCGCCCATCCTGTTCCTGGACGAACCCACCTCCGGTGTCGACCCCCTGACCCGACGCCGATTCTGGGACACCATCGACGGCTTGTCGGCCGCCGGCACCACCATCCTGGTCAGTACCCACTACATGGAAGAGGCCGAGTACTGCCACCGGCTCATCCTCATGAACCGAGGCTCCGTGGTGGCGACCGACACCCCGTCGGGCCTTCGGGCCTCGATGACCGAACCAATCTTTCGGGTCGGGGGGGTGGACGCGCCAAAGCTGGTCGAGGGGCTCTCCCAGGCGCCCGGCATCGTCGACGCCGCCCTCTTCGGTCGCGATCTGCACGTGGTGGTTTCGGGAGAGGAGACGGGCAGGACAACCATCGAAAACGCGCTCCCCGAGGGCGCCCGGGCCGCGGCGCAGATCGAGGCCATCGAGCCGTCCCTGGAGGACGTCTTCGTGTCGCTGATCCGGCGGGAGGGGGGAGCCCCGCTCTGATGAACCCGTCGAGGATGCTCGCGATGGCGCGCAAGGAGTGGATCCAGCTCAAGCGGGATCCCCGGAGCATGGTGCTCGCGTTCGCGCTTCCGCTGCTTCTCCTGATCTTCTTCGGGTACGCGATCACGTGGGACGTGAACGACATCCGGCTCGCGGTGCTCGACCAGGACAACACCGCCGAGAGCCGTGACCTCATCGAGGCCTTCGTGGCCAGCGGGTACTTCACCGTCGAGAGTCGGCCGGCGAACTCGGCAGCGGCCGAGCGCCTGTTGGACCGGGCCGACGTGCTGGGGGTGCTGGTGGTTCCGCCGGGCTTCAGCCGGGATCTGGCCGGTGGCGGCCCCGCTCCTGTACAGCTGCTGCTCGACGGAAGCGACGCCAACACCGCCACGATCGCTTTGAATTACGCGTCGGCCATCGTGACTCGGTTCGGCGCCAACGCCGTGCTGCAGGGTCGCCCCCGGGTCGAGCCGATCTCGCCGGAGCTCCGCACCTGGTACAACCCCTCCCTCGAGAGCCGGCACATGATCGTTCCGGGGCTCGTGGCGGTGATCATGTCGATCATCGCCGCCATGCTCACGGCCCTGACCATCGCCCGGGAGTGGGAGCGAGGCACCATGGAGCAGCTCGCCTCCACGCCCGTGGGTCGGCTGGACGTCGTGCTGGGCAAGCTGCTCCCGTACCTGGCCATCGGCCTCTTCGACGTGGCGGTCACCGTGGTGGCGGGCATCATCATCTTCGGCACGCCCATGAACGGGTCGGTCGCGCTGCTCGCCGTCATGACCCTGCTCTTCCTACTCGGAGCCTTGGGATTCGGGATCTTCATCTCCGCCGTCGTGAAGTCCCAGATGCTCGCGACCCAGATCGCCATGGTGGCCACGTACCTGCCAGCCATCCTGCTGTCCGGGTTCCTGTTCGACATCGCGAGCATGCCCCAGGTGCTCCAGGGCATCACCTACCTGGTCCCGGCCCGGTACTACATCACCGTCACTCGGGGCATCTTCCTCAAGGGCGTAGGCATCGAGGTGCTCTGGATCCAGGGCGCGTTCATGGCGGGATTCGCGATTCTCGGGCTCGGACTGGCCACCCGGGCCTTCCAGAAGCGGATCGGCTGATGGCCCGGCATGCCCCCCCCGCACCCGCCGTTCGGGTCGTCCGGATGGTCCGGAAGGAGCTGCGCCAGCTCTTCCGGGACCCCAAGTCGAAGCGCATCGTATTCGCGGCGCCGATCATCCAGCTCCTGGCCTTCGGTTACGCGGTGAACACCGATGTGCGCAACGTGTCCACGGTGCTCCTGGATCACGATCGCTCGCCGGAATCCAGACTGCTGGAGGACGCTCTCACGGCGTCCGGGTACTTCCGTATCGTGGAGTACGCCGCGGACCGGAGGGAGCTCGGCTCAGCCCTCGACCATGGCTCGGCCGTGGCCGGCGTGGAGATTCCGGTGGGGTTCGGCCGGGATCTTCTGGGTGGCCGGAGCCCGTCGGTTCAGATCCTCGTGGACGGCACCAATTCGAACACGGCCAACGTGGCCCAGGGCTACGCCGCCAGCATCGTGGGCGACTTCGGCGTCCGATACGGCGCCGGAGGCACGTTGGCCCTACGACCGCCGGTGGACCTGAGGGCCCGGGCGTGGTTCAACCCGGCCCTGGAGAGCCGGGTCTACAACGTGCCGGCCGTGATCGGGGTCATCGTGCTGATGATGTGCCTGCTGCTGACCGCCATGGCCGTGGTCCGGGAGCGGGAAATGGGCACCCTCGACCAGCTACTCGTGTCGCCGCTGACTCCCGGTGAGCTGATGCTGGGCAAGACGCTTCCGGTGGCTGGCGTGGCGCTGGTCCAGCTGACCCTGGTCGTCACCGTCGCCCTGCTCTGGTTCCAGATCCCCTTCAGGGGCTCGCCCGTCGCGCTGCTGCTGGCCGCCGGAATCTTCATCCTGGCCGGGCTGTCTCTCGGGCTGCTGATCTCGACCATCTCGTCGACCCAGCAGGAGGCCTTCCTGGCCATGTTCCTGTTCTTCATGCCGGCCATCATCCTGTCGGGCTTCCTGTATCCGATCGACACGATGCCGGAGGTATTCCAAAAGCTGACACTGGCGAATCCCCTTCGACATTTCCTCGAGATCGTTCGGGCGATCTTTCTCAAGGGCGCCGGCGTGGGCGAGCTCTGGCGTCAATACACCTTCCTGGTGGTCATGGCGGCGGGTGGGCTCTGGCTTGCCGTGCGGCGGTTCCAGGCCAGCGTCGGCTGACGAGCACCGAACGACGACCGGCCGGCCCTACTGCACCACTCGCGTCCCCGACTCGCCCGCCAACATCGCCGCGGCGTCGTGCAGCGCACCGATGACGGCCACGCCTTTCCCCGAGGACGCGAACGCCGCCGCGGCTTCGGCCTTCGGGCCCATGGATCCAGTGGCCAGCTCCATCTCGAGCAGGTCGGCTGCCTTCACCTGCCTCAGCGGCCGTTGCCGGCCCGGCCAGTCCTCGTAGATCGCATCGACGTCGGTCAGGAACAGGAGGTAATCGGCGTCCAGGCCCCGGGCCAGCAGCGCCGCCGAGCGGTCCTTGTCGATGACGCCCTCCACGCCGACCAACCCGTCCCATGGGTCCACGGCCACGGGGATGCCCCCGCCGCCGGCGCAGATTACCAGGTGGCCCGCGCCCAGCAGCAGCTCGATGGCGTCGAGCCCGAGGATTCGGTGGGGGAGCGGCGACGGCACGACCCGGCGCCAGCCGTCGCCCTCGGGAAGGCTCGTCCACCCCCGGTCCTTTTCCATCCGATCGGCGGTGGCCCGATCGTAGACAGGCCCGATGGGCTTGGACGGAGTACGGAAGGCCGGGTCGTCCGGATCCACCTCGACCTGGGTGAGCAACGTGACGATGGGACGTGTGGGCAGTCGGGCTCGGATCTCCCGCTCCAGCACGTACCCGATCCGCCCTTCCGTCGCAGCCCCCAGCACGTCCATGGTGTAGGCCCGTCCCGACGTCTCCGCGTCCAGGGCCAGGAGGCCCACCTGAGGGCCGTTGCCGTGGGTGAGCACGAGGGAGTGGTGAGCCAGGGCCGCGACCGCGTCGGCCGCCGTCGCGACCTGGACCCGTTGCGCCTCGCCCGGCCGGGGTTCGCGCCGGGGCATGAGTGCGTTGCCGCCCAGGGCCACCACGATCCGGGTCACGGCGACAGCCGGTTCAGCACTACGTTCGACAGCGCGGTATCCCCACCGTCCTCGTACCCGTACGACGCCCGGGCCACGGGCTTGTCGATGGGCACCACCCGGGACAGATCGATGGGCGTGCCCACCACGACCGCGTCGCAGTCCGCGCGGTCGATGGTCCGTTGCAGATCCTCGAGCTGGTCCGGTCCGTACCCCAGGGCCGGAAGCACGTCCCGGAGGTGGGGGTAGTGCGCGAACGCCTCGGCGATCTCGCCGCTGGCGAACGGGCGGGGATCCACGATGGCCGCCGCTCCGGCGTCTTTCGCCGCCAGGAATCCAGCGCCGTACGCCATTCCGCCATGAG
>CAJIAX010000225.1_pt1 | contig 20670 bp, 17 predicted proteins | sample 9199251 | NCBI WGS metagenome assembly CAJIAX01 (sample SAMEA7708287, study PRJEB35096) | sediment metagenome | biome: marine neritic benthic zone biome [ENVO:01000025]; feature: sediment [ENVO:00002007]; material: shallow marine sediment [ENVO:03000034] sea grass bed [ENVO_01000059] ... | reverse complement strand
TACGTCCAGCCCACGGACGGAGGCGAGCCGTACAAGATGACGTTCTTCGAGTACGACGCCTTCCACCCCCGGTGGTCACCCGACGGGGAATGGATCGCGTTCATCTCGAACCGGTGGGGCGTGCCCGGACTCAGCCTGCTGGAGACGTATGGAGGCCAGCTGCTCGAGGTCGACATCCAGCACCGGGACTACGGGCGGCCGACTGGGACGCTCACCGTTACGACCGTCGACGCCGCCACCAGTGAGCCCACCGGCTCCCGGGTTCATCTGACGGCCTCGGACGGGAAGTTCTACGCCCCCTCGTACGCGTACGGCCGCAACACCCGGGAAGGGCACTGGATCTTCCATCACGACGGCACCTTCGACGTGGAGCTGCCCGTCGGACCTGCGCGGATCCAGGTGGTGAAGGGGTTCGAGTGGGCGCCCGTGGAGCAGGTGGTGGAGATCGCTGAAGGTCGGGACACCCGGATCACCGTTTCCCTCGACCGAGTCGCGAACCTGGGCGCGGACGGCTGGTTCAACGGGTCCACCCACGTCCATGCCAACTACGCCGGGAATCTCCACAACACGTTGGAGAACCTCATGATGATGTCCGAAGCGGAAGACCAGGACATCGTCAACGAGCAGATCGCCAACAAGGACAACCGGATCCTCGACTACCAGTTCTTCGAGACCGGCGGCGGGGCCCACTCCCAGTCCAGGGACGACATGGTCCTGGTGGTCGGCCAGGAATACCGTCCGCCCTTCTACGGCCATGTCTACATGATGGGGCTGCGCAGCCACCTCATCTCTCCGTTCACGACCGGCTACGAGGGCACGGGCATCGAGAGCCTGTATCCGTCCAACACCGACATGCTCGCCAAAGCCAAGGCCCAGGGCGCCTCCACCGGGTACGTGCACTCGTTCTGGTCCGGGGATCCCCTGGAGGGGAATCTGGGCGGCGCCAAGGGATTCATCGTGGACGCTGCCCTGGCCGTGGCCGACGCGGTGGAGTGGTCCACGCCTCAGGACGGCTGGGCGCCCCTCTACGCCGTCTGGAGCAATGGTCTCGGTGCTGTGGCAGTGGGAGGCGAAGACTCGATCAGCAGCCTCCACGCCACGCCCCTGGTGGGATCGATGCGCACCTACGTCCGCACGCCCGACCGCCGCCTGAGCATGGAGGGCTGGTACGAGGGATTGAACGCGGGTAGCTCCTTCGTCACCAGCGGCCCGCTGCTGGACGTGACCGTCGACGGCCGGATCCCCGGGGAGGTCGTCGAGGTCGGCTCCGGTGCGTCCCTGCCCTTCCGTGCCGTCGTCACGTCCATCGTACCCCTGACCACCGCCGAGCTGGTCTTCAACGGCGAGGTGATCCGCACATTCGACTTCGACGGCGACCGGACGTCCCTGGAGGTGGAGACCGAGCTCCGGCCCGGTGGGAGCGGCTGGTACAGCTTCCGGGTCCGGGGCGCGGAGGAGGACCGGGGTCCCCTGGACACCGCCTACCCCCAGGCGTTCACGAACCCGATCCGGGTGATCGTGGACGGGGCCCCCATTCGGAGCGTGGAAGCCGCCGACTACGCATTGGCCTGGATCGACAAGCTCCAGGCCATGGCCGAGGAGTGGCCCGACTGGCGCTCCCAGGCCGAGAAGGACCACGTCTACGCCCAGTTCGACCAGGCGAGGGAGGTATATCGGGCGCGGCGGGCGGAGGCTCGTCCTTGACCATCCGACCCGCGCTCATCCTACTCGCCGTGCTGTCCTCTGCGTCCTGCTCCACCCTCCAGCAGTACGCCGCCCTTCAGGACGTGGACTTCTCCCTTGCCGGGGTCTCGGATGTGCGCCTCGCAGGCGTGGACATCGACGACGCCGCGTCGGCGCAGGATCTGGGCCTCGTGGACGCGGGCCGTCTCATCGCGGCCATCAGCGCCAGGGACCTGCCCCTGGAGCTGACCGTCGATGTCGGCGCGCTCAATCCGGCGGACAACGGGACCGACGCCCGGCTCATGCGCATGGACTGGACGCTGCTGCTGGAGGGCCGGGAGACGCTGAGCGGGGTCTTCGACGACGAGGTGGTGTTGCCCCCGGGTCAGCCCCGAATCGTGCCGGTGGGCATAAGCCTGGACCTGTTCGACTTCTTCGAGGGCAGTGGGCAGGACCTGGTGGAGCTGGCCATGTCCCTGACCGGCTCAGGTGGCGTGGCCAAGAACGTCGCCCTCCGCATCACCCCCGTCATCGATACGCCCCTGGGGTCGATTCGCTATCCCCAGCCCATCACCCTGTTCGACGAGCGGGTGGGCGGGCTGTAGGTCCTCCCGTGCCGACGAGCGGACCCGCCCGTTGCCGAGGTGCCGACGCGGTGGTCCTTGCGCGAAGGCCACCGGTCCGTTCAGGCTGACGTGTCATCCAACGACGCGCGTCCGACGTCCCCAACCGTGGCCGAACCCATGTTTCGACATCGCCTCCATCCGCTGACGCCACTGCTCGGCCTCCTCATCGCCTGCGGCGAGGCCGCCGATTCCGCCGGGGACGCCGCCCCCGCAATGACGGAAGTGATCGACCTCTCCACCCCCGAGATCGACCTCGCCCTGAACGCCATCGGCGCCGACGCCATCGCCCGGGACATGTCCATCCTGGCCCACGACAGCTTGGCCGGCCGCGCGCCCGGCACCCCGGGGTACGAAGGCGCGTCCCGGTACGTGGAGTCCCAGCTCGAGGCGATGGGCCTGCAACCGGCGGGCACCGACGGCTACCGCCAGCCCGTCCCCCTCCAGAACAGCATGGTCGACGAGGCCAGCAGCGGCCTGTCGTTCACTGTGGGCGGCCGGACCCATGAGCTGGTCTACGCCGAGGACTTCACGCTGAGCCCGAACCAGGTGCGGGTGGAGTCGGAGGTCACGGCTCCGGTGGTCTTCGCCGGCTATGCGGTCAACGCCCCGTACTTCGGGTATGACGACTTCGAGCACGTCGACGTGCAGGGCAAGATCGTTGCGTACCTGAGCGGTGCTCCGCCCTCCCTACCCAGTAACCCCCGTGCCTATTACGCGTCGGGGGCCACGAAGAGGGCCGAGCTCGTGGAAAGGGGGGCGGTCGGCATGATCAGCTTCACGTCTCCGGACGACCCCCGGTTCCGATGGGCGGTCGGTGTGGCCCGGTCCCGTCGTGGCGGTTTCACCTGGCTCGATGACTCGGGGACGCCACGCGAAGGCGAAGCGTCACCCATCCTGGGCTCGGCCAACCTGAACCACTCGGCGGTGGCAGTGATGTTCGAGCAGTCGCCCGTGTCCGCCGAGGACGTGTTCGCGGCCGCCGCGGCCAGCGAGCCCCAGGGCTTCGACCTGAACGTGGAGGCGACCCTCCGGACGGTCAGCCAACACCGGGACGTCCAGAGCCACAACCTGATCGCCAAGCTCGAGGGGAGCGACCCGGCCCTTCGGGACGAGCACGTCACGTACGTGGGACACATCGACCACTTCGGCGTCGGCACGGCGGTGGACGGCGACGACATCTACAACGGCGCCCACGACAACGCGTCCGGTTCGGCTATCGTCCTCGACATCGCCCGGGGATTCGCGGCGATGCCCGAGCCGCCCAGGCGCTCGATCGTCTTCCTGTTCGTCACCGCGGAAGAGTGGGGACTCCTGGGCTCCGACTACTGGGCCAATACGCCTACGGTCCCCTTCGAGAGCATCGTGGCCAACATGTCGCTGGACATGCCGTTCCTTTTCCATCCCCTGCTCGACATCGTGCCTTACGGCGCCGAGCATTCCACGCTGTCGGACGCGGTCGGCGCAGCAGCGGAGCACCTGGGTCTCGGCATCGGACCCGACCCGATCCCGGAACAGGTGCTGTTCATCCGCTCGGACCACTTCAGCTTCGTCCGCCGTGGCGTCCCGGCCCTGTTCATCAAGAGCGGGTTCGAAACCGGCGACCCGAATCTGGACGGGGGCGCCATGAACACCGCGTTCCGCCGCGATCGCTACCACACGCCCTTCGACGACATGTCCCAGGCCTTCTACTTGGAGGCAGGGGCGCAGCATGCCCGCGTGAACTTCCTGACCGGATACATCGTGGCCATGAAGGACGCCCGCCCCAGCTGGAACGAAGGGGACTTCTTCGGTGGGGTCTTCGGCGGGGGGTAGGCCGGGCGCGGCGCGGAGCCCCTCCAGCCGCCACGGACGGGACCTCGGCGCGCACGCATGATGATGCGTCGCTCCCTCAACAAAACCCCTCGTTCAGGTGACCCCTGAGTAAGGGCTCGTCACCGGTGCACGTCTTCGGCATCGAGATCTGACGCCCTGGATTCCCGAGCCGAAAACGTCTGCACCGAACCGCATGAGTGACGAAACACCCTCCGCCGACGGCGGGTCCCCCGAGCTTCCGCCCGAGGGTGAGGCCCGTAGGAGCTTCCTCACCGGTCTCGGCGCGATCTTCGTCGGCGCCGCGGCCGCTGCCGTGCCCCTGGTCGCCGGAGCCGTCGCGCTGCTCGATCCGCTCCGTCGGACGAGGCGGGATCCCGACATGGTTCAGGTGGCCATCCTTTCGCAGGTCCCGGAGGACGGCACCCCGCGGCGGTTCCGGGTCGAGAAGGACCGCACCGATGCCTGGTCCACCGAAGCGAACGCGCCCGTGGGAGCGGTCTATCTGCGGCGTACCCGTGAGGGTCTCCAGGCCTTGAACGTCGTTTGTCCCCACGCTGGGTGCTACGTGGGGATGGCACCCGACGGAGCCAGCTTCAGGTGCCCCTGTCACCGAAGCGCTTTCGACCTGGACGGCGTCTCGGCGAGTGCTGACAACCCGTCCCCGCGGGACATGGACAGCCTCCACGTCGAGCTCCGGAACGATGACGAGATCTGGGTCCGCTTCCAGAACTTCCTGACCGGGCGGCCCGAGAAGACGCCGATCTGATGCGGTCTTTGCTGGATTGGCTCGATCACCGGACCGGGTATCGGGGCCTGCTCAAGGGTGCCCTGTACGAGCGGATTCCGGGTGGCGCCCGGTGGCGCTACATCTGGGGCAGCACCCTGGTGTTCGCCCTGTTCGTGCAGTTCGTAACGGGCATCGTCCTGTGGGCCGCGTACAGCGCAAACGCCCAGGGCGCGTGGGAGAGCGTCTATTACGTCCAGAACCAGATGCTCGGTGGCTGGGTGCTCAGGGGCATCCACCACTACATGGCCCAGGCCATGATCATCCTGCTCGTCCTGCACCTCATGCAGGTCCTGATCGACGGCGCGTACCGGGCCCCACGCGAGGTCAACTTCTGGTTCGGGCTCGGGCTCCTGTTCCTGGTCCTGGCGCTGTCGCTGACGGGGTATCTGCTTCCGTGGGACCAGCAGGGGTACTGGGCGACCCAGGTGGCAACGAGCATCGCCTCGACGACGCCGGTGGTGGGACCGGCCGTGCAGCGGCTGCTGTTGGGCGGCGCCGAGTACGGCCATTTGACCTTGACCCGTTTCTTCGCCTTGCACGCCGGCGTGCTGCCGGCCGGCGTCATCGGCCTGACCGTGCTACACGTGTACCTGTTCCGCCGGCACGGGGTCACGGTGCCTGAAGGTGCCGCGAGGGAGCGTCCCGACGGCCGCTTCTGGCCGGATCAGGTCCTGAAGGACGGTGTGGCCTCCCTGGTGGTCATGGCCACCGTGCTCTTCCTCGTGCTCTGGACAGGCGGAGCGGACCTCGGGGCGCCAGCGGATCCCACCGAGCCGTACGCGGCCGCCCGGCCGGATTGGTACTTCCTCTTCCTATTCCAGTGGCTGAAGTACTTTCCCGGCGAGTGGGAGATCGTCGGCAGTCAGGTGATTCCCGGGCTACTCGTCCTCCTGGTTGCGGCCATGCCGTTCCTCGGACGGTGGAAGCTCGGACACCGCTTCAACCTGGGTGTGGCCGGCGCACTGATCGTCGGCGTCGGCGCTCTGACCTGGCAGTCCGTAGCCGAGGACGGGACGAGCGAGGCATACCAGGCCGCGATGGCCGAGGCCGAAGCCATGTCCGAGCGGGCCAGCGAGCTCGCGGGGTCACCGACGGGAATCCCACCGGCAGGGGGATTGGCCATGGTGCGCTCCGACCCGAAGACCCAGGGCCCGAAGATCTTCGAGGCCAACTGCTCGAACTGTCATCGGGTCGCTGGCCACGACGGGCTGGGGAACGTCCCCGACGACCCGGCGTCGGCAGGCGATCTGGCGGGATTCGGGACGCAGGAGTGGTTGAGGGGCCTTCTGGATCCGGAGCGCATCACGACCCCGGAATACTTCGGATCCCCCGAGCACCGTCGGAGCCGCATGGTCCGCTTCGTGACCCGGGACGTGGCCGCATTCGACGAGACCCAACGCCGCGATCTGAACAAGGTTCTCCTTGCCCTGGCGTACGAATCGGATCTTCCCGGATCTGGGCCCATGGATCGGGCCACGGCCACCACGGTCGTGGAAGGTCGGCAGCTCTTCGGCAGCGAGGAGATCGGGTGTGCCCGATGTCACACCTACGGCGAATTCACCGAACGGAGCACGGCGCCCACGCTCAACGGATGGGGGTCCCGGGATTGGATCCTGGGACTGCTGCATGACCCCCGGGGCGAGGGGTACTACCGGGACCGAAACGACCGCATGCCCCGGTTCGGGGCCGACGGCATCCTGAGCGAGCGGGACTTGGGGCTGATTGTAGACTGGTTGCGGGGGGATTGGTACGAAGCCCCCACCCCGGAAACCACGAGCATCACCGAGCACGCGGGCGGAGGCCGCTAGGTCGTTCTTCGGGGAGCGGAGTCACTGGGCGAAGCGGATCGCGGATAGCCCGGGCGTGGGGGACGGCTACCGCCGGCGGATGATCCGCGTCTCGCCCAGGGCAGGCACCCAGAGATCGTCCTTCGGCAGCCGACCCGACGTCCAGGCCGCTCGGGTTCGCTCCGGCGGCTCCAACACCGGTTCGTCCGTGAGTTGGAAGGTGCCCCAATGCACGCCCATGAAGGTCCCCGAGCCCCCCAGGTCCAGGTAGGTCCGCACCGCTTCTTCCGGATTCATGTGCTGGGGCTTCATGAACCAACGGGGCTCGTACGCGCCGATGGGTAGGATGACCCCGTCGAACGGGCCGAATCGAGCCCCGATCTCCTCGAACACCGAGCAGTACCCCGAGTCCCCGCCGTAGTACACGGCCGGACCAGCGGGCACGTCGACCCGGAAGGAGGCCCACAGCCGGGTGTTGGTGCCCCGAGGCGTCCGCCTGCTCCAATGCCGCGCCGGCAGGCACGTGACCTCGGCCGATCCGCCCGACGTCTGGATCGACGCGTGCTCCCCCCAGTCCATCTCCTTCACGCCCTGGGCGCCCCGCTGGCGGAGCCAACGGCCGTGTCCCAGCGGCGCATACCACCGCGCTCGGGGAAAGCGCTGTGCCAGACGGCGAACGGTCGCGTCGTCCAGGTGGTCGTAGTGGTCGTGGGAGATCAGCACGGCGTCCACGGGAGGAAGCTCTCCGAACAATACGCCCGGAGCGGAGATCCGCTGTGGACCCCACCACCGCACAGGCGAGGCCCGGGGACTCCAGATGGGATCCGTCAGCACGTTCAATCCGCCGATCTGTATCAGGATCGTCGAGTGTCCCACCCAGGTCATCCGCAGCTCGCCCCTGTCGCCCCGTTCCCTGGCGATACGGGGCTCGACCCGTGGGATTCTCTCGGGTGGCACCTGCGGAATGCCCGGCACGGCGCGTCGCTCCCTGATCCAGCGAGCCATGTGACGTGCCGTCCGGTCGTCCTCGGGCGCATTCCATGGATTCTGGAAGCGACCGTCGGCGTTCCGGGGCGCGCCAGATCCCAGCCAGTCGTGACCGGACGCTCCCCTTCCCTGTTCAACGCCCCTCCTGGAGGCGCCGGATTCGTGCGGTGGCGTCATGCTTGGTCTGCGGTCAGGTCGGCTCGGAGGTCAGGGCTGGCCCGACTCCGCGCTGGCCGATCCCACGGAGGCCAGCACCCGGCTCACGACCCCGTCCATCTGGTTGCCCTGGATCCACCGAACCACCACGACCAGGTCGTTCTCCCGGTCCACGTAGACGATGTTGCTGCCCGCCCCTCGGAACGTGAACGCCGACTCGGGGGCGCTGGGCAGCGACTCCTGATCGGTGTTCAGGAAGAAGTTCATGAAGCCGTAGCCCGGGTTCACGTCGCCCGGTGTCTCGGCCATGGTGATCCAGTCCTGGGACACCAGCTGGCGCCCGGCCCACCGGCCGCCCCGGAGGTACAGGTAGCCGAGGCGAGCCATGTCCATGGCGTTGATGTACATGCCGCCGCCCCAGTGGCCCCCGCCGCTCACGGCTTGCACGGTCTGCCCGTCCAGGGTGATCCAGGAGTTCTGGTAGCCATGCCAGCGCCACGTGTTCGAGGCACCGATCGGGTCCATGATCTCTTCCCGAAGCACCTCCGGGAGCGGGCGGCGCCACACGTTGGTCGCGGCCAGGGCCAGGAGATTGACCCGCGTATCGTTGTACTCGTAGTCCGTGCCCGGCACGGCCCGGTCCGGGCTGAGCCATTCGGACCGGTCCTGGGTCGGACGGTCTGCCCAGTCGGGCTTGCCCCAGAGGGTGCCCTGCCAGGCGCTGGTCTGCCGCAGCAGGTGATCCCACGTGATCTGCCGGTTGTGCTCAGACTCGAAAAGATGCACCGGCCGGTCCGGTCCCCAGCCCGGGGACTCGGCGCCAGGCTCACCGTCGCCGGGCGGCAGGACCATGGGTGGCATGTAGTTCCGCACCGGGTCGTGCACGTCGCCGATCAGTCCTTTCATGACCGCCAGGCCCACGGTGGTGGACAGGAACGTCTTCGTGACGCTGAAGGTCATGTCCACGCGCTGGGGGTCGCCCCACTCCGCCACGACGTAGCCGTCCTTGATCACCAGGCCGGTCATGTCGCCGCGTTCCTTGAGGGGCCCGACCGCCATGTCCATGGGCTCCCGGCCCCAACTCAGGTAGTGGCCGATGCCCAGGTCCCGAGGGGCCGTGCTCTCGGCCGCGATCGCGAAGTCCACCGCCTCCTGGAGCGTCGCCGGATCCATGCCCATGGCCGCGGGGCCGCGGCGCTCCCAGTCCCGGGCCGCCGGAAAGTAGGCTGCCTGGGGGGACGCGGTCGACGCGGGTGCCGCAGCCGGCGCGGAACGGACGGCCCCGGCGTCGGGGCCCACCTCCTGAGCACCCACCGGCGCGAGCAGGAGTGAAACGGCCAGTACGGCGACGAACGTCGAAGCAACAGAGTGACGGCGCATGATGGCTTCCAGCGGAATGGAGGGGGACGGACAACGCATTTGGCCAGCCTGGACGGTTCCGGTCAAGGCTGCAGCAGCCACGACCCCGGCCGTCGCGTGCGGTTCCATGGAGGGCTGGTTGCGTTGCCCCGCTCACCGGCATGCCACTACCCTGCACCGTCCCCGCAACCAACGCCGGTTACCAGTCGAGGTCACCATGGCCCTGAAGTACCGCCTCCTCATCCCCGCCCTCGGCCTTCTGATCGCGTCCTGCACCGTCGAGCAGCCATCCGTCGAGGGCGCCGGAGCCGCCGGACCGTACGTCCCCGGCCCGGCCGATGCCTGGCAGACCCGGGCACCGGAGGAGGTGGGCATGGACGCTGCCCTGCTCCGGGAAGCGGTCGACTACGCCCTGACCCACGAGACCTCCATGCCTCAGGACCCGGGCCAGTATCTCCGGGACCGTTTCGAGGGTCTCCCCTACCAGGAGATCGTGGGCCCGACCCGGGAGCGGGGCGGCCCCAACGGCCTGGTCGTCAAGGACGGCTACATCGTCGCGGAATTCGGCGATACGCGTCGCGACGACATGACCTTCAGCGTGACCAAGTCCTACCTGTCGACCGTGGCCGGCCTGGCCCTGGACCGGGGCATGATCCGCAGCCTCGACGACCTGGTCGTGGACTACGTGCCCGACGAGACGTTCACCTCCGAACACAATCGGTCCATCACGTGGCGGCACCTCCTGACCCAGACCAGCGAGTGGGAAGGGGTGCTGTTCGAGAAACCGGATGCGGCGGACCGACGTCGGGGCATCGATCGACACATCCAGGCTCCGGGCACGTTCTGGGAATACAACGACGTTCGGGTGAACCTGCTGGCCTATGCGTTGCTCCACGTCTGGCGGCGCCCGCTGCCCCAGGTGCTCAAGGAGCACCTCATGGACCCGATCGGGGCGTCCAACACATGGCGCTGGCACGGCTATGAGACGTCCTGGGTCACCATCGACGGAGCGGCGGTCCAATCCGTGAGCGGCGGCGGCCACTGGGGAGGCGGCTTCATCATCGACTCTCGGGACCACGCGCGTTTCGGGCTTCTGTTCCTGCGGCAGGGTCAGTGGGGCGACCGGACGCTGCTATCCGAGGCCTGGGTCGATCAAGCCACGACCCCTTCCGAGGTCCAGGGCAACTACGGCTTCATGTGGTGGCTGAACGAGGGCACGTGTGGCATGTCGACCGCCGAGGGCTGCGGCGAAGGAAGTGACGCCCGCATCTTCCCTGCGGGCTCGGAAGCCAGCTTCTTCGCCCTGGGGGCGGGGTCGACCAGCGTGATCTACGTGGATCCGGAGCACGACCTGGTGACGGTCACTCGCTGGGTCGACGGGGGCGAGCATGTGAACGCGTTCATCGAGCGGGTGCTGGCGGCAATCGTGGAGTAGGAGCGGCGTTTCAGTAGGAGGCGACCGCCACGTCCGTTCGTGCGAAGTCGTCTCCCTTGAACAACAAGGGGTGACCCTCGGCCATCGCGGTGCCGTACGCGAGGCAGTCACCGTAGTTCAGGACCCCGGGATCCCCCACGCCCTTCCCGAATCGACTGTATGCGAGTCGAGACAGCTTTGCCGCCGACATCGTGAGATCCCGGAACTCGACGCCCAGACGATCGAGCAGCGCATCCAAGGCTACGACGCCTCCCGGTCCCTTCCGCGCCACCATCACGGCCGACGCTTCGACCAGCGTCGCGGCCCCGACGATGCGGACATCAGCAGACGCCACCGCCCGGACGAGACGTTCCGACTCGGGTTCATCCAGAAGGATCGCCAGCAGAGCTGACGTGTCGATGACCATGGGCTATCGGTTGAGTCCGGTGTCCGGATCGTACCCCAGGAGCTCGTCGGCGGGCCGCGGATCACGATCCGGCAGATCGGCCACGAACCGTTGAATCTCCACGACTTCGGCCAGCACGAGCTCAGTGGCCGTGGGTTGCGTGGCCGCCTCGAGTTGGGTTCTCAGCGCCGAGGTCACCGCCTCGGTGAGCGACGTGTCCGTGGCCTCGGCAAGTGCACGAGCCAGCCGGTGTGCCTCTTCGTTCTTGATGTTCAGGGCCACGATGGCCTCCATGGTGGACTGGTAGAAGATAATCTACCGATCTACCACCCGGCCCCGCTAGCCCGGGCGCGCTGCAGTTCCGGGATAACTCCCAAAACGCCGGCGCCCGGCGAGTCGAGGCTCGCTTCGGGCGCCGGCGGTTGCAGCAAGGTCTGGCACGGCCACCTGGCTACCGCTGCAACTCGACCTCCCAGGACCCGGATTCCGACCCCGGCACGATCGTCGTCACGGTCACCCCATCCACGCGGACTTCCACCCGAGTCAGCGTCCGGGGTACCTGGACCCGGTAGTCCGCCACCGAGCCCGCTTCGTTCACCACCCGGAGCTCGCTGGGCAGGACCAGCAGGCTTTCCCCGGCACCGTCCACGACCGACGCGGCCACGTCGGTGCCGTCGACCGCCGTGATCTGCAGCACGCCCGCCTCCTGGGCCGACGCCACCGACACCACGAACACCGGTCCCTCGGGCACGAACGACACGGACGACGGTCCCGACGCCACCGGCGCCGGCTCTTCCTGTACCGGTGCGGGCATCGGCTCCTCCGGCGACGCGACCAGCTCGATGACCCTGGTGGCACCGGCGGCGATGAACGCCCGGACGGGCTCCACGGTCAGGCCCACGCCCATGAGCACGACGATCGCCGCGGCGGCCTTCCATCCACCGGGAGGCGCGTACCCACCCCCACCCCCGCCCGACCGGACCCGTTCGGGCAGATCCAGGGCGGGAAGGTCCGGGACGGTCTCCGCCGCCAAGCCGTCGGACAGCACGTCGGACAGCCGAGCCAGCTCGTCCCGTCGGGCGCGAGCCTCGGGCGACGTAGCCAGCAGGTGCTCCAGCTCCGAACGCTCCTCCGGGCTCACCTCGCCGTCCATGAGCCGGATCAGTCGCCCGTCCAGGATCGACGGCATGTCGTCGTGCTGTCTCGTGCTCATGATCCGTGCGAGTCTCGGGGGATGGAACCTTCGCTCTCGTCCTCCAGCGCCCGGCCAAGCTTGGCCAGCGCGCGGGCGATCAGCGTGCCTACGGATCCGGTGGTGGTACCCACCGCTTCGGCGATCTCCCGGTGTGCGAACCCCTCTTCGCGCATCAGCAGGATCGTCCGGTCTCGGTCTGAGAGGGCGGCCATGGCCACCTGTATGGTCGTTCTCGCCTCCGCCTGTTCCACCGCTCGATCGGGCGCCACCGGCGGGTCGGCCAGAGCGCCTCGGCTCATCTCCTCCGTCATCAACCCGTCGCGGCGGGTCTGCTTCCGGCGGACGTCCCGGAGCCGATTCGTCGCGACCTGGAACAGCCAGGCCTTCAGGTGAGCGGTGGACCGGGGCGGCCGCTCCACCAGTCGGAGGAACGTGTCCTGGAGCACGTCGGCCGCCAGGTCCGGATCGCCGCACATGCGCACCAGGTAGCGAAACAGCATCTCGCCGTGCTCCCGGTAGAGCTTCGCCGGCTCGATCACGGCCACTGGACGCACCCGTGCGCGCCTCCCCCTCGGGGAGGTACCGACGACAGGGTGTGCCAGGGCTGCTTCCACCAGTTGCGTTCCTCTTGGTCTGAGTTGGGGCGGCAGGCCGCGTGCGAGCTCAGCCTGCGGTGCCTCTCTTCAGCCGTGGAACGCCTGCGTGGACCGGGTTCTGACAACGGAATCTCGGGAAGGGGCGACATGCTGGCCAAGGTAGGGGCGGACGGGCCGGGGAACAGGGGGCCTCCGTCTCACAGATTTCTTGCGGAGTCCTGACGAGATTGTCAGGTTGGCCCATCGCCCTCCCCCCACGGGCGGCACGCCTCGCGTGTCGGTCGGTCGAGGGCGCACCCGGGGGTCGGGCGCGACAGCGTCCGGCCCCTCGTGGTTGAAGGCACTCGGCATCGTCGTCGTAGGAATGCTCAGCAGGGCGGAGTTGGGCCGGGCCGGCAGGTCCCGGACTCGTCGACGGCACCCCCCGCCTGAAGCCAGCCCGAACCCTGGAGGTCGGAGTGAGCGTCGAGGCCAAAGAGAAAGGCACCTTCCCCCTCCGTCTCGTTGTCCTGGAAGCGGCCCTGGTGGCCTTCGGTGTCGTCCTCGCCCTGGCCGCCACCGAAGCCTGGGAGGCGAGCGAGCGACGGCAACAGGCCGACGACGCCCTGCTCACGGTCGTGGCCGAGTTGGAGGAGAATCGGGGGCTGGTGGTGGCGTCCCGGGACTATCACGCGGGCCTGATGGAGGGCATGAGGACGACCCTCTCGACCGGCAGCGGCCTGAACCCGGGCATGTTCGGTGACGGCTTCGTGAATCCGGCCGACCTGGTCACCGTGGCGTGGGACGCAGCCAATTCCACCGGCGCCACCGCGGACATGGACTACGCCACCGTGCTCACCGTGTCCCGAGCCTACGGCCATTTCGACGCGTACCGTCTCCAGGGGCGTACGGTGAGCGACCTGCTCTACCGGCAGCTGTTCGAGGGAGGCACGCAGGAGGTGGTCGACAACCCCCAGGGGCTTTTCTCGATGATCTCGACGTTCCTGTACCGGGAGTGCGAGCTGTTGCGAACGATCGGCCAGACGCTGGGGGCGATGGATACGACCGGGGCCCCTGCCGTGGAAGAGGACCCGGGGTGTGCGCAGATGCTGGATCGGGGGCGGGGGTAGGGCCTACGCGCCTGCGGCCCCGGCTTCTCCCTCCCGCCATCCCTCCAGCTTGTCCTCCGCCCCCTCGGGCAACAGCAGTGAATCGCTGATCGCCGCGATCTCCTCCGCTTCCCGCCACCGGGCCTCGAGCCCCTTCAGCTCGCCGTGCAGCGCTCGGCGCTCCTGCTCCTCGTGGAGCGCCATCTCCACGGCCAGGCGGGTGGGCTCCTCCATCTTGGCGATGAGGCCCGCCTCGGCGACCTTCACCCGCTTCTTTTTCACCTCGACCTCGATGGCCGACGCCTCGCGGAGGAACTCCTCCGGGTGGCCGGCCTCCTCGATCAGGGTCACGGCGTCCTGGACGGCGGTCTTCTTCGCCCCGGACCGGTTGATCCTGGGCACGACGATCCCGGCCACACGACGGGCCTCGAGTCCGGTGAAGATGTCCGGCTGCTTGCCGGCGTGGAGCTCGATCTTCCACTCGTCTTCGGAGCCGGACAGGTCCAGCTTGGTCTTCTGGAGCTGGGGCAGCTTGAGCTTGATCAGGCGCCCGTCGTCGGTCCTGACCTTCGCCAGGGTGCGCCCGTTCACCCACAGGTTCACGAAGTTGCCCGACTGGCCCAGGACCGCGGCGCTCAGCACGCCGGTCAAGGCCCCGCCCACGACGACGCCCCCGAACACCGCCAGGCCGGCGGCGCCGTACATCATCGCCTTCTTCCGCCGCCTTCCGAACTGGTCGCCGTAGCGCCACGCCGCGAACTCGGGCCGCTGGGGCCTACCCACACGGACCAGCTCCAGGCCCTCCCGGTGCCGGACCAGACCCATCTGCTCGGTGGATACCTTGAGGCGGGTCTCGCGGAAGATGCGCTCGCACATCTCGATGGCTTCCCACCGCTCCTCGATGGGCGACAGGTTCCAGCGCTCGCACTTGCGGCACACCACCCACAGACGACCCCGTTCCTCGTCGAACACCAGGCGGCGTCCAATCGGGAAATGCTCCACCACCTGGTTGGCTCCCAGGGGTTTGTTGCAGAACATGCAGGTCGTGTACATGGCGCGGTCTTGCTCGGGTGTGTCGCCTCGGCGGCGATTTCGATCGGTCTGCCATCCCTACGGGCGAACGGCCCCGGATCTTCACGGTTCTCCGGGGCGAACCCGGCGAAATCCCCTCGTTCGTCATACCCCTGAGAGCGGCATTCGATGACGGTCCGGCGTCGGCGCGGGGGGAGGCGCCGGCGACCGTCTCCAAGGCCTATCCCCGCCCGGCGGCCGGGGGTTCCCGATCCGGACCGAACTCACGCGGCGACGCTTCTTGTTTCCCCCCCTTCCCACCCCGTATTGTGCCCTCGGGTCGTGCCTCCCGCGGAACCGCGCCGGCACTCGAAGGCCAGGCCGGCACCGACTCCGCAGGGGGGCACTCGCACGTCGCCCTCACGCGTGTGGCCGGGCGCCCGACCGAACAGGGAGACGAGAGGCGGAATGAAGCCAACCGACGTCAGCGATCCGCGGTACTACCACAAGGTGGTGGATTGCCAGTGGGCCTGTCCGGCCCATACCAACGTCCCCGAATACATCCGGCTGATCGCCCAGGGTCGCTACGACGACTCCTTCTGGCTCAACCGGCGCTCCAACGTCTTTCCCGGCATTCTGGGCCGCACCTGCGACCGCCCCTGCGAGCCCGCATGCAGGCGAACCCGGGTCGATGGCAAGCCGGTGGCCATATGCAGGCTGAAGCGGGTGGCCGCCGACCTCAGGGACCCGGCCGACGACCGGCTGCCCCCGATTCCCGCCGAGAAGAACGGCAAGCGGATCGCCCTGGTCGGGTCCGGCCCGGCGAGCCTGACGGTCTGCAACGACCTCATGCCCCTGGGCTACGAGTGCACCATCTTCGAGAAGCTGCCCAAATCCGGCGGCCTCATGCGCACCAACATCCCGGCCTTCCGCCTGCCCGTGGAGGTGCTCGAGTCCGAGATCGACATGATCCTAGACATGGGCGTGGAGATCCACTACGACCACGAGATCACCAGCATGAAGGCGCTGCTGGGCGAAGGCTTCGACGCGATCTTCGTGGGCTCGGGGGCGCCCAAGGGCAAGGAGTTGGACATCGAGGGTCGCTGGGACGACCCCGAGCACGTGCACATCGGCATCGACTGGCTCGAGGGCATCCACTTCGAGCACATCGACTCGGTGGGCGAGAACGTGCTGGTGATCGGCGCGGGCAACACCGCCATGGACTGCTGCCGCAGTTCGCAGCGGCTGGGCGCCAAGAGCGTGAAGGTCATGGCCCGGAAGTCCAAGCCCTACTTCAAGGCGTCGCCCTGGGAGCTGGAGGACGCCGAAGAAGAGCTGGTCGAGATCGTCGAGAACCACTCGCCCCGGCGCTTCGTCGTGGAGGACGGCCGCCTCAAGGGTATGGACTTCGACATCGTGAGCTGGAGTCCGGACGAAACCGGACGACTCGTGGCCACGGTCCACGACACGGTGTTCATCCCGGCCGACGACGTGATCCTGGCCATCGGGCAGGACGCCGCGTTCCCCTGGATCGAGCGGGACATCGGCATCGAGTTCAACAAATGGGACATGCCCGAGGTGGACCGGACCACGTTCATGACCTCCCTGCCCGGCGTGTTCGTGGGTGGAGACGCGGCCTGGGGCCCGGAGAACATCATCTGGGCCGTCGAGCACGGCCATCAGGCGGCCATCTCGCTACACCAGTACTGCCAGGGCGAGTCCCTGACCGACCGGCCACCCTGGGGCCAGAACCTGGTCTCCACCCAGATGGGCATGCACGAGTGGACCTACTCCAACGAGTACAATCCCTCGGAGCGCTCCAAGATGCAGCACGTAGAGCTGGTGGAGCGCTTCAAGAAGATGAGCGTCGAGGTGGAGCTGGGCTTCAGTCCGGAGCAGACGGCGGTCGAGGTCGAACGATGCCTGAACTGCGACGTGCAGACCCACTTCACGGCCGGGCTGTGCATCGAATGCGACGCGTGCATCGACGTGTGTCCGGTGCACTGCCTGATCATGACGCCCGACGCCCCCGAAGCGGAGCTACGACTGCGCCTCGACCCGCCCGCCGACAACCTGGACCAGGACCTCTACGCCTCTGAAGCCCTGCCCCAGACCGGCAGGCGCATGCTGAAGGACGAGGACGTCTGTGTGCACTGCGGCCTGTGTGCCGAGCGCTGTCCAACCGCAGCCTGGGACATGCAGCTCTTCGGGCTGCAGATCACCTACGCCGGTGAAACCCCCGTACTGAGTCTCCCGTGAGCCAGATCAACGACTTCGCCTTCAAGATCGGAACGGTCAACGGGACCGGTTCGTCCAGCGCCAACAGCCTGATCATGCAGGCGATCTTCCGCATGGGCGTGCCCGTGTCGGGCAAGAACGTCTTCCCGTCCAACATCCAGGGTCTGCCCACCTGGTACGAGATCCGGGTCAACCAGGACGGACACACGGCCCGGACCCCGGTCTTCGACCTGATCGTGGCCATGAACCAGGCGACGCTGGAAGAGGACATCGCCGACGTCCGGTCCGGGGGATGGCTGGTGTACGACTCGTCCTGGCCGTTCGACGAAGACCTGCTCCGGGACGACGTGAAGTTCATGGGGATCCCGTTCGGCCGGATGTGCGTCGAGAACTTCAAGGGGGCCCGAGCCCGGATCCTCATGAAGAACATCTGTTACGCCGGGGCGCTGGCGGCGCTGTTCGACATGGATCTGGAGACCATCGAGGGCATGATCCGCGAGAAATTCTCGCGGAAACCCGCGCTGGTCGACTCCAACTTCCTGGCCATCAAGCTCGGGTACGACTACGCCAAGGAACACTTCGACTGTCCCCTCCCGGCTCGGCTCGAAACGTCGGACAAGACCGACGGACACATCCTGATCGACGGCAACGCCGCGGCGGCCCTGGGCTGCGTGTACGCCGGCGCCACCGTCGGGGCCTGGTACCCGATCACGCCGTCCACCTCGTTGATGGACGCGTTCACCCAGTATTGCCGCCGGTTCCGCAAGGATCCGGAAACAGGCAAGACCCGGGTCGCGATCATCCAGGCCGAGGACGAGTTGGCCGCCGCCGGCATGGTCATCGGGGCGAGCTGGGCAGGCGCCCGTTCGTTCACGCCGACCAGCGGTCCGGGCATCAGCCTGATGGGCGAGTTCATCGGGCTGGCCTACTACGCCGAGATCCCGTCGGTGTTCTTCGACGTGCAGCGTACGGGCCCCTCGACGGGGATGCCCACGCGCACCCAGCAGTGCGACATCCTGCTGACGGCGTATGCGTCCCACGGCGACACCAAGCACATCGTGCTGTTTCCGGCCAACCCGAAGGAGTGCTTCGAGCTGGCCGTCGAGGCGTTCGATCTGGCCGAGCGCTTCCAGACCCCGGTGTTCGTGCTTTCGGACCTGGACATCGGCATGAACGACTGGATGTGCCCGCGCTTCGAGTGGGACGACGACTACCGGCCCGACAGGGGCAAGGTGCTCGACGCCGCCGAGCTCGAGCAGATCGACAAGTACTTCCGGTACTTCGATGTGGACGGTGACGGCATTGCGGCCCGGACGCTGCCGGGGGTGCACCCCAAGGGCGCGTACTTCACCCGTGGCTCGGGGCACAACAAGTTCGGCGGATACACCGAGGACTCCGACGAGTACCTGGAGGTGGTGAACCGAATCCGGGCCAAGGTGGACGGGGCCGCCACGAGCATTCCGGCGCCCGTCCTGGAGACCCGGCCCGGCGCCACCATGGGCGTGATCACCCTGGGCGGATGCGACGGTGCCGTCCTGGAGGCCCTGGAGCAGTTCGATGCCCGGGACATGCCCCTGGACTACCTGCGGATTCGAGGATTCCCGTTCCACCCCGACGTGGACGCCTTCCTGGCCAGCCACGAGCAGTGCTTCGTCGTGGAACAGAACCGGGACGGCCAGCTTCGGTCGCTGCTGATCCTGGAGTCCGGGGCCGACCCGGCCCGCGTCCACTCGGTCCGCTACTACGGCGGCTTTCCCCTGAGCGCCGCCCACGTGATGGACGGCGTCATGAAGCACCTCTTCAAGCAAGGACAGGAGCCCCTGGCCCCCGTGGGCTCCATGACCCAGGAGGGCGTATGAGCCCGACGCTGAAGCCGATCCTCCGGCACCCAGATTCGGAGACCAACCGCCTCGGTCTCACGCGCCGGGACTACGAAGGCGCCATGTCGACGCTGTGCGCCGGATGCGGACACGACTCGGTGACGGCAGCGCTGGTCCAGTCGTTCTTCGAGCTGGACATCGAGCCGTACAAGGCCATCAAGATGAGCGGCATCGGGTGCTCCGCGAAGACGCCCACGTACTTCATGAGCGAGGCCCACGGGTTCAACGGGGTCCATGGTCGCATGCCCGCCCTGGCCACGGGCGCCCACGCGGCCAACTCGGAGCTGCTATGCATCGGCGTGTCCGGAGACGGCGACTCCCTGTCCATCGGTCTGGGCCAGTTCTGCCACGCCATCCGCCGGAACACCAACATGCTGTATGTGCTGGAGAACAACGGCGTGTACGGCCTGACCAAGGGCCAGTTCTCTGCGTCGGCGGACGTGGGTTCGAAGTCCAAGCGAGGCGAGATCAACACGCAGGAGCCCATCGACCCGGTGCTCCTGGCCCTGAGCCTGGGCGCGACGTTCGTCGGTCGCAGCTTCAGTGGCGACAAGGAGCACCTGATTCCACTGATCAAGGCGGGGCTGACCCACAACGGGTTCGCGTTCCTGGACGTGATCTCGCCGTGCGTGACGTTCAACAACCACGAGGGCTCCACCAAGAGCTACCTCTACACCCGGGAGCACTACACCGACGTGGCGCCGGTGGACTTCGTGCCCGTCCGGGACGAGATCGCGTCGGGACTGGACGAGGGCGCGATCACGATCGTGCCGATGCACGACGGGAGTCGGGTGCGGTTCAAGCACGTGGGTCCCGACTGGGACCCCACCGATCCGGCGGCGGCCTGGAGCCGTTACCGGGAGCTGACCAAGGACGGCTCCGTGGTCACCGGGCTTCTCTACATCTCGGAGTCATCCCAGGACTTCCACGCACAGTCCGGCACGGTCGATGGTGCGCTGGTCAACCTGCCGTACGAGGACCTGTGTCCGGGGTCGGACGCGTTGTCGGCGTTGATGGACGAGTACCGGTAGGGATCCAACCGTCGGCTCGGGTCGACGGTCGAGGCGTCAAAACGGCTGGAAGGGACTCGGTCAGCTCTCCTGGCCGCAGCGATTGCAGGCCCAGCGCTCCCCGTTTTCCAGGGTTTCCTCCAAACTGCAGTTCCAGCCGGCCCGCTCCTGGTCGCCACGCCAGATCCGGATGTTGTCCTGGGTATTCTCCCGGCCCGCGGTTCCGTAGTCCCAGTCCCGGGTGATGGACTCCTCGATGCACGGACCGACGCCGTCCTCGCATCCACTAGGACCCGCCAGCAGCGCCAGGGCGAGGCCTGCGTATCGATACACTTTCATGGGTGAGCCGACTCCTTTCAGGGGACGTTGTGGCCCTCCGAAAAAGTAGTCGACTCCAGGCCGCCGATGGGGCGAGACGAGCGGATCCGGGCTCAGATTACGAAATCGTTACCGATCCGTCCCCGTCCCGGTTACGCAGGCGACCCGAGTCGCCCCACCACTGTCGCTTACTCGGGCGTTGCGGGACCGATGCTGGCCCCACCCCAATCGAGGACCCCGGCCGGTGCACCATCCGGATGCATCAGCGGAGCATTCTCGGACGCCCAGGCCTTGTCTTGGTCCTCATGGCACCCCAG
>CAJIAX010000300.1_pt1 | contig 20703 bp, 17 predicted proteins | sample 9199251 | NCBI WGS metagenome assembly CAJIAX01 (sample SAMEA7708287, study PRJEB35096) | sediment metagenome | biome: marine neritic benthic zone biome [ENVO:01000025]; feature: sediment [ENVO:00002007]; material: shallow marine sediment [ENVO:03000034] sea grass bed [ENVO_01000059] ... | reverse complement strand
GAACGTGGACCACACCACGTGCGCTACACCTGTCGCCGCGGCTGCCGCCGCGATGTTGGCTCCCTGGGCCGTCTCCTTCTCCGGAGAAAAGTGCTCCCAGTAGTTGGTCACGGCATAGACCCCGTAGGCCCCTGCGAAGGCCGCTTCGAGGCTGGCCTGATCGTCGGAGTCGGCCTGCACCACCTCCGCGCCGGCGGCTGCCAGGGCCCGGGCCTTGTCGGATGCCGGGTTTCGCGTAATCGCCCGCACGGCGAATCCACCGTCCGGATCGGCCAGAATCGCACGAACGAGGCCGCCACCCTGCGCTCCTGTGGCTCCCATGACAGCGATGATCTTCTTGTCGGACATGCTCCGCCTCCCCAGAATATTTCAACTTAAAACTATCGTGAAGACATATATGTGGATTCGCCGCTGGATTCGCAAGGGGGGGCTCGGGATTTCGTCGACGGGGTCGCGGGATCTCGTGGATGGGGTCGTGGGACTCGCTGGTGCATCACGGCGCTCACGAAATCAGCCCCCGATTCGAGGAACGGAACGTGCAGCAAAGGGCTTCGTAAGGCGGCATGATCGGTCGACACCTTGGTGTGGAGCCGTATGACCGGGTTGGATGTCTTGGATGGAGGCACAGAAGGATGAGACGGTTGGCAGCTTTGGCGGTGCTCGCACTGGCCGCGTGCGGCGATGGCAACACGGGTCCCAGCAGCATGAACGTCACCCTCCTCCTGACCGACGCGCCCGGGGACGTCGAATCCGTGTGGGTGAACATCCTACACGCCTACATGCGGGGCGAAGGAGAAGAGATCGACCTCCTCGACGAGCCCACGGGCCTGATCGAGCTGACGAGCCTGGCCGAGGCGCCCACGACCCTGGCGGCGGGCGTCGAGCTGCCCCCGGGCACCTACAACGAGCTCCGCTTCGTCATCGGAGAAGCCGTGCTCGAGACGATGGGCGGCGAGGTGTTTTCGAAGGATGGGGCGGAGCTGCCTGAGAGCGAGCTCGAAGCGACCGGAGTGCTCCATTGCCCCAGCTGCTCTCAAAGCGGCCTCAAGGTCAAGCTGCCCGAGCAGCTCGCCCTGGAGGAGGGTGGGTTCGTGGTCATGGCGGACTTCGACGTGAGCCAGAGCTTCGGCAAGGAACGGGGCAACTCGAACCGGTGGGTCATGCACCCCGTTATCCACGCCTCGGCGCTGGAGTCGGGTGGCGGCATCACGGGCACCGTGGCCCTGGACACCGGCGTGACGCTTCCCGAATGCCCTGCCGGGACACCCCACGAGCTGGACGTGTTCGTTCCTACGGCGACGGCCCAGACCCTGACCGACGCCGACTCGAACCCTGTCGTCCGCACCGGCACCACGGAAACGGACGGGACCTTCGCCATCGACTTCCTGGCCCCCGACACGTACACCCTGGGGCACGAAGAAGAGATCGAGGTGGCGGACCACGTCTTGTCGCTGACCGCTTCCGTTTCGGTGCCGGAGGCCGCGGTGACGCCAGGCCTGACCGTAGACGGGGTCGCCTACACGATCACCGAAGCGGTCTGCGTGCCCCCGGCGTAGCCGCTCGCGCCGCTCCCACCGCTGGTCGGTGGGAACGAACGGATCGAGTCACGGACCCCCGGGCGCCCATGAGGCGTCCGGGGGTTCTGGCTTTCGTGGCGAATCTCAGAATCCGAATTGAAGCTGCGGCTTCAGGAAGACCTGGCCGGACTCGTCACTCTCCTGTTGGCCGAAAAGACCATGCCCGGGGCCGCCAGGGTCATTAGGTTCCGCGTCGGAGACCAGGTGTTCCTGGGTGCTCCGCTCGCCGTCGGCCCGTCGCGGGGCTGTTCGTGGTCCGCCACGAGACGAAGCGGAGGACCGAGGGAAATCGTATCACGAGGGGTGCATGACGGACCGGAGCGACGTGACCGAGCTGCTTCTCGGTCTGACAGACGATCGGGAAAGGGCCGTCGATCGGCTGTTCCCTCTCGTGTACGACGAGCTACGTCGACTCGCCGCCGCACGCTTGCGAGCGGAGCGGGCCGGCCACACCCTGAGCGCCACCGCACTGGTCCACGAAGCCTATCTGAAGCTGGTCAACCAGGACCGGGTGGACTGGCAGAACCGCGCCCACTTCTTCGCCATCGCGGCACGGGCCATGCGTCGGATCCTGATGGACTACGCGATCGCCCGGAACGCGGAGAAACGCGGCGGCGGCGCGCCCATGGTCACCCTCGGCGAAGACAGCGCGCGCCAGGAGGCGAACTTCGACGACCTGCTCGCGGTCAACGAGGCCTTGAGTCGTCTGGGGAAACTCGACGCGCGTCAGGAGCGGGTCGTGGAGCTTCGGTTCTTCGGTGGACTGACGCTCGAAGAGGTCGCCGGGGTGCTCGAGATTTCCCTGGCCAGTGTCAACCGCGATTGGCGGGCTGCACGGGCGTTCCTCACAGCTGAGCTCGGAGACCCACCCAGATGACGACCCATTCCGTGCCGGAGGAGCGTCTTCACTTCCTAGCGACGGATTCCTCCGGCGACGTGTCCGCCGTGCTTCAGCGTCCCGACGACGCGTTCGCCCTGATCGTCGTCGCCCAGGGCGCCGGCGCCGGCCTGGACCACTGGTTCATGAAGGCGATCGCCGATCGTCTGGCGGTGCGGGGCATGGCGGTGTTCCGGTACAACTTCCCCTTCACTGAACAGGGAAAGAAGCGTCCCGACCATCAACCCAAGCTGCTGAAGACCGTGCGGTCCGCCCATGCCAAGGCGCTCGAGGTGGCAGATGGGCTTCCGATCTTCGAGGGCGGCAAATCCATGGGGGGGCGCATGACCACGCTGGTCGCCGCCACCGGCGATCTCGATGGGACGTCTGGACTGGTTTTCTTCGGGTTCCCCCTCCATTCGCCCGCGAAACCCGGGGTCGAGCGCGCGGGCCACCTGCCCGACGTCCCCATGCCCATGCTGTTTCTTCAAGGCAGTCGCGATGCCCTGGCCCGCCTGGAGCTCCTGGAGCCGGTTCTCCAGCCGTTGCCCGACGCCACGTTGCACGTGATCGACCAGGCGAACCATGGGTTCCACGTGCCCAAGCGTACGGGGCGCACCGACGACGACGTGCTCGACGAGCTGGCCGACGTTGCGGTGGACTGGACTCGCACCATCGCCGCTTCCTCGAGGGCCGGTTGAGCGGCGGGGTCACCCGGACGGCCTACCTGCTCGAGGTCGATCCGGACGAAGTGGCGGACCAGTATTCCCGAGCGGGCGTCCACTTGGTCGAAAACCCGGTCGAGGCGTTGGGCCGGGCCCTGGCCTCCAGCGCCCCCCTGTCCGGTGCCGACGTGTGGTCGCTCACCGTCCTGGACGGCTCTCCGGCCGTGCTCGGGGCCATCGGTTCGTTCAGCCAGGCCTGCGTGCCTCGGCTCGAGGCACTGCGTTGGCAGGTCCACCAGGGTCTCGAGCGACTCCTGTACCTGGATCACGACGCGGTCCTCGAGACGTCGCGGCACCTGGCCGACGAAGTCCGAGCCGCACTCGGGCCGACGGCCCTGGCCGAGGCTCGCTTCTCCGCTATCCCCAGGGGCGGCCACTTCGTGCTCGGACAGTTGTCCTACCTCCTTGACCTGAAGCGGGAGCAACTCGGCGACCCCGAGTCCGATCGGCCGTGGGTCATCGTGGACGACTGCTCGATTTCGGGGCTGCGGTTTCGCGAGACCCTCGACCGGGGAGAGAGATCGGGCATCGTCTTCGCCCAGCTGTGCTCCCATCCCGACCTGCGCAGGGAAGTGGAGGCGGACCCACGGGTGGAGCGGTGCCTCGCCGGGCGAGACCTCCACGACTACGCCCCCGAGTCCCTGGGCGACCAATACGAGACGTGGCGCGGCCGCTGGGACGCGCGCCAGCCGGGGCGCCACTTCTGGCTCGGCAAACCCGACCACGTCTGCTTTCCCTGGAACGAGCCCGACGTCCGCATCTGGAACCCGGTCGCCCAGGCGGAAGACGCCGGCTGGCGCGTGGTGCCGCCGTCCCACTGCCTGAAGAATCGAATCCGGTACGACCGGGGCGAGATCCCCCTCCAGGTGCACCGGAGCCCCGGGCCGCTTCGACCCGGGCGTGGGGTTGCGGCGGCACGTCTCGGGGACGAGGTGGTGGTGGCGCGACTCGGTGCTTCGTCGGCCGTGGGCCTGGCGGGCGCCGGCGCCGAGATGTGGGAGGCCCTGTGCCGATACGGAACGGTGGCTGCCGCCGCCCAAGCCCTGACCGAGATCTACGACGTACCCACTTCCCAACTGGAGTCGGACCTGGACACGTTTCTCGAAGCGCTTTCGGCACAGGGTCTCGTGGCGAGCACCGAGCAGGACTCCCCAGCGTGAAGGCCCTGGACTCGGGCGTCGAGACGACGTTCTCGCTCTACGGCGTAACGATTCGCAGTCGGTTCCCGTTCGCCAATCGCATGATCCCTGCCGAGGGCCCGGCCCAACTGGAGTTCGTGACGTCTCGGGAGGCGCCCGAGGTCGGGGACTGGAGCGACGCCCGAATGGTGTACGAGGCGCTGGTCCATCTCAGAGACGGCCGCCCGCGCTTTCGTGTGTTCCACGGCGCCCAGTTCCAGGTGGTCCGTCTCTATGACGTGGCGGACTTCTACCTCTGGGACGACCGCATCTGGTGTCATCTCCTGGATCCGGCCTACCCCATACTCGTCGAGATCAACCTGCTCGGGCTGATCATGTGCTACTGGCTGGAGCAGCGGGGCCGGAGAGTGCTGCACGCAGCCGCCGTGACGCTGCCGGGAGGAGCGGTCGGGTTCATCGCCGGTAGCAAGAGCGGGAAGAGCTCCCTGGCGGCCGCCTTCATGGAGCGGGGGTACCCCTTGCTCACCGACGACTTCCTCACGCTGGACTGTGCGTCCGCGCCGGTGGTGGGATACCCGGGATACCCACAGATGCGCATGTGGCCGGACCAGGCCCGGCACTTCATGGGCTCGGAGGAAGGCCTTCCCATCGTCCATCCCGCCTACGACAAGCGCCGGGTCCCCGTCGGGGGCATCGAAGGCCTGGGAGAATTCCATCCCGAGCCGGCCGTCCTCCGAACGCTGTATCTCCCCGAGCGTCGCGAGCCCGGCGAAGCCCCAGGCCCCGAGATCAGCGACCTTTCGCCCCGGGATGCCGTGATCGAACTGGTCACCCGCTCGTTCCTCGGACCCATGCTAACGGGTATCGGCATCGACCGGGACCGGTTTACTTCGTTCGTTGCGCTGGCCCGCAACGTACCGATCCGCCGGCTCGTCTACCCTCACGGCACGGATCGCCTGCCTGAGGTCCTCGACGCGATTCTGGAAAATCAGGCCGTGTGAGTGGCGCGCCCGCGCCACGCTGTGTGGCGGTTTTGTCACGGTTGACAAGGGGCACCGGGAGGCGGCAACTTCGGTCCGAGGAGTGGATCATCTGTTCCCGGCCACCGCCGATGCCGTCCCCCACGGCAAACGCCGGAAATTGGGGCATTCTACTTGCAGTGTTCGCGCCCTGCGTGATCCATTCTTGAGCCAAAAAGGAGTGCTCAGATGGACAAGAAGCAGTACGAAGCACCTCAGATTCGCGACTGGGGGACGGTCTCGGAGCTTACGGCTACCGGTCAGACCAACCCCGGCGCCGATGCCAAGAACGGCAGCGCGTCCAGTCAGGGAGGCTGAGGGACCGATCTTTTCGATTGGTCAACGATGAAAAGCGGGGCGGTGACGCGAGTCGCCGCTCCGTTTTTCGCGTCTACCTCGGCCCCACCGTGATCGGACCGCCCGGGACACCATGAGATGAGCGGAATCTGCGGGATCATTCGCGTCGACGGTGGGTCGGTCCCTCCGGAGGCCACGACGCCCATGACAGAGGTGGCCTCCTATCGGGGGCCCGACGGGGTCACGGAGCAGTCCGGAGCGTCGTGGAGCGCTGCCTATCTCGCGCTGTGGATCACACCGGAAGACGCCGTAGATGCCCAGCCCGCGTCCAGCGGGTCCTCGTGGCTCGTGGCCGACGCGCGGATCGACAACCTGGATGAACTCCGGGGTCTGCTGTCCGCCGACCTGGCGGGGGCCCCCCCCACGTCGTCCGCCGTCCTCCACGCGTCGTTTCGGCGTTGGGGCCCGGCATGCGTGGATCACATCGTCGGCGATTACGCGTTCGTGCTCTGGGACGCTGTTCGCCACCAGGTCTTCGCGGCCCGGGATCACTCGGGCGTCCGGAGCCTTCACTACGCGTTCGACGGGACGCGCCTCGTCTTCGCCACCGAGGTCAAGCAGGTCCTGGCGGCGCCCGGCATGACGGCACGGCTCTTCGAGCCGGCTGTCGCGGGATACTTGGCAGGCGGATACAGCCGACCGGAGTGGACGTTCTACGAGGGCATTCGCACGCTTCCGCCGGGCCATCTTCTGGAGGTATCGAGGGACGGCGCCCACGCCCGCCGGTTCTGGAATCCGGACCCTGCTCGGCGGATTCGCTATGTGCGGGAGGCGTCGTACGCGGAACATTTCAGGGACCTGCTCGAAGAGTCCGTCCGCACCCGGATCAGGAGTCCGAGGCCCGTAGGCGTGATGCTCAGCGGTGGGACGGATTCGGGGAGCGTCACCTCGGTCGCCGCCAATCTGCGCCGTGTCGACCCGGGGCTGACCCCGGAACTTCGGACCTACTCCTTCGCGTTCGAGGACCTGCCCGACTCGGATGAGCGGGCGATCAGCGACGCCATCGTGACGGAGCACGGCCTGCCCGCCGTTCCCGTCCCCGGGGACGACGCATGGCCGCTCAGCGGCTTTCCCCAGTACGGACCCGAGCGCGACTCCCCTTTCGCCTGGGTCTATCAGCACATGATGGACCGGTCGGCCGCGATGGCCGCCGGGGACGGGGTAGGGGTGTTGCTGACGGGCGAGGGAGGGGACGAGCTGGTGGGGGACGAGGTATACGATCTGGCGGGCATGGTGATGGCTCGGCCCTTTCGGCTCCGCAGGGAAGTAGAGGCTCTGGCGGCCAGGTGGGAGACCAACCCCAAGCGAGTCGTGAAAAGGGACGTGTTACGGCCACTCCGTCGTCGGCTGGCGGCCTTTCCTGGACTGGAGCCGCTCGCACCCCGCTCTGCAGGCTCACGCCCGTATCGAGCACCGGTCGTTTCCCCGGCTCTGGCTCGGCACAGCGATCTGGACCGGCTCGTGCTGGACGCACCGAGGCACCTGTGGCAGGACCTCACCCCTCGGGAGCGGCGACGGGTGCGGCTGACGGGAAACCACCTCCCTCGCCTGCTGGCCTGGCAGGAGCACCTTCACGCCCGTCACGGCCTTGGGGCCGCAATGCCGCTGGCCGACGCCCGCCTGGTCCGGTTTGTGCTCGCGATTCCTCCCTGGGTTGTCAACACGCCCTCGGAAACCAAGCGCATCATCCGCCGCGCCGTGCGCGGGGTCATGCCGGAGTCGGCTCGCCAGGGGGCACGGAAGGTCATTCCCCTCGGGCTCTATCGCAGGGGAATGAACGAACGGGGAGTCTCCGTGCTGAAGGATCTGGGTCAAGGCCGTGAACTCGTACGCCGTGGCTTTGTCGACCCCGGAGCGCTGGCCGAGGCGGTGGACGTGCACCTCAGCGGTCAGACACCCAAGTACGATCTCTGGTGGGCCCTGACCATGGAATGGTGGCTTCGCACGTACTGGCAGGACGCATGAGCGCCATTTGCGGGTTCGTGCGCCGCGACGGGCAGGAGGTCGATCCGAACGCGGTCCACGCCATGGCGGCGGCGGCCCCCCATCGGGAGCCCCACGGCAGGAGCGTGTGGACGGGCGGTCCTGCTGGGTTGGCTTTCCAGGCGCTCCACACCGGCCTTGCCGCGGAACGCGGGCCTCTGCCCTACGAGTCGGACGGAATCACCGTCGTGGCCGACGCCCGCTTCGACAATCTCGACGAGTTGCGTGGCGCCCTCGCGAACGAGCTGGAGGGGCGAGCGCCCACGGCCGGATCCCTTCTGGTCGCAGGGTACCGCAAGTGGGGAAGGGACCTGCCACAGCATCTTCTGGGTGACTACACGTTCGTGGTGTGGGATGCCCGGGCACGGTCGCTGTTTGCCGCCCGTGACCCCATGGGCCTCCGCAACCTGTGTTATGCGCTCAGGCCCGACCGGGTCCTCGTCGCGACGGAGGTGGGGCAGATTCTCGCTGCGCTGAACGAGACCCCGATGGTCTCCGAGGCTGCGGTCGCGAGCTACCTGCTCGCCGGAGGTCACCCTCCCGGATCGACCTTTCACGAAGGGGTCGCGCGCCTCTCGCCCGGCCACTGGCTCGAGGTGACGTCGGACGGGACCGCGACCGGTCGGTTCTGGCAGCCGGATCCGAGCCGGCGCATTCGCTTCGCACGTGAGGACGACTACGCGGACGCCTTCCGGGAGCTCTTCCGCGACGCCGTGCGCTGTCGCATGAGAGGCGACACCGGCGTCGGGATCTTTCTGAGCGGCGGCGTGGATTCGGGTGCCGTAGCCGCCATGGGTGGCCGGATCCTCCAGGACGAGCCGGGGATCACGCCCGAGCTCCGCGCCTATTCGTTCGCGTTCGACGAGCTGAGTCAGTGCGACGAGCGAGAGGTCAGCCGGGGCATCGTCGAGGCGTACGATCTTCCGTGGACCCACGTACCGGCCGACGATGCCTGGCCGCTGAAGCATCACTACGCGTGCCCACCGGACGTGGACGCGCCCGGCTCGCTGTGGTATTCGGGGCTGTGGCATCGGAGCCTCTCGACCGCAGCATCGCACGGCACGGTCGTGGTCATGGGCGGCGACAGGGGCGACCTGATCGGTGGTGAGAGCATCTACGACCACGGCGGGCTGTTCCTGCGGGGCCGATGGGCCACGCTCTGGCGCGAATGGCGCATGCTCGCCGGCTGGCAGGGTGAGCCGGTTACAACCGTGGCCCGGCGTTCGCTGGTCCGGCCGTTGAGCAGCGCGCTCTGGCCGGACAGCGGACCCCGCCGATGGCTTCGGCGGAGGAGGGACCGGGACGACCAATACCGTCGTGCGGCCGCTCCCTGGATCCGTCGGGATTTCCTCGAAGCCCAGGGGGCCTGGGAAACCCAGGCCTCTATGGAAGCGTCCACGCGGCTTGCCACCGACGCCCAGAGTCGGCGGTACGCGGCCATCTTCACCCCGTCGCAGATGACGGGTTTCGAGGAGTCCGAGCGCCTGTACGCCCGGCATGGCACGTGTTTCGCTGACCCGTTCAGCGACCTGCGACTGACCGAGTTCGTCCTGGCGATCCCCCAGCGGGTGGTGAACCGACCCGACGACCGGAAGCGTCTCATCAAGCGGGCCATGCATGGCATCGTCCCTGAAGAGACCGCTCGGCTCCAGGGCAAGGTGACGCCTGGCCCGCTGGGCGAACGAGGACTGCGACATCGGGAGGTGGAAACCGTCCGGAGGCTGCTCGGCGACTCCGAAGCCGAAAGGCGGGGCTGGATAGACGCGGCCGTTTGTTTGCATAGTTACGAAGCCTACGTGAACGGGGCGCCCCTTCCCGCGAACTTCTGGGCTACCTTGTCTCTCGAGGCTTGGCTTCATCACCACTGGCGGTAGACATGACAGAAACGCCCCAACCGTTGCCCGACGACACGCGCTTCAGGGCGTCGGACCATCAGGTCTCGTCCGACCTCGGCGGCGAGGTCGTCATTCTCGATCTGGAGGGCAGCAAGTACTTCGGCCTCGACGCCGCTGGCGCTCGGGCCTGGGAGCTGCTGCAGGCAGGGATCACCGTGGCGGACCTTACCGACGCGCTGCTCGCCGAATACGACGTGGATCGCGACGCCTGCCGGAGGGACCTGGAGGTCCTGCTCCACGGGCTGGAAGCTCGCGGCCTGGTGGTACGGGACTGACATGCTGCGTCGTTGGGTCTCTCTGACGCCAGCGGAGCGCCGGGTGCTTCGAAGGGCGACGATCCGGGTGGCCTCCGTCCGGTTCCTGCTTTCCGTTCGGCCGATCTCGGCGGTGTTGGCCCGCGTGGACAGAGGGTCCGCGCGACCGTACCCGGACCAGGGTGTCGACGTCGCGACCGTGGTCTGGGCGGTCAAGGCGGCTGGACGCCGGATGCTGCGGCGGAATCCCTGTTTGACTGAGGCCCTTGCCGTCTGGAGCCTCCTGCGGCAGTACGGCTTCGAGAGCCGGATTCGAATCGGCGTGGCCCGGGAGGGATCCCAGCTCGAGGCCCACGCCTGGGTCGAACGGGACGAGGAGGTCCTGGTCGGAGGAGAAGAGTCTCCGTCCAACTACGTGCCCTTGCCGGTCTTCCACGCGCCATGACCGCGACGACAGCGGTACCCCGATCCCGGTTCGCCCCCACGGATCTCGACCAGATTCTCCTGGACGTGTCCCGAGTGGAGATGGCCCCCGAGCGGGGCATGCAGCTGAGGGAACGCCTCACCGACGATATCGACTGGGAAGCTCTGCTGGAGGCGGCCCGATGGCACGGCCTCGAGCCGCTCCTCCTCCGACATCTCGAGGCGCTGCAGGTGCCCACACCCGAGGGACTCCTGGAGTCGCTGCACGATCGCTATTTGGCGACGGTTCGCAGAAACCTGTTACAGACCGTCGAGTTGCATCGCGTCGTGGGCGCTTTTGCAGACGCCGGAATCCGAACCCTGGCGTTCAAGGGGCCCGTGTCGGCTGCTTTGTACGGTAGTCCAGGGCTGAGGGACTTCGGCGATCTGGATGTCGTGGTGCCCCGTGCCGACATCCGCTCCGCCATGGCCATTCTGTCGGACATGGACTTCGAGCCGTGGGCGCAGGACGTCGAGTCGGTTCTGAAGGACCGCTCCCAATACGGAGTCCCATACAACCGGGAGGAGGACCAGATCAGCGTCGACCTCCATTGGGGCTTCGCGTGGAATTGGTTCGGGCGCACCTTGGAGTTCGACGATCTCTGGGATCGGAGCCAGGAGACGGTGCTCACCGGGACGCCGGTTCGGGTCTTTTCGGATTCGGATCAACTGCTCCACATGGCCATGCACGGATCGAAGCACACGCTACCGTGGGCCAAGCTGAAGTGGGTCACCGACATGGGCGAGCTCATGCGAAGCCGGCCACCGGAGTCCTTCGACGATCTCCCGGCCCCGCCCCGGGCCCTGGGCGCGGGCGCGATCCTCGCATTCGGCGTGGCGCTGGCCCGGGACTTCCACGGTTCAGCCGTCCCTCCGGCGCTGGAGCGCCAGATCGACGAACACCCGAGGGTGCTCGATCATCTCGACTGGGTCGCCGGATGCATCTTCACCCACGGGGCTGGAGGAAGGACCGCCAAGGACGAAGTCCAGTTCAACTTGGCGCTGCGGGAGCGTCGCTGGGACCGCTGGATGTACTCCTGGAGGCGGCTGACCACGACGCGGCCGCGGGACCGCAAGGCTCTCGACCTCCCACGGTCTCTCGAGTTCCTTTACCCGGCCTTTCGCCTGGGCAGACTCGGGATCAAGTATGCCGATCCTCGACGGCTCGCCCAGGTGCTCAAGAGGCGCTAGGCTGAAGCACGGCCGCCACTCTGGGTCGGCGCCCTCAGTACTGTCCCCCGGCAAGTCCCCGACCAGGCTCGGACGGGAGTACCCGGCAGCCATGGCGGGATCTCCTGGGGCGGGCGGCCTGGGCACCCCCGCCGGGATCTCTCGGGCGGGCGGCCTGGGAACCTCCGCCGGGATCTCTCGGGCGGTTGAACGGATTCCGTTGACGAACGCGGCCACGGACCCTGCAATCAGCCCGGGCGTCGGTCGCACGAAACGATAGGGCAGCACCGAGGAAGGGGCACCGCAGGGGAGAGCCGCATGCACCTACGCCAGATCGTATACCCGTTCGTGTCGCTCGCGGCCTGCCCGGATCCAGTGCTGGAAGCGGCCGTGGGTTGGGTGGTTGCGAAGGGTGATTGCCCGTGAGGCGGCCACGGTTCGTGACAGGTCGCTTCGAAGCCCGCACGGCCTCTCAGACGGCGGGCCGCACCTCGGAGCCTTCGGTCAGCGTCGTGATCCCCACGCTGGACGAGGCGGAGCGACTGCCTGCCTTGCTGACCGACCTGCGTGGACTCGAGGTGTCGTCGGAGGTGATCGTGGTCGACGGTGGCTCCACGGACGCCACCGTTGCGCTGGCCCGCTCCGCCGGGGCGCGCGTCGTGCACGCGGGGCAGGGCCGAGGCCGTCAGATGAATGCGGGCGCCCGGGCCGCCCGTTACCCGTGGCTCTGCTTTCTCCACGCCGACGTGCGACTGTCGCTCCCGGCTCGGACGGACCTGGTGGGCGCGCTGGTCGACCCGTTCACCGACGCTGCGGTGTGGAGGCTCGCCATCGACGCCGGCCACTGGTGGTTTCGCGTGGTCGAGTGGGGAGCACGGGCCCGGGATCGCCTCGGAGGGCTGCCCTATGGAGATCAGGGCCTACTCGTCCGTACGCGACTGTTCGACCGTCTGGGGGGATTCCCCGAGATCCCGGTCATGGAAGACGTGGCCCTGGTTCGCGCCGTGGGAAGGCACGCGACGCTGCGGCGTTTCTCGTCTTCCATCTCCGTATCGGATCGTCGTTGGCAGGCCGAGGGTCGATTCCGGACGCTGGCTCGCAATTCGGCGCTCGTCGCCGCATACCTGTCGGGGGTCGCGCCCCAGCGGCTGGCAAAATGGTACCCGGCCCATTCTCCTTGACCGGAGGCACGCGCCTTTCCCCCATCGCCTGTCCATGGCAACGGACTGCACATGATTACGCTGAAAAAGCATAGACCCATTTATCTCCCCTATCTTCATAGGTTCGACGAGGCCGAGGTACGATACGCCGTGGACCCGGCGGAGCCGAACTGGATCGCCCTGGATGCTCGTGCGGCGGGACTGTTGGACGCACTGGGCGACGCGACCGCGGGGCTGACGCCGGCGGCCCTCGCGGCGCGCTACGCCGCTGAGCAAGGGCTCGACTCCGGAAAGGCCTGGCTCCACGTGCACGACCTCCTGGCGGCCTTGAACCGGGCCGGGATGCTTCGCGACGCGCCGGTCACGCCCCGGCCCTACCCGGGGCGGGCGGAGTTGGTGTCTCCACAGGGTCTGCGGGAGCTTTGGATCCAGGTCAACAACGCCTGCAACCTGTCCTGCACCCACTGCCTCGTGTCGTCCGGGCCCGGGAAGGATCCGGGACTCCCGTTGAACCAGCTCGAGGCCCTGGTGGACGACGCGTGCGAGCTCGGCCTCGAGCGTCTCTATCTGACCGGGGGGGAGCCCTTCGTTCGAAAGGATCTGTTCGAGCTGATCCGACATGCCACCGACGGGCGGGGTCTGGAAGTCATCGTCCTGACCAACGGAACGGTGATCAGGGGTCCGATCCTGGCGGGCCTCGACACGCTGGACCCGTCCCTGGTCCGATTCCAGGTCTCGGTGGACGGCGCCACCGCTGAAACCCACGACGCCATTCGAGGACCTGGCACCTTCCAAGCTGCATTGGAGGGGGCCACCGTTCTGGCAGCACGTGGATTCCGGGTGTCGCTCACCACGGTGACGACCCGGGGCAACCTCGACGAGCTGGTCCGGCTTCCGGACATCGTCCGCTCGGTGGGAGCCGAGAGCCAGCATCTCATGTGGCCGCTCCGCCGTGGACGGGCGTCCGAGAGCCCGGACGGGCTGTTCCCCAACGTGGACTGCCTGCTCGATGCCGTCCTGCGGACCCTCGAAGCGGCCGACGCCGCCGACGTCGTGCTGGACAACGTGGACGTGGTCAAGCGCCGGGTGAACGGCGTGCCGGGCGTGAAGTACGACCTGGGGAACGGCGGGTGGGACTCCCTGTGTGTCTATGCCGACGGAAGCGTGTACCCCACGGCCGCCCTCGTCACGGACCCCCGTCTCCTTTGTGGCGACATCCGAACGACCAGCTTGGGCGCCATCCTGGACACGTCACCCGTGGTCGCCCGTCTCCGGGGCGCCACCCTGGCGCGCAACCCTGCCGTCCGGGACGATCCGTTTCGATTCCTGACCGGGGGAGGGGATTGGGAGCACGCCTGGTGGGCCACAGGCGACCCGGAGGGCCAGGACCCGTACTACGCCATCACTCATGGCCTCGTGCGGCACGTGATGACGGTCCTGGGAAACGAGAAGCTGGATCGCCGCAACCTCCGGTCGGGATACGATGCGCCCCTGGTGCTGCACGCAATGGGCGAAGGCGCCATCGCCTGCGGCACGGCGGACGGTGTGGCGGCCGAACAGCCCGTGCTGACGCTCCATTCCAACTGCGTGCTGTCCTTCGACGTGGATCGGCCCCGGGCAAAGGTCAGGGAGTTCTACGGCGAAGCGGCAGTCCAACCGCAGGCGGAGCTCTGTTGCCCCACGCGCTACGACGAGGCCGCGGTGGCCCACGTGCCCAAGGACGTCCTCGATCGGTTCTACGGCTGCGGCTCGCCGATGGCGTCCGCCGGCGTCCAGCCCGGCGAGAGGGTCCTGGATCTGGGCTCGGGTGCCGGTATCGACGTGTTCATCGCGTCGAAGATGGTGGGGCCGACCGGCGAGGCGATCGGGGTGGACATGACCGACGAGATGCTGTCCGTGGCCCGGGAGAACCAGGCCGCCGTGGCAGCGGCCCTGGGCTACGACGTGGCTCGGTTCGAGAAGGGGTATCTGGAAGCGATCCCCGTCGAGACCGGCACGGTGGATCTGGTCACGTCCAACTGCGTGGTGAACCTGTCGCCGGACAAACCCCGGGTCTTTGCCGAGATCTGGCGGGTCCTCGCGGATCATGGGCGCATCGTGATCTCGGACATCGTGAGCGACCGGGAGGTGCCGCCCCACCTGAAGGTGAATCCCCGGCTCTGGGGCGAATGCCTGGTCGGAGCCCTCACGCAGGAGGACTTCCTGGCCCAGCTGGAGCGGGCCGGATTCTACGGGCTCACCATCCGGGAACGCACGTTCTGGAAGGACGTCGAAGGGTATTCGTTCTATTCGATGACCGTAGAGGGGCGGAAGCTCGAGAAGCAGGCCGGCTGCGTCTTCCAGGGACATCGAGCCGTGTACCTGGGTCCTGGCAAAGCCTTCGTGGATGAAGAGGGCCACCTGTTCCCCAGGAACGAGCCCTACGAGGTCTGCACTGACACGGTGGCCAAGCTGAGCCGGCCTCCGTACCGGGACATGTTCGCCGTCCTGGAGCCGGGCGCGGGAGCGGAGAGCTACGCGTGCTGCGCGTCTGACGCGGTGTGCTGCTGAGGGGGGCGGCCACGCCGGAGGTTGCCATGCCGGGGTTCGGCGCGCCGGATGTCAGAGCTCGGTTGGCTCCGTCGAGATTGCTGGTGCGATGTCGCCGAGAGGCAGCGCCAGGATGTCGTCCCCGTCGGTGAACACCACGAGGCCGAGTGGCGTAACCACCTCTACACCCCACACATACGGCAGTGCGCTCACCCGCTGGGCGAGCATGCTCACGCCGTCGTCGTCTTGCAGCGTCCACACGCCGTTCTCCGCACCCGGCTCGCAGATGTCGTCGACACATCGGGTTACGAGCACCGTGCCTCCGCCCGGCACCGCGCACGCGTCGAAAGCGACCCCTCGTTCGGGGATGAAGTAGGGCCGCGGCGCCGCGAAGCCGCCGGAACGGGCCGGGGCGATGTACACGCCCGATCCCTCCAGCCCGGACGCATCGAAGTAGAGGAGGTCGCCGTCCTCCGTCAGGCACGGATACGTCCCGGAGATCCCGAAATCGGTGGTGAGATCCTGGGCCGGAGACCAACCTTGCGCTTGGCGTCGCACCCGGTACAGTCGGCGCTCTTCGTCGTCCCGGGTCGCGTACAGAATGCTGGAGCCGTCCGGTGCGATCGCCAGGTTGTAGACCGGGCCGAACGGAAGCGCGGTGACGGTCCAGCCGTCGTCGTCCAGGGTGGCGATGAACGGGTCCTTAACCGTCCAATCGTCTCCGTACCGAGCGAAGACGAGGGTCCTGCCGTCTCGGGTGAAGGACGGCGACGCCTCGGACCCGGGGCCGCTCACCGCACCTGCAGCGAAAGGTACGGGGGTCGGACCTCGGGACGCCGTCACCGCTCGCAGCAGTGTTCGCACCTCGACCCGTTCCCGGGTGCCGTCCCGCAGCCGGATCCGGCGCGTCCACGCTCCGTCCGCATCCGCCGCCCGGTAGTCGTACCGGAACGACGTCCCGCCCTCTCGCTCGACGTAGCGGAAGTCCCAGCCCTGCTTGGTGCCGTCCTCGTTCCACAGCACGTCCTCCTCGCCGTACTGCGAGCCGTCGGTGCGGAAGTAGCGCTTGCTGACCTCTCGGCCGTCCTCATCGAGGTCCGACTCGGTGCGCTCTCCCGGCGCGCCGGGCTCCGGGTAGTACGTGGTGATCTGAAGGCGCCCTCCGTTCTCGTAGGTGAACGTTTCCCGCGTGGGTGACTCGGCCTGGCCCTCGAAGTAGAGGGCGCCGGATTCGCGGCCCTCGCCGTCGTGCAGAACGAGGAAGAGAAGGGTGGACGCACCGGTCGAGTCGGTCACCTCGAGCCGCAGTCGGCGTCCGTCCGGTCCGAAACGAGTGACTTCGGCCCCCAGATAGGCGTTGGAGACAGGACCGTAGAGGTCGATCCGTTCCTCCCATACCGTCGTGTCGGCGGGCATGGTGAGCGACAGCAGGGCTGTAGCGAGGCTGATCATCGAGCACTCCTTGGGTCGGTTGCTCCCCAGAACGCCTCGTGGGCGAACCAGGCGTATGCGATCAGGAACATGAGTCGCTGCAAAAGGCCTTCGTACGCGGGCCACGTCGACATGGCCAGGGGCAGGAGGACCGACGCGAGGACCGCGATCGCGTCGGTGACGCGGTCAAGAAGGCGGGCCCCTGTTCGAGCCACGGCCACGACGAGGACGCCGATGGCGAAGGCCAATCCCATCACGGTGGCCGTGAATGAGTGGAGCAGGTCTTCGACCTGATCGAAGGGCACGTCCGGAAGCCAGGGGCGGTGTGAGAAGGCGGCGGTCGCGAGCATCATCACGCCAAAGCACCCGAGGAGCACGGATCCCCAGCGTCCCCACCGGTCGCGATTCAGCGACGCGAGCCAGAGTACCGCGAACCCAAAAAGCTGGAAACCGAGCCTCGCGATCCAGGCGCCTTGGAGTCCTTGGGCCGCGGATTCGCTCGTGGTGTGGACGATCCAGGAATAGGCGGGCGGAAGGGCCACCGGCGCCGCGGCCAACAGGGCTGCAGAGAGCGCCAGAAGCAGCAGCACGCCGACCCGGCCTAATCCGAGTGATCGTTTCATATGGACAGCTGATATAAACAGTTTATAATACAGCGTTACGATCAACGCCTCACGGTGGAGTTTGTCCATGACGAACGTACAGGCCGGCAGCCTCTACGGCACCCTGAACCTCCTGGTGCTTCGGACCCTTTCAGCCGGAGAGCCCCTCCATGGGTTGGAGATCCAGCGACGGATCCGGGACGTGTCCAGGGAGGTCCTTCAGATCGAGGTGGGTGCGCTGTACCCGGCGCTCCACCGACTGGAGCGGGACGGCCTGGTCACGTCCGAGTGGGGTATCTCAGAACGCCGCCGCCGGGCCAAGTTCTACCTGATCACGGAGAAGGGGCGTGCGCGGCTCGACAGCGAGGCGTCCCAGTGGGAGGCCCACACCCAGGCCGTGGGCCGGATCCTCCGCGATGCACCCGGGAGCGCTGGATGAGCCGTCGCTTTCGTCGGGTCTTCTCGTCCCGTCCTCCCCACGAGGCGATCGACGAGGAGCTTCGCTTCCACATCGAGGGAGCGATCGAGGACCTGGTCGCCGAAGACTGGGACCCGGAGGCGGCGCGGCATCATGTGTTGGAAGAGTTCGGCGATCTGGACCGGTTTCGGGATGAGTGCAGGGAGATCGCGCGAGAGGGCAGGGGACAGAGGTGGAGGGAGGACGTGATGGGATCGTTCGTGCGGGACATACGGATCGCTCTGCGGGGGCTCAGGAGGCAGCCGGCGTTCGCCGCCGCGGCGGTGCTCACGCTTGGCCTGGGCATCGGGGCCACCGTGACGATGTTCAGCGTGGTGGAGGGGGTGGTGCTCGAGCCGCTGCCGTATCCCGAGTCCGAGCGAATGGTGTCCGTGTGGCCGGCGGCGAACTTCAACATTGCCATGGTGCGCCACTTCGACGAGGCACCGTCGCTGGCGTCCATCTCGGGTATGTCCCGCTGGTGGTTCACTCTCACGGGCGACGGTGAGCCGGAGCGGCTCGGCGGGATCGCCGTGGACCCGGGCTACTTCGAGGTGTTCGGCGTTCGACCGGCCTACGGACGGGCCTTCACCGAAGAGGAACGGTACTGGGGCCGCTCGGCGGTGGTCCTGTTGGATTGGGATTTCTGGGAACGCCGCTACGGCGGCGACCCGTCGGTGGTGGGCCGGCGAATCGCCCTGGAGGGACAGCGGGAGACCAGCCGCGAGATCATCGGCATCCTGCCCCGCGGGCACGAGCCGCCCGGGGGTCCGGCGGCCGTCATGGTGCCCCTGGCCACGGCGCCGGGATACACGGTCGCCCAGGACAGCTCCTGGTACGTGAACGAGGTGGTGGCGCGAATGGCGCCGGGGGCCACGCTGGAGCAGAGCCGCACCGAGGTCCGTGGCTTGGCCCGACGGCTCCGGGAGGAGTTCCCGGGGCGGTTCACGGAAGAGACGGTCCAGACCGCTGACGCCCAACTCCTCATCGACGTGGTGGTAGGCGACGTTCGCCGGGGTCTGCTGGTCATGCTGGGCGCCGTGGCCCTCGTGCTGGTGATTGCCTGCGCCAACGTGGCCAACCTGCTGCTGGCCCGAACCGCTGAGCGGACGCACGATCTGGCCCTCCGGTCGGCACTGGGTGCCAGCCGGGGGAGGCTGGTGCGCCAATCCCTGGCCGAAAGCGCCCTGTTGGCCGGCGTGGGTGGGGCCCTGGGCGTTGGATTGGCGTGGTGGAGCCTGGGACTGATCGAGGGCGGCCTGCAGCTGGCGTTGCCCCGGAGCGGAGAGATCGCGCTGAGCCTGCCGGTGCTGGGGTTCGCGCTCCTGGTCACCCTGGGGAGTGTGCTGCTCTTCGGCCTGCTGCCGGCTCTCCGGGGCGCGTCCAGGGACGTATCCGGCGACCTCAAAACGGGAGGCGGACGGGGCGGCGCCGCCAACCGGAGCCACCATGCCCTGCGCCGTTCCCTTGTGGTGGCCGAAGTGGCCCTGGCGGTTGTGCTGGTGGCAGGGGCGGGGCTGCTGCTCCGGAGCTTCGGCCAGCTCTACGGCACCGACCCCGGGTTCCGGCACGACGGCGTGCTGGCCATCGAGGTTGCCAGCCCGGGTTCGGAGTTCGCCAATCAGCGGGCTGCGGTCGCGGCCCACTACCGGGAGGTCCAGGAACGCATTGCGGCCGTGCCGGGCGTGGCGAGCGTCGGCGCTATCCACTTGCTTCCCCTCACCGGGGGCAACTGGAGCTTTCCGTACCTCGCCGAAGGGCACGAGCCAGGCCCGGACGGCAATCTGACGTCCGCCAACTTCCGGATCGTCACGCCGGGGTACTTCCGGACCATGGCGATTCCCCTGCTGCAGGGCCGGGACATCGACGAGACGGACGTGGCAGAAGGCGCGCCGGTGGGGCTCGTCAATCAGGCCATGGCCCGGGAGCTCTGGCCCGGCGAAGACCCTATCGGCAAGACCATCGACCTGTTCGGCAATCAAACGTTCGAGGTCGTGGGCGTGGTGGGCAACGTGCGCCAGTTCTCTCTGGACCGAGAGGCCCTTCCCGAGATGTACCGGCCCCTGACCCAGTTCAGCGCTGGCAGCCTGTTCATGCTCGTCCGAGGCGACGATGCCGAGATCGCTTCGATGACGCCGGTTCTCCGGGACGCGGTCTGGTCCGTGGATCCGGACGTGCCGATCCCCTTCGTGGGCCTGGTGGACGGGGTCGTGGAGGATTCGGTGGCCAGGGCACGGTTCTTCGCCGTCGTCCTGGGCGGGTTCGGCCTGCTCGCCCTGATCCTGGGCGCCGTCGGCGTCTACGGCATCACGGCCTTCACCGTGGCGAGCCGGCTGCCCGAGTACGGCGTGCGTATCGCCCTTGGGGCGGCACCGGACTCGGTGGCCAGAGGAGCGCTGGCCCGGGGCCTTCGGCCCGTGGTCCTAGGGATCGGGCTGGGCCTCCTGGCGGCCCTGGGTGCAGGTCGGCTGCTGGCGTCGCTGCTATACCAGGTGTCCCCGGCAGATCCGGTCACGCTCCTGCTGGTTCCGCTGGTCCTCGGTGGCGTGGCGGTCCTGGCGATTCTGGTGCCCGCACGTCGGGCGGGACGAGTGGATCCGGTGGAGGTGCTGCGGGCGGAATAAGCTCGCCGCGAAAGAATCTGCCGGTCCCAGGCGAACGCCCGGATCATGGGCGCTCCGGCCGCTCGCCGCTTGGTGCCAGGTTCTGGGCGATGCCCGATGCGAGTCGGCGTGGCTCAGGCCTCGTCGTCCTTGGAGTCGATCAGAAGGCGCATCCGAGGGGCGATCAGCTTCTTGAGCGACCGCTCAGAATCGCCCATGAACGTGGCCCGCTCCCAGCTCTGGTAACAGACGAAGAGGCGGGCGCGCATTTCGAGCTCGGTACCCTTGAAGCCGAGGCTACGAAAGTGGTCGCGCAGGAAGTCCAGCCGCATGTCCACGACCTCCCGGACCCGCGTCGCGATCCTCGGGTCCCGGCGCGCCCAGGCCAGGAAAGCGACGTCGTACCGGGCCAGGTCGTGCTCGAGCACCATCCGGGCCGTCGTTTCGATGGCCTCCCGCGGCG
>CAJIAX010000088.1_pt1 | contig 21272 bp, 18 predicted proteins | sample 9199251 | NCBI WGS metagenome assembly CAJIAX01 (sample SAMEA7708287, study PRJEB35096) | sediment metagenome | biome: marine neritic benthic zone biome [ENVO:01000025]; feature: sediment [ENVO:00002007]; material: shallow marine sediment [ENVO:03000034] sea grass bed [ENVO_01000059] ... | reverse complement strand
ATTGGTGAAACCGCCCGCTGTACCGATGGCGCCGACCAGAGTGAGATCTTTCTGGGTGAATTTGTAGGAGCCCGGACTCTTGACCTGGCCCATGATATAGAAGAATTCCGCCTTTGGCAGATAAATGACGTCGTTGTCATGGAGGGTGAGGTTGGAGATCAGATCATTGCCCCGCAGGAGCCGATCCAGCTCCACGGAGAGGCGGACCGGTACGTTGACCGGCAGCTCGATGCCGCTGACGAATGCGGTGGCCCAGCCGGCGATCAGAATCCCCAACAGTCCGGCGGCGATCCCGGGAATGAGGGCCTCAGTGAGCAACATACCGATCAGGCGCCGCCGCCCGGCCCCGAGTGAGGCCCGCACCGCGAGCTCCTGGGCCCGCCGCCGGGCCCGCGCCAGGAAGAGGCTCGTGACGTTCGAGCAGGCGATGAGCAGGATCAATCCGGTGATCGCCAGGAAGAAGAATCCCACGCTGCCGGCGATGACCCGGACACCGGGTCGGACGCGGGATTTGGCCTCCTCGACCACCCACAGCGTCCGGGGCTGGTCCCGTTCGTCGATCCAGGAAGCGGGGTACTCCTGGGCCAGCCGCTCGCCCAGAACCGCGGCCTGTGCCTGGAGCTGATCCAGGGCGGCTCCCGGCGCCAGGCGTGCGAGCACCAGGAATCGACGACGGCCTCTCTGATCCAACTCCGCGGTTCGGGCGCTCGTCTGCCGATCGAGGCTCGTCATGGGAAGCCAGACGTCGGGCTCGAGAGGGAGCCCTCGGCTCACGACTCCGTCGGGCAGGACGCCGATCACGGTGAAGTCGAGCCCGTTGAGCTCGATCGCGGCGCCCACGATGCCGGGGTCCGCGCCGAACTGGCCGACCCAGAGGTCGTGACCGATCAGGGCAATCGGCGGAGCCGCCCCGAGGGGAGCCTCCGCCGCTGAGAAGGTCCGGCCGAGGGCGGCCCGCACTCCCGTGACCTCGAAGTAGTTGGCAGTGACTTCCTCGGCCAGGAGGGGCGAGGTGCGATCGTCCCGGGTCATCGCGATGGAGCGCGTGGTCGTGGCGACCGCGTCGTCCAGCGCGTCCAGGGCGACCACCATCTCGAGATAGTCCGGAAACGACGAGTCACCGAAGCGGGCACCGTCGTCCTCGCTGGTGTACAGGGTCACCAGCCTATCGGGCTCGGCCAGTCCCACCGGCGTCCGGAACAGGAGCGCGTTGGCGATGGCGAAGGACGACGTCACCGCCCCGATGCCCACGCCCAGAGAAAGGACCGTGACCGCCACGGCCACCGGCGAGCGTTTCAGGCTGCGCAGCCCGAATCGAAGGTCACTCAGGAAGGTCTTCATGGTTTCCCCCAGTCGTCCCGTCATCATCCCATCCCGGAATCCGTGTTCCGGAAGATCGTCTCCCACGTCGCGACCCGTCGTCAGGGTCGCCGTGACCCTACCGCGTAGCGTCGGCCACACGGACCGCATCACCTGCGACCGGTACCAGCGCGTGGCGCTGCGAAGCCCCTCGCGTCCGGCCCGCTCCTCGAACTCCTCTTCGAGATCCGCGAGGGCATACGGCCGGTCCTGCCCGGGCAGGACCAGCGCGAGGATGGCCCGCGCCAGGCGGGGCGTTCCCGGGGCCACGGAGCGCTTCACCCGGCCCTGCCGCCCTCGGCCAGCTGGAGGCCGTCCATCATGCGCGCCAGCATCTGGGTCGAATGGCGTACGGCGTCTTCGCCCGCCGGGGTGAGCGTGCAGTACTTGCGGGGTCGTCCCCGCTTGCCCGGTTCCGGGTCGGACGCCCGCGTCTCGACGAGTCCCTTGGTCTCGAGCCGTCCCAGCGTCGCGTACAGGGCCCCGATGGAGACCGGGCGGCCCGTCCGGGCTTCGATTTCCTTCCGTACGGACGCGCCGTACGCCGCATCGTCCAGTCGGGCGACCGCGAGCATCACGTAGAGCTCGAATTCGGGCAGGAACTTGCCGGGCACGCTTCACCTCCGCGCCGTGGATCGTCTCGGGAGCCGCGAGAGACCGTTGTGTGCAAGCGGCCGGCCCGGGGCAGGAGTAATTAATTCTACAAATGAATTAAAAACGAATCGAAGCCGATCCGTCAACCGCCGCTCCGGCTCGCCGGGTTCGCCGCGACGCACAGAAGCGACGGTAGACGGGGCCACCGCATCCGGTGGCCCCGGGCCCCGGGGCCGGCCGTGGCCGTGTGGAACCCCCACGTCTGTTCTTTCCGTAGGGTCGCGTGGCGGTCATACTCAGGTGGGCCGTCCGCTCCGGCCCCGAACCCACGCCGAAGGACGCCGATGCCGCGCCTCCGAATGCACGCTCTCGCCGCGCTGGTGGTGGCCGGGGCGTGTGCGCCTCCCACCAGCGAGATCCTGTGGGACGAATACGGCGTGCCCCACATCTACGCGCCCACCAACGAGGACCTGTTCCGCCTCTACGGATGGGCCCAGATGAACAACCACGCCGACCTCATCCTGCGACTGTACGGCGAGTCCCGGGGACGAGCGGCCGAGTACTGGGGCGAAGAAGGGTTGGCGTCGGATTGGTGGGTGCGGACAGTGGGCATTCCCGGTCGGGCCGAGTCGTGGTATCAGGCTCAGGACGACGAGATGCGACGGTACCTGGACGCCTTCGCCGCAGGCATGAACGAGTGGGCCGAGACGCACCGGGACGAAATCGATCGGAAAGTGCGCCGGGTCCTTCCCGTGGAGCCGACGGATGTCCTGGCCCACCTTCAACACACCCTCCACTTCACCTTCATGGCCAGCCCCGACATGATCCCCCGGGATTTCGGGGCGGCGGGCCTGGAAATGGATCTGGACGCGGAACGGGTGGCCGGACGACTCCAGACACTTCCCCCGGGCACCGGCTCGAACGCGTGGGCCGTATCGCCGGATCGGTCCGCCGGGGGGAACGCCATGTTGCTGGCCAACCCCCACCTGCCCTGGGGCGGGCGCTTCACGTTCATGGAAGCCCAGCTGACCAGCCCCGACGTCCGGTCCTACGGCGCCGTGCTGGTCGGGCTGCCGATGCTCGGCATCTCGTTCAATGAGCGACTGGGGTGGACCCACACCGTCAACACCTACGACGGAGCCGATCTCTACCTGCTGGAGCTGGACGGGAACGGCTACCGGCTGGACGGCGAGTACCGGGAATTCTCGACCCGGGCGGAGATGGTGCGTGTCCGTGGCGACGACGAGCCCCGGGAGCTCTGGCTCACGGTGCGGGAATCGGTGCACGGACCGGTCGTGGGCGAGAATCCGGACGAGGCGGTGGCGCTCCGGGTGGCCGGCCTGGACGCGTCCCAGTTTCCCCGCCAGGCCTGGGAGATGCTGGTCGCGCAGGACCTGACGACCTTCGAGGCGGCACTGGCCCGACTCCAGCTTCCCATGTTCACCACCCTGTACGCGGACCGGGACGGCAACATCCTCCATGTGTTCAACGGCCGGGTGCCGGCCCGGGGCTCAGGGGACTTCGAATACTGGAACGGCCTGGTCGGAGGCGGGAGCACGAGCACCCTGTGGGCCGACATCCACGAGTACCAGGATCTACCACGCGTGCTGAACCCGGAGTCCGGCTGGCTGCAAAACGCGAACGATCCGCCCTGGACCACCACGTTTCCCACGGCCCTCGATCCCCTCGCTTTTCCCGCCTACATGGCCCCGAAGGGAATGCACTTCCGGGCCCAGCGCTCGGTCGCCCTGCTGAGGCAGGTGGAAGAGCTGTCCTTCGAGGACATGATCTCGCTCAAGCACTCGACCCGGGTGGCGCTGGCGGACCGGCTCCTGGACGATCTCCTGCCTCTGGCCCGGACCCGGGGCTCACCCGTGGCCAGAAACGCCGCGGACGTACTGGAACGCTGGGACCGGGCGGCCGACGCCCAGAGCCAGGGCACGGTCCTGTTCGTGGCCTGGGTGGAGGAGCTTTCCCGGCGTAGCGGAGGCTTCGACGAGATCTTCCGGGGCAACTGGGACCAGGAACGGCCGCTGGAGACACCGGACGGTCTCGCGAACCCGGACATCGCGGTCAGCGCGCTAGAAGCGGCGGCCGTGGCCGTCCAGGACCGGTACGGGATGCTGACGGCACCCTTCGGAGACGTATACCGGATCCGCCGGGACGACCTGGACCTGCCCGGCAACGGGTTCGGCGACCCTCTGGGTGTCTTCCGGGCGGCGTGGTACGGAGACGGCCGCTTCGGGCTCAAGAACCTGTCCGGTGGAGACAGCTACGTGGCGGCGATCGAATTCTCCGATCCCGTTCGGGCGTCCGCGGTCATCGGGTATGGCAACGCGAGTCAGCCCGGGTCCCCCCATCGGACCGACCAGCTCCGCCTGTTCGCCGGCAAGGAGTTGCGGCCCGTGTGGCTCGAGCGATCGGACGTGGAGGCCCACACCGAGGAGCGCGAGGTCTTCTAGAATCCGGGCGCCTGGATTCCGGTGCGCCGCGGTCCGGGCCGAAGGGGGAATGGTGACGCGGATCGAGGATATCGTACATTAAGAGAAGAACGACCTTTTCCTCGGAGCCGCCTGATGTCTCGATCGGTCCTTTCCGCTCTTTCCGCTTTCGTGTTCGCTCTCGCTCTGGGGGCCGTCGTCCCGGGTTGTGGGGACTCGAACAGCGGCGGCATCGTCGTGAGCGGTCCACCTCCAAGCCGGGTCATCGTGACTCCCGTGGCGCCCAGCATCCTCGAGGGCGAGACCGTCCAGCTCACGGCTCAGGTCGTGGACGAGGATGGTGACACGGTGGTGGGAGCCCGGGTCACCTGGGAGAGCAGCAACGCGGCCGTGGCATCCGTGAGTAGCTCGGGTCTCGTGACCGGTGAGAGCCCGGGCGGCGCGAGCGTCACCGCCACCGCCACGTCGGGTGGCGTCGAAGTGAGCGGAACCTCTCTGGTCACCGTGGAGTCGCCTGGACCGTCCTAGCCCGGCCCGTCCCGGGTCCTGGTCCGCTTCCGCGGCCAGGCTCAGCGCAGCGCTTCCTCCAGGGCCGTCGACGCGTCCGTGCGGTCGTCCCGGTACTTCACGATCACGGGCGCGTAGATCTCCACGCCGTGGGCCTTGGCGAAGTCGCTCGAGGCCGGCCGGGTCCCCGGTACGACCACCGCACCCGCCGGGATGGTGAGGGGCCCGTCGGGTCCGGCACGGTAGACCTCCTCCCGGACCAGGTCGTACACCGGTGTCGACGCCGTCAGGTTGACGCCCGTGGCGATCACGGCCCGGGATTCGACCAGGGTGCCCTCGAACACCCCCGTGTTGGCCCCCACCAGCACGTCGTCCTCGATGATCACCGGTCGGAGGCCCACGGGCTCGAGAACCCCGCCCAGCTGGGCGCCGGCGCTCAGGTGGACCCGCTCACCGACCTGGGCGCACGATCCCACCAGGGCGTGGGAGTCGACCATGGATCCCCGGCCCACGTAGGCGCCGATGTTCACGTAAGCCGGAGGCATGATGATCACGTCCGGAGCCAGATAGGTGCCGCCTCGTACCGAGGTGCCGCCGGGCACGATCCGGATATTCTCGTCAACGCCGTCCGTCTTGCGCAGCGGAAGGGTGTCCTTGTCGAAGAATTCCGGCCCCAGGTTGGCGAACCGTCGGTTGTCCCCCAGACGAAAGGCCAGGATGATGCCCTGTTTGACCCACTCCACGGCCTTCCACCCCTCGTCGGTGCGAGCCGCCGCCCGCACCTGCCCCGATTCGAGAGCCGCCATCAGTCGCCGGACCGCCTCGCGGGCCCGGTCCCGGTCCAGGGCGACGCCGGCATCGGCCTGGGTCCGGATCTCGTCTCGTAGCGCGTCCAGGCCGCTCATGGCAACAGCCCCACCGCGTCCAGGGCCCCGGCCAGCTCGTCCAGGCGGTCGTCGTCCATCGGGGCCAGCGGTAGACGGAAGCGGGCGTCCATCCGGCCCATCAGCTCCAAGGCCGTCTTCACCGGGATCGGATTGGTGTCCACGAAGTTCGCCTGCATGAGCGGATAGAGCTTGAAGTGCTCCGTTCGGGCGGTGTTCACGTCCCCGGCCAGCGCTGCCGCCGTGAGTCGGGCCATGCCGTCCGGCGATTCGTTGGCCACCACCGAGATGACACCATCGGCGCCGGCGGCCATGAGGGGCAGCGTCAGGGCGTCGTCGCCGGACAGGACCAGGAAGCCGGACGGTCGACCCTGAAGAACGGTCATGACTTGCTCCACGTCGCCCGACGCCTCCTTGACCCCGATGATGCCCTCGAGCTCGGCAAGGCGGAACAAGGTTTCGGGATCGATGTTCGCCCCGGTCCGTCCGGGGACGTTGTACACGACCACGCCGACCTCCGCGGCTTCGGCCACGGCCTCGTAATGCTGAACCAGTCCCGCGGCGTTGGGCTTGTTGTAGTACGGGCTGACGGACAGAATCGCATCCGCACCGACATCCACGGCGGCACGGGCCAGGCGGGCCGCGTGGAAGGTGTCGTTCGTACCGGCTCCGGCCATCACCGGGACGCGCCCGGCCGACGCCGTCACAGCCGCCTCGATGAGCCGCCTCTGCTCTTTGTCGTCGAGGGTCGCGCTCTCACCGGTCGTGCCGCAGGGCACCAGGAAGTCCACGCCACCGGCGATCTGGAACTCCACGTGCTCGGCGAACGTCGCCAGGTCCGGCGAACCGTCTTCCAGGAACGGCGTGACCAGCGCGACGCCGACGCCCTGGAAACGCGATGCGTCCGTCATGCTCCAGTCTCCCGTGTGTTCGACTCCCTGGCCACCCCGAGTCGGTCAGCCATGAGGTCGTCCAGTGTGAAGAGCCCGGAGCGCCCCTGGACCCACTCGGCTGCCACCAGGGCGCCCCGGGCAAAGCCGCTGCGCCCCCGGGCCTGATGACGGATCTCGATGCGATCGTCGGGTCCGTCCAGACCCATGACGTGCGTGCCGGGCTCTTCACCCGACCGGGTTACGGCCACGTCCAGCACCCCCTCATGGGTGGGACCGGGTCCCAGCGTCTCGGTCCAGGCCGTCTTGCGGGTCACCTCGTCCACGACGAGGTCGGCCAGGTGGCGGGCGGTGCCGCTGGGGTGATCCAGCTTGTGCCGGTGGTGCATCTCCCATACGTGCAGGTCGTACTCCTCCAACTCCTCGGCCAGGCGGGCCGCCGCCCGGGCGATCCGGAAGAAGGCCTGCACGCCCAGCGCGAAATTGGGGGCATGGACGAGCCCGCGGCCCGACGCTTCGACGATGTCCCGGACCTCGTCGAGGCGATCGTACCAGCCCGTGGTGCCCACGACCACATCCAGGCCCACGTTGGTGGCTGCCCGGACGTTGTCGACGACGGCGTCGGGCACGGAGAAGTCGATGGCCACCTCGGCTTCCGAAGCGAGCAGGGCGGTCATGCCCCGACCCTTCTCGTGACTGCTGGAGTCGAGCCAGGCCACGACCCGGTGACCCCGCTCTGTTGCCAGGGCCTCGACCATCCGGCCCATGCGGCCCACACCGAGCAGCGCGATCTTCATGGAGCGACCTCCACGGGTCGAACCGAGATCAGGCGGTCGTGCAGTCGCTTGACGACCCGCCCGGCGTCGGTCTCGGCCACCAGAAAGCTCAGGCTCACGTCGGACGCCTGGCTGATCAGGTAGACCGGCGTGGACCCCACCGCCTCGAACACCCGACCGTTCACACCGGCCTCCTCCATGAGGCCGTGGCCGACCACGGTGACCGTGGCCAGATCCCGAATGACCTCCACCTCCGCGAATTCACCCAACTCCAGGCTCACCTGGCCTACCTCCTCGTTGTCGTCGATGGTGAACGCCGTGGACGAGTGGGAGGTCGCGACGAGGTCGACGGGCAGTCGGTGACGGGCCAGCACATCGAAGACCCGAGCCAGGAAGCCGTAGGGGAGCGACGTCGGGTGGGCCCGCACCTTGACCAGGATCACGTCGGGTTTGTGGGCTACGGCAGCGACGCCGGGTGAGCCCCGCCGGTCCCACCGGATGAGGGTCTCGTGGGCCTCAGGCGCGAACGAGTTCCGGATCCGGATTCGGACGCCTCGGGACACTGCCCATTTCGCCGCCTTCGCGTGGATGACCTTGGCACCGAAATAGGCGAGCTCCACCGCTTCTTCGAAGCCGATCTCCGGAAGCAGCCGGGTTCCTTCCACCCACCGGGGGTCACCCGAGAAGATCCCGTCGACGTCGGTCCAGATGCACACTTCGTCCGCGCCCAGGGCCGAAGCCAGGACCGCGGCGGTGAAGTCCGAGCCCCCACGGCCGAGGGTCGTCGTCACCCCGTTGACCGATGCCCCTACGAACCCCTGGACCACCGGCACCCGACCCCCTTCGATCGCCGGGCCGAGCGTTTCGGTGACGAGCCGGTTCACCACCGGCTCTACCGGCGAGGCGTGTCCGAAAGCCGCGTCGGTACGGATCAGGCTGCGGGCGTCGATGACGACGCTGTCGAGCCCCTGCGCCCGAAATGCGGCCGCCATCAGCTCCGCGCTCAGGTCCTCGCCGGCCGACGTGATCTCGTCGGTCAATCGGGCCAGCAGCAGGGGGTCCGCCGCCCCCGTGGCCGCCACGGGGGCCCGCAGCACCGAGTCGAGTCTCGCCATGATTCGCTCGATGGCATCCTGGACGGGGCTGTCCGGAGCGTCGGCGCCTTCGAGTCCGCCCGCCGCTTCGATGTGCCGGGCCCTCAAGGCCTCGAGCACCGGTTCTATGGCGGATGGGTCTCCTCGTCGGTGACGTTCCACCAGGTCGACGAGCTGGTCGGTGACGCCAGCCATGGCCGAGACCACGACGACGGCACCACCCTCCGCCCCCGCGACCAGCGAGGCCGCACGCACCAGGCACTCGGCGTCCGCGACCGACGTGCCGCCGAACTTGTGGACGATCACGACGTCGACGCCCGGGCGGCGACGCCTGACGCGTGGGCCAGCTCGGCGTTCAGCAGGGCCGCCCCAGCCGCGCCTCGGACCAGGTTGTGGACCAGGACCACGAAGCGGACGTGCAGCACCGGGCACGCCCGGACTCGACCGACGGTGACCGTCATGCCCCGACCCCGGTCCCGATCGAGCCTGGGCTGGGGACGAGCGTCCTGGCGCATCAGCTCCAGAGCCCGGGCGGGCGCCGACGGCAGCCCCAGGGTTGGTTCGGGAGACCGGAAGTCCTCGAAGGCGCCGCGAACGGCATCCGGCGGTGCCGGCGCTCGGAGTGCGGCCGACACCGTCATGAAATGGCCATGGAGCACCGGTACCCGGTTCGCGTGGGCGGACACGGCGAAATCGCCGGGGGCAAGCGTTCCGCCGGTCACCGACCCGAGGATCTTCTGGGACTCCTGGGCGATCTTCTCTTCCTCGCCCGGAATGTGGGGCAGCACGTTGTCCACCAGATCGCCTGCGGACGGTCCCGGCCGACCGGCTCCCGAGATGGCCTGGAACGTCGAGACGACACACCGGTCGAGACCGAACGTTCGGTGCAGCGGCGCCAGGGCCAGGGCCAGGCCGGCGGTGACGCAGTTCGGGTTGGTGATGATGGCCCCCGGCCACCGTCCCGCCTGCCTCTCGATCAGGGTCAGGTGCCCCGGGTTCACTTCCGGAATCACCAGCGGGACGTCGGCATCCTGACGGAACGCCGAAGCGTTGCTCACCACGACGTGGCCTCGGCCAGCCAGGGCCGGCTCGATCTCCCTGGCGACCGAAGCCGGAAGGGCAGAGAGCAAAAGCGGCGACGTCCACTCCGAGGCCAGGGGCTTCAGCACCAGGTTCGCCGCACGGTCGGGCAGGTGGTCCGTCACGTCCGGAGCCGTGCGCTCGCCGAGACGGAACCCTTCGGAGGAGGGCGAAGACCCGACCTCGTCCAGCCGGAACCACGGATGATCGGCCAGCATCCGGACCAGGAGGCTGCCCACGGTGCCCGTGGCTCCCAGAACGCCCACTCCGATACGGTCCCCTTGTCGATCCGTCATGCGTCGCACCTCCCGTGCTCGCCTGGGTCGGAACGCTCCAGCGTGTTCCGTTCGCTCATGGCTCCGGCCCCCTGGTCGGTCTGGAACCGAGGCCTGTCGTTCTGACGGTCTCCCCGTCGTGTTGGCAGCCGATAGAGCAAGATAACTCGTTTCGCACTATCAAGTTGGCAGGAATTCGCACCCGGCGGGCTGGCACATCCCCTGCTACGTGAAAGCGCAGACCAGGGACTCGGTTGCGGCACCTCCGGGTCCATCACGTGAATCGACCGCTGTACCCATAGCGCAACGAGAGTGCCATCACGGCAAGAAGGAGACACGCATGAGCATCACACGGTACACCCCACGCCGCGGGCAGTCCCCCTTCCGGGACTTCGACGAGTTCGCCGGTCGCCTCGGACGCCTGTTCCCCGACGCGTCGCCGACCCACCGCGGATGGATGCCGGCGGTCAACGTCGAGGAGAAGGACGCCGAGATCCTGCTCACGGCCGAGCTCCCGGGCCTGACCGAGAACGACGTCGAGATCGAGCTCGAGAACAACATCCTCACGCTCCGGGGCGAGAAGCGCGAGATCCGCGAGGAGGGCGACGACGAGGGTCGCTACCACCTCTGGGAGCGCACCTACGGTTCGTTCCAGCGCAGCTTCACCGTGCCCCGCACGGTCCAACACGACAACATCGACGCCCACTTCGAGAACGGCGTGCTGACGGTCCATCTGCCCAAGGCGGCGGAGGCCAAGAGCCGCAAGATCTCCATCGGGAAGAAGGCCTGACCCCGAAGCGAAACCGACGTTCCCCCCGCGCCGCGGGGTACCGGGACGGTCCGGGTGGTCGCCACCCGGGCCGTTTCGCGTACCCGGGTGTCAGCTCCTGACCAGGTCGCCCAGTCGATCGTGGATGTGTGGGTGGTTCGCCGCGAGGAAGCCGTTGGGTGCGGCCAGGTCCAGCGTTTCGCCATCGAGATCCGTCATGAGCCCCCCGGCTTCCTCGAGGATCGCGATGCCCGCGGCCACGTCCCAGGGCCCGAGGTCGAGCTCCCAGAAGCCGTCCAGGCGGCCGGAGGCCAGGTAACACAGGTCCATGGCGGCCGAGCCCAGTCTGCGGATTCCGGCGGTGCCCCGGAGGACCCGGTCCATTTGCCCGAGGAATTCCGGAAGCCGGGGCAGGGCCTTGAACGGAAAGCCGGTTCCGATGAGGGCCCGGCGCATGTCGCGGGTGGCAGACACGCCGATGGGGTCGCCGTTCAGGAACGCGCCCGAGCCCCGGGCGGCCCACCAGTGTTCGCCCGTCGCCTCCGACGTGACCGCGCCGGCGACGCATCGGCCGCCCAACAGAACCCCGACCGAAGCGCAGTGCATGGGGTGACCGTGGAGGAAGTTCGTCGTGCCGTCCAGCGGATCCACGATCCACAGGGGAACGTCGGGGTTGGCTTCGGCCACGCTACGAATCGCGCCAGGAGGGCCGTCCTCCTCCTCGGCCAGCACCTGGGGGTGAGCGTCCCCGGCGGTGATGATGGTGAGGGCGATCCGCTGCGCCTCCAGGTCCGCTTCCGAGACGAAGTCACTCTGGCCCTTTTCTCGTGTGCGCAGGACAGCGGGGTCGCGAACGAACTGGGCGTGGACCGCCGCGGCTGCGTCCGCGGCCTCCCGGGCCGTCCGAAGAAGGTCATCGAGCATCGAGGCTCACTCTGGTCGGGTGGGTTCGGGAGCGGGTCCGACCCGCGCCGGGCAGGTCGGTGCCGGGGGACGACGGCCCCAAGGTACCGCCCACACGATCCACCGGATACGTTCGACGCGAACGTTCCCGGTGTTCGGGGGTGAAATTCGCGACCCGGTCCGAACGGGAAACGGGTTCACACATCTGAGCGGCCCCGGGCAGGGACCGCGCGCAACCAACGCCGAAATCCATGAGCGACGACCGAACGCCAGCGAAGAAGCGGGTCTTCAGCGGCATGCAGCCGAGCGGAGAGGCCCACATCGGCAACTACCTCGGCGCCCTGAAGCGGTGGGTGCAGATGCAGGACGAGTACGAGTGCATCTGGTGTATCGTGGACGATCATGCCGTGGCGGCCGGGGCGGATCCCGAGACCCTTCCACAGAAGACGATCGACCTCGCGATCAGCTTTCTGGCGGTGGGCCTGGATCCTGAGCGGGCGATCATCTTCGTCCAGTCGGACGTACGAGAGCACACGGAGCTCCAGTGGCTGTTCAACACGGTGACCCCCGTGGGCGACCTGGAGCGCATGACCCAGTACAAGGACAAGTCGCAACGGTTCGAGTCCATTCCGGCCGGGATCCTGAACTACCCGATCCTGCAGGCGGCGGACATCCTGATCTATCACACCGACGTCGTGCCGGTCGGGGAGGACCAGCTCCAGCACCTGGAGCTGACCCGGGAGATCGCCCGGAAGTTCAACGCCCGCTACGGGGATTATTTCCCCGAGCCCCAGGCCCTCATCGGTTCGGCGGGCCGGATCATGGGCCTGGACGGCAAGGCCAAGATGAGCAAGTCCCTGGACAACACCGTGGGCGTGCTGGCCGAGCCCGACGAGATCTGGAACCAGGTGCGCAAGGCGGTGACCGATCCACAGCGCATTCGCCGGGACGATCCCGGCCGTCCCGAGGTGTGCAACGTCTACACGCTACACAAGTTCTTCACGGACGAAGATCGGATTCCGGACATCGCGGCCCAGTGCAGGGCCGGTAGCCGTGGGTGCGTGGACTGTAAGCGGATCCTGGCCGAGTCGATCGCAGACGAATTCGCACCGTACCGGGAACGGGCCGAGCGTTACAGGGCCCATCCCGACGAGGTCCGGGGCATCCTGGAGGACGGCGCGGCGAAGGCTCGGGCAATCGCCAGCAAGACCACCGACGAGGTCCGTCGGCTCATGGGCCTCGACTGGCGGAGCGCGATCCCCGAGTAGGCACGGGCGGACCCGGCCTCCAGGGCACCTTCGCGAACGCCTCCCGTCACCTCGGCCCCCCGTTTTCAACCGACCCGCCGGTCGGACGCCCTTTGCGTTGTGGCGAGGGGAGTCTGGGTCGGATCCGGTGGGGGCGGCTTCGCTACGGTCCCACGCAAGGGGGGGATGCCTCGTCTGCTCCGGCCAGAGGCGGTTCCGCGACGCTGCCGATCCAGTAGTAGTCCTGGTGGTCCTGGAGGGGGAAGAGGTCCGAGCCGCCCCCGCCCTTCCGGTTCCGGTCCGAGTCGAAGACGACCAGGGCCAGGTCTTCGTCCAGCAGCGTGAGGCCCTCGGCTTTGTTCCAGAAACACGCGACCACACGGCCCGGTAGGGACGTGGCGTCCGCGAGCTCCTCCAGTCGAAAGGACAGGAGCAGTGACTTGACGTCATGGATGCCGGGGCCGTCCTCCGACGAGACCAGCATGTAGCACCGCGGGCCCGCGGCACCGCTCTGCCCTCGGGCACACTCCAGCGACGACACGCCGTAGGTCCGCATGTACGGACGCTCCGTGCCCGCTCCGTCGCCCTGCTCCTCGACCGTCACCGATCTCGGGTCGGCCATGACGCTCCGGATATTGGGCTCGGATGGATCCCACACGGCGATCCGAAGGCCGTAGTCGAACCGGTCGTGTGCATCTCCGAACTGGCGGAGTCCCACCAGGTAGCGGTCGCCCATGGCGGTCAGGGCCTCGACCTTGAGCCAACCACCGGCCTGTTCACGGAGGCCCCGGAGAAACCGTTCCCACGAAGCCGACAGGTCCTCGGCCACGCGCCAGGACCCCGCGCTGTCCCAGCGCATCATGAGCGCTCGGTCCTCTCGGGATTGCTCGACCGAGGGCGCGTCCTTGAAGGTGCCGGAGGTGACCACCAGCACGGCATCTCCGTCCTCCACGAGCGCCGCGGCTTCGAGCTGTACGACCCCGGGCGCACCCGCCGGCGCGATCCGTTCGCCGGTGCCGAGCCTGTCCCCGAGTACCTGGAACCGGAAGGCCTCCAGCGTCTCGGATTTGTCCGAAAACACGAGCACCGCGCATTCGCCGGGGACGCGAACGACGGAGGAGGGCTCGAACCGGATTTCACTTCCGGCCTCGAAGAGCCGAAGACCAATGGTGGAGGCAGGCGCGCACGGGTCTTGACCGGTGGCGCCCCTCGCGGACAGCGGGAGCAGGACCAGAACCAGGCTGGCGAGTCGCACGGTGCGGTGACCCAAGTACCCTCCGTCGAGAAGCGGATGCGACCGGAACGATGCTTCGATCGTGCCCGCTCCGCCAGCCAGTACAGATGAATCACGCGGCATCCCGACCCTCCTGAGGGGTGGGCCGGGAGTTGCCGCGGACACGCGAGAAGATGATGACCGAAGTCTTCAAGGCGGCCATCGAGCAGGGCGCCAGTGATATCCATATCAAGTCCGGAGACAGGATCCGGGCTCGGATTCATGGATTCCTGGTTCCGCTGACGGAGCAGAAGCTCTCCCAGGACCAGGTCCGGGCTCTGGCGCTCAAGCTCATTCCCCACGACAAGGACAGGGCCCGGATCGACGAGATCCTGGACTACGACTGTTCCTGGGGGCTGCCGGGCCTGGGTCGTTTCCGCGTCAACATCCTCCGCCAGCGTGGCTCGTTCATGATCGTGATGCGGGTGATCCCGATCGAGATCCCCAACTTCGACGACCTGCGTCTGCCGTCCGTTCTCAGCAAGATCGCCGACAACGAGCGGGGTCTGATCCTGGTCACCGGCGTGACCGGGTCCGGGAAGAGCTCGACGATGGCCGCGGTGGTGAACCACATCAATCGCACCCGCCAGAAGCACATCGTCACGCTGGAGAACCCCATCGAGTTCCTTCACCGCGATCAGCGCTGTTCGATCACCCAGCGCGACGTGGGCACGGACACGGACTCCTTCATGCACGGCCTTCGGGCGGCGTTGCGTCAGGACCCCGACGTGATCCAGATCGGTGAGATGCGCGATCGCGAGACCATCGAGACGGCGCTCAAGGCCGGCGAGACCGGTCACCTGGTGCTGTCGACGCTTCACACCCAGGACGCGGTGCAGACCATCTCCCGGATCATCGCGGTGTTCAGCAGCGAGGAGCAGGAGATCCTGAGAATCCGCCTCGCCGACACCCTCAGGGCCGTGGTCAGCCAGCGGCTCCTGCCGAAGAAGGACGGGCAGGGTCGGGTGGTGGCCTGCGAGATCATGCTGGTGACGGGGACCATTCAGGAGTGCATCCTCGATGCCGATCGCATGCACGAGATCCGCGATCTGATCGAGGAGGGTCGCGAGGTGAACGGTTCCATGTCGTTCGATCAGCACCTGATGGATCTGGTCAAGGACGACCAGGTCACGTTCGAGATCGCCAAAGCCGCGGCGACCCACCCCGGCGACTTCGATCTGAAGATGAACGTGTTCGACGGGGACCCCAGGGGCTTGCAGGGATCGGTCAAGATGTCCAACGTGCCTGGGTTCACCTCCATGGGAGGCTGACGGGGTCGCACGCATCGAATCCGGTCAGGTTCCCTCGGCCACCGCGCCACCACTGACCGGAGCACCAGCGTGACCGCGTCCATCGACCTCAGCGGCGTCTTCATTCCCACTACCACACCGTTCGACCCCGTCACCGGCGACGTCGACCTCGTGGGGTTCCGCAACAACCTGCGCGCCTTCATGCAGCACGGCGTGCGGGGCTTCGTCGTAGGCGGATCGACGGGCGAAGCGGTATACCTCGACGAAGGGGAGCGCGCCCGGATGCTGGAGGGCGCGCGGGGCGTGATCGGAGACCGCCTGCTGGTCGCCGGCACCGGTGCCGAATCGACGCGTGCCACTGTGCGCCTGACGACGACCGCTGTGGACCTGGGGGCCGACGCGGTCCTGGTGCAGCCGCCCGCGTTCTACAAGAGCGCCATGTCTCCACGGGTCCTGGTGGATCATTACCATGCCGTCGCCGACGCGTCCGGGGTTCCGGTGATCCTGTATCAGGTGCCGCTCCGGTTCAGCACGCTGGACTTCTCGACCGGCCTGGTCGAGGAGCTGTCGGCCCACCCCAGCATCGTGGGAATCAAGGACTCGCGGGGCGATCTCGACCTGGTGGGCGAGCTGGTATCGTCGACGCAGACCGGCTTCCAGGTGATGGTCGGAAGCGGCGCCCGGTTCTACGGCGCCCTCGAGATCGGCGCGGTCGGTGGCATCCTGGGCGTGGCGAATGTCGCGCCGGGCCTGTGCGCCACCATCCATGACGCCTTCATCGCGGGGCGGAGTTCCGAAGCTGGACGCGTGCAGGAGCTCGTCACGCCCCTACACAACGAAATCGTCGGTAGGCGGGGAGTCCCGGGCGTGAAGCGCACCCTCGACCTGCTCGGACTCAGGGGCGGGGAACCCCGCCCACCGCTCCAGCCACTTCCAGCGGACCAGGACGACGCCCTCGCACGGTTGCTCGCGACGGCCGGCCTGGAGGTGACCCAGGGCGCCTGAGCAGGTCCCGGGACCCTGCCCCCTCGTTGACACCCATACCCTGCGATCCTAGCTTCTCCCAGAGGATACGCCAGACAGCCCGTCCCCCTCGGGGAGGGGCTGTTTTTCGTGCCCCTGTCCCGCGAACCCCATCACGTCGGCACGCTTGACCGACGGAGAGCGAACAGGTGGAATCCTCGACGCCGAAGCCAACCTCGAATCCTTTTCGCCACGGGCCGAGCGACGGCCAGTGCACGGTCATCGTCGGATGCCAGTGGGGCGACGAGGGCAAGGGCAAGATTGTCGACGTCCTCGCCGAGGGTGTGGACATCGTCGCCCGATACCAGGGCGGAGCGAACGCGGGGCACACGGTCCACGTGGGCGACGCCGAGTTCGTGCTCCATCAAATTCCCTCCGGCATCCTGCACAGCGACAAGCGCTGCCTGCTGGGGAACGGCGTCGTGCTCGACGTCCTCCAGTTCTTCGAGGAGTACGATGCGCTGAAGGCTCGGGGCATCGACGTGGACGGTCGGGTGGGGGTCAGCGAGCGTGCTCACCTCCTGCTGCCGCACCACCGCTACCTCGATCGGGCGGCCGAGAGCAGCGCCGCCGAGAAGATCGGCACCACGGGACGGGGCATCGGCCCGGCGTACGAGTCCAAGGCCGGCCGCCGAGGCGTCCGGGTGGCGGATCTGGCCGATCCGGAGCGATTCCGGGATCTGTTGGAGGAGGGCATGGCCCAGGCCGCCCAGCGATTGAGCCAGCTCGGCGCGGATCCGACGGATCAGCTCCGTGAGGACACCGAGCGGGTGGTCGCGCTCGGTGAGCGCCTGCTGACGCTTGCCGCCGATCCGGGTCTCGAGATCGAGACCCGGCTGGACCAGGGCGGAGCGGTGCTGCTGGAAGGAGCACAGGGAACCGCCCTGGACCTGGACCACGGGACCTATCCCTTCGTAACGTCGTCGAACACGACCGCGGCTGCGGCTGCGACCGGAGTGGGCATCGGCCCGACGCTCATCGACCGGGTGGTCGGGGTGGTCAAGGCGTATACCACCCGGGTCGGAAACGGCCCCCTGCCCACGGCGTTCGCGCCCGAGATGGACGAGCGCATGCGTCAGCTCGGCGGCGAATTCGGCGCCACCACGGGACGGCCCCGCCGCTGTGGCTGGTTCGACGCGGTCCTGGGCCGGTACAGCGCCCGGGTCAACGGGCTGACCGGGCTCGCGGTGACGAAGCTGGACGTTCTGGACACGCTGCCCGAGGTCGAGCTGTGCGTCGGCTATCGGACGCCCCAGGGCGTGGTCCAGGAGTTTCCGGCGGCGACCTGGTCCCTGGAGGACGCCGAACCCGTCTACGAGGCGATGCCCGGTTGGCAGGCCGACACCACGGGCGCGCGGACCCTCCGCGACCTGCCCCATGCGGCCCGGGCGTACCTGGATCGGGTCGAATCGCTGATGGGCGCACCGATCCAGATGGTCTCCGTCGGAACGCGCCGTAGTCAGATCATTCGAGTGGACTGACCTGGACATCGACTCCAAGTCTGTCCTCATCTTGAGATTGACCCCTATCCTCGGTACCTTACCAAGCTTTGCCGCTTCCGAATTCCGGCCGCCTGAGGGCAACGGGTACGTGAGCGGGTCTGGACGGGTTCAAGGGCTGAATGGCGGCCGATGTTCGACGAGCTGAGTAACAAGCTTGATGGGGTTCTCGGGAGGTTCCGGCAACGGGGCGTCCTGACGGAACCCATGATTCGGGAGGGCCTCCGGGAAGTCCGGCGGGTCCTGCTCGAGGCCGACGTCAACTACAAGGTCACCCGGGACTTCCTCAACGCGGTCCAGACACGGGCCCTCGGTGAGCAGGTCCTGAAGTCCGTGTCACCGGGTCAGCAGATCGTGAAGATCGTTCACGACGAGCTGGCGAACCTGCTGGGTGAAGGTGCTCCTACGCTCGCCGTGGCACCGGTGCCGCCGACCGTGATCATGATGGTGGGGCTGCAAGGCTCGGGGAAGACCACGACGTCGGCGAAGCTGGCGAAACGGCTTGCCCGAGAGGGCAAGAAGCCCATGCTGGCAGCATGCGATCTGTATCGGCCCGCAGCGGTCGAGCAGCTCCAGACGCTCGGCGAACAGATCGGCATCCCGGTGTTCGCCGGTCCGTCCGCCGCGGATCCGGTGGCGGTGGCCCAGGACGCGCTGATCGAGGCTCGTCGGGAGCGACGAAACGTGTTGATCCTGGACACGGCGGGCCGGCTGCAGATCGACGAGCCGATGATGGACGAGCTGCGCCGGATCAAGGCGGACCTGGGTCCCCAGGAGGTGCTCCTGGTGGCCGACGCCATGACGGGTCAGGAGGCGGTGCGGATCGCCGAGGGCTTCGACGAAGCCCTGGAGCTCACGGGCCTCGTGCTGACGAAGATGGACGGCGACGCCCGGGGCGGGGCGGCGCTTTCGATCCGGGGCGTCACCGGGAAGCCCATCAAGTACGTTGGTGTGGGTGAAGGGCTGGACGATTTGGACACGGCCGATCCGCAGCGGATGGCCGGCCGGATCCTCCAGATGGGCGACGTCGTCGGGCTCGTGGAGCGGGCCCAGCGCACGATCGACCTGGATGAGCAGGCGAAGCTACAGGACAAGGTCCTGGGACAGGGGCGCTTCACGCTGGAGGACTTCCTTGCCGCGATGCGGCAGGTCCAGCGGATGGGCCCGCTGGAGCAGCTGGTCAAGTTGATCCCGGGCGCGGCGAAACGCCTGCCCGTGGGCAACGTGGACCCAAAGCGGATGAAGCACGTCGAGGCGATCATTCTCTCGATGACGCCGGAGGAACGACAGAAGCCGCAGATCCTCAACGGGAGCCGCCGGGCGCGCATCGCCCGGGGGAGCGGGAGGCCGGTTGCGGAAATCAACCGACTCCTGAAGCAGTTCAAGGAAATGCAGAAGATGATGAAGCAGATGAAGGGGCTGATGCCCCGCTGAACCCACGCCCTTCGCGGACGCCACTCGGGCGTCGCGAGAGGCCTGACAACGTGAGGAAGAGATGGCCGTTCGCATCCGACTCCGGCGGATGGGCCGGAAAAAGCAGGCTCACTATCGCATCGTCGTCGCCGACTCCAAGTCGCCGCGCGACGGGCGGTTCGTCGAATCGCTGGGGTACTACAAGCCCCTGAGCCGCCCGGCCCGGGTCGTCCTGGACGTCGACCGGTACGAGTACTGGATCGGTCAGGGCGCGTCTCCGTCCGGGACGGTCAACAGCCTGTTCAACAAGGTGAAGAAGGGCGGCGACGAGAGCGTGGCCGTCGGCGAGGTGGACCGGGAGGCGGAGAAGGCCCGGAAGAAGGAAGAGCTGACCGCCAAGCGGAAGGCCGAGGCCGACGCCCGGAAGAAGGCGGACGCCGACGCGAAGGCCGCCGCAGTCGCAGCCGCAGCGGCCGCCGAAGCGGAAGCTGCCGCGAAGGCCGCCGCCGAGGCCGAAGCTGAAGCCGAAGCCGCCGCCGAGGCGGCGCCGGCGGACGAGGCCGCTGAAGAAGAGGCTGCCGAGGTCGTAGCGGCGGAGGCTGCCGAGGAAGTTGCCGAGGCGGAGGCTGAAGAGGCTCCCGAGGCCGAAGCTGAAGCTGCCCCCGAGGCCGAGGCCGAAGAGGCCCCCGAGGCCGAGGCTGAAGAGGCCCCCGAGGCTGAAGCTGAAGCTGCCCCCGAGGCCGAGGCCGAAGAGGCCCCCGAGGCCGAGGCTGAAGAGGCCCCCGAAGCTGAGGCTGAAGAGGCCCCCGAGGCCGGCGAAGAAGAGGACACGAAGGACTAGGCCTGATCGGACGCCTCGTCATGGGCGAGAAGGCACCGCCCTACCTGGTGGTGGGTCAGTTGAGCAAGGTTCACGGCACCAAGGGCGAGCTCTTCATCTGGCCGCTGACGGACCACCCCGCGAGCAGCTTCGCTCCCGGGGTGGTCCTGCAGTTGGCCGACGCGTCCGGAGATGCCCCCGATCCGTTCATGCCGTCGGTCACCATCGAGACCGTGCGTCCGTTCAAGCAGGGATACCTGGCAGGACTGGCGGGCATCAGCGACCGGGAGGGCGCGGAGCGGGTCGTCGGACGGTACCTCCTGAGGCCGTTCGGGGAGGCCCAGCCCCTGGCCGAGGGTGAGGTCTTCTACCATGACCTGCTCGACATGTCGGTAGTGGGTCCCGAGGGCGAGACCATCGGCCGGGTGGTCGAGGTGTACGAGCTCGACCCCCACCACATGCTGGAGGTGTCCGGCGTGGATGGGCGGACCCACCTGATCCCGTTCAGCGCGGCGGTCGTGCGCGATGTGGACCGAGAGGGCGACCGGCTGGTCGTCGACCCCCCCGAGGGCCTGCTGGACCTGTGAGGACACCATGAGGATCAACATCGTGACGATCTTTCCGGAGTTCTTCCAGGCACCGTTGACGGTCAGCATCCCGGGCCGGGCCGCGAGCAAGGGGCTCGTCGAATACGAGGTCGTGAACCTGAGGGACTTCACGACCGATCGGCACCAGACCGTGGACGACTACCCGTACGGGGGCGGAGCCGGCATGGTCATGAAGCCGGGGCCGTTCTTCGAGGCCGTGGATAGCGTTGCGCCAAGGGGGCCGGTGGTCTTGTTGTCCGCCCGGGGCCGTCCGTTCAACCACGAGGACGCGGTCCGGTTCGCCGTCTCGCCGGATCTGACGCTGCTCTGCGGCCACTACAAGGACGTGGACCAACGGGTGGCCGACCACCTGGCCACCGAGGAGCTGTCGATCGGCGAGTTCGTGCTCTCCGGCGGAGAGGTGGGCGCCCTGGCGATCCTGGACGCCGTGGTCCGCCTCCTGCCGGGAGCCATCAGCGATCACGAATCCGCTTCGACCGATTCGTTCTATGAAGGTCGGGCGCTGAGTGCGCCGTCGTACACCCGCCCCGCGGACTACCGGGGGCATGCGGTTCCGGAGGTCTTGCT